>Ga0101941_1001356_pt1 | contig 18527 bp, 17 predicted proteins | sample DewCreD2012metaG_3_FD_75242 | JGI IMG/M metagenome (GOLD analysis project Ga0101941, IMG submission 75242) | Hot spring sediment bacterial and archeal communities from British Columbia, Canada, to study Microbial Dark Matter (Phase II) - Dewar... ...
GGCGTTGGTTACGGCAGGAGGTATTGCACCAGCACCGTTTTGGGGATGACGTATTGGGTTTACGCGGAGCGGTGCGTTCGTTTTTAGACCAGTTTTCGGAGGGTTCGGAGGCTTTGCTGCGTTATGTTGGTTTACGTAGCGCGGACGGACTATACAGCAGTGTTTTTGCGCAGGAGGAGCTGGTCGTATAAGTGCGACTATTTTTTCAAAATTCATTTTACTGTTTATGTGAATTTATAATCAAATGAAACCCGCATGAGTGTGCTGTCTCTAAAGCAGGACATCACTTCGTATTCCGCGAACCCCCAAGTAAGATGAACCCAACGGAGGAGGCTTTATGAACCGCAAATTAGTATGCATGATGGTTACCGGGGTGGTTCTGTTCTCCTTACAGGTATCGTGTGCGCCTTCGGTGACCCTGTCCGACTTACTGAAGCAGATGGTAGACCTCGAGGCGTTAAGCCTCAAACCTCTTCCGGGTGAGCGATGCAATCAGGCATCCAGCTACGACCGCGCCAGCCGCATTGTAGACGGCAAAAAAGTGGACTGGTTCGCCAACGGCGACGCCGGGCAGTATATCCGCATCGAGGAGCGCAACGGGCGCAGGGAGATGGTGATGGCGGATATCCCGGGACCGGGCGTGATCGTGCGCATCTGGTCGGCAAACCCGAAGGGGATGCTGCGCATCTACATCGACGGCGCGGAGAAGCCGGTGATTGAACGGGAGTTTCCCAAACTGTTCGATGGTTCGCAGGGGTATCCATTTGTGCATCCGTTTGCGGGCGTGCACTCCAGCGGAGCAAACATCTATTTCCCCATTCCCTTTGCCAGACGTGCGCTGGTCACCGTAGAGGGCGGCGAAGGGATGTACTATCACGTGAACTATCGCCTCTATCCGCCCGGCACGCAGGTGGAAAGCTTCTCCTGGCAGGCGGTAGAGCGTACGCGCAAGCTGGGCGAAGAGGTGGCGCGACGTCTGGCGAGACCCTACGAAACGTGGCGTGCACCGTCCGGCTCACAGACCCATTCCATTCGCTGGAGCATTCCTCCGGGTGGCTCGCGGGTGCTGAATCTGCAGGGACCGGCACGCATCGTGGCAATAGAGATGAAACCTCAGGCGAAGGGCCTGCAAAAGGCTCTGAGAGCGGCGGTGCTGGAAATCACGTGGGATAACGCCATGCTGCCCTCTGTATGGTCTCCACTCGGCGATTTCTTCGGCACGGGACCCGGCTTGAACCCCTATCAGGCGTTACCCTGCGGAGTGCTGGAAAACGGGACGATGTACAGCCACTGGGTAATGCCCTTTGTCTGGCGGGCGGTGCTGCGTGTGCGCAATGAGGGCGATGAAACGCTGAACCTGTCGGGTAGGGTGATAGTGCAGCCTATGCGCTGGAGCGATCGCTGGATGCACTTCCACGCGCAGTGGCATACGCAATATCCCATCCGCACCCGCCCAATGCGCGACTGGACGATGGCAGAGGCGTGGGGAACGGGGCGTTTTGTGGGCGTGGCATTGAGTGTGGCAAACCCTGTCAAGGTCTGGTGGGGCGAGGGCGACGAGAAGTTTTACGTAGACGGTGAGGAGTTTCCCAGCACCTTCGGCACCGGTACGGAAGACTTCTTCGGCTACGCCTGGGGCAACCCGACGCCTTTCACCCATGCCTACCACAACCAGCCCCGCGCGGACGGTCCGGGCAGCTACGGACACGTGTCCAACAACCGCTTCTTCATTATCGACAACGTGCCGTTCCAGAAGAGCTTCCGTGCGGATATCGAGGTATGGCACTGGGCAGAGGTGGAGGTCAGCTACAGCGCAATTGGTTACTGGTATGCCGACAGCGAGCAAGGAGCACGGAGCTTTCCCTCTTTGCAGGAGCGACTGCCGGTGCGGCTGCCCGAACTGAAAGTATATCGCGAGCCTGGCGCCATCGAGGGCGAGGGGATGAAGATTTTACGACGCACCGGCGGCAACACCACCACGCAGGATATGCAGGGCTTCGGTGAAGCGTGGAGCGGTGGAGCGCAGCTGTGGTGGACGGGCGCAAAGCCGGGCGATGTGCTGGAACTGGCATTCGACGCGGAGAAGGCAGGCACGTATGAGCTGGTTACCGCGATGACCAAAGCGGTGGACTACGGACAGTTCCGTCTATCGGTGAACGGCGTGCCGGTCGGTGATGTGATAGACCTGTTCAACAACGGCGTGATACACACCGGTAAAATCGGCATGGGGAAGGTGCAGTTGAAGCAGGGACAGAACATGCTGCGCGTGGAGGTGGTAGGCACGAACCCCGCCAGCACCGGCGATCGCTACATGTTCGGGCTGGATTTCATCAAGATAGTGCCGGCGCAGTAACAATTTGTGGAGCCTCGTTCTCGCCAGAGAGCGAGGCTCCATCTGACTCTTGGTAGCCCTCGAAATCTTAGCGACTGCACACCAGTATCCAACGCAGTGTGTGCAGGCAGAATCTTTTCCAACAGCGTATCTACTTATCAGCGTTTCGTGACAGGAGGTGTAAAGATGGCTTACTGGTGGCTTCTCGTTGCCTGCTTACTGGTAGGCGCGACAGTGGGCGCGTCGGCTCAGCAGGCGCTGTTCGATTTCGAGAGCGAGACACACCTGCAACATGTCGTGCAGAACAGTGTGCAGACACGGCGAGTTCCTGCGGGCGGCAAGCTCTCTGGACAGGCTCTGGAAGTGGAGTTTCATCCTGCCGAATGGCCCAATGTCACCTTCCGACCGGCTCAGCCGTGGGACTGGACGGGAGCGGGTGCGCTGGCGATTGACATTCATAACCCCAACGCCGAGCCGGTGTGGTTTGGCATTCGTGTAGATGATGACCCTCGCGCGGATGGCTGGAACTACTGCCGGCAGGCGACCACGACCATCGGAGCGGGTGAGACGCATACCTACGTGCTGCCGCTGGCTTTCAGCCCGATGGACTACGGCATGAGAGGGTTGCCACCACTGGTGCAGGGTGGAGGCATCCTGCTGGGGGTGAGCAATCCGCACAAGCTGAACGTGAGCCACGTTGTGGCGTTTCAGGTCTTTCTCCATCGCCCCGCTAAGCCAATTAAACTGCAGATAGATAACATCCGCCTCGTGGAGGGCAGTGCGCCGGTCAAGGGCATTGTGGATCGATTCGGGCAATGGACGGGCGGCGACTGGCCCGGCAAGGTAAAAAGCGAGGATGACCTGAGGCGGCGACGCCAGCAGGAGGAGGCGGAGTTGAGACGGCTCCCCTCGTTGCCCGACCGCGACGAGTACGGCGGCTGGAAGAGCGGTCCGAAACTGCAGGCTACAGGCTATTTCCGTGCTGCCAAGCACGATGGCAAGTGGTGGCTGGTCACTCCAGCAGGCACGCTGTTCATTTCGTTGGGTATGGATTGCGTACACACAGGCGACGCTACCTTCATCACCGGACGGGAGCAGATGTTCACGTGGCTTCCTGAAGAGGGCAGTCCACTGGCGAAACACATCGGCTATCATTCCGGTGTGCATTCGGGCCCGGTGAAAGAGGGCAAGACCATCAACTGGTATGCGCTGAACCTGCAGCGCAAGTACGGGGAGAACTACAAGCCGCAGTGGATGCAGGTTACTTTGCAGAGGTTGCGCTCCTGGGGCTTCAACACCATCGCCAACTGGTCGGACCGGGATTTCTATCGCAACGGCAAGGTTCCGTATGTGGGTACGGTGCATATCGGCGGCGACCACGCGCGCGTCTCCAGCGGTAGCGACTACTGGGGCAGGATGCACGACCCCTTTGACCCCAGGTTTGAGCAAAGCGTGCGTAACTCCCTGCGCCCTGTAGTGCAACAAATCGGAGATGACCCCTGGTGCATCGGCTACTTTGTGGACAATGAGCTGAGCTGGGCGGGCACAGGTGAAGACGGTGGTCGCTACGGGCTGGCGTACGGCACGCTACAAGAGGATGCCGCGAACTCCCCCGCCAAGCGAGCTTTCCTGCAGCAATTGCGCCAGAAATACGGGCAGGTTGAGAATCTGAACGCCGCCTGGGGTGCATCCTTCGCCAGCTGGGAGGAGCTGGAAAAGCCTCAGAAACTACAACCCCCTTCCACCGACGCCCGCAAACAGGACTTCGCCGCCTTTGTCAAGAGCCTTGCACAGCAGTACTTCCGTACGGTGCGCAACGTGTTGAAGGAGCTTGCCCCCAATCACCTGTATCTGGGCTGTCGGTTCGCGTGGTACGGACCGGACGCAGTAGAGGCAGCAGCGGAGTACTGCGATGTCATCAGTTTCAACATCTACGCGCCGCGGGTGGAGCGCGAGCGATACACCATCGTGGAGAAACTGGACAAACCTGCCATTATCGGCGAGTTCCACTTCGGCGCGCTGGACAGGGGAATGTTCCACACCGGACTGGTTGCCGCCAAAGACCAGCAAGACCGCGCTCGCATGTACAGGGATTACCTGACCAGTGTGCTCACCCATCCCAACTTCGTGGGCTGTCACTGGTTCCAGTACAATGATCAGCCGCTGACGGGGCGCTGGTTCGACGGCGAAAACTACAATATCGGCTTCGTGACCGTTACCGATACGCCTTATCCCGAAATGGTGGAGGCAGCGAGGGAGATACATGGGATGGCGTATCGTATCCGGGCGGACGCGAAGTAAACTGCCCTTGCCTTCTGCCCGTAGCCGTGCTATACTTTTTAAGGATGTGCCCGGGTGGCGGAATCGGTAGACGCACGGGACTTAAAATCCCGGGCCGTAAGGCGTGCGGGTTCGAGTCCCGCCCCGGGCACATGGTGTGGGTGAATATGTTTGCGAGGAGGAGCCATGCCACAATCTGAAGCACAAGATACTGTCATCATGGAGCCGCCGGTCAAGACGGCGGACCCTCTCGCCGAAGTGGAACAGTTACTGGAGCGCGCAGCGCAAATGGACCAATCCCTTCCCCAACAGGAGACTCAACCGCAGATGCACCGTTCTGAGCAGTTCGATGTGGACGTCACGTTCATCGGCGCGGGACCGGGCGGATACGTGGGAGCCATCCGCGCCGCGCAGCTCGGCGGGCGCGTGGTGTGTATAGAAAAAGAGTACTTGGGCGGATGCTGCCTGAACTGGGGGTGCATTCCCACGAAGGCAATGATTGCCGGGGTAGAGCGATATCAGCAGGTGAAGCACGCCGAGGTATTTGGCATCAGCACGGGAGAGGTGAGCATCGACTTCGCGAAGCTGATGGCGCATAAGGATAAGGTAGTTACCACCCTGCGCAACGGCATCTCCAGCCTGTTCAAGAAGAACGGAGTGCGTCATATCGAGGGAACAGGGCGTATCGCCGGACACCATACCGTGGAGGTTATTAAGTCCGATGGCTCCAGAGAGACCATCCGCACCCGCGCCATTGTGATTGCGACCGGCTCCGCACCGATACGCCTGCCCATACCCGGGCTGGAAGGGGAAGGCATCTGGACGAGCGACGACGCGGTGTCGGCAAAAGAGGTTCCGCCTCGCATGGTGATTATCGGTGCCGGAGCAATAGGTTGTGAGTTCGGCTATATCTACAACGGTCTCGGCTCTAAAGTGACCATTGTGGAGATTATGCCGCAGATTCTGCCCAATGAGGACGCCGACATCGCTGCCGAATTACAGCGAAGCCTCACGCGACAGGGTATCCGCTTCCTGCTGAACTCGCGCGTCACAGAGGTAAAGCACGGCAAAAACGGCATCAAACAGGTGATGGTGCAAACCGAGAAGGGCGAGGAGACCATCGAGTGTGAGGTCGTGCTGGTGGCGGTGGGACGGCGGGCAGTGCTGGACGGACTGGGGCTGGAGACGGTGAACGTCAAGACGCATGAGAAGGGCATCGCCGTCAACGACAGGATGGAGACCAGCGTGCCGGGCATCTACGCTATCGGTGACGTGACCGGGCGCATCCAGCTGGCTCATGTGGCATCTATGGAGGGCATTGTGGCGGCAAGCAACGCCATGGGGCGAGAGCGACGCATGAACTATCGCGCCGTGCCCAGCTGCGTGTACACCGTGCCGGAAGTGGCGTCGGTGGGGCTGACTGAACAGCAGGCGCGCGAGCAGGGATACGATGTGCGCGTGGGTAAATATGCTTTTCGCGGACTGGGCAAAGCGATGGCGATGGGCGAACGCGAAGGGCTGGTGAAAGTGGTCTCCGAAGCACGGTATGGGGAGATACTGGGCGTACACATCGTGGGTCCTCACGCCACCGACCTCATCGGCGAGCCGGTGACCGCCATCCAGCTGGAAAGCACCATCGAGGAAATGAGCCATACCATCCACGCCCACCCAACTCTCACCGAAGCTCTGCTGGAAGCTTACGAAGACACCGAGAGGATGGCTATTCACAAGTGAGCGAGATGGAGAGCGAGGAGAGCAAGCAAACTCCTGTACGACGTGCGCTGGTGGTAGGGTTGCGCCTGCCGCCAGACGTGATGGACCGTGCGGAATACATCGCTGCGCTATCGGGGGCGTCGTTGAAAGGGATGTTCCGCCGGTGGATTAGCCATGAGCTGCAGCGCGACCCACGCTGGAGCTCAGGGGTGATAGAGTGGAATGAAGCGAACGCGCGGCGTGCCCCTGCCTGCGCAGCAGTATATCGTTTCCGTGATGCACAGTATCAGGTGCTGTACGTGGGCTTTGAACCCCAGAATCTTCAGCAGAGGCTGCTGGAGCACTGGCGGACACAGGATGTTCCCGACGCTCGCTACGTGAGCTACCTGCCGGTGACCAGTGTGGCGAAGGGCAAGGAGGTGCAACAACGCCTTATCGCCCGCACCAAGCCCCTCTACCAGGTACAGGAAGAGGGGGAAGCCAAAGCGGAAGAAGATTCTGGGGAGGAGTAATACTTGACCACACGTGATTATTTGGATATGAGCGGAGCAGTTCCGCTTGCTGTCATTCTGAGCGAAGCGAAGAATCTCTTTCTATCGTTACAATGAGATACTTCGCTGACGCTCAGCATGACAAGCACCCCATGATTGGAATCATGGGCTATGAGGGGAGCAAAATCCGCTTGCGCGGATTGACCAACCGGTGAAGGCAGATGCTGAACATTTGTTTGACGAGGTATGCCATGAGAGCTACACATCTCTTGCTCATACTGAGTGCGCTGGTATTACTGAGCGCGTGCGCGAAGAAGCCGTCTGCGCCCACGTCGGGTGAAGCCCCGGCAGCAGGGAAGAAGAAACTGCGCGCGGCGATGGTAACCGACATCGCGGGTATCGGTGACCGCTCGTTCAACGAGTCGGCGTGGCGCGGCTTGCAACGTGCGCAGAAGGAGCTGGGCGCGGAGGTGCGCTACCTCGAATCCGCCAAGCTGCCGGACTACGAACAGAACCTGCGTCTGCTGGCGCAGCAGAAGTACGACGTGGTGATTGCAGTGGGCTTCGCGATGGAGGACGCGCTGAAGAAAGTGGCTCCGCAGTTCCCGAACGTCATCTTTGCTATCGTGGACGGCAACGCGCCCGCCCTGCCCAACTGCGTGTCGCTGAAGTTCCGCGAGCACGAAGGCTCGTTTCTGGTGGGCGCACTGGCTGGCGCGATGACCAAAACAGGCACTGTCGGCTTTGTGGGCGGGATGGAGATACCGCTCATCAAGAAGTTCGAAGCGGGCTATCGTGCGGGTGTAATGACCACCAACCCGAAGGCGAAGGTGCTGGTGGGCTATACCGGTAACTGGACGGACACCGCCAAAGGCAAGGAGCTGGCGCTGTCGCAGTTCGAGCGCGGAGCAGATATCGTGTATCACGCCTCCGGGCAGTGCGGACTGGGTGTTATCGAGGCGGCAAAGGAGCGAGGCAAAGGGCATTTCGCCATCGGTGTGGACTCGGACCAGGACTACATTGCACCCGGCTTCGTGCTGACCAGCATGATTAAAAGCGTGGACAACGCGGTGTTCGGTGTGTGCAAATCCGTGGCGGAGGGCACGTTCCAGCCCGGCACACGCGACCTGGGCATCAAGGAGGGGGGTGTTGGCCTCAGCCCGATGCAGTATACGAAGCATCTCGTGCCCAAAGAGGTGCTGGATAAGATAGAGAACCTTCGCCAGATGATAGCGGACGGCAAACTGAAGGTACCCCAGAGCGAGGAGGAGCTGAAGACCTTCCAGCCTCCGGCTGTGCCATAGGGGGAGAAACGATGGCTGCACCCAAATACCTGCCGCATTATACATACTCTGACTACGTGCAGTGGGAAGGTCGCTGGGAGCTCATCGACGGCATCCCCTTTGCCATGAGCCCCCAGCCCTCTTTCCGGCATCAGCGCATCTCGCACCATATTGCAGAAGAGCTCGGGCGTGCGCTGGAAGGTTGCGAGCACTGCCGGGCGGTGTTGCCGGTGGACTGGAAAATCTCCGAAGATACGGTGGTGCAGCCCGACAACATGGTGATATGCGGAGAGGTGACCACCGAGGCATATCTGGACAGACCGCCCGTGCTCATCTTTGAGGTGCTCTCGCCGTCCACCGAACAGAAGGACCGTGTGGTGAAAGCGGAACTTTACGCCTCGCAGGGAGTCAAATACTATGTGCTGGTAGACCCCGACCTCCTGCAGGCGGAAGTGATGGAGCTTCAGCACGGGGAGTACCGGTTGCAGGCAACGCTGCATGAGGGAACGTGGCGTTTTGACCTCGGCGAGTGCGAGATAGAGGTGGATTTCGCTCGTTTGTGGAGGTTGTGAAGGTCTTAAATGTTTCTTATCACAAAAAGCGTATAATAAGAGATGCAGAACGTTCTGCAGAGGCGATGAGGCATGATTGTAGAAGCACGCAACGATACGGTCAACCTGCTGGGTGCACTGACCAAGAATCACTGGCAAACGATTAAGGCGGCGGCGAACCTGCTGCTGAAGCGAAACCCTGCGGGTATTATCATTAACTGCTCCGGCATCACCGAGTGCACCGAGGAGGGCGCGGAGACCTTCGCCGACGCGCAGGCGTATATCCAGAAACACGGTGCGCGTATTGTGCTGTGCGACATCCCCGAACATGTGATGGAGGTGCTTCGCCGGGTGCCGGGGGTGCGCTCGCAGTTACCCGTTGCCTGCACGATGGCGCAGGCGCGCGCCTCGCTGGGATTGCCCAGCGCGTATGAGGCTTCGGAAGCTCCCGCCGAGAAAATCGTGCTGTTGCCTGTTTGGGAGGGGATGAACGCGCCGTACGCCGCCCAGCACGCCCTGCACATGACCAAGGACCAGCGTGCGGTTCTGCACATCGTGTACATTCTGCTGGTGCCCCAGAAACTGGCTCTCACGACTCCCATGCCTGAACAAGAGGAGAGGGCGCACCAGACCTTGACCGAGCTGGAAGAGATGGCACGGCGCGCCCGCGTGAAGGTGGAAAAGCGCGTGGAGCGCTGTCGCGACCTGGCGCGAGGCATCGTCACTGTGGCGGAACAGGAAAGAGCGAGCCAGCTGGTTCTGGGCATCACGCCGGGCGACGTGGCAGCAGCGAACGGCTTGCTGACCACCGTGTTGCAGAAAGCCCCCTGTGAGGTGCTGGTGGTGCGCGCCCCGGCAGCGGTGGGGCAGACGGTGTAGAGGGGTTCGCTGCGCCCCTTATCTGAATACAACACGGATGAGCGACTGCCCGCTGAGGTAGAAAACCTCGTTTCCTTTCGCCCATTGTAGACTGCGAATGCCGTGCTCCTCTTGCAATATAACCCTGTGCTCCTTTCCGCTCCTGTCCATCCAGTGCAGGGCGTGGGGTGGCGCGGTAGCCGCTGAACCGGGAGCAGGAGGATTACCGGTTCCAGCCACAGGCGCTACATAATCGTTTCAGAATCTTTTCACATCCAGCCACTCCGCATACAGGATGGGTATCTGGCGCCGCTTGGCTCCCTTACATCTTGACAGATACTTGCCAGAGCTTGTCGGGTTCGCTGAAGTAGTAAATCTCCTTTTTGCTGCCCCACTGCAGGTTCATGATACCGTCCTGATCTCTCAGGATAACAACATCCTGCTTTCCTTCCCAGTGCACCCAGTGAAGCGCATGAGGGGGGCGTGTGTTTACTCCAAGCTCGACAGGGGGTGGCAGGTTCGATTCGGAAACGGTGTACAACAGCCCATCCCCACCAGGGCACCAGCACAGTTCCATTGCCACCCGTCCCACGTCGACTTTGACAGACGGCGTTTTGGGGTTGCTTAGCGGGTAGATGTAGAGATGCGCTCCAAAGGTAAAGGCAACCGCTTTGGAGTCCGGAGATACACCCCAACCACGAATTCGGTTAGTACTACCCGGCGCGAGCGGTGGGTGAATCCATTTGACTTCTGAACCATCGGGAGAGACGACTCCCAACCTGTTAGATGAGGCTACCAGCAGCCATCGCCCATCTGGTGTCCATCGCACCGAATGAACCCGCGGCTGCCTCAGGTCTTTGTCAACCTTCTCCTCAAGAATAGTTCTCGGAGCCGTGTTTGGTTCAGACAATGTAGCAATCATCAGAAGCCTGCGGGTATCCACAAGAGGTTGGGAAAAGTTATACGTTAACTTAACATCCACCCCCTTAATATAGGCCAGCTGCCCACCATCTGGCGACCAGGAAACGTCAAGGATGTAGGGAGCACGGTCGATGGTATATGCTTTTCCCAACTTGAGGTCTAAGACTACAAGTTCCCTTTGTAAGCCCAAAGATGAGGCTTTGCGCTCCTCCAGAGGCAGCGTTCTGATGAAAGCAACGCAGGGCAGCGAAGGGGACCAGGTAACACCGTGCGCCTCACATCTTGAAGAGGGGGGCTGAAAGAATTGTAGCCGTTCCTGCTTGCCTGTTTCAAGGTGAAGTCTTTTTACGCCGCCAGCAGTAGAAAAGATAATCTGCTTTCCATCAGGAGATACGGAAAAACCACGCCAATTTCCCACGCAGATGTCCTTCACCACCAGGCGCCTGTCTACAACGGTTGGCGGGCCACTGTTATTCGCCTTTAGCACGAGCCAGAGGACAACGCCTGCTACCCCAAGTAGCGATAGCCAAATTAATCTTGCAAGGGTAACCATTCTTAGTGTCTCCTCCCGACGGAAGATATCAATCTATTGCCAGCAAAAGCTCTGCCTATTTCCTCCCCTTACACAAGGGAAGCAAGCTCATCTGTCGCCCCTCGAACACTGCTACCTCGCGGAAGCCGATGTCCCACGCCATGCGCACCGCGTCCAGCAGATAGTGTGCCAGTTCGTCGGGGTGGTGGGCGTCGGAGCCGAAGGTAATCAACCTGCCGCCGCGTTCGTAGTACCACGCCAGCGTCTGTCGGCAGGGGTAAAAGTCGCGGGCATCCTGTCGCAGTCCGGCGGTGTTTATCTCCAGCACCGTGCCCTTTTCCACCATCAGGTCAAACAGCATGAACAGCAGGTCGCGATAGGGTTGAGGGTCAAACGCGCCGAAGCGGGGCACTCCGCGCCGTTTGGCATACTCCAGATGCCCCACGATGTCGATTAAGCCGCTCTCTACCGAGTGCAACACTTCCTCGTAGTAGCGGGTATATGCCTCACGTGCGGTGGGGAAACGCTCCACGTACTCTTCAGTCATAATCATTCGGGCATCTACGTAGTGTACGCACCCCAGCACGTAGTCGAAAGGGTACTGACTGAGCCACACGCGCACATCCGGCTCGAACCACTGCTGGTAGTCTATCTCCACGCCCGCGCGGATGCGCAGTCGCCCTCTGAACAGGTCGCGCACGTAGGCGATGTCGTCCATGAACAGGTCGTAGTCGAAGTATTCCACCACAGGGTCGTTGGGGTCGAAGTCCTTGTGCTCGGTGAAGCCGATTTCGTCCAGCCCCAGAGCCATCGCGCGGGCGCAGTGTTCCAGCATCGTCGCACGCCCATCGTGCGACAGGAAGGTGTGCACCTGATAGTCTACCTTTGTATATTCCGCCTTGCTACTCCAGCCCATTGACACTTATTCCCTCAACATCGATCACGCGCCATTTTTCAGCAGGAAACACCAGCCACTTGCGAGCAGGCTCCTTGCGCAGTTTGACCTGAATATCTGTCGGCTCATGACGGCTGACCAATCCCTGCTCTTCCCACCACGCCTCCACGCGCATATTGACCGTTGCCTCTTTGCCGATAATGTTAATGACCGGGGCGGTATAGCGGACATGCGGTCGGATGCCGCGACGAAACGCCGACGCCAGTTCGATGCGCAGCCGTTCGGGTGAGTAGCCAAAGGCGTCGAAATCGCTGGAGATGGCATCCATCAGCGTGTTGAGATCACGTCCTTCTATCGCCTGGCGGATTTCCTCCAGCCGATTTCGTACCACTTGCTCTTCGGGCGGGGCGGGCGTCGCCGCGATGCGCCACATCACCAGCAGCGCAGCTATCAGCACCGTTGCCCCGGAGATAGCCAACCAGGTGGACCGCTTCATTCCGCTCCCTCTCGCAGGTCAATGCTGCTGAGATTATACCGAAAACAGCCGACTATAGCCAACCGGTGGGTTGCATTGGGGTAATTAAGCGGTTAATATATAGTAGACTGGGGATCGTTACGCAATGATAAGCGAATCGCAAAAGCAAAGCCCTGAATGGGAACAGGCGTTACAGACGCTGGCAGCACAGCGGGCACGGGTGATGGTGTTAGGGGCGCGGGATGTGGGCAAGACCACTTTCACCGCGCTGCTGGCGAACCGCCAGCTCGCCCACGGCATCCGCGTGGCGGTGGTGGACGCCGACGTGGGGCAATCGGAGATCGGGCCGCCTACCACCATCGGCGTGGGGCTGGTGGAAGTGCCGGTGCCCACTTTGCACGCGGTTGTGCCGATGGCTATCTACTTCGTTGGCTCGAACACGCCGCGTGGAAGGATGCTGGAGACGGTAAACGGCGTGCGCGCGATGGTGGCGAAAGCTCAGGATGCGGGAGCAGAGTCGGTCATCGTGGATACTACCGGCTTCGTCAGCGGTGCGGCGGCGCGTCGTCTGAAATGTGCGAAGGTGGAGGCGGTGCGCCCGCAGTTTGTGGTTGCCATCCAGCGCAAGGACGAGCTGGAGCACCTTTTGCGACCACTGGAGCGACGCAATCTGCGCCTTATCCGCCTGCCTGTGCCGGAGACCGTCGTGCTGAAGTCGCCGGAGATGCGCCAGCAGAGACGGGTGATGCGATTCTTTCGCTACTTTCAAGATGCCCGCCTGCACACGTTCGCTCTGTCCGATGTCGCCTGCGAGGGTACGTGGTTCAACACCGGCACACCGCTGGAGTGGAACGAAATCCACTTTCTGCAGGAGACCCTGCGCTCGCGCGTGTTCTGGGCGGAGCGCACGACGGAGCATCTCTTCGTGATTACCGACAAGGTGGTGGATGAACGCGCTCTGGTGATTGTAGAAGAAACCTTCCGCGTCGCGCATGTGACGACGGCAGGGGTACATCGCTTTGTTAAGCTGTTGCTGGGACTGCTCAACGCGGAAGGTGAGTGCCTGGCGATAGGTATTCTGGAGCGTATCGACTTTGTCAACCGCACCATCACCGTGCGCACTCCGTTGCGGGACGCCTCCGGTGTGACTATCCTGCGCTTCGGCGGTTTGAACGTGCGCCCTGATGGGAAGGAAATTGGCATGGTGAAACCCGGTGAGATTTAGAGGTACAAGGTGAGGGGAGATATGTTCGCTGCAGGTCTGCATGGTGACTGCTGCACTCTGCTGCATCAGGCGATAGGTACATGGTGTCAGGGGAAGTCTGTTGCCTGGCAGGGGATGGACGACGAGCGGTGGGAAGCACTCGCTGAAGAGGCTCGCCTGCACGGCGTGTCGGGGTTGCTGTATACCCTTCTGCCGGATGACGTTCCTGCCGCGGTTCGGGATACCTTACGCTCTGACTATCAGAACCAGCTGGCAGCCAACGTGCTGTATATGCAGAAGCTGGCGCAAATTGTGCCCGCGCTGAAAAACGCGGGTGTGCGGTTCGCGGTGGTGAAGGGCGCGGCTTTGCTGGCGACGGACTACACGGACATGGGCACGAGGGCGATGAAAGATATCGACCTGCTGGTGCACCCCGAGGACGCGAACATCCTGAAGCCGGTGATGCAACAGCTGGGCTGGCAGGAGGAGGATGAAGACATCGCCGGCAAGCACTTTGGCGAGCGTTACCGTGCGGAAACCTCGTTTACCCGTCGGGAAGGCTCGCTGATGCTTCGTGCAGAGGCGCATCTGGATATGCCCGGCTTCTATCCGCGTTCGCGTGGAGCGATCTGGCAAAAGGTCACCTCCGTTTGCGTAGCGGGTATAGACGAGATGCCCGTGCTCAGCGTGCCTGCGCACCTGAATTACCTGTGCACCCACTTTTACTATCATCACTGCGGACAGGGGCTCAAGTGGCTGGTAGATGTGGCGTTGCTGGTGTCGCAGGTGCGCTCATGGCACGATGTGGTAGTGGACGCCTATGAGTTCGGCACAACGCGCCCGGTGCATCTTGCCCTGCACGATGTGGCAAAGTACCTCCAGATGCCGGTTCCTCAGCATATCGTGGAGACGTTACGCTTCCTGCCGATGCCACTCAGCCTGCGTTTGCTGTTTGAAATGTGCAAGCGACCGTCTCTGCACTACCTGGGTATCCGCCTGCTGGACATTTACCGCGCGCCAAACTGGCACACTCGTTTGGGGTATATCTGGCGCAAGCTCACCGCCCCTCGCTGGCGGCGTCTCTCCCGTTGCGAATAGTGGGACGACGTGTTATACTCTAATACACAGATAGCCTTTCTAAAGGGGATTACGCGGCGTGGACCTGCAGACATTTAAGGAACTGGTTTATCATGAGTTCGGTGATCATCTGGAGCATGCCACCCCTGCCAACGTGCGCGAGTTTTTAGACAGGCTGCAGATGCAGGAGATGGCGAGTAGACTGCCGGGTGAGCGGTTCGAAATCCATGAGACCGGCACCACCTATGAGGAGATTATCAAGGATTTCTTCGCCCGCGTGCTGGAAATGCCTCGCGATGACGCGATTATTTTGTTGTGGACGCTGGCAATAGACCTCGCTTTCGCCGCCGTAGAACATCAGTACGCCGAGTACTTTGCCTCCCTGTTCAAGGATTTGGATCAGTACTAACACTACAAACAACGCCCACCGCCTCATTGGAGGGTCACGCTCCGTCGCGACCAGAAATGGACGGCTCGGCAGGAGCCTCGCCCTCCCCAAGAATGGGCATGACAAAACACTTAGTCTCACACTTTTGTGGCATGTCTCCTGCACCTCTTGCACTGGATGAGCGTCGCAGGGTACACTCTATGCGTGATAAACACCAAATGCAGGCAATATAACTATCGAGGAGTCTTTGTATGGAACCGCTGGTAACGTTGCCGCTGTTTCCGTTACATGCTGTCTTGTTTCCGGGGATGCCGTTGCCCCTGCATGTCTTTGAGGAACGCTACCGCCAGATGATGCGCATGGTGCTGGAGCAGGACCGGCAGTTTGGGGTAGTGCTTATTCGGGAAGGCAAAGAGGTGGGCGGACCGGCGGTACCCTACCAATGGGGCACTCTTGCCCGTATTACCGCCCTGCAAAACCTGCCCGACGGCAGTATGAACCTCTGGACGGTGGGCGAGCAACGTTTCCGCATTGTGGAGATTATCCAGCATGAACCGTTCATGGTAGCAAAGGTCATGCTTCTGCCCGATGTGTGCGATGGTTGTGAACAGCGCACTCTACCTGTAGTGCACCGCGCTACCGACCGGTTGGAACAGTATGTACGCTTGCTGTTCAGCCCGGAGGGTGGCAGGCATTTTGTGGTAGAACTTCCCCACAATCCCCGCGTCTTAGCCAACACCATCGGCGCCATCCTTCAGGTTCCCCTGATACAGAAGCAGAAGCTGCTAGAGATGGACGACGTGGTACAGCGTCTGGAGGCAGGGCTGATGTTGCTGGAGGAAGAGATAGATAGACTGCTTCTGAAAGCGGCGGAGAAGTCGGTGGCGACGGCGGTTCATCCCTTCCGCCCCGAGGAGAAGGTGGTTTCGCGCAATTAGAGCGGAGGTGCCCTCGGATGTTAACGGTTACCCTTATCCCCGGAGACGGCATAGGACCCGAGGTGGTGGAAGCGGCGGTACGCGTGGTGGAGGCGACTGGCGTGCCGGTGCAGTGGGAGCGCTTTGAAGCAGGCACCGAAGTGATGAACAAGTACGGTACGCCTCTGCCCGACGAAGTGTTTAACTCCGTACTGAGAAATCGCGTTGCGCTCAAGGGCCCCATTACCACCCCAATCGGCACAGGCTACAGCAGTCCAAATGTGATGCTCCGCAAGCGGCTGAACCTGTTTGCCAACGTCCGCCCTGCCAAAAATCTGCCGGGTGTTCGTACGCGCTATGAGGATGTGGACCTGGTGGTCATCCGCGAAAACAGCGAGGACCTGTACTCCGGTCTGGAGCACATTGTGGTGCCGGGGGTGGTGGAAAGCCTGAAGGTTATCACCGAGCGCGCCAGTCTGCGCATCGCCCGGTTCGCCTTCGATTACGCGGTGAAGCACGGGCGCAAGAAAGTGACAGCAGTTCACAAGGCGAACATCATGAAGCTCAGCGACGGGCTGTTTCTCGAGTGTTGCCGAAGGGTGGCGCGAGACTATCCGCAGATTGAGTACGAGGAGCTGATTGTGGACAATACCTGTATGCAGCTGGTCACGCGCCCTGAGCGGTTCGACGTGATGGTTATGGAGAACCTGTACGGCGATATTATTTCCGACCTGTGCGCCGGGCTGGTAGGAGGGCTGGGTTTGACGCCCAGCGCAAACGTTGGGGAGGATGGTATCGTGGTGTACGAGGCGGTACACGGCTCCGCCCCCGACATCGCCGGCCGTAACCTCGCCAACCCGATAGCGCTTATCTTCTGCGCAGCAATGATGCTGGAGGACCAGGGTGAGCAGGAGGCGGCAGATCGGGTGCGCCGGGGCGTGTATCGCGTCTTGAGCGAAGGCAAAGTGCTTACCCGCGACCTGGGCGGTACTGCCACCACCACCGAAATCACCGATGCTATTATCGCCGCGATGGCGCAGGAATCCGCTTCGCCTGCTTGAGTGTCCGTCTGCTAATCAGGGCGAAGTATCACCTTCCCGCACTTGCCGGTGTCTATCAGCTCCATCGCCTTGCCGATTTCCGAGAACCCCATCGCGTGGGTAATCACCGGGCGCACGTCCAGTCTGCCAGAGGTCAGCAGTTCCTGCATCTGCTCCCACGTCTGGTAAAGTCGCCGCCCAACGATGCCCTGCACCTCTAGACCTTTGAATATCACATCCTCCGCGAAATCCACCGTAATCGGGTCGGCGGGGATGCCCATGAGGGTGACTCTACCGCCGGGGCGGGCGATGCGGAACCCCGTTTTCACAGCAGCAGGAGCGCCGGACATCTCCAGCACCACGTCGACGCCCTCACCCTTCGTGCGCGTCATCACCGCTTTTTCGACATCCTCTTTAGTGGGGTCCAGCAACACATCCGCGCCCATCTGCTCTGCCAGCTGCAGGCGGTAAGGGTGTTTTTCCACCGCGAACACCGTGCTGGCATGGCAGGCTCTGGCGATGCCCACGCTAAACAGCCCAAGCGGTCCGCATCCGAGCACCGCTACCGTACGTCCTTCCAGCGGTCCTGCCAGCGCGGCGTGCACCGCGTTGCCCAGCGGGTCCTGGATGGCGGCGACCTCTACCGGAATCTGGGGTGGGGTAGGGCGGGCGTTTGCCTCAGGGATGACCACCAGTTCCGCCCACACGCCGTCGGTGTCGATGCCCAGAATGCGCGTGTTGCGGCAGACGTGCGCCTGCCCGTGCCGGCACTGATAGCAGGTTCCGCAAACGATGTGCGATTCACTGGCAACGAAGTCACCCACTTTCCGTTCTTTGACCCCATCGCCAACGGCGATTACCTCACCGGCGAACTCGTGCCCTAAGATGCGGGGGAGATGGATACGGTGCGCTGCCCAGTGGTCCCAGTGCCAGATGTGTACGTCGGTGCCGCAGATAGACCAGGCTCGTGGTTGAACAAGCACATGACCCGGAGGTACTGTGGATGGGTCGGGTATATCTATTACCTCGCCGCCGGGTTCGGGGCGGCTCTTGACAATCGCACGCATACAACGTTACTCCTTGTTCACAGCGTTCACGGTTTCATTATAAGCCTCATGGAGGAATACTGCAACCCGGTGACGTTCCAGGCCCCTAAATGTACCGCAACCTTATGAGCTTTGAAAAGAATAGTTGCACCTATCCGATGAGCACCGCCTGCCTCTCCCCCTGTGCGGGAAAGAGGATGCTGGACACGGGTTTACGGCTTATGAGTTTCGATTTGAAAAATAGTCGTATTTATCCCCCTCGTCTCCTTTCCCGCAGCTTCGGAAAGGTCTTGGAGGCGAGGTGTATTCAACCTAACCCCCTGTCCCCCTTCCCTACGAGGGAAGGGGACATTCGACGCGAGGCTCCCCTCTCCTTGTAGGAGAGGGGCCGGGGGAGAGGTTAAATCGCTTTATTTTTTTCAAATGCTCTGTTGCAAAGATGGGCATTATCTGGGGTAGCATAGAAACATGAAAGCAGCAAAGGATAACTATTTCGTGCGTTTCGCTGCCTTGGCTTACCAGTT
>Ga0101941_1001370_pt1 | contig 18255 bp, 18 predicted proteins | sample DewCreD2012metaG_3_FD_75242 | JGI IMG/M metagenome (GOLD analysis project Ga0101941, IMG submission 75242) | Hot spring sediment bacterial and archeal communities from British Columbia, Canada, to study Microbial Dark Matter (Phase II) - Dewar... ...
GCATGCTCGAGGTCACCGAGCACCGCGAACTCGGGCGTTGGATCCGCGCGCACCACGAGCACCTCGACGGCAGCGGCTATCCCGACGGGCTGAGCGGCGCCGACGTTCCGCTCGAGGCGCGCATCATCGCTGTCGCCGAGGCGTACGAGGCGATGACGAGCGACCGTCCCTACCGGCCGCGGCTCACTCACCGCGAGGCCGTCGCGGAGCTTCGCTCCGCGGCGGGCCAGCGTTTCGATACCGAGGTGGTCGAGGCGCTGGTGAGGGCGCTCGGGTGAGTCTGCGCCGCCGGGCGCTGGCCGTGCGCGACCGCTTGCGGCGGGGGCGCAGCGCGCTCGATCCGCGCGCGTCCTCGCCGGCGGATCCGCCGCCGTTGCCGCGGCCGGCGGATCCGCTCGTTCAGCTACGGCCCGCGGGCCCGCTCGCCAGCGCTGGCGGTTTGCGAACGCTATCCCTGGCGTTCGGTTGCGGCGGTCTTCTCGGTCTCGCGTCGCTGCTTGTCCCGCGCGCGCCCTCGTCGCGTGCATCCGTTCTGCTCCCGCTGGCACTGGTCGCGCTGGCCCTCGGTCTCTATCTGTGGCTTCTGGCACGGCGACCGCGCCCCCGATGGGTGACAGTCGCCGCGCTCGTGTCGGGCTGCGCACTGGTCGCAGCGGCGGTCGCGAACGACAGCGGTGCAAGCGCCTATGCGCTCTTCTTCGTCTGGCTGGTGATAGAGGCCGCGCTGCTGCTGCCGCCCGCGGCCGCTTTCGCGTATTTCACCCTGACGGCCGCTGTGTACGCGCTCGCTCTGGCCCTCGCACCGCACACGGGCAGCGAGGCGCAGCGCTGGCTTTTGACCGTCGGCACGAGCGGGGTCGCTGGCTTCGTGGTGGGCCATTTGCGCGAGCGCACGCTGGCAGCGACAGCGCACCTGTCCGCCGCTGCCAACACCGACGCCCTTACCGGGCTACTCAACCGCCGCGGCTTCGACGGGGTGCTCGAGCGCGAGCTCGAGCGCGCGCGCCGCAGCGGACGCCCCTTGAGCATCGCGCTCGGGGACGTCGACGGTCTCAAGGCGGTCAACGATGGCCTCGGCCATCAGGTCGGCGACCGAGCGATCGTGGCGATCGCGCACCTGCTGGTCGCGGCGACGCGGACGATCGACGTCTCGGCGCGCTTCGGCGGTGACGAGTTCGCGCTCGTTCTGCCCGAGGCCGACGCTGCCGGCGCGCGGGCGCTCGCCGAGCGCGTGCGCACGGAGGTCGCCGGTTCGTCCCTCGTCCCCGCGGGGATGACGATCAGTTTCGGGGTGGCTGAGGCGAGCGCCGGGCGGGCCACCGCCGAGGCGCTGGTAAGCGCCGCCGATAGAGCGCTCTACGACGCGAAAGCGGCCGGTGGCGACCGGACCGTCGTCGCCGGCGCCTCGGCCGGAGGGCCGTCCGCGCCTCTTGTTACAAAGTAGTCACAAAGTCGCGAAGTTCGGTAGCGTTCCGAGCGCAAGCGAAGCGCCCGAGCGCGCGCACTGACCAGGCCACACGCTCCGGCGGTTTGCTGCCATCTCTCGAAGCCATGCAGAACGGGTACAGCAACGATGACCGACCCTTCTCGCCTGAACCCTGCGGGCGCAGGGCTCACGCTGGTGGGTGCGATGCTGCTGTTCGCGGCGCTCGGGTTCGGCGTCGGGGAGATCGTTGGTGCCCCCGTCCTCGTCGGGCTCGTCGGTCTGTTCGTAGGCGCGGTGGTCGGGGTAGCGCTTGTCCGCGCACGCTTTAGGGATCTCTGAGCCGATGGCTGCCGCCCCGACAAGTCGCCTCGTCGAGTTCCTCGACCTCGCCGTGCTGGCAGCGGCGGTATCGGTGGCCGCGCTTGTCGGCGCTCCCGCGCTGGGCATCGCCATCGGCAGCGGCGTGTGGGTCGCGCAGCGCGTCGCCGGCGATCTCACGGCACGGCGGGCGCTCGCTCTCGGGCGCGCCAAGGCCGGTCTCGGCATTCTCGCCGCAGGGCTTCTGCTGCGTGCATGGATGGTCGCCTTCGGTCTGCTCGCGGCGGGGGTGATCGACCGCCGCGCCGGTCTCGTCGCGGCGCTGCTCGTCGCGCTAGCCGTCAACGCGCGATTGGCGGTCGAGCTGCCGAGGCGGTTGCGCGGCCTGAAAGTGGAGGCAGCACGGTGAGCGCCGCGGTTCGCGCGATGAGCGTGCGCGCCAAGGTCATGCTCGGCCTCGGCATCTACCTCGCCGTCACGATCGCGCTGCTGCTGCTCTTCCCGTCCGAGGGCAAGAACGAAAGCTTCAAACCGGTCGAGGAGTTCCGCCTCGACCCGTGGGTCGAGATCAAGGTCGCCGGCATCGATCTGAGCATCAACAAGGCGGTGCTCTACCTGGTGATCTCGTGCCTTTTGACGGTCGCCTTCATGACCTGGATCGCGCGCCGCATGCAGGCGCGGCCGAACCGTGTGCAGGCAGCGGTCGAGGCGCTCTACGACCTCACCTACACGACGATCGCGCGCCAGAACATGTCGCCGCAGATGGCAGCGCGCTGGTTCCCGTTCGTCGGCGCGCTCTTCTTCTTCATCTGGGTTTCGAACCTCGTCGGTTACATCCCGCTGCCGATCAACACCCACGCCACGGTCGAAGTCTTCGGTATCGAGTTCCCGGCGTTCGCGATCTACGCCGCCACCGCCAACCTCTCCGTGCCGCTGGTGCTCGCGGCGGTCGTCTGGCTCTCGTACCACCTCGAGGGGATCCGAGAGAAGGGGCTGGGTGCGTACCTGTCCTCGTGGATTCCCTCCGGGACGCCGGCGGCGATGCGCCCGATGATGTTCGCGATCGAGCTGATCTCGCACTCGGTGCGGTTGATCTCGCTCTCGGTCCGGTTGTTCGCAAACATGCTCGCCGGCCACCTGATGATCCTGTTCATGGCCGGCGGTCTGGCGGTGCTGCTCGGCGTCGCCGCGATCGCCTGGGTGACGCTGCCGCTCGCGGTCTTCTTCTTCGTCTTCGAGGTCGTCCTAGTGGCGACGCTGCAGGCGTTCATCTTCGCCACGCTCACGTCCATCTACTTCGGCGAGGCAACCGCCGAGGGTCACTGAAAGGAAGGAGGACAGCTTGATCGCCGATCTGCTTCTGCCCCTGGCCGAGGTCAGCGACTCCGGTCTCAAGTCGATCGCGCTCGGTGTCGGCGCCGGTCTCGGTTCGCTCGGCGTCGGTATCGGTCTCGGCATCATGTTCGGCCGCGTGATCGAGGCGGTCGCGCGCCAGCCCGAGCTGCGTCAGGAGATCACGAGCATCCAGTGGCTCGCGTTCGCGCTGATCGAGGCGGTGGTCTTCTACGCAGCGATCTTCGGATTGATCGCGTTCTTCCTGTGAGCAGGTGATCGGGCCGATCGACATCAGTTCGCTCGCGCTGCCGCTCGCCGCTGAAGGCGGCGGCGACTCGAGCTTCCTGATCTCGCCCAGCGTCGGGCTGATGATCTGGACGCTCGTCGCCTTTGGCGTCACGCTCTGGCTGCTCAACCGCTACGCGTTTCCGCAGATCGCACAGGCGCTCGACCGACGCCGCCGCGAGATCGAGGAGTCGCTCGAGCGCGCCGAGCGGGCCAAGCGCGAGGCGGACGCCCTCGTCGAGGAGTACCGCGCGCGTCTGCGCGAGGCGCGCGAACAGGCCGAGGACATCCTCGTCCGCGCACAGCGGGCGGCCGAAGAAGAGGTCGACCGGGCGCGCGAGGAGGGGCGCAAACAACGCGAGGAGCTGCTCGCTGCAGCGCGCCGCGACATCGAAGCGGAAACGCGGCGGGCGCTCGACCAGATCCGCCGCGAGGTCGCCGAGCTGACGGTCGAGGTGACGGAGAAGATCACCCGGCGCTCGCTAACCCCGGACGACCACAAGCGGATGATCGAGGACGCTCTGCGCGAGCTCGACTTCGCGGCCCTGGCTCCCCAGGGCGGTAGCGCGGGCGAAGGCGCGACGAACGCGAGCGGGAGGTAGCGGAAGCGTGGACGAGCTCGCTCGCAACTACGCCCGCGCGCTCTTCGAGTCGGCGCGCGACGCGGGCGTGCTCGACCGTATCCGCGACGAGCTCGAAGCGGTAGCGCGCGCGCTGCGCGAGAGTCGCGAGCTGCGGCTCTTCTTCAACTCGCCGTACTTCTCGCGCGACGAGAAGCGTGCCGGTGTGCGCAAGGTCGTGCACGGCGCCGACGAGCGCCTCGTGCGCTTTCTCGAGCTGCTCGCCGAGCGCCACCGCTTCCCGCTGCTCGAGCGCATCCGCCGCGAGTTCGACCGCTTGTGGGCCGAGCACAACCGCCTGCTCGACGTCGAGGTGGCGGCGGCGATCGACCTCGACGAGGGGCTTGTGCGCGAAATCGGGCAGCGCATCGAGCAGCAGACGGGACAGCGTGTGCGTCTGGCGCGCCGCGTCGATCCCGAGCTGATCGGGGGACTCGTAGTGCGCGTCGGCAACGTCGTGCTCGACGCGAGCGTCCGCAACCGTTTGGAGAGACTGAAGCGAGAGGTGGCTTCCGCCGCCTAGGAGGGGACTTCCAGCCGATGCAGATCCAGATCCGACCCGACGAGATTACGAGCATCCTGCGCAGCCGTATCGAGGGGCTCGAGGGCTCCGCCGCCGAGCTCGCCGAGGTCGGTACGGTCATCTCGGTCGCCGACGGCATCTGTCGTATCCACGGCCTCGACGACTGCATGTCGATGGAGCTTCTCGAGCTCCCGCACGGCGTTACCGGTCTGGCGCTGAACCTCGAGTCGGACAACGTCGGCGCCGTGCTCTTCGGTCCGTGGGACCGCATCGAGGAGGGCGACCAGGTCAAGCGCACCCGCCGGCTGCTCGAGGTGCCGGTGGGTGACGCTCTGCTCGGCCGCATCGTCGACCCGCTCGGTCGTCCCCTCGACGGCAAGGGCGACGTCCGCACCACCGAGACGCGTCCGGCGGAGTTCAAGGCTCCCGGCGTCGTCCAGCGCCAGCCGGTCAAGGAGCCGATGCTCACCGGCATCAAGGCGATCGACGCGATGACCAACGTCGGCCGCGGCCAGCGCGAGCTGATCATCGGAGACCGCCAGACCGGCAAGACGTCGATCTGCATCGACACGATCATCAACAACAAGGACAAGGACCTGATCTGCGTCTATGTCGCGATCGGGCAGCGGATGGCGACGGTCGTCGATGTGGCGCAGCAGCTCGAGGAGCACGGCGCGCTCGAGCACACGATCATCGTCGCCGCGCCGGCCGACGAGGCGGCGCCGATCAAGTACCTGGCGCCTTACGCCGGCTGCGCGATGGCCGAGCACTACCTCTACTCCGGCCGTCACGCGCTCGTCATCTACGACGACCTCACCAAGCACGCTTACGCCTACCGGCAGATGTCGCTGCTCCTGCGCCGACCGCCCGGCCGCGAGGCGTACCCCGGTGACGTCTTCTATCTGCACTCGCGTCTGCTCGAGCGGGCGGTGAAGCTCTCCGACGAGCTGGGCGGCGGTTCACTCACCGCTTTGCCGATCATCGAAACCCAGGCTGGCGACGTGTCGGCGTACATCCCGACCAACGTGATCTCGATCACCGACGGCCAGATCTACCTCGAGGCCGATCTGTTCCGCGCCGGCGTTCGCCCGGCCATCAACGTCGGCATCTCGGTGTCGCGCGTCGGTGGTTCGGCGCAGACGCTGCCGATGAAGAAGGTCGCTGGCCGCTTGCGGCTCGAACTGTCCCAGTACCGCGAGCTCGAAGCGTTCGCCCAGTTCGGCTCCGAGCTCGATCCCGAAACACAGCGCACGCTTGCGCGCGGCGAGCGCTTGGTCGAGACGCTCAAACAGGGCGAGCGCGAACCCTGGGCGGTTGAGGACCAGGTCGCAGCGATCTATTCCGGTACCGGCGGCTGGCTCGACCGCATCAAGACCGAGCGGGTGCAGGAGTTCCACCGCTTCCTGTTGGCGCGGCTCCACGCCGAGAACAAGGACCTCATGGAGCGCATCGCCGCCGGCCAGTGGGACGACGAGATCGAGGCGCAGCTCGGGCGTGCGATCGCCGACGCGATCGACGACTTCGGCCCCGACTTCGACGCCGCGGGCAACCCGCTGGCAGAAGGCGAGTCCGATCGCATCCGCTCCGAGGAGGAGCGCGCGCGGCCGGGTCGCACCGCCGAGGCGCAAGCGGCGAGCGAAGCAGCGTGATGGGAGAGGCGCACAGCGTGCGAGGAGGCTGTTGACGGGCTTAGGCGATGGCGTCGCTTCGTGACATCCGTCGGCGCATCCAGTCGGTGCGCAACGTTCGCAAGATCACGCGCGCGATGGAGATGGTTGCGGCCGCGCGTCTGCGCCGTGCCGAGCAGCGGATCGCGGCGCTGCGTCCTTACGCCGACGCGCTGCGCACGATGACGCGTCGCGCCGCCGATGCCGCCGAGCGGATCCCGTCGCTGCCGATCCTGCAGCCGCGCGACCGCGTGGAGCGCGTGGCGCTGCTCCTCGTCACCGGCGACCGCGGTCTCGCCGGCCCCTTCAACTCGCAGATCTTGCGCGCCGGTCAGCTGCGGGCGCGCGAGCTGCGCGCCGACGGGATCGCCGTCGAATGGCACGTCGTCGGTCGGCGCGGCGCATCGTCGCTGCGCTTCCGCGGCATCGATCTCGCCGGCGAGTACACAGGTTTCACCGATCGCCCCGCCTACGCCGATGCGCGGCGGATCGCCGACGAGCTCGCCGCAGCCTACGTCGATGGGCGCGTCGACCGCGTCGAAGTTATCTACAACCACTACATCTCGCCGCTGCGCCAGCTCGTCCGCCGCGAGACGCTGCTTCCGCTCCAGCAAGCCGAGATCGTCGGCGAGGACGGTGGCAGTAGCAGCGGCGAGGGCGGTGCCGCTGCGGCCGAGGACCAGGAAACCACCGCTGCCGCCGGCAGCGACGGCCGCGGCGGTGTCCAGCCGCTGTGGCTTTACCAGCCCGAGCCCGAGGAGATCCTCGCGCAGCTCGTACCGGACTACGTCGAGGTGTCGATCTTCCGAGCGCTGCTCGAGTCCGCCGCCTCCGAACACGGGGCGCGGATGACGGCGATGCGCAACGCGTCCGAGAACGCCGCGGAGCTGATCGACAAGCTCACGCTGCAAGCCAACCGCCAGCGGCAGGCGGAGATCACGCAAGAGATCATGGAGGTCGTCGCGGGCGCCGAGGCGCTCGAGTAAAGCAAGGGGAGACGTCAGGTGGAAGCAGGTATCGAGAAGACGGTGGCAGAACGGCAGTCGAACGGCACGCAGAACGCCGGGGAGAACGTCGGCCGCGTCGAGGAGGTGCGGGGCGTCGTGATCGAGGCCGTCTTCCCCGAGCGTCTGCCCGAGATCTACAACGCTCTCGAGCTCGAGATCGAGGTCGAGGGCGAGAAGCGGCGGCTCGTCGCCGAGGTGCAGCAGCACGTCGGTGACGATCGCGTGCGCGCGGTGGCGATGGACTCGACCGACGGCCTGTCGCGCGGAGCCGCAGTGCGCGACACCGGCGGCCCGATCACCGTCCCCGTCGGCAAGGCCACCCTCGGCCGGATCTTCAACCTCCTCGGCGAGCCGATCGACGAGGGGCCGCCTGTCGAGGCCGAGGAGCGCTGGCCGATCCACCGCCCGGCGCCGAGCGTCGAGAACCTCACGCCGACGCGCGAGGTGTTCGAGACGGGCATCAAGGTCATCGATCTGCTCGCGCCGTACGCCAAGGGCGGCAAGGTCGGTCTCTTCGGCGGTGCCGGTGTCGGCAAGACGGTGCTGATCCAGGAGCTGATCCGCAACATCGCCGAAGAGCACGAGGGGCTGTCGGCTTTCTGCGGTGTCGGCGAGCGCACGCGCGAGGGCAACGACCTCTGGCTCGAGATGAAGGAGTCGGGCGTGCTCGACAAGACGATCCTCGTCTTCGGTCAGATGAACGAGCCGCCCGGAGCGCGTATGCGCGTGGCGCTCTCCGGCCTGACGATGGCCGAGTACTTCCGCGAGACCACCGGCCAGGACGTGCTGCTGTTCATCGACAACATCTTCCGCTTCGTCCAGGCCGGTTCCGAGGTCTCGGCGCTGCTCGGACGGATGCCCTCGCAGGTCGGCTACCAGCCGACGCTCGAGACCGAAATGGGTCAGCTGCAGGAGCGCATCACCTCGACCCGCAAGGGCTCGGTGACCTCGGTACAGGCGATCTACGTTCCCGCCGACGACCTCACCGACCCCGCTCCGGCGTCGGTGTTCGCCCACCTCAACGCGACGACGGTGTTGTCGCGCTCGATCGCCGAGAAGGGCATCTACCCGGCTGTCGATCCGCTCGACTCGACCTCGACGATCCTCAAGCCGGAGATCGTCGGCGAAGAGCACTTCCGCGTCGCCAACCAGGTGCGCCAGATCCTGCAGCGCTACAAGGAGCTGCAGGACATCATCGCGATCCTCGGCATCGACGAGCTGTCCGACGAGGACAAGCTGACGGTCCAGCGGGCGCGCAAGATCGAGCGCTTCCTGTCGCAGCCGTTCTTCGTCGCCGAGCAGTTCACTGGCACGCCCGGGCGGTACGTGAAGATCGACGACACCGTGCGCTCGTTCAAGGAGATCATCGAGGGCAAGCACGACGAGATCCCCGAGCGCGCCTTCTACATGAAGGGCACGATCGAGGAAGTAATCGCCGACGCCCGCGACGCTCGCGAGCGCGAAGAAGCGGAGCGGCGGAAGCGCGGCGAGGATGCCTGAAGGCTCGGCGGCGAGCGCTGCGCTAGGCGTGGACGACACGGAAAGGGCGGTGTAGCAGGTGGCCCACCGTAAGTTCAGGGCGCGGGTCCTCACCCCCGAGGGCGAGGTGTTCGCCGGCGACGTCGAGATGATTTCGACACGCACGGCGACCGGTGTCGTCGGCATCCTCGCCCGCCACCAGCCGCTGCTCGCGATCCTCGAGCCGACCGAGCTGCGCCTCTACCGCACAGAGAGCGAGATCGAGCGCTTCGCCCAGGCCGAGGGATATCTGCAGGTCGCCGAGGGCGAGGCTCTGATCTTGGTCGAGGAGGCGCACCGTCCCGCCGATCTCGATCGGGCCGAGCTCGAGGAACGTTTGCGCGAGGCGCGCGAACGTTACGAACAGGCGGCCGAAGGCAGCGAGGAGCAGCGGCGCGCCGAGCGGTCGGTGCAGCGTTTGCAGGCGTTTCTCGAAGTCGTCACGGCCTGAGTCGATGGCGCCGCTCGGGGCCGTCCGAGGCGGGTATGCGTGATCTCACCGCAGAGGAGGTCCGCGTGCTCGGCTGCTTGATCGAGAAGCAGCGGACGACGCCCGATCAGTACCCGCTAACGCTCAACGCGCTGCGTAACGCCTGCAACCAGACGACCAACCGCGATCCGGTCGTCGACTACAGCGAGGACACGATCCGCCGCGCGCTCGAGCGTCTCATCCACCGCGGCTGGGTACGCAACGCAAGCTGGGCGGGCAGCCGGGCGATGAAGTACCGGCACCTGCTCGACCAGCAGCTGAACCTCGACGAGCGCTCGCTCGCTCTGCTCGCCGTGCTGATGTTGCGCGGGCCCCAAACGGCGGCCGAGCTCCGCCAGCGCAGCGAGCGGTTGTACCGATTCGCATCGCCCGAAGAGGTCGAGCAGGTACTTGCCGAGCTCACGGCGCGCGATCTCGTGGCACAGCTTCCGCGCCGTCCCGGTGAAAGGGGCAGGCGCTACGTGCATCTGCTCGGGGCTCAGTTCAGCGCAAGTGGTGACCTTGCAAGCGACCGCTCCGCGCGCAACCACGACGGCGCGGCATCGATGTCGGGCCCGCGCGGCGAGCCGCGGTCGTCAACCGGTCTCGGTGCGGTAGCGAGCGCTGACACTGCAGCGACCTCGCTTGCCGAGCGGGTCGCAGCGCTCGAACGACGGATCGCCGATCTCGAACGCAAGCTGAACGAGCTCGCTGGTTGAAGCGAGGAGGCGCGGGGTACGGAAGCTCAGCGGCTGTAGCCGCGCCGTTCGAACTCCGCTCGCGCGTTTTCGACCTCCTCTGCGCTGAGCGGGCTAGGCGTGCCGACGGCGCGAGCACGCACGAGCAGGTCGCAAAGCCATTCCAGTAGACGCGCGGCGCCAACCGCTTCCTCCAACGTGTCGCCGACGGCGACGGCCCCGTGGTTCGCCAGCAGTGCGGCGCGGCGGTCGCGCAGGGCCTCGATCGCGACTTCGGCCAGCTCCGGGCTGCCGAACCGGCGGTACGGTGCAACTCGTACCGGCCCGCCGAGCAAGACCATCTCGTAGTGGATGCACGGCAGCTCGCCCTCGAGCGTGCAGGCCACGGCGGTTGCGGAGGGCGAGTGCGTGTGGACCACCGCGCCGACGCCGTGGTGCTCGTAGACAGCGAGGTGGAGTGGAAGCTCCGACGATGGTGCCAAGCGCCCGGCGACGAGCTCGCCCGAGCGATCGACGATCGTCACCTGCCCCGCACGCAGCTCACCCAGGTTCGACCCGGCCGGGGTAATCGCGACATGGTCGCCGTCGCGAGCGCTGACGTTGCCCTGCGTGCGGGTCACTAACCCCTCGGCCGCGAGCGTTCGCGAAGCGTCGGCGACGGCATGGCGCAGCTCGAGCAGTGGGTCGGCAGGATTTCGGCGCATCGATAGCGAGAGAGCGCTCGGGACGCTAGCGAAAGCGCCGCAGACGCAGCGAGTTCGTGACCACCGAGACGCTCGAGAGTGCCATTGCGATGCCGGCAATGGCGGGGTTGAGTAGTCCGGCCGCGGCCACTGGCAGCGCGACGAGGTTGTAGGCGAACGCCCACGCGAGGTTCTGATGGATCGTTCGCAGCGCGCGGCGCGAGAGTGCGATCGCGCGGGGCACGAGACGCAGGTCGCTACCGATCAGCGTGATGTCCGAAGCCTCGATCGCGACGTCGGTGCCGCTGCCGACAGCGATGCCTACATCGGCGCTAGCTAGGGCGGGAGCGTCGTTGATCCCGTCGCCCACCATCGCCACCGCGAAACCGCGCGCGCGCAGTTTCTCGACGATCGCTGCCTTTTCGTGCGGTAGGACCCCGGCGACCACCTCCGAGATCCCGACGCGCTCGGCGACTGCCGAGGCGACACGCTGCTCGTCACCAGTGACGAGCACGGGCTCGATCCCCTGTCGACGCAGCTCGGCAATCGCTTCTGCTGCTTCGGGCCGTGGCTCGTCGGAGACTGCCAGCACCGCCGCGACGCGACCGTCGACGGCGAGCACGACCGTCGTCCGTCCTTCCCTCGCGGCGTGATCGAGCGCATCTCGCACCGCTGCGGAGACGTCGATGCCGCGCTGGGCGATCAGAGCGGGGCGTGCCACCACGACCTCGTGCCCGGCTACCTGTCCCTCGACACCGCGACCGGCGTGTGCTCGGAAGCCGCTCACTGGCGGCAACTCTCCGCACCGTGTCGCCGCGGCGCTCGCTATCGCGCGCGCGATCGGGTGTTCCGACGCGCTCTCGACAGCGCCCGCAAATTGCAGGGCGCGTTCAGTATCGAAACCGTCGAAGGTCTCGACTCCGACGAGTGTCATCTCACCGCGCGTGACGGTGCCGGTCTTGTCGAGAAGCGCGCGGCGAAGCCGACGCACCCGCTCGAGCACCTCTGGCCCTTTGATGAGGATTCCAAGCTCGGCCCCGCGCCCTGTGGCGGCCACGACCGCTGTCGGCGTCGCCAGCCCGAGCGCACAGGGGCACGCGACCACCAGCACCGCTACGGCCGCAGTGAGTGCGAAGGTGAAGGGCTCACCGACCGCGAGCCAAAACAGCGATGTGGCGGCGCTCAGGGCGAGCACGACCGGTACGAAAACGCCGGCGACGCGATCGGCGAGGCGCTCGATGCGCGCCTTGCCGGCTTGCGCGTTTTCCACCAGGCGTGTGATCTGGGCGAGGGTCGTATCGGCCCCGACGCGCGTAGCACGCACGACTAGCCGGCCGTCGGTGGCGATTGCGCCACCGACCACCTCGTCGCCGGGACCGACAGCGACCGGCAGCGATTCTCCGGTGACCAGCGCGAGATCGAGCGCTGCTTGGCCGCTCTCTACTACGCCGTCGGTGGCGACGCGTTCGCCGGGCCGAACGACGAACAGCTGGCCGACAGCGAGCTCCGCCGCGGGGATGCGAAGCTCGCGGCCGTCGTCGGTTAGCAGCGTGGCCTCGGACGGGGCCAGTTCGAGGAGTTTGCGCACCGCGCTGCCGGCGGCCCGCCGAGCCCGCGTTTCGATCCAGCGTCCGGCCAGCGTGGCGGCAGCGACGGCAGCAGCGATCTCGAAGTAGACCTCCTGGCCACCCACTGATCGGCGAGGGACGAGCGTGAACTGCATGTGCGTATCGGGGTCGCCGGCTTCCCCAAAGAGAAGCGCCGCGACGGAATAGGTCCACGCCGCAGCGACGCCCAGGGTGATCAGTGTGTCCATGTTGGCCGCGCGGTGACGAGCCGCGCGCAGCGCAGCGTGGTGGATCGGCCATGCTGCCCACCACACCACGGGTGTCGCGAGTGCGAAGGCAACCCACTGCCAATAGCGGAACTGCAGAGCTGGCACCATCGAGACCAAAACGACGGGCGCCGTCAGTGCCAGCGCGACCTTGGCGCGTTTGCCCAGATTGGCGTCGGCGGCGTGGTGATGGGCGTGGTCGTGCTGTTCGGCGGACGCGCGTTGCGCCTCCGGTGCGTGCAGCTCGTCTCGTGTGGCGGGCGCAGCCACCCGCTGCGATCGAGCGGGAGTTCGCGCGTCGTAACCCACTGATCTGACCGCTTCGACGAGTTTCGCTGCTGCTTGTGGGCTAGCGGCGTCAGCGAGCTCGATGTGCGCCTTGTTTGTCGCCAGGTTGACCCGCGCCGTCCGCACGCCCTCGACCGCAGCGAGCGCGCTTTCCACGCGTTTCACGCACGAGGCGCAGTGCAAGCCTTCCAGCTCGAGATCGATGGTGCCCGGCTGCGTCCCCTCGGCGTGCTCGCTAATACCCATAAGGGGTATATTAGCGCTGGTGAGTGCACCCGGTTACAGCGAAGACAAGGAAAGGGTCCTCAAGCGCCTTCGCCGCATCGAAGGGCAGGTGCGGGGGATCCAACGGATGGTCGAGGAGGAGCGCTACTGCATCGATGTGCTCACGCAGATCTCGGCCGTCCAAGCGGCGCTCCACCGTGTCGCGCTCTCGCTCCTCGACGACCATGCTCGGCACTGCGTCGTCGGCGGGAAGGGTCCGGGTACAGCGGAGGAGCGGACCAGCGAGATGATGGCGGCGGTGGCGCGGCTCTTGAAGCGCGGATAGACGCGGGCCAGAGGAGACGCCGGAGCTTCTAGACGGAGGCTAGGGGCGCGAGCGCAACCCAAGGTCGCGCGGGAAGGGTTCGAGATACACCTGCTCGCGCGCCCATTCGCTGCCGTGCCTGCGCAAGTGGTGGCGGAGCAGGGCGAGCGGCACCTCGAGCGGCACGATGCCGGCGCGGTAGTCGGCGATCGCGTCCAGTAGTTCTACGCGGTCGGAGCGATCGACCGCGTCCGAGAGGTGGCCAAGCAGATGGAGCATCGCGTCGACGTTGCGGCCGCGGGTGGCGGGACGACGGAGCGCCTCGGCGTGGAGACGCCGATAGCGGAGCTCGATCTCCCGCCTCGGCAGCTCCGCCGCCCGCGCCACCAACCGGCCCAACTCCCTTGCTCTAGCGGGATCGTGCGCGTGGAGGAAGACCTTTTCGCGCGCGTGCAACGCGACGAGTTCGGCGAGGGTCCAAGCGCCGGCGAAAAACTCGCGCAGCCGCGCGTGTGCGAATACCTGTGCGACGAACGTCTCGCGCAGAAGCGGATCGTTGAGCCGACCCTCTTCCTCGAGCGGAAGCCAAGGTAGGCGTTCGCGCAGAACCTGCGCGAACACGCCGCTACCGTCGCGCCCCGCGAGCTCGCCGTCCGGCTTGTACACGCGCACGCGGTAGAGACCGCACGTCGGCGAGTTCTTTTTGAGCACGAAACCGTCGACGGCGAGCTCGTCGAGACGTCGGCATATCGCTTCCGCGAGCTTGCGCATCGCAGCGGTCAGGTCGCGGCCGCTGCGCGGCGCGACTAGACGTGTGCCGGAGCGCCCGTCACGGACCAGGCGGATCGTCTCGCGCGGCACGCCCAGCCCGAGCTCCACTTCCGGGCAGACAGGCACGTACTCGACGAAGCGCGCGAGCGTCTCGCAGACGAAACGGTCGCGCAAGGGCACACCGTCGTAACGGACGCGCTCGCCGACGAGACACGCCGAAATCCCGACGCGCGGACGGTTCCGTTCGCCGCTCGCGGCTTCGTGCTCGCTGCGCACCGCGCGCTCGGTCATCTCGCACCTAGTACGGAGCAGGCGTCCGTGCGGTGCGCAGTTCGACTTCGAACCGCGTAAATCGTGTGAGAGGTGAAACGCTCGGACGACTCTCCGCCCGCCGGCCGGCTGCGACGCGGAGCCGCTCTCGGAGGCACGCTCGCGCGCCAAGGCGCGCGGCTCGCCAGTGCCCGTTTCGCGGCGATCGGCCGCGCCGCGCGCGGCGACGACGCGCGCGCCGCGGCCACCGTCGAGGCAGCGCGCGAGCTGGCTCGGCAGCTGTCACGAATGCGGGGCGCGGCGATGAAGATCGGACAGGCGCTCTCGACGCTCGAGCCGCTCGCCCTCCCGCCCGAAGCGCGCGAGGAGGTGCGCCGGGCCTTCGCCCAACTGCGCGACTCGGCCCGATCGGTCCCCTTCGCGTCCGTCGAGCGAGTAGTCGCGGACGAACTCGGCGGGCCGCTGTCGCGGCACTTTCGCGAGTTCGATCGCGAGCCGCTCGCCGCGGCGTCGATCGGCCAAGTGCACCGCGCGGTAACGCGCGGCGGCGACGTGGTGGCCGTCAAAGTTCAGTACCCCGGCGTTGCTGAGGCCGTCGAAGCCGATCTGCGCAACCTCGGTCTGTTGGCGCCGTTCGTGCGACGCATAGCGCCCGGCCTCGACGTGCGCGCATTGCTGCGTGAGATTCGCGAGCGGATCGGCGACGAGCTGGACTACGAACTCGAAGCGCAGAACCAGCGCCGCGTGTGGCGCGCGTGGCGCGGCCACCCCTTCGCCGCCGTGCCGGCCGTTTTCTCCGAGCTGTCGAGCCGCCGGGTGCTGGTCACCGAGCTGGTGCGCGGCAGCACGTTCGAAGACGTCCGCGAGCTCCGCGCCGCGGAGCGCGACCGCTTCGGCGCGATCGTCGCGCGCTTCTTCTTCGCCAATCTCGCCCGGCTCGGCCTCGCGCTGGGCGATCCCCATCCCGGCAACTACCTGCTCATGAGCGATGGCCGCGTCGCCTTCCTCTACTTCGGTCTCGTGCGCACGATCCCGCGCGAGCACCTCGAGCGCGAGAAGGCGTTGGCGCGCGCGGCGATTGCCGGCGACGCTCGCGGCGTGCACCGGGCGATGGCCGATCTCGGTTACCTCCCCAACCCCGCGCAGTTCGATCCCGATCTACTGCTGGCGCAGATCCGTGCTGCGGCGGGCTGGATGTTCACGCGCGGGCGGCGGCGTATCGATCCCGAATTCGTGTTGCGCGTGCTCGAAGCAGGCAGCTCGCCGCGGTCGCCATTCTTCGCGCAGATGCGGCGCCAAACGGTGCCGGCGCCGTCGCTTTTGATGCGACGCATGGAGGGGCTTTTGCTGAGCGTGCTCGGCGATCTCCGTGCGACCGCCGACTGGGGAGGGATCGTCGCCGAGTACGTGCTCGACGCCGAACCCGTCGACGAGCTGGGGCGCGCCGACGCAAGCTTCTGGAAGCGTGAACGGTCGGGCCCGCGGTCGAGCTCGAGCGCGCCGCGGCGGCAGCGGCGCCCCCGGTCTTGACGGCGGTCTGCTCGAAGATCGGTGTGCGCAGCTGAACCGCGCGCCTCGCGCGGCCGTAGTCAGGGCGTGGGGTCCACGGCGGTCGGCAGGCGGAGCGCGTCGGGGGAGCGGCTGTCGCCGCGCGCCCGAGTACCGCGCCGCGCGCGTGTCGTGGTGGTCGGTGCGGGGCTCGGCGGTCTCGCGGTCGCGCTCCGCTTGCAAAGCGCAGGCTGTGAGGTGACCGTCGTCGAACGCCTCGACCGGCCCGGCGGGCGCGCCGGGATGGCACGCGCGGGGGCTTATCGCTGGGATACCGGACCGACGCTCGTGACGATGCCCGAGCTGGTGCGCGAGACGCTCGCTGCCGGGGGTGTCGATCCCGACGCGCTCGGGATGGTCCCAGTCGACCCGCTCTACACGATCGAATGGGCCGACGGCACCCGACTGTCGTTCCCTCGGGGCCGCGAGAACCTGCTCGCCGAGGTCGAGCGCAGCTGGCCGGCGGAGGTCGCCGGCGTCGCACGCTTGCTCGACAAGCTCGAGCCGCTCTACCGCCTCTTGCTCGAAGTCGCCGACCGTCCGTTCGCGAGCGTCTTCGACCAGCTCGCGCTGGTGCCGCGCCTCGCGCGGCACGACGGGCTCGTCCCGCTCTGGTCGCTGGTCGCGAAGCACGTGAGGGATCGGCATTTGCGCGACGCTCTCGCCTTCCATCCGCTGTTCATCGGCGGCGACCCGTTTCGCGTGCCGGCGGTGTACGGCGGGCTCGTGCCGCTGCAGCTCGAGAGCGGCGGCTGGTACCCCGACGGTGGCGTGTGGAGCCTCGTCGGCACGCTCGCCGCACCGCTCGACATCGAGTTCGGAGCGCGCTGCGCGCGGATCGTGCGCGCGTCGAGCGGCGCGGTGCGCGCGGTCGAGCTCGACGGCGGCGGCCGTATAGCTTGCGACGCGGTCGTCTGGAACGGCGATCCCTACGCCGTCGAGCGCGCTCTAGGTCGGCGTCGCGAGCGGCGCGGACGCAGTCGTCTGGCGCGTCCGTCGATGTCGTGCCTGCTGTTCTACTTCGGTTTCGCGCGGCGTCTACCGAGGCTCGCTCACCACCACCTCTGGGTCGGCGGCGAGTTGCGACCGTTCGTCAGTTGGGCCACCGCCAGGCGGAGCGCCAGGCGCCCTCGTATCGCTCGCGGGCGTCGCCGCCGGCCGCCCGCGATCGCGATGTACGTGCACGCGCCAGCGCGCAGCGACCCCTCGGTAGCGCCGCCCGGCGGCGACGCGCTGGCTGTCCTGGTGCCGGTACCGAACCTCGGAGCGGCCGCCAGGTGCGGTTACAGCATCGGCGAGCTGCGCGAGCAGGTGCTCGCGGCGCTCGAGCGGATCAGCGGGCTGTCGGACCTGCGGGAGTGGCTCGAGGTCGAGGAGGTTTTCACGCCGTTCGACTTCCGCGACCGCTACGACGCGTACGCCGGGAACGCCTTCGCGCTCGAGCCGACGCTCTTCGGTTCGGGATGGTTTCGTCGCCATAACCGAGACCGGCGGGTGCCCGGCCTGTACCACGTCGGTGCGGGGGCGCATCCCGGGGCGGGGATTCCAGGTGTCCTCCTCGGTGCGCGGCTGACCGCTCGCTTGCTGACAGCGGACCTAAGGCAACGCGGTCTTCTGGGCCCGACGGGCGCTGGCAAGAACGCTGCCGAGGGAGCGAGACAGTGACCCGTTCGCACCCCCTGACCGTGAGCGAAGATGTCGCACGGTCGCCGGTCACGCGGCGCGATCTCGACTCGCGGACGATCGCGCGCCCGCCGCAAGCGGCCCTCGCGTACCAGCCGCACGCAGCGCCCGTGCCTCGGCCAACAAGCCCGCCGGGTGATGGCACCACGAACGCGGCGCTTCTGCGCGTGGCGGGCGCCACGATCGCGCGAGCGTCGCGCACGTTCGCGCTCGGCGCGAGGTTGCTGCCGCAGCCGGAGCGTGACCTGGTGCGCCTCCTCTACTTCGCATTGCGCACCCTCGACGATCTCGTCGACGAGCGCGACCCGAGAGCCGCCGAGCGCCTCGCGCAGGCCAGAGCGTGGCTAGCAGGTGCCGCTCCCTCCACACCCGAGACCCATGCTCTCGCCGCCGTGGCGGCGGAGCGACCGCTGCCGAGAGCGGCGCTCGCGATGTTCCTCGACGGACTGGAGTACGACCTCGCTGGTGCCGCTCCGAGCGACGACGCTGCCCTCGACCTCTATTGCCTGAGGGTTGCCGGCTCGGTGGGGATCCTCGTGGCGGCGATCCTCGGCGCACCGGCGCACGCGCGCGCCCGGGCCGCCGCGCTCGGATCGGCACTGCAGCTCGTGAACATCGCCCGCGATCTCGACGAGGACCTGGCCGCTGGACGCGACTACCTCGGTTGCGGTCGCCGCGCGCCGGCCAGTCGGAAGGCGAGCTCGCTACGCAGAAGCGTGCTGGCGCCGCCCCTCGAGCGCGCGCGAGCGCTCTTCGCCATCGGCTACGACGGCATCCCTGCAT
>Ga0101941_1001372_pt1 | contig 18220 bp, 16 predicted proteins | sample DewCreD2012metaG_3_FD_75242 | JGI IMG/M metagenome (GOLD analysis project Ga0101941, IMG submission 75242) | Hot spring sediment bacterial and archeal communities from British Columbia, Canada, to study Microbial Dark Matter (Phase II) - Dewar... ...
CAATGCCAAAAAACGGGTATTTATAAGCCGAAGGCTTATTCTCAGGGTGGGTGGGGAAAAATATAGTAAAATAAATAGTTTTAGAATTATTGGACAGGGCACAAAATTAAAAACATTCAACTTTAAAATTTTAAAAATGAGTTTAGCAGTAAAGTACAGACCAAAAAATTTTAATGAACACATAGGACAGGAGCATATTGTTAAAGCTTTAAAAAGAGCTCTTAGAGAGAAAAGAATATCCCAGGCATATTTATTTTCAGGTCCAAGAGGTGTTGGAAAAACGACAACTGCAAGAATTTTAGCAAAAGCCTTAAATTGTGAAAGCTTTAATGATATTATTGAAAATCCTTGCGGAACTTGTTCATCCTGTAAAGATATTGAAAATTCAAGACATATAGATGTTATAGAAATTGATGGAGCGAGTAATAGAGGAATAGATGAAGTAAGACAAATTAGAGAAAATGTAAAATTTTTACCTGTTAGAGGTAGGTATAAAGTCTATATAATTGATGAAGTTCATATGCTTACAATTGAAGCATTTAACGCACTTCTTAAAACACTTGAAGAGCCACCAAAACATGTAGTATTTATATTTGCTACAACTGACCCTCAGAAAATTCCACCAACTGTTATTTCAAGACTACAAAGATACGATTTTAAACCTATTTCAATATTTGAAATTGTCCAAAGAATGAATGAAATTATAAGAATTGAAAATATTGAGATTGAAGAAAAAGCGATAGAAGAGATAGCCAGAAGATCGGAAGGTTCATTAAGGGATGCTCTTGTGCTATTGGATCAAATGCGAATGTTTTGTGATGGAAGAATTACATATAAAGATGTTTTAAATATTCTTGGTTCTATTGAAAGAGAAAAACTTGAAAACTTATTAAAAGAAATTTTTTCAAGAAATGTTAATAAAGCTCTTTCAATTTTAAATGATATTTTGCAAAAAAATGTTTCAATTTTAGATTTTATTAGAGAATTTAATGAGTTTTTATTTGATGTTTTTAAGGAAGTTTTAGAAAACAGAAGGAAGGATTATAAAAAGGAAGATTTAATGTTAATTTTGAATTTAGCTCTTGAAATGGAAAGTTCAATTAGATACTCAATAACACCGAAGATGTGGCTTGAATTCTTTATTTCAAAAATGTGTTTTATGCCGAAAACTATTGAAATTATGAATATATTAGAAAATTATAATATTGTCTATAAAAAATCTGAAAATGAAGTTAAAGAAGATAAACCTTTAACATTAAAAGATAAACTTTTAGATTACTTTGAGAAGCAAAATCCTATTATCCTTGGTTCAATATCATCATCTGAAATTCTTGAAGAAGAAAATAAAATTAAATTCTTATTTAATAGTGAATATACTTACAATTCCGCAAAGGAATATATTGACGAAATTAAAAAAGCCCTAAATTTACTTTATAATTATAAGGAAGTTGAAATTCTGATGAAGGAAGTAAATCCAATTGTTGAGAAGTTAATAAATGAATTGGGACTTGTAAGGGAGGAAAGTTAATTTATTTTACCAAAAACAAAAAAATTAATTAATTTTTACTATAAAACTATTGAAATTAACAAATTTAAGTTCAATTTTATATAATTTTAAGTAAATTCCATAATCTATATAAATTTTTCCTGTCCATCCTACACTTGAATAAACTCCAAAAATACCAAAAGGACTAATTTTGAATTCTGAAAGAGCAAATTCATCTGAAAATATATTTTCACCCCTTTTTGAATATATTCCATCGTTAAATACAAGATATTTTGAATAAAACCAGCTTCCTTTATATGGTAATAAAATTTCAAATGCTCTCGGATAAAGAAATCCACCATCAATATAAATTCTTTCATGTACTGGATAATTTCCAAATATGCGATAATATGAAAATTGAACGTTAAGCATTTTTAAAATGTTAAAATTGTAATTTATATTAAATTTTAGGAAATCTTTTGAAATTTTTGAGAAAATTTTTAAATTTTTATAAAATCCATTTATCTTAATTCCCCAAACATTTGATTTTTGGAAATAATTTTCATCGAGATATGAAAGGTCATTTATATAATCATTAAAAACAATTAACTGAATGAATTTATTTTTCAAGCCAAAATCAAAATTAAATATATTTTTTACAAATTTTAAATTAAATAAAAAGTTATTTTCCCAAAAACCTAAATAAAAATCACCTTTTGTATTTCCTCCATAACTAAAAAAGTGCCTTTTATAACTTTCAGAACCTCTTAAATATATTCCAAAGAAATAATTATCAAATGGATTATAAAAAATAAATGGAATATAGCTTATTTGATAATACCCCATTTTGGGGATATTAAAAAATGGTTTAATTTCAAATCTTCTTGGATAAGTGTTGTCCCATTCATCACTTTCAAGAACCCTATTATATGGATCAATAATTATTTTTTTGGCATTAATAATTGTGTCTGGTTTTAGCTTTAAAAGATTATTATCAATAATTGTAGAAATTGGATATTTATATGTTCCTTTTATTAAGAATGTGTTGTTAATAGTTTTATAAACACTATAATTTGGTAATCCTTTACCATATAACCATTGATTTTTAAGTGCTGTTAGGTCTAAATTTGAAATTTCTTCTACTAATTTTATGAAATCTTCACTTCTTGGATGTTTAAAAGCGAACCTTTTGAAATACTCTTTAAGAATTAAATCAAATAAACTATCTCCAAGTATGTCTTGTAAAGCAAGCATTAAATTTTTTCCTCTATTATAAACTTGCCAGTAATTTTTCATTTCCCAAGCTGGCTTTCCTAAAATAGGTTCATTATAAGGTTCTAAATAAACAAAGTAATCACTAAATAATCTAAAATCGTAGTTTCCTAAATAAAATTTCATAATTTTTCTTAAATTTCCAAATATATTATAAATACTTTCATCATTAAAAACTAAATGATTGTAATAATCTTCAAGATAACTATTCATTCCTTCATCTAACCATGCTTCATAAGCCTCATCATTTCCTATAATTCCATAAAACCATTGGTGACCAATCTCGTGAGGTATAACAATTGCTAAATAGTAATTTTTTGAATTTATTAGTCTAAATCTTCTAATTTTGAATTCTTTTGGATTTGTTATTAGAACTAATGCTGGATATTCCATTCCACCTCCTGCTCTTAAATGACTTTCAACAATTGTAAGCGTTTTATATGGATAAGGATAAAGTTTTTTACTAAAAATTTTTAAAGCATTTATTGAATGATATTTTGCAACCTTTATAAAATTACTATCATTTGAGTAGTGTAGAATATAAATTTTTATACTATCATAGTTTATTTCTTCAACTTTGTATCTCTTGCTCATTACAAAAGCAAAATCATGTGCTTTTTCAAGCTTATAAGTTAAAATTTTAAAACTATCATTTACTATTGAATCTACAAGATAACCACTTGCTCCTACTACATAATTTTTTTTAGTTTTTATTGAAACTTTCCAATTTGCATAATCTCCGTAAAATTCCGTATTATATCTATAACCGTAAGTTCTCCATCCTCTTTCGTCATAAACTCCTACCTTTGGGTACCATTGGGTAATCTCGTATTCCTGTTCTGCCTTACCTAATCTATCAAATAGTTTTGGAATTTTAAGGGTAAATTTTATAAAAATTTTTGTAGTTTCATTTGGTAAAATTGTTTTATAAACTCTCATCAACATATCGTTCGTATCAAATTTTTCGGAGCAACTATCAATTATAATATAACCCCAGTCTTTTGGTTTTGATCTATCTATTTCTGTTTTTTTAACTTTTAGCTTATTCTTGATATCTTGGTTATATTTTGAGTTTGGTCTAAAGGCATTTGCATAAAGGTTAAGTTCAATATACTTTAATGTATCTTTTGAATTATTAATATAGTATATTGTTTCGTAACCTTTTATTATGCTTAAACTATCATCAAAATCAACAAAAATTTCATAGTTTATAAAGTTTTGAAAATTAGCTATGGAAAATAAAATCTCAATCAAGGCGAAAATTTTATAGCACCTACCTTTAAAATTTTCGGACTATGAATGAAACATATCTAATCATTTTAATAAGTTTAGCTTATTTTTTTCTTGGTGTTTTAACTGTGCTTTTTAGAAGAAATACGATAATTATGCTTATGGGTCTTGAACTTATGCTTAATTCTACTAACTTCTTGCTTATTACTGTTGGTAATATTACGAAAACCTTGGATGGACAGATATTCTCAATTCTTGTTCTTGCTATTGCTGCTTCCGAAGTTGCTCTTGGACTTGCTATTGTTGTAAATCTTTATAGATTAAAACAAACAACAAACATAGATGATTTCTTTTCATTGAGGAGTAAATAAGTATGATAGATATTTTACTTCTTTTAACACTTTTTGCTCCACTAATTGGCTTTATTATCAATGGTATTTTTGGTAAGTTTATTTTTAGATTTAGTGGTTATATAGCAACATTTATGCTACTTGTTTCTACGGTTTCAAGTTCAATTTTGCTTTTTATAGCATTAAGTAATCATAATTTTGTATATGATAAAAACTACTTCTATTGGATATTACTTGATAAATTGAGAATTCCTTTTGGATTATTACTTGATAACTTGTCAGCAATTATGATATTTGTTGTAGCATTTGTTTCTTTTTGGATACATTTTTACTCAATAGAGTATATGAGAAAAGATGAAAGTTATTCAAGATATTTTGCTTATCTTAATTTCTTCGTTTTTAATATGATTTTATTAGTTTTAGCAAATAATTATGTTTTAATGTTTGTAGGATGGGAAGGAGTTGGACTTGCTTCATATTTGCTTATTGGATTTTGGTTTAAGAAAAAATCAGCTACTGATGCTGGTAATAAGGCATTTATTGTAAATAGGATTGGGGATGCGGGATTTTTACTTGGAATATTCACAATTTTTTCTTTCTTCAATAGTGTTATTTATAGTGATATTTTCAAAAGTGTTAATTTGGTAAATAAAGAGGTTTTAACATTAATAGGAATTTTATTGTTTATTGGTGCGACGGGTAAGTCTGCTCAATTTCCTCTTTATACATGGCTACCAGATGCTATGGAAGGTCCTACACCTGTTTCTGCTTTAATTCATGCTGCAACTATGGTTACAGCTGGTGTATATATGGTAGCAAGGTCATCACCAATATATGTTTTATCACCAGATGCAAGTTTTATTGTTGCATTTGTTGGTGCTTTTAGTGCAGTTTTAGCAGCGAGTATAGCTCTTGTTAATAATGATATAAAAAGGATTATTGCTTATTCAACAATTTCACAAATTGGATATATGTTCGTTGGTGTTGGTTTGGGGGCTTATTGGGCAGGTATATTTCATCTTTGGACACATGCATTTTTTAAAGCTTTGCTTTTCCTTGGAGCAGGTTCGGTAATGCATGCTTTAAGTGATAATCTTGATATTAGGTTAATGGGCGGATTGTATAAAAAAATGAAAATAACTTGGATAACATTTTTGATCGGAAGTTTGGCGCTTTGTGGAATTTTCCCTTTTGCTGGTTTCTTCTCAAAGGATAAAATTATTGAATATGCTTATTTCTCAAATGGAGTTATATTTTATCTTGTTATTTTTGGTGTTATTTTAACAGCATTTTATACATTTAGATTGTTTTTCCTTGTATTTCATACAAAACCAAGAGAAGAGAAACTCTACAAGCATGCTCATGAAAGTAATTACATTATGACGATTCCTATGATTGTTCTTGCTATATTTTCAATAATAGGGGGTTGGATTTATTCGTATTTTGAAAGCGCTTTAAGTTATCTACCTCATATAAAATTTGATGAACATTCTGCTCTAAATATATCTCTTATCAGTCAGCTTTTAGCAATTTTTGGAATAATTCTAGCATTTTTTATGTATCAAAAACCTATTATTACAAAATCAATTGGTGAAAATTTTATTATAAAGGCAATTTATAAAGTTTTATATGCAAAATGGGGTATTCTTTCAGATTGGTACGAAATGTTTATTTTGAAATTCTTAAAACGCTTTTCTGAAATTGTTTATAAAGTTTTTGATATTTCTGTAATAGACGGCATTGTAAGACTTTTTGCTTTTATTAGTGCTTTAATAAGCTCAACGTTAAGAGGAGTTCAAGATGGTAAGTTTAGTACCTATGCTGTTTTAATTATTTTGATTTTTACTTTCATTTTATATCTTATGATTTTAGGAGGTTGATTTATATTTTGGAGATTTTACCTTCAATTATTGCTGCTGATTGGACAAAAATTTATGAGGAAATTAAAAGTGTTGAGAATTGTAATTTGAATTATTTACATCTTGATATTATGGATGGTCATTTTGTAGATAATTTAACATTTGGGATGTTTATTGTTGATACCATTCGAAAAATTACACATTTAAAGTTGGATAGTCATTTAATGATAAAAAATCCTACAAAATTTATAGAAAAATTCTATAAAAGTTCCGATATTGTTGATGTTCATGTTGAAGTTGGAGAAGAAGCAATAGAATGTATTGAGTTTGCTAAAAAAAATAATTTGAAAATTGGTATTGTAATAAATCCTAAAACACATCCTAAGTACATTTTACCCTTTGTAGAAGATGTTGAACAGGTCGTTGTAATGACTGTTAATCCTGGTTTTGCAGGTCAAGAGATGATTAGAGAAGTTTTATGGAAAGTTGATTATCTAAATAATTTTAGGATAAAAAGCAATTTAAATTTTAAAATAACAATTGATGGTGGTGTAAATTGGGAAAATATAAATGAACTAAAAAAAATGGGTGTTGATAGGGTTGTTATGGGAAAGTCATTTTTTTCCTTGGATTATGAAAGAAGAAAAATTTATGCTTTAAAATTTCAAAAGCCCCAGTAGCTCAGTTTGGATAGAGCGGTGGCTTCCTAAGCCATAGGTCGGGGGTTCAAGTCCCCCCTGGGGCGCTATGCTTTACTTTATTTTAAATTTACCACAAATAGATCCAAAATTGGGGGATATTTTGAACAAAACATCCCCTGATGAGCCTGTTGAACTATTTATTGTTCTGAAAGATCAACTTCTCCTTCCTGAAAATCTCAAAGCTTCTCCAACTGAAAAGATAAACATCCTAAAAGAATATCATTTCAATAGTCAGAAAAGTTTGGTTGAGTTTCTGAAGTCTTCCTCAGATGTTTATGATATAAAGCAGTTTTGGGTAGTAAATGCTATATATGTTAAAATTAGAAGAGGTGCTTTTGAGCAACTTTTCTCAAATAGAGATGATATAGAAAAGATATATTACGATTGGGATAATTTTCACATTGTAAAGGACAATTCAGGAAGTTCTCAAATAAATGCTGCTACGTGGAATATCTCAAAAATAAAGGCTGATAGTGTTTGGATTTTATATGGATATACGGGTAATGGTATAATTGTGGGACATATTGATACAGGTGTTGATGCTAATCATCCTGCATTGAGTGGTGATATATTAAGCCAGTATTGGAAAGATGCTATTAATAATCAGCCTAATCCTTATGATGATAATGGGCATGGAACCCATACTGCTGGAACAATTGCTGGCGGAGATGGCCTAGGTCCTTATACAAATGATATAGGTGTCGCACCTAATGCAAAAATCATATCTTGTAAGGCTTTTAATTCAAGTGGTTCTGGTTCAAATAGTGCTATCACTACTTGTGTTCAACACTTTACTACTTTAAAGACTAATAATGGTGTTAATGTTGCAGAGGTTAGTAATTCTTGGGGAGGAAGTGGTGGTAATACCTGGTTATGGAATGCTATATGGAATGGTTGGAGAGCCAATAATATAGTTCCTGTTTTTGCGGCAGGTAATAGTGGTCCTTCTGCTGGAAGTGTAGGAAGTCCTGGTGATTATCCCATTGTTATAGCTGTTGGTGCTACTAATAATAATGATAATATTGCAAGTTTTTCAAGTAGAGGTCCTGCTCCAAATACAAGTCCTTATAATAATACAACATATTGGTCAAGAAGCGATTGGAATTACTTTAAACCTGATATAGCAGCACCAGGTGTTTCAGTTCCCTCTGCTTGGCCAGGAGGAGGATTTCAAAACTTAAATGGAACATCTATGGCAACACCCCATGTTGCTGGTGTAATCGCACTAATGCTTGAAAAAAACCCTACCTTAAATTATTATCAAATTTATCAAATTATTACTGATTTTGGTAGAGTTAGACCAACAGGTTGTGGTAGTACTTGGCCTAACAATAATTGCGGATGGGGTAGAATAGATGCTAAACTTGCTATTCAAAATACACCATCTAATACAACACCAAATATTGTTGTTTTAAATCATAGTATAATTGATGCTAATAATAACGGATATATAGATCCTGGTGAAGTTATTAAGGTTGATATTTCTATAAAGAATAATGGTGGTGCTGATGCTTTTAATGTTACCGCCAATTTAACCGCTACTAATCCATCAATAATTACAGTTACAGATAATACTATTAACTTTGGTAATGTTCCTTCAAATACAACTAAAAGTGGTTCTTCAATAAACGATTTCTTTTCTTTTCAGGTTAGTTCTTCTGCTCAAATAGGTGATACTGCCACCTTAAAAATTACCATAACTTATTACGATGCAGGAAATACTCAATATCAAACTAATTATAGTATTCCTATTACAATTGGCTCTCCACCATTATCTATTGTTGATATAGATACGGGAACAGTCCTATTAAGTCTTCCTGATAATGGATCACTTGGTTATCCTAATACTTCCCAAACACCTGGAAACGGTTTCAGATATCCTAAGAATGCTCCAAGTGCTTTGTTCTATGCATCATTTGCTTTTGGTAATTCAAGTTCTTACCTTGTCGATAACTATTATAATGCAAATTCAAATGACAATGATTTAAAAAGAGAATTTGGTATATATAGTAGTAAGTTATTTGGAGGACCTTATTATGGTGATGAAGAATATGTTTTAAGGCTATCAGATGGAAATTTTGCTTCTCCTAAAAATATAAAAGCTTATCTTACTGCTTATGGTAAAATAAATTCTCCATTTGTATTTTTAAGATATAAACTTAAAAATGAAGGTTCTTCTGCTTTAAATGGAGCTTATATGGCTATTTTTGCAGATTTTGATTTAAATACTTATAATAATGATAATGCTAATACATTTGTTTGTAATACTGGTCAAATTAAAGGTGGTGCTTATATGTCTTCTAGTGATTTTACAGGTTATGTCGGTGTTCTTTTGGTTTTTGGAAATTGGGGTAGTGCAAGGGTTGCTAATCACAATCCTTGGCCATATAATGAGACATTTAAATGGGGTATGATAACAGGAACTAGTGGTTCAACAAGTGGAACAAATAGTGACTTTTCAGTCTCGGTTTCTTCTGGACCTTATAACTTGAATGTAGGAGATAGTGCTACTGCTGTCTTTGCTTTCTTTGGTTCTCCAAATCCACCAGACTGTAATATAACAAGCTGGGCTGAAAAGGAATATGCAAATTTAACATTTAAGTTTGACATTAAGAATAACATTTTAAAATTAAATATGCCTGTTGATGATAAGTTAAATATAAAAATTTACAATTTATCGGGAAGGGTTGTCTTTTCAAATACTTATCAATTAAAGCAAGGAATTTACGAAATTCCTCTTAGTATTCCAAAGGGCATTTATATTATTTCTATTAAGGGTGACAAAATTACAAAAACTAGTAAATTTGTGAATTAGGAGCTTTTGTGGCCCCTTTTTAATTGAAATGGATGATATTATTAGGCTTGCTTATAAAGCAGGTAAGCTAAGTATAGGAAGAACGCAGGTTATGAAATCAATAAAGAGGTCAAAGCTGATTATTATGACTTACGATTTTTCCTCCAAGGAAAAATTTGTGAAAATGTTTAAAAAGTTAGGGAAAAGTTTTTTAATTATAAAAAAGTCTAAATTCCAGCTTGGTGAAGTTTTAAATAGAGATGAAGTTGGTATAATTTCTATAAATGATGAAAACTTCTTTAAACTTTTGAAAAGGAGGTTAGAAGATGATATGGTTGGTTGTTGGGCAGGCTCTGAACTATCTTGGGATAGTAAACAATAAGTTGTTTGTTTATGGAGGTTGGAGAAGAGATAGCATTCTTGCTCCCACTGGTAATAGTGGTTCATATTCTGCAAAAGTTGAAACTCTATTTGTAAATCAGAATTTTACTTATAATGGTCATCCAGCAAGGGGAATTTATACTGCTGTTCATTATCAAGCAGGAAGTAGTATTTTTGAAGATACGGTTTATGAAGTTGGAGATACCCTTAGAAGACTTTATATAATAGGAAATAATACAAGTGGAGGACCTTATAAAGTTGATATTAAAGCGGTTGTAACACCTTTTTCTATAAATAATTATTGGAGATTAGGTCTTTCTGGACCATATGTTGGTGATTTTGATGGTGATAATAGTACTCAGTACTATGATACACTTTGGTGGTTTGCTGATACTGCAAAAGTTTTATCTCAGGAAAATGTTAGTGTTCCTGCTGGAACTTTTAGTGCTTATAAAATGTTTGTAAGATTAAAGGGAAAAATATGGTCATCTCTTATTAAGACACAAGCAGGAAACTTAGGATTTGATCCTTATTCTGACAGCTTAATAAGAGATTATTATATTTGGTGGGTTCCAAACTTAGGATATGTAAAGGATTCGTTATTTTCTTATGTTCAGTGGAATGGTCCATTTAATGTAAAAATTATAAGTAAATCTTGGGAAGTTTCTGTTTTACAGTTTTACACTACATCTATTGTTGAAAGGAATTCAATTATATCAAATGAATTGATAAATTTCAAGGATAATGTAATTTTGTACGATGTTTCAGGTAAAGTTCTTTTCAAAGGTAAGGGTTTAGTGAAACTAAATAAAGGTGTTTATTTTGTAAGAAATAATCAAAAATTAATAAAAATTATTGTTAGGTAGTGTTTGGGGGCTTATAGCCCCCTTTTTAGAGCATTTTTTTTCAAAACAAAAAATTATCCTATATAATTTTAGAACTTTATGAATAAACCTATAAAGGTTCTTATAGGTAAAGTTGGTTTAGATGGTCATGATAGAGGTGCAAAAGTATTAGCTAGGGCTTTGAGAGATGCGGGGATGGAAGTTGTATATAGTGGGCTACATAGAACAGCAGAGGAGATTGTTCAGATGGCAATTGATGAAGATGTTGATGTAATAGGTATATCAATACTTTCTGGTGCTCATATGACTTACTTTCCAAAAATTCTAAAACTTATGAAAGAGAATGGACTTGAAGATGTTCTTCTAATAGGAGGTGGAATTATCCCTGAGGAAGATGCAGTAGAACTTGAGAAAATGGGAATTAATAAAATTTTCGGACCAGGAACGCCTCTTGAAGAGATAATAATTTATATTAAGAATTGGTACGAAAAGAGAAAATTAGCAATTGTTTGATAAAGCTTTAAATTATATTAAATTTTCCTATGCGATTTATTCAAATTTTAAGGTTGCTTGTATTTTGATTGCTTCAAATGGTTATGAGAAGAAGGAATTTTTTGGTGTCAATATAGAAAATGCTTCTTATGGACTTACAATTTGTGCAGAAAGGGTTGCTATATTTAAAGCAATTTCAGAGGGTTATAAGGAACTCTTGGAATTGTATTTAGTAGCTATAAATCAAGATAATGAAGAAGTTTATGATATTATACCTTGTGGAGCTTGTAGGCAGGTAATGAAAGAATTTTCGGATAATCTAAAAATAATTACAAGGAAGGGTGAATTTTCTATAAAAGACTTACTGCCTTTTAGCTTTAAAATTTAAACCCTTTGAAAAAACACTCATATATTATTGAAAATGTTTTTAAGGGATTAAGTTTTCTTTCAGTTGTTTTATTTATACTTATTTTTATTTCAATTTTTTTTGTCCTGTTTAATGAGGCAAAACTTTCAATAAGTAAATTTTCATTCACTTTTCTTTTTAAAGCAACTTGGGATCCTGTTAGAGAGGAATTTGGAGGTCTTGTTCCAATTATCGGAACAATTTTGACATCGATTTTATCTATTATTTTTGCGTTTCCTATTAGTCTTGGAATTGCAATTTTTATAGCGGAGATTTGTCCCAAATTCTTAAAGAATTTTTTTAGAGCTGGAATTGAATTATTAGCAGGTATTCCAAGTATTATTTATGGAATATGGGGACTTTTTGTTTTTGTTCCTATAATGAAAAATAAGGTTGAACCGTTTTTGATTAAGCATTTAGGATTTATTAAGATTTTTAATGGAGAACCATTTGGTATAGGTCTTTTAACAGCAAGCATAGTTTTATCTTTTATGATTATTCCCTTTATTTCATCTATGATTATTGAGTTGTTTTCAATGGTTCCTGATGTTTTTAAGGAATCTGCCTATGCACTAGGTTCAACAAGATTTGAGGTTATAAAATATGTTATCGTTCCTTATGTAAAAGTAGGGATTTTTGGTAGTGTAATTTTAGGATTAGCTAGGGCAGTGGGTGAAACAATGGCTGTTACATTTGTAATTGGTAATACTTATAAAATTCCAAAAGACATATATGAGCCTACAATTACAATAGCATCTTCTCTTGCTAATGAATTTACAGAAGCTACAACTGAAATTTACCTTTCAAGTTTATTTTATCTTGCCTTTGTTCTTTTTATTATATCGCTTCTTGTATTTTTAATTTCAAGAATTTTACTTTTAAAATTAATAAAATGAGGTTAAGAATAATTTTAGATAAAATTTTAACATTAATTTCAACAATGTTTGCAATTTTAGGAATTTTTATATTATTTTGGATTTTAAAAGATGTAATAGTTAATGGTTTAAAATCAATAAGTTTGAATTTTTTTATGGAAGATCCAAAACCACCAGGAATTGAAGGTGGAGGCTTAAGAAATGCTATTGTTGGAAGTTTTATAATTACATTTATTGCTATGATGATAGCTTTTCCTATTGGAATACTTTCAGCAACTTATATTAATGAATATTCAAGAAGTTCAAAATTCTCAAATTTTGTAAGATCTATTTATGATGTTATGTTATCTTCACCATCAATTGTTATAGGTGCTTATGTTTATGCGTTATTAGTAAAACCTTTCAAAACATTTTCTGGTATTAGTGGTTCAATTGCTCTTTCAATAATTATGATTCCAATTATATTAAAAACATTAGATGAATTATTTAAATTAGTTCCAAACTTTACGAAAGAAGCAGCTTATGCACTCGGTGCCCAAAAATGGAAAGTAATTGTCTATATAATTTGGCCCTATATTAGGGTAGGTATTTTGACATCAATTTTGTTATCATTTGCTAGAGTTGTTGGTGAAACTGCTCCATTACTTTTTACGAGCTTTAATAATATGTTTTTTGAAATAAACGTATTTAAGCCTATGGCCACTTTGACTGTAAATATATTTAATTTTGCTATGTCTCCTTACGAGAATTGGCATAAACTTGCATGGTCCGCCTCATTTTTAATTGTTATTTTTGTTTTAATTGTCAATTTAATATCAAGGTTTTTAGTTAAGGAATAATGAGCTTTAAACTTTTAAATATGCCAATATCAACAATTCACCATATTATAGGTGGAATTTTGTTATTGATTTATCTTTCCGCTTTTATAATTGCTTTCTTAAAGGAAGACTTTTCAAGGAAAATAAGAATGTTTGGTGATATTATCCTTTTCTTCCAATATCTAATAGGTATTCTAATGCTTATAATAGGTTTAAGAAATGTTAATTTACATTATGTTTTTGCTTTGTTGCCTGTTATTTTAATCCCTTTTTCAAAAAAGCTTGGCTATAAAATTACAACACTATTATTTTTCATTATTATTTTTTTGGCTTACTTATCGGGTATTAAAAGGGGTTTATGAAAAAATTGAAAATTGAAGATATTATAAATAAAAAAGGAAAGGAAAAAATTACTTCATTAACTGCTTATGATTACATAACTGCTCAGATTCTTGATAATGCAGGTATAGATATTATTCTTGTTGGAGATTCATTATCAAATGTTATTCAAGGAAATAAAACAACAATTCCAGTTAGTATGGAAGAAATGATATATCATTCAAAAATTGTTTCAAAAGCGGTAAATAGAGCATTAGTAATTGGAGACATGCCATTTATGTCTTATCAAGTTTCTATTGAAGAAGGTATTAGAAATGCGATGAGATTTTTAAAAGAGGGAAATTGTGATGGTGTTAAAATTGAAGGAGGATTTGAAATTTTAGAATTAGTTAAGAAACTTGTTAATTATGGTGTTCCTGTAATGGGTCATATTGGATTAATGCCTCAAAGAGTTAATGTTTATGGATATAAGCTTGTTAAAGATGAAAAATTATTGGATATTGCGAAAAGTTTAGAAGATGCAGGTGTCTTTTCAATTGTTCTTGAAAAAATTTCATATAATTTGGCTAAAGAAATAACTGAAACATTAAAAATTCCTACAATTGGTATAGCCTCTGGTCCTTATTGTGATGGTCAAGTTCTAGTATTTCATGATATGATTGGTCTTACAGAACAAAAATTTAAGTTTGTTCGTTTATATTTAAATGCTCGTGAATTATTTACAAATGCTGTTAAAAGATATATAGATGATGTAAAAAGTGGAGCTTTTCCAAGTCTGGAGGAAAGTTATGAATAAAAATTGTTATTTAATTATAACGGGTGGAACGGGAGGTCATATATTTCCAGCAATCGCCATTGCTCAAGAACTGAAAGAAAGAAATTTGAAATATAAAATTGTTGTTATTGGTCCTAAAATTCAGACAAGAGCATTTGAACAATTTAATGCTAAGGTTTATTATAAGCACGATAAGTTAAGTCTTATCCTTCATACCATAAGGATTTTTAGGAGTGTTTTTTCCGAACCTAAGATAATAGCAACAGGTTCATATGCTTCTTTTCCTGCCTTATTTTGGGCGTGGTTATTTAGAAAACCATATTATTTAATTGAAGAAAATGTTATTCCAGGAAAAGTAATCAGAATTTTTAGCAAAAATGCGAAAATGGTTTTTTTACCATTTGAAGAAGCAAAAGAACATTTTAAAAGAAAAGATAATCTATTTATAACAGGTGTTCCTGTTAGGATATTTAATAAAATTTCTAAGAAAGAAGCAAGAGAAATTTTAAAAATTCCTGAAAAATCAAAAGTTGTATTAGTTTTAGGTGGGAGTCAAGGTTCAAGGAAAATAAATAGAATAGCTGTTAAGGTGGCAGAAAAATTATCAAATTATGAATTTATATTAATTGCAGGGAAAGATTATGATAGGTTGTGGAATGAAATTTTCATTCCAAAGAATGTAAAAGTATTTGAATTTTTTGAAGATATGAGTGTCCCATATATGGCAAGTGATATAGCAATTTCAAGAGCTGGCGGAAGTGCTATAAGTGAGCTTATTTATTTCAAAATTCCAACGATTTATATTCCTTATCCAAAAGCAAAAGATAATCATCAATACTATAATGCCAAAGCAGTTGTTGATAGAGGTTTTGGGATTATGATAAAAGAAGACGATTTAGATATAAATGTTCTAAAAGAGGCTATTATTGAGGTTATGGAAAATAGAGAAGGTTATAAAAAGAACATTCTAAAATATAATTGTTCCGATGCAAGAGAGAGAATTGTTGATTATTTACAAGGAATTTTTGAAAAAGTATAACAAGGTACTTAACTTAACTTCAAAAAATGTTAATCTTGATGAAATAATAAATCAAAGCATTTACATTGAAAAGTTTATAGAAAAGAATAGTAAAATTATGGATGTTGGTAGTGGTGGAGGTATTGTGGGAATTCCTCTTAAAATTATAAGAAATGACTTAGTTGTTTATTTAATTGAAAGAAGTCAAAAGAAAAGCACGTTTTTACAAATTGTTATAAAGAAATTGAATTTAAGTAACATTTTTGTAATAAATGAGGATTATAGAAATTTGAAAATAAGTGAAAAATTTGACGTTATTATAGCAAGAGCATTAGGAAATTATCATTTTTTTATTAAAACCTTAAAGAAATTTTTAAAAGAAGGTGGAAAGTTTATTATTTTTTCAGATTTTGAATGTGAAGAATTTAAAACAATCAAAGAGAAAATTGGGAATTTAGCAATTAGCATTTTAATTCCTTTAAAATTTTAATTATGGAGCAAATAACAAGACCTTTTGGTTGGAATGTTTCTAAAATTGATTTCTTAATTTTGTATATAACATTTTTTATTGCTCTTTTTTTCTTTTTTTATGGATTTTATAGGCATTTTAAAGTTTGGTCAATTGGTAAAAGAGCAAAAATAAACATAAATTTTTATTCTTATTTAACTAATGTTCTTTTTCAAAGGAAAGTTTCGAAAAGAAAATCTGGTACATTTTCTCATATTCCAATTTTTTGGTCTTTTCTAATTCTTACAATTACAACTGCTCTTGTTGGGATTCAAATGGATTTTGGTATTAAATTTATATATGGCAATTTTTATTTGTTCTTATCTTTTATTTCTGATTTAGCAGGTATTTTATTAATAATTGCTCTGATTTTCGCATTATTTAGAAGATTATTTTTTCTACCGAATTATCTAAGAAGCATTCTTGAAGATAACATTATTTTAATTTTACTATTAATCTTGTCAATTCAAGGATTTCTCATTGAAGGTTTAAGAATCGCTTATTTTAAACCTGAATTTGAAAAGTTTTCATTTATGGGTTATTTAATTTCAAATTTATTTTATAATTTTTCAAAGGAACAAATTTCATTTCTTCATAGGATTCTTTGGAATATTCATGCTTGGACAACAATGTTATTTATTGCTTATATTCCTTATTCAAAACTTTCTCACATTTTCACCTCTACATTAAATTTAATTTTCTATCAAAAACAACCCTCTGCAAAGCATGATGTTGAAAATAATTTAATTGAAATTATAAACAAAGAAAGTTTTAGTGAAGGTGAGATAAAAACAGGTTATAAGTACATTTATGACTTGCCTTGGTTTAAAATTCTAATGGTTGATGCTTGTACAATTTGTGGAAGATGTACGAGTGTTTGTCCTGCTTATTTAACTAATAAACCATTGGATCCTAAAAAGATAGTTCTTGATACAAGAGATTATGCTTATGAATATATTGAAAATAAAGAGGACAAAGTTTTAGGATTAGTTGTTGGTGAGGATGCATTATGGTCTTGTACGAGTTGTGGAGCTTGCGTTCATGCTTGTCCTGTTGGTATTAATCAACTTGATTTGATAATAAATTATAGAAGAACACTTGTAGAAGATAATAATTATCCTTCTCAATTAAATAATAGTTATAGAGGAATGGAAAACCAATCTAATCCTTGGAATGCTCCAAAAAATGAAAGATATAAGTTTGCAAAGGAATTAAATTTAGTTATTTTAAAAGAGAATCCAAATTATAGTTTTGATTATTTACTTTGGATAGGTTGTTCAGGTGTTTATGACAGTAAAAGTCAAAAAACAATTAAAGCACTTGTAAATATATTAAATAAAGCTAATGTAAAATTTGCTGTTCTTGGAGATGAAGAAAAATGTACAGGAGATAGTGCAAGAAGAACTGGAAATGAACTATTATTTCAAACACTTGCTTATGAAAATGTTCAAACATTTAAAAAATACAACATTAATAAAGTTATAACAATTTGTCCTCATTGTTATAACACACTAAAAAATGAATATGAGTTTTTTGGAATTAAACTTGAAGTTTATCATCATTCTGAAATTATTTTAGCTTTAATAAGGGAAGGTAAAATTAAGGTAAATAAAATTGCTCAAAAAATCATATTTCATGATCCTTGTTATCTTTCAAGACATAATAACATATATGGACAGCCAAGGGAAATTTTAAATAATATAGGGACCTTAATTGAGCCTGAAAGGAATAAGAAAAATAGTTTTTGTTGTGGAGCGGGAGGTGGTAGAATGTGGATGGAGGAAAAAATAGGTAAGAAGATAAATATAGAAAGAACAGAAGAGCTATTAAGTAAAAATCCCGATTTAATTGCTATTGCTTGTCCGTTTTGTAATATCATGATTTCAGATGGTGTAAGTAGAAAAAATAGTAATGTTAAGGTTCTTGATATTGCAGTTATTGTAAGTGAAAATTTAATTTAGCTTTGAAAAACTTACTCTTTCAATTCCTCAACAATTTCAATATCAAAACTTTTAGCAATATCAATAGCTTTATCATTAGCAAATGGTGTTAAAATAATTTTCTTGTCAAT
>Ga0101941_1001376_pt1 | contig 18171 bp, 18 predicted proteins | sample DewCreD2012metaG_3_FD_75242 | JGI IMG/M metagenome (GOLD analysis project Ga0101941, IMG submission 75242) | Hot spring sediment bacterial and archeal communities from British Columbia, Canada, to study Microbial Dark Matter (Phase II) - Dewar... ...
CGGGGCCAGGAAAGTGGAGGAGTTTTCTGGAGGTAAAGGCTTCGGCCTTGCCCGGCTTGGGTAGAAGGATGTGCCGCCTGCGTTCCTCTCCCTCCACCAAAAGCCTCTCTAGCTCTTCCCCAAAGAACTCCAGCCGCACCCCGCCAAGCTCCAGCACCTCCCCCAGCACCCGGTAATCCTCATCCCGGGCGTACCCCATGCGCAGGAGGCGGTCCAGGAGCTCCCTTCGAGGATAGCTTCGGCCCACCTCCAAAACGAGCCGCCAGGCGGAGGGGTCCTCAGGAAAGGGAGCGAGGGCCTCCTCGTAACTCATCACGAAGAGGGCCCGCTCCTCCCAGGCCTCGAGGCCGGGATTCACGTAAACCGGCACGCCAAAGGCCAGGAGGTCCCGGTAGCGCCTCAAGCGCTCCTCTGGGGCTAGAAGGAGGGCCGGGGGCCTCTCCCGGGCAAAAATCAAGGCCGCCACCACCTGGGGCAGGGCCAGGCGGTGCCCGTAATACCGTTCCAGGGCGATCTCCATGGGCAAGAAACATCCGCCCCCTCTGACCCGGGAGCCGGAGGGGGCACCCTTGGCCTATTCTATCGAGTACGCATGGATGGCTATGGCCCCAAGACCCACGTTGGCGGCGATGGTGGCTCCGCTTCGCGTGATGCGCCCCTTTTCCAGGCGCAAAGCGCCCTCCAAGCTCTTCTTCAAGCCTTCAATCCACTCGCTCTTGGCATCGGTGTGGGCAATGGTGATGCGGGCCGGTTTTCCTTGAAGCTCCTCGAGGACCAGCCGGGCAAGAACCTCGGGCACCGCACCCTCCCTGGCCACCTTGAGAAACCGGATATGCCCCTTCTCTATGCGCAAAATGGGGCGAAGGCCCAGAAGGTTACCCACCACCTCGCCGAACCGCGGAAGCCGGCCGTTCCGGGCCAAGTGGGATAAATCGGCCACGCTGAAGTACAGGCTGGAATGCTTTAGCCTCTCCCACTCCCGCACCACAGCCTCCTCCTCCGCTCCCTTCCTCAGCATCTCCACCGCCCTCAGCACCATGGCCCCAAGCCCAGCGGATACCATGCCCGAGTCCACCACCCGGATGCGGGTGGGAGCCACCTTCAAAGCTGCTTCCCGGGCCCTGTCCACGGTTTTGGAGAGCTCCCCGGAAACATGCAGGGAAAGAACGCGGTCATAAATCTGGAGGTAGCGCTCGTAAACCTCGGCAAAGTCCTCCACCCCTGGAGGCTCGGTCACGGGCTCGGCCCCTGCCCGTATGGCCTGATAGAGGGCATCCGGGGTAAGCTCCTGCCAGTCCTTGTACCTCCTGCCCCCCAGGTGGACGTAGATGGGCACCAGGCCCACCGCCTCCTCTTCTAGGAACCGCGGGGACAGGTCCGCTGCGGTATCAGTCACCAGACCCAGTTCCACGTACCCCATCTTATACCGGGTAAAAGAAGACCTCGGCTATAATGGCGACGGAGTTTAGCTCATGATCCTGGTCACCGGTTTCGAACCCTTTGGCGGTCTTAAACACAATCCCTCGGCCACCCTTCTAGAGCGATTACCCCAAGGGGTGGGTGACCATCCCCTCCACAAGGCCATCCTTCCCGTGGACTCCGCTGCACTTCCGGGGGTCCTGAGGAAGCTTCACGCACTGAAGCCTAAGGTGGTTCTCCATCTAGGCCTGGCGGAAGGAAGACCCCTCCTCAGCCTGGAGCGTCTGGCGATAAACCTCTTGGACTTCGAGCGCCCCGACAACCGGGGCATCCGATGGGAGGATACGCCGGTGGTACCTGGGGGACCCCTAGCCCTCGAGGCCCGCTTTCCCTTAAAAGAATCCCTCCGCCGACTTCGGGAAGCCGGGATACCCGCCAAACAAAGCCTCTCCGCAGGAAGCTATCTCTGTAACCAAGCCTTCTATTTGTCGCTTTTCCACCTGCCCCCCGAAGTTCCCGTAGGCTTCGTCCACCTTCCCCCTGATGAAACCCTTGCCCTGGAACGGGGTGGGGCCTACCTTCCCCTGGCGGAACAGGTAAGGGCAGTCACGCTTCTTCTGGACACCCTATTATGAGGATTCTCTTTCTCACCGACGCCAAGACCGTGGGGGGAAGCGAGATCTACCTCAAGGAGATGCTTCCCCGGCTTCGCCAGCTCGGCCTCGAGGCCGAGGCCGCCTTGCCCCTGGCAGAGGGCAACGCATGGATCCGCCAGGCTTTAGAAGCAAGGGGGGTACCTGTGCACGCCTACCGATCCTTCGAGGACCTCCCTTTGGGATATGACCGCGTGGTAGCCTCTGCCTGGTACCCCCAAAGCTACAAGAAGTTCTTCGCGAGATATACCCGCTTAACCCTCCTGATCCACGATCAGATCGAGATCTTTTATCCGCTCGGTCTCCGTTACGCATACCGATTGGGCTACCGCCTTCTCCAAGTTCCCAACCTAACCCGGGCCGAGGCCGTGATCACCGTCTCCCGCTGGGCAGCCCGGTGGTTGAAAGAAGTTCACGGGATTAGGAACGTCTATGCCGTTCCCAACGGGGTGGATACGGAACACTTCCGCCCCCCAGGACCCGGGGAAAAGGAAGCGCTCAGGAAACGCTATGGCCTCCAGAGGTTTTCCGTAATCGTACCCGCGCGAATGAGCCTGGAAAAGAACCATCTCGCTGTACTTCTCACCGCCAAGCTGTTACCTGAGGCCGATTTTTTGCTCGTGGGTACGGGAGAGCTAATGGGGCTTTGGCAAAAAACTGCCTGGTTCCTTAATCTAAAGAACGTGCACTTCCTCGGACGACGCACGGACATGCCAGAGCTGTACCGAGCGGTGGACGCCATGCTCCTCCCCACCCTAGGGGAGAACCAAAGCCTGGCCACCCTCGAGGCCATGGCTTCCGCTCTGCCCACGGTAAGCACACCTATCCCTGCACAACAAGAGCTGATCGTCAGCGGGCAAACAGGCCTGCTCACACCCCCGTGGCCCTCAGCTCTAGCCCGGGCCCTGCAAAATCTGCCCCTCCACCTTGGAAAGCAAGCGCGAGCCCACGTTCTTGCTCATCACACCCTGGAAAAAAGTGCGCACACCTTGGCCTCCGTTTTAGCGATATGCTGAGAGCTGCGTTCATAACCGATGCTCCTAGGATAGCTGGTAGCGAAATATGGCTTCTCGAAACGCTGCCAAAACTCCCGCAGCAAAGGATCAGCCCAGCCGTCTTTCTTCCTTCCTCGTCGGGGTTGGCTAGGCTTAAGGAACTTCTGGAAGCAAGGGGAGTCCCCACTCACACATACCCAAGCCATAACGCTCTCGTTCACCTCACTGAGAACTATGATGTCCGCATCCTCCAGGCGTGGTACCCAAAGACATATCTCCTTTTAAAGAAGCTCCCCTCTCCTAAGGCCGTGTTCCTACACGACCAGCTGGAATACCACTACCCGTTCGGAATTAAACGGCTATACCAACTCATCTACGGTGCCACCAAAGCATCTAAGCTTAAGGACGCCGATGCGGTGTTGGTAGGTACCCACTGGGCTGCCCATTATCTCCGCCGCCACTTTGGCCTAGAAACCCAAGTGGTGGCCGTGGGCGTAGACCCCGACCGTTTCCGCCCCCCCTCTCCAGAAGAGCGGCAAGCCCTTCGGTCCCTTTACCAATTCTCCCGCTTCACCCTTCTGACACCTGCCAGATTCACCCTGGAAAAGAATCACCTAGCCGTCCTTCTAACCGCGCGCCTCACGCCGGATGCCGATTTCGTCTTGGTGGGAGAAGGTTCCTGGTCCAAGGGCCTACGCTCCCTGGCCCGGGTTTTGAATTTGTCCAACGTAAGGTTCCTGGGAAGAAGGGAAGACATCGCAGAGCTCTACCGAGCAGCGGACGCAGTGCTTTTCCCTACGCTTGCGGATAATCCAGGGCTGGTCATCTTGGAAGGTATGGCGTCCGGCTTACCCGTTATCACCAGTCCCTTCCCTCCTCAACAGGAAGTTATTTCACCCAGGGAAGGGTTGCTTGTGCCTCCCCATCCCAGGAACCTGAGCCAGGCTGTCCGCTGGCTGATGCAAAATCCCCAAAAAGCGCGTGAGCTAGGCGAAAAAGGCCGCCAGCGTATCCTTTCCGAAAGGAGCGTGGACGTTGGAGCGCTTATGTTGGCAGATGTGCTCCGCGCCCTATCCAAGGTCCCGTTGTAAAATCGTGGGCGCATGCGCCTCTACCGCGTAGGCCTCTTCACCGATGTCTACTTCCCCAACCCCAACGGGGTAACCACCAGCGTTTACCTCCTCCTTAGGGAGCTTAGGCGCATGGGGCACGAGGCCTGGGTGGTGGCACCCCACCATCCCGAGGCCCCTGAGCGCGAAGAAGGCGTGGTCCGGGTTCCTTCCGTGCCCTATCCCTTTTACGAGGGACAGCAGATTGCCCTGCCCTCCTCCCGTCATTTGCCCACGGAGTTTGAGGTCATTCATACCCACACCCCCCTAACCCTGGGCGTGTGGGGCCTCAGGATCGCGCGCAATAAAGAGCTCCCCCACGTATCCACCTTCCACACCCATTACGAAAAGTACGCCCACTACGTGCCAGGTCTCGCCGTCTTAGACAAATACACAGGAATCATTCCCAGGCTTGCCAAGGCTTTTTACAACCGGGTGGAGGTGGTCATCGCCCCCACCGAACCGGTAAAGCGGCTGGCAGAGGGCTACGGCATCCAAAGGCCCATACGGGTTATTCCCACGGGTATTGACAACCGTATCCTGGAAGAAGCACCCCTTCCCTCCCCCTCCCCCTGGCCCCAGGGCAAACGGCGCCTCATCACCGTGGGCCGGCTAGGGAAGGAAAAGTCCTTCGATGTGGTTTTGAAAGCTGTGGCCGAGTTGGCCCGGGAGGAGGATGTTTTCCTGGCGCACATTGGGGAAGGACCGGAGCTGGAAGCCTTGAAGCGCCTGGCGGAAACCCTGGGCATTGCGGATCGGGTTCGTTTCTTGGGCACGGTGCCCTACCGGTACATCGGGGGCTACTACCGGATGGCGGAGCTCTTCCTCTTCGCCAGCGAAACGGAAACCCAGGGGCTGGTGATCTGGGAGGCCCAGGCCATGGGGGTGCCGGTGGTGGCCGTGGGGGCAGAAGGGGTACTGGAGGGGGTAGTGGACGGCCAGACCGGGTACCTGGTGGCTCCAAAGGACTTCCAAGCCCTGGCAGCCAGGGCCTTGGAACTTCTGAAAGACGAGGAGAAGCGCCGACGCTTCAGCCTCGAGGCCCGAGCCTGGGCCATGGAACGCTCTGCGGAGCGGATCGCCGAAAAAATCGTGGCCGTATACGACGAAGCCAACGAGATCGTGCGGGTGGAACCCCGGAGGCTCATCTTTCCCTTCCCCCGTCTTCCCCAAAGTAGCCTCGAGGATCACCCAGGAGGTTTTTAACCTGCTGGGCCAAAAACCTGCCCCACCCTCCCTTTAACCTTCTGGGCGAGGTTAAGACCAGGGCCTCAGGTACATACCTGACCCTTCCCATCCGCTTGAGCTTCCACCCTAAAAGCACGTCCTCCCGGGCCTCCACCTCGGGAAATCCTCCCACCTCCAGGGCGGCTTCCCGCAAAAACATCATGTTGGCCCCGGCCAGGTTGGGCTTTCCCAGGAAGGCCATGAGGTTCAGGAAAGCCCGGTAGCCCCACTCGGAAACAAAAGCCGTCCAGGGAGAAACCCCATAGAACCGCAACGGACCGTAGAGGGCCACCACCCCTTCCCCATGCCGGGCTAGGGTCTGAAGCCAAGTGGGAAGGGGGATGGAGTCGGCATCGGTCATGGCCACCCACTCCCCACGGGCGGCCAGAAGCCCCGCCTGGCGGGCGTAGGCTACCCCCTTCCGGGGGCAATACACCACCCGCACACCAAATCCCTCCGCCACCTCCCGGGTGCGGTCGGTGGAGGCATTGTCCACCACGATCACCTCAAAAGGCGGCAGCGTCTGCGCCAAAACCGCCTGCAAGGCCTTGGGCAAGAGTTCCTCTTCGTTGCGGGCGGGGATCACCACGCTGATGCGCACGGGTATACTTTAGCGTGTTTCGCTATCTGCCATGGGCCAGGGAGGGACTTTTCGTATTCCTGCGCCTGGTCCTAGCTGTAGGCCTCATGGAGGGGGTACGAAGCGGTTATTTCGCGGGTCTTCTCCCCTTCTACGCTCCCGAGCACCTGGGGCTTGGCCCCGCCACCTTCACCCTGGCCTTCACCTTTCACCAGCTCTCCGAGAACCTCTCCAAAACCTTCGGAGGGCTCCTGGCGGAAAGGGTGGGGTTCGGCCGCACAGTCACCCTAGCGGCCTTCATTGGCCTTCTAGCTCTTCTCCTCACCCCCAAGGCCCACGCTGGCTGGCTTCTTTGGGGGCTCGCCATCCTCTGGGGCCTCACTATGTCCACCCTCTACCCTGGGCTCATGACCCTGGCGAGCCGCATCGCCGTGCCCGGGCGGGAGGCACGTGCCCTATCCTTTACCCTGACCCTGGTTATGCCCTGGGTGGGCATCGGCCTGGTGGGGGTGGGGCAGGTGGCCCAGAAAGAGCCGGAAGCCGCCCTCACCCTGCTCATGGTGGCCCAAGGCGTGGTCCTCCTCCTTGCCCTAAGCCTCTTCCCCTTCCGCATCCCCATTCCCCAAGCCGTGCGGGAACCATACCCCTATAAGCGGCTTCTATTCTTTCTGCCCGCCGCCTTTGGCCAGACCTTCGCCCCCGCCTTGGTTTCCCTCTTCATCCTCCGCTATGCCAAGGAGGAGCTGGCCCTCGAGCCCATTGCCCTGGGAGGGCTTCTCCTTTTGGGGGGAGGCCTGGCCTTCGGCCTTTTGCCCTTCACCGGCCGGCAAGTGGACCGGAGGGGCTACCGCTTCGCCCTGGTGAGCGGGCTTCTCCTTTTGGCCCTGGTGATGGCCCGCCTGGCCTTTACCCCTAGCCCGGGCGAACTGGCCCTGCTGGCTGCCTTGGGAGGCCTGGGCTTCAGCCTTTTCCTGCCCGGGTGGAATGGCTTTCTGGCGAGAAACCTACCTCAGGAAAACCGGGCGGCCGTATGGGGAGGGCTGATGACCGTGGAAGGGCTAGGGGTGGCCTTGGGACCTGCGGTGGGAGGTCTTTTATGGGAAACCTTGGGCATAAAGGCACCCTTTCTCGCAGGTAGCGCCACCTTTTTGCTTCTCAGCCTCTTTTACACGGTTCTGTTCTGGAGGATGCGGTGGAACTGATCCTGGGCCTGATCCTGCTACTCTATGGGCTTTCCGACCTCCTCTTTCGCTTTCTGGGCCTCGGAGCCTACGCCCACGCCTCGAGGCGCACCCCCAAGGTGGCCCTGACCTTCGACGACGGCCCCTCGGAGAGGACGGAAGCCCTCTTGGAGCTTTTGCGCCAGCACGGGGTCAAGGCCACCTTCTTCCTGACCGGGGAACGGGCCAAGGCCCGGCCGGACCTGGTGGAGGCCATCAAGCGCGAAGGCCACCAGGTGGAGGACCACGGGGAGTGGCACCAGGCCTGGAGGCTTTTCCTGCCCTGGGTGGAGTGGGAGCACATGCGCCGGAACCCCGGGCGCTACTACCGGCCTCCCCATGGACTCCACACCCCTTTTACCCGCCTCTTTGCCCGCCTCCTGGGCAAGCGCATCGCCCTGTGGGACCTGGAAAGCAAGGACTGGCTGGACCTTCCCCCTGAGGCCCTGGCGGAAAGGCTTCTTTACTACCTGCGCCCAGGGTCCATCGTCCTCCTCCACGATGGGCCGGAGCGCACCCTCAGACTCCTGGAGCGGGCGCTTCCGGAGATGCTACGGCTGGGATACCAACCCGTCACCCTGGACGGCCTCGCCCCCTTACCCCTCACCCCGAGGCTCGCCCTTATCCGGGGGCTCCAGGGATTTGAGGAACGGTACAACGCCAAGCATCGGGTGGCCCGGGCGGGATACGGTCCCTTCGACCTCTTCCGGGTGGAGAAGAAGCCTTTTCCCGGACCCGATCTACCCGGGCTACCCCGGGTCACCCCCGCCTTGGAGCTCCATCTGGAAAGCCAGCGGAGCATGGAACTCTCCCCCCTCGAGGCCATCCGATACGTCCGAGAAAGCCTCAAGAAGGTGGCGGAACGGGTGGCTCAAGACCCCGAGGTGCGCTTGGTCTACGGCTACAGCTACCTGGCCCAGGGGGCCAGGCTCTTTGGCTTCCACACCCATCCCCTTCCCCCTTGGCCCCGTCTCGTGGCTACCCTGAGCAGCGCCTGGTTCCTTTGGCTGTACCGGGGGGAGCTGCCCAAGCCCGACCGCTCCTGGGCCGAGCTGACCTACCTCAGCCGGGAGGAGGTTTTAAGGCGATTCCCACCGTCCACTCCCGCTTCCCCACCCCAGGCACCCGGTGAAGGGCAAACCCCGCCTCCTTGAGGGCCCGGCGGAAAACCCCTTGGGCGGAGTACGTGGCAAGCCTTCCCCCACGCCGCAAAGCCCGGTGAAGCCCCTTTAGAACAGGCAAGGACCAAGGCCCCGGATTCACCCGGGGGCTGAAGGGATCCAGGTAAACCGCCGTGGCCCAGTCCTGGGGAAGCTCCAAAGCCTCCACCTCCCCAAAGAGGATGCGAAGCTCGCCCCAAGGCCCAAGGAAGCAGGCATTAGGCCAGCCCTTAAGGATTTCCGCAAACACCTCTTCCGCCCTGGGAAGAGGGAGGCGCACCCGCGCGAGCACCTCCCGGGGCAGCGGCTCCCGTTCCACGGCCAAATAGCGGAGGTACACCCCCCGGCCCAGGGTGCTTTCCAGGGTCACGCGGAAGTTCACCAAAAGCCCTAGGCCCACCTCGAGGACCCTGGGAGCGGGATGGAGATGGGTGAGGGTCTTCTCCAGGTAAAGCCGCCTGGCCTGGAGCAAGGCTCCCTGCCGGGGATGGTAGGCCTCCCCGTACCGTGGGTGGAAGAGGGTGGGGGTTCCATCCTGGGTGAGGATGGGCTCCACTCCCGTAGAATAGCCCCCATGGAGCTCAGCCTTCTGGACAAGCTCTCGGGAACCCTGGCCAACGCCGCCACCGTGACCCTGGGCACAGGGCTTGGCCTTATGCTTCGGGGCCGGCTCCCCGAACGCATGGCCCGCATCATGGTCCAGGGGGTGGGGCTCACCACCCTTTTTATCGGATTCTCCATGGCCAGCGCCCTGGGAAAAGCCAGGGGTGGGGCCATAGACGGGGTGGTCCTGGGACTCATCGCCCTGGTGCTGGGAGGGCTTCTTGGGGAGTGGTGGCGGATTGAGGAAGCCCTCGAGGGAATAGGGGAGAAGATCAAGCGGGCGGTAAGGGGCGGGGGAAGCTTCACTGAGGGCTTCGTGGCCGCAAGCCTTCTCTTTTGCGTGGGCCCCATGACCCTTCTCGGCTCCATCCAAAACGGCCTGACCGGGGATCCCAGTATCCTTATTCTTAAGGCCACCCTGGACGGCCTTTCCGCCATCGCCCTCACCAGCTCTTTCGGCGTAGGCGTTGGGTTTAGCGTGCTGGTCATCCTCGGCTACCAAGGGGGTATCGCCCTTCTGGCCGGTACCCTGAGCCAGGTTCTCCCCGACCCCGCCCAGGATCCCCGGGTCCTCTTAGTGACCGGGGTGGGAGGGCTTATGGTCCTGGGGGTGGGGATCAACCTCCTGGGCCTCACCAAGGTGCGGGTGGGCTCCTTTCTTCCCGCCCTCCTCCTAGCCCCCTTGGTCTGGGCTTTGGCCAACCGGCTTTCGTAGGGCTTCCCGAGGGTAAAATGCGGGGCATGGAGCTATCCCCGGAGCTTCTGCGCAAGCTGGAAAGCCTTGCCAAAATCCGGCTTTCCCCCGAGGAGGAAGCCTTGCTGCTAACGGACCTCAAGCGGATCCTGGAGTTCGTGGACGCCCTTCCCCAGGTGGGGGAAGCCTGGGAGGAGGACGCCCAAGGCCACCTCAGGGAGGATGAGCCCCTTCCTTCCCTTTCCCAGGAAGAGGCCCTAAAAATAGCCCCCGAGGCTGAAGAGGGGTTTTTCCAGGTGCCCAAGGTGCTGGAGTAGCCATGGTGGACCTCAAGCATCTCCGCCGCAACCCCGAGGTCTATCGGGAAGCCATCCGCCTAAAGGGGGTGGCCCTGGATCTGGATGCCCTTCTGGCCCTGGACGCCGAGGTACAGGGCTTAAAGACCCGGCTCCAGGAGCTACAGACCGAGCGCAACCGCATCGCCAAGGAAGTCCCCAAGGCACCCCCTGAGGCGAGGCCCGACCTGGTGGCCCGGGGCAAGGCCCTGGCGGAGGAGGCCAAGAGGGTGGAGGAAGCCCTGCGGGAGAAGGAAGCCCAGCTCTGGGAACTTCTCCTTAAGGTGCCCCTTCCCCCCTGGCCAGGGGCTCCAGTAGGACCTGACGACTCCGCCAACGTGGAGATCAAGCGGGTGGGAACCCCACCAGAGTTTTCCTTCCCTCCCCTGGACCACGTGAGCCTCCTGGAGAAAAACGGTTGGTGGGAACCCAGGATCAGCCAGGTTTCGGGAAGCCGCACCTACGCTTTGAGGGGGGACTTGGCCCTCTATGAGCTGGCCCTGATCCGCTTTGCCATGGACTTCATGGTGCGAAAGGGCTACACTCCCTTGACCCTTCCCTCCTACGCCAGGGAGAAGGCCTTTATCGGCACCGGGCACTTCCCGGCCGCCAGGGATCAGGTCTGGCCCATCGCCGGCACGGACCTCTACCTCACGGGCACCGCCGAGGTGGTCTTAAACGCCCTTCATAGCGGGGAGATTTTGCAGCAGGAAGAGCTTCCCAAGCGGTACGCCGGCTACGCTCCCGCCTTCCGCTCGGAAGCGGGCAGCTTCGGCAAGGACGTGCGGGGCCTCATGCGGGTGCACCAGTTCCACAAGGTGGAGCAGTACGTGCTCACCGAGGCAAGCCTCGAGGCCTCGGACCAAGCCTTCCAGGAGCTTTTGCAAAACGCCGAGGAGATCCTCGGCCTCCTGGAGCTTCCCTACCGCCTGCTGGAGGTCTCCACAGGGGACATGGGCCCGGGGAAGTGGCGGCAGGTGGACCTGGAGGTCTGGGTCCCCTCGGAGGGGCGGTACCGGGAAACCCACTCCTGCTCGGCCCTTCTGGACTGGCAGGCCCGGAGGGCGGACCTCCGCTATCGGGACAAGGGAGGCAGGGTGCAGTACGCCTACACCCTGAACAACACGGCCTTGGCCACCCCCAGGATCCTGGTGATGCTTTTGGAAAACCATCAGCTTCCCGATGGACGGGTGAGGGTACCCGAGGCCCTTATCCCCTACCTGGGCAAGGAGGTGCTGGAGCCATGCGTCTAGAAGCTGCAGAGCTTAGGATCCTGGAGCTACCCCTGAAGTTCCGGTTTGAGACCAGCTTCGGGGTGCAGACCAAGCGAACCATCCTCCTCCTGAGGCTTTTCGGAGAGGGCCTCGAGGGTCTAGGGGAAGGGGTGATGGAGAAGCTTCCCCTCTACCGGGAGGAGACCGTGGCCAGCGCCCGCTACCTCCTGGAGGAGGTCTTCCTGCCCCAGGTTCTGGGAAAGGACTTTCCCAACCCTGAGGCCCTAAGCCAGGCCCTCGCCCCTTTCCGGGGAAACCCCATGGCCAAGGCGGTCCTGGAGATGGCCTTCTGGGACCTCTTTGCCAAGGGTTTGGGAAAACCCCTTTGGCAGGTCCTGGGCGGGGTACGGCAGGCGGTGGAGGTAGGCGTCTCCCTGGGCATCCAACCCACGCTGGCGGACACCCTGAAGGCTGTGGAAAAGCACCTTTCCGAGGGGTACCGGCGCATCAAGCTCAAGATCAAGCCGGGCTGGGACTACGAGGTGCTGAAAGCCGTGCGCCAGGCCTTCCCGGAAGCTACCCTAACCGTTGACGCCAACAGCGCCTACCGCCTCTCCGACTTCCCCCGGCTGAAACGGCTGGACGAGCTCTTCCTGGATTACATTGAGCAACCCCTGGGCTACGATGACCTCCTGGACCACGCCCGGCTTCAGCGGGAGCTTGCCACCCCCATCTGCCTGGACGAAAGCCTCACCTCCGCGGAAAAGGCGAGAAAGGCCATAGAGCTCAAAGCGGGAAAGGTATTCAACATCAAGCCAGCCCGGCTTGGGGGCCATGGGGAAAGCCTCAAGGTCCACGCCCTGGCCCAAAGCGCTGGGATTCCCCTTTGGATGGGAGGAATGCTGGAGGCTGGGGTGGGCCGGGCCCACAACCTTCACCTGGCCACCCTGCCCGCCTTCACCAAGCCCGGGGACGTGAGCTCGGCCAGCCGCTACTGGGAGGAGGACATCGTGGAGGAGGCCCTCGAGGCGGAGGAGGGCCTCATGCCCGTGCCCGAGGGTCCAGGTATCGGCGTGCACCTGAAGCTTCCTTTGGTGGAGCGGATCACCCTATGGCAGAGGTATATGTCCGCGAGCTAAAGGGCCCCGAAGAGATGGAGGCCGTGGTGGAGCTCCAGCGAGAAATCTGGGGCCGCGCGGAAAGCGATCTGGTGCCAAGGGGCCTTCTCATTGCGGTTCAGGATGAAGGGGGCCTGGTGGCGGGAGCCTTCGTGGAAGGGCGGATGGTGGGCTTCGTCTTTGGCTTCCCCACCCAAGACCCCACCCTGCAGCACTCCCACATGCTGGGGGTTCTGGAAGCCTACCGGGGCACGGGGGCCGCGCTTTGGCTAAAACGCTTCCAGCGGGACTGGTGCCTGGCCCGGGGGATAAAGAAGGTGGTCTGGACCTTCGATCCCTTAAGGGGGGTAAACGCCAACTTCAACCTGAGGAAGCTTGGGGCCACCGCCAAGACCTACCTTCCCGACCATTACGGCCCCATGACGGGCATCAACGCTGGGGCCCCCTCGGACCGGCTTCTCGCGGAGTGGGAACTCCTTTCGGAAAGGGTCTACGCCCGCATCTACACCCCACCACCCGAACCCCTGGTGGAGGGGTTGCCCCAGGCCAACCGGGTAGAGGAAGAAAAGCCCGTGGAGGCCTTCTTGGACCTCGAGGGCCCCCGTCTCCTTTTCCAAATCCCCGAGGACTGGGGAAGGATCCTGCGGGAAGACCCAGCCCTGGCGCTAGCGTGGCGGGAACATAGCCGCCTGGTCCTAGGCCACTACTTCGCCCAAGGCTACCGGGCCGTGGACTTCGCCCGAAACCCCAACCGCTATGTACTGGCTAAAGACTGAGCTCTGGACCGCCGAGGTGGTCTACACGGGTTTCGGCACCCCCATGCTCCGGGGGGCCATAGCGGTCCAGGGACCCACCGTGGTGGGCCAGGGAAGTCTGGAGGAACTTCGGGCGCACTTCCCCCAGGCGGAAGTGGTCCACAAGGGAAAGGCCCTCTTCCCACCCCCAGTGAACGCCCACACCCACCTGGATCTTTCCCTTCACCCCTTTTACCGGGGCCCCTTTTCCGGCTTCATCCCCCATGTGGTGGCCCATCGGGAAAAGCGGGGCCTCGAGGCGGCAAAGCAGGGCCTGGAGGAACTCCTGCGCTCAGGAGTAGGGGCCTTCGCCGACGTGGTGTTTGAGGATGAGGTCATGGAGTTCCTGCTCCGGGAAAGCCCCCTGCCGGGGGTGGCCTTCTACGAGGTCTTCGCCCCGGATCCCGAGGACGCTGAGGAAGTGTTCCAGCAAGTCCAGGCTAAGGTCAAGACCTGGCGACGCTTGGAAGGACGGGTGAGGGTGGGGCTTTCTCCCCATGCCCCCTACTCGGTGAGCGCACCCCTGTTGCGGCGGCTCGCCCAGTACGCCAGGACCGAAGGCCTCCCCCTCATGATCCACGCAGGGGAAAGCCCGGAAGAGGTGGCCTTCTTGCAAAGGGGGGAGGGTTTTTTAACCCAGATTCACGGGCGCTTCAGCCGAACCCCCTTTGAACCCCCGGGCCTAACCCCCATCCGCTACCTTCGGGCCCTTGGCGCCTTGGGCCCCCATACCCTTTTGGTCCACGGGGTGCAGGTGGACGAGGAAGAGGTGAGGATGTTAGCAGATTCTGGCACCAAGGTCATCCTCTGCCCCCGGTCCAACGCCCACCTGGAGGTGGGGGAGGCCCCCATCCACCTCTACGCCCGCTATGGGGTGGAACTGGCCCTGGGCACGGACTCCCGGGCCAGCAACCCAGACCTTGACGTGAAAAACGAGGCCCTTTCCCTCTGGGAGAAGGTGGATCCCAGGCTTCTCGTCCGGGCCCTGACCCGGGGAGGGTACCGGGCCCTGGGCCTTCCCACCCCCCGCCTAACCCGGGGAAGCCCCGCCAGTCTGGTACACTCCCTCTGATGCGCCCCTTGGGCCGCAGTCCCCAGCTCAACTTCCCCACCCTCTGGGACCAGGAGGTCCGGCATACGGGACCCCTCATCCTCTATAGCGCCTTCACCGGAGCCTTGGCCGGGCTCCTCCTGGCCTTTCTGAACGCCTTGCTTAGAGCCTTGACCGAGGCCTTGGGCCTTTTCTTTGGGTACCTGGCCCCCGAACCCCCCGGGGAAGGAGGCCTGGCCCAGGCTTTCACCGGACCTTCTTTCTGGCCCCTTGCCTTCCTCCTGCCCCTCCTCTTCGCCCTCACCAGCCTCCTGGGAACCGGGCAGGGGCTTGCCGCCTTTCTTCTCCAGGCCCGGGAGGACCGGCCAAGCCCCCCCTCCTCCCACCTGCGGGCCGTTTTGGGAGGGATACTCCAGCTTTCCCTCTATTCCCCCATGGGGCGCGAGGGTCCCTTTGGGGTGCTGGGGCTGTGGCTGGGCCGGGGTTTGGACCGCCGCTTCCCTCGGCTGGGCGGGGGGCTGGCCTTCGCCGGGCTCGCCGCCGGGCTTGGGGCCAGCCTACACGCTCCCGTGGCCGGCGCTCTCCTGGCCACGGAGATTCTTTACCGGAGCCTGCTCCTCGAGGCCCGGGCCCTTACCCCTGCCTTGATCGGCGCCTTGGCTGGTTTTGCCGTCTACGGAGCCTTCTACGGCTACACTCCCCTTCTAACCTTCCAGGCCCAGGTGGATATGGGTGCCCTCCCCGCCGGCGCCCTGGTAGGGCTGGTGGCCGCTGCCCTGGCCACCCTTTGGGTGGAAGGCTCGCGCCTTCTGGAAGCCCGCATCCGCCCTCTTCCCTACCCCTGGCGCCATGCCCTCCTGGGCTTGGCCTTGGCCCTGGCCCTCCTCTTTCTGCCCGAAGCCTTGGGCAGTGGCCTGGGCTGGGTAGCCGTGGCCACCACTCCCCTTCTGCCCCCCCTAGCCGTGCTGTCCTTGCTTTTCGCCAAGCTCCTTCTTCTCCTCCTGGCCAGCGGGATAAGGGCCTACGGGGGCCCCTATACCCCTGCCCTGGTCCTAGGAGGGCTCTTGGGAGCCTTCCTGGCCCACCTGCCGGGTCCAATGGCCCTTCCTCCTGAAACCCTGGCCCTGGCCGGGGGCGTGGCGGTGCTGGCGGGGGTAGCCCGGGCCCCCTTCGCGGCCACCGTTCTGGCAGCGGAGTGGGGCGGGTACGCCACCTTGCCCCTGGTCCTCCCCGCAGTGCTCTTAGCCTATGTGCTCACCCCTGCCTACAATCCCACGGAAGGCGTTAGGGAAGGGCAGGCCACGCCGGAGGGGAGTCCGTCTGAAACGCCTCCGCAAAGGGAACCCCCGCCTCCCGACCCCGAAGCCGCCGGCGGGCGCGAAACTCCTCCAGGGTAAAGGGCCAGCGGTAGAACTCCTGGTAAAAAGCAAACACCGCCTCGGCCACCTCTTGGGTGGCGGTGGTATCCACGTAAAGCCACGGTCTCACAAGCTCCTTCCTGGGATAGTGGTAAAGCCGTACCGGCTTCCGGTGCGCTTCCCCCACGAGTTTGGGTATGCGGCAGAACTTCAAGGCAGAAAGGACCGCCTCGTGCGTGGCCCGGTGGTCAGGGTGAACGTCCAGGGGATCCCAGGTGATGACCGCATCCGGCTGGAACTCGGCCATCAACCGAGCCAAGGCCAGGGCTTCCTCCCTGCCCCCGGTGAGGAAGGTATCGCGAAAGGGTAGAAACCGGTACTCGGCCCCAATCAACTGGGCCACATGGGCCCCGTGCCCCTCCCGTATCTCGGCCACCCTGGCCTCCTCCATCTCCCCGAACTGGCTCGCCAACTCCCCCCTCGTCATCCAAACCAAAAGCACCCGGTCCCCCCGCCGGGCGTGGAGGGCCAGGGTGCCTGCAGCCCCAATCTCATCATCGGGATGGGCGAATACCGCCATCAGATTCACAACTCCCAGTCTACCCGTCTTGTATCAAGGGCTGAAACCCCTTAGCATGGAGCCCAACTATGGTCCGGGGCATCAGGGGTGCCATCACCGTGGAGGAGGATACGCCGGAGGCCATCCATCAAGCCACACGGGAGCTTCTCCTTAAGATGCTGGAGGCAAACGGCATCCAAAGCCACGAGGAGCTGGCAGCCATCATCTTCACGGTTACGGAGGACCTACGTTCGGCCTTCCCCGCCGAGGCCGCCCGCCAGATTGGCATGCACCGGGTTCCCCTGCTCTCCGCCCGGGAGGTGCCGGTGCCAGGAAGCCTGCCCCGGGTCATCCGGGTCCTGGCCCTTTGGAACACCGACACCCCCCAGGACCAGGTGCGCCACGTGTACCTTAGGGATGCGGTGCGCCTGAGGCCCGACCTGGAAAGCGCCCAGTAATACCGCCACACCTTGGTTTTGCCAAGGTGGGGCGGGGGGTAAAACCCCTCTTGAGCGAAAAGGGGTACGAAAAGGGGTACGCCCTAGAAGCCCAGGACCTCGGCCCAGGGGGTAGGAGCCTTGGGGCTCACGTAGCCCGTATCCATCTGGGCCAGCTGGAGGCGGCCCGAGTACTCTTCGTTCACCGCATGCCAGTAGGTGTACTCTTCTATGACCCAAATCCCGGATTCCCGGGCCCCATTGCCGCTCGCCTTCACCCCGCCGAAGGGCAGGTGGGCCTCGGCGCCCACGGTGGTGTTGTTGATGCTGGTCATCCCCGCCCGGATGCCCACCTTGAAGAGGTAGGCCCAGTGACGGTGGTTGGTGTAAATGGCGCTGGATAGGCCGTAGGGCGTGGCGTTGGCCACCTCGATGGCCTCCTCTATGCCATCCACCTTAACCAGGTTGATGGTGGGACCGAAGATCTCCTCGGTAAACTGGCGCATGCCGGGCCTGGCCTCCCAGACCGTGGGCCAGCCATAGAGCCCAGTTTCCGGGTCCCCCAGGAACCGGGGGTAAGGGTTCTCCCGCGTGATCCGGCCTTTGCCAAAGAGCAAGGTAGCCCCATCCTCCTGCCCCCAGGTGTAGTGCTCCAGCCAGCGCTGGAACAGGCGCTCGTTGATAAAGGGGCCGTAGGTGACCTCAGGGTAGAGAAGAGGGTTCCCCACCACTGTAGCCTCGGTCCTTTCCAGGAAGCGCTTCTTGAACTCCTCGTAGATGGGGGCATCCACCAGGATGTTCCCCGCCGAGGTGCACCGTTGCCCGCCGGTGGCGAAGGCACTCCACCAGGCCCCTTCCACCGCCAAATCTAGATCGGCATCCCGCATCACCACGAGGGGGTTCTTTCCTCCAAGCTCCAAGGTGGGCCGGATCAGGTTCCGCCCCGCCACCTCCCCGATCCAGCGCCCCACCTTGGTGCTCCCGGTGAAGGCGAACTTGTTGAGGAGACCCTCGTCCATGAGCTCCACCAGCCACTGGCCCGTGGAGTCCTTCCCCCCTCCAAAGACCACGTTAATGACCCCGGGAGGGAGGCCCGCCTCCTCAAAGAGCTTGACGAAGATATACGAAAGAACCGGGGAGTCATCGGAAGGCTTCCAAACCACGGTGTTGCCCGCAAGGACCGCAGGGATAAGCTTCCAGCTCGGCACGGCAATGGGGAAGTTCCCCGCGGTGATCATCCCCACCACGCCTAAAGGCCTGCGGAAGGTGAAGAGCTCCTTGTTCCGCATCTCGCTGGGCACGGTCTGGCCGTAAAGCCTCCGGCCCTCGGATGCGAAGAAGATGGCAGTGTCAATGGCCTCCTGGACATCTCCCCCCGCCTCCTTGAAGGTCTTCCCCACCTCCCTGACCATGAGCCGGGTCAAGGTGGGCTTCTCCCGTTCCAGGATCTTGGCCAGGTTGAAAAGCACCTGCCCCCGCACGGGCGCCGGGGTCTCGCTCCACTCCTTAAAGGCCTCCCGCGCTTTTAGGGCGGCTTTCCTCAGGGTTTCCTTGGTGCCCTCGGGGAAACGGGCCACCAGGTCCTCGAGGTCCGAGGGATTCCGCCTCTCCAGGACCCTCCCTTCAAAGACCTCCTCCCCCCCGA
>Ga0101941_1001379_pt1 | contig 18108 bp, 12 predicted proteins | sample DewCreD2012metaG_3_FD_75242 | JGI IMG/M metagenome (GOLD analysis project Ga0101941, IMG submission 75242) | Hot spring sediment bacterial and archeal communities from British Columbia, Canada, to study Microbial Dark Matter (Phase II) - Dewar... ...
CGACGGGCTTCGTCGAAGGTGTCGACGAGGCGATGGTGGCCCAGCGCCGCGCCGATCAGGTCCAGGAGGTCGCCATGTTCGCCGGTGGCGGCGTCGCGCCAGTGGCCGGCCGCGCCGCGCCCGTGGTCGGGGCCCTCCAGTCGGACATAGAGGCTCCGCCCCGGGGTGTTGCTGACGTCGCCGACCAGCCAGTAGCGCCCCTCGCGCCACCCCTTGGAGAGATAGTGGCGGCAGACGGCTTCGGCCCGGCCGGCCAGTTGTCTGGAGAGATCCGAAGCGGTTGTGGTCATTGGAGGAAACCTGGAAAGAAACAGGGACCCGCCTTGAGAAGACGGGTCCCTGTCAGGCGCAGTGGGGGGAGGACTGGCCTATTCGGCGGCGACCGCGTGAGGTTCGATCACCTGCCCATCCGCATCATCGGCGACCTGGCCTTGGGGCTCCATAGCCGTTTCGCCGTCGATTTCCGCCGATTGCACGCCGTCGGCGATCAGCATGTCGCCGTCAGCCTCGGACACCGGACCAATGACCAGCGGCAGGGTGCGCAAGGGCTTGGGCAGCCAGCCCGTCCCCTCGACCAGCCTGGCCGCCTCCAGCGCCATGTCGTCCTTCTTGAAGCCGGCGATGCGATCAGCCGCCTCGTCGCCTCGGGCCTCGCGCACGGTGTCGAGCATCTGACCCTTGGTGATCCGGCCGAAGAACGCCTCGACCGTCGGCGTCCAGCCGGCCGCGGTCATGTCGAGTTGCATCGCCTGGGCGAGCGTGTCGGCATGGGCCAGCGCGCGAGGACGACGGTTCCAGCCCTCGTAGAGCGCGTTGATCGTCAGGCCGGCGCAGTGGGCGAACAGGGCCTGGCGGCTGTCGTGATCGAAAGCGGCCAGCGCCTCCCACATCCGGTCAGGATCGCGGGGCAACTGGTCGGCCCAGGCTTGGTGGCGCACCGCGATCGCCACGGCGCAGGGTGTTTCGGCCAGGCCCGACGGCTGCTGGGCGTAGGCCAGGCTCTTGGCCTCGATTTCCAGGCAGGTGTCGAACGCGCCGCGACTGAAGAGCTTCAGACACAAGGCGTGCAGCACCGCCAGGAACGCCAGGTCGGGATGACCAGCCAGGGCGTCGCGCAGGGCGATCGTCCGATGCACGGTCATCTCGCTGACCAGGCGATCGGGCAACGGGCGGCCAGGCTCGTCGACCTCCTCCTCGACCGGTTGGCCCGTGACGGGTTCGTCCGAGGGCCTGACGCCGTCATCATCGTCGCCGCCGTCGTCGTTCCTGATCGCCGCGTCACCCTCGCCGGCGAGGACCGGCGGTTCGTCCTCGGGCAGGACATAGCCACGCTCGATCCGCAGGCGGCCGGCGCTGTCGAGGCTGAGGAAGGCCCCGGCGATGGCCAGGTCGGCGGGATCGTAGGCCACCGGCCGGGTCTTCAGGGCCTCCAGGGCGGCTTCGATTTCGCCCAGCCGTAGATCGACCGCTTCAGGATATTCGCTGGCCTCGGCGTAGGTCTCCTCGTAGCCCTCGTACTCGGCCTTCAGCGCCGCAGCCGTGGCGGCTTCCTCGTCGCTGAGCGGCGCGGCCTCGCCGACCACCTGGCGCAGGCCAAAGGTGTGGCCATAGGGAAAGTCGATCGCGGTCTCGACCCACTTCCAGCCTTCGGCCGCCAGGATCTGGCCTTCGCGCTCAAGCCCTTCGAGCACCAAGCGGTCGAGCAAGGCCGGATCCTGCAGCCAGCCGCCTTGGTCGGCCTCGAACAGGTCGCGCATGATCGCCCCGCCCGCCTCCTGATACGGGGCCAGGACGAACTGGGCCCGCCGATCGCTGGCGCGCACCGCCCCTTCGGTCAGCATGCGGCGGATCTGATAGGGCTCGCGGTTGTAGGTCTTCTGGATGGCTTCCCAGATCTGGACCTGGCGCTCGGGATCGGGATTGACGGTGAAGGCCATCAGTTGGTCCAGCGTCATGCCGTCCTCGGCATAGACGTCGAGCAGGGCCGGAGCGACCGCCGCCAGCCGCAGGCGCTGGCGCACGACGGCCGCCGTGGTGGTGAAGGCCACGGCGATCTCTTCCTCGGGCAGGCCCTTGTCGACCATGGCCTGGAAGGCGCGGAACTGGTCCAGGGCGTGAAGCGGCGCGCGCTGGATGTTCTCGGCCAGGCTGTCTTCTTCGGCTAGGCCCTCGGTGCGGACGACGCACGGAACCAGGGCGTTGCGGGCCAGGCGCTTGCGCTTGACCAGCAACTCCAGGGCCCGATAGCGCCGGCCGCCGGCCGGGACCTCGAACATGCCGGTCTCGGCGCCGCCGGCGTCCAGCACGGGCCGGACGCTCAGGCCGTGCAGCAGGGTGCGCCGGGCGATGTCGTCGGCGAGTTCCTCGATCGACACGCCGGCCTTGGTGCGGCGGACGTTGGACTGGCTCAGCAGCAGCTTGTTGAACGGAATGTCCCGCGAGCGGCTGAGCGTCAGGGTGACAACCTTGGTCATGGTCTTTCTCCATGACGGGCGGCCAAGAGCCTCTCTCTCGACCTCAACCCGTCACGGAGCCCTCGCGTCCCTTTCCCTCTCGGGGCCTGCCCCAGGCGCGGCGCCCGACGTCGCGCAGCGGTCGCAGAAGCGTCGCTCCGCAAAGCCGGGCCTGCGAAAACGAACAAAACCGTGGAGCCGCCGACCAGGGTCTGCGGCTCCACGGCTTTGCGGGTTTCCGGATTTGCGGGTCTGCGCCTTAGTGACCCGCGGCGCTGGCCAGCAGTCGACCGGCCTTGGTCTCCAGCTCCAGGCGGGCGTCCTGCTGGGGCTTGTCCCGGGCCAGCGCCGTTATGCCTTGTACGAAGTCGAAAACCGATTCCGGCGGCCGCCCCTCCTCCTTCAGGACGGTGGCGATGATCTTGGTCGTCTCGAGCTTGGAGAAACCGCGCCGACGCAGGAAGGCTTCCCGCTCCTCGTCCTTGCGGGCGACGAGGGTTTCGCGCGCCGCGCGGATGCCGTTAGTGAACGGCGTGGTCGAAGCGTTGGCGAAGCGCTCCAGGGCCGGCGCCGCCTCGTGGACGAAGCGCCGCGCGGCGAACTTGCTGTGGCGGATGCTGATCTCCTGGAAGCCTTCGGCGCCCCAGATGTTGCGGTTCATGCAGACGGCCCGGAGATAGAAGGAGGCCATGCCCAGGGTCTTGGAGCCGACCTCGCTGTTCCAGCAGTAGAAGCCTCGGAAATAGAGGTCGGGATCGCCGTTGGGCAAGCGCCCCGCCTCGATCGGGTGGGCGTCATCGACCAGGAACAGGAAGACGTCGCGGTCGCTGGCGTAGAGGGTTGTGGTGTCCTTGGTGACCTCGACGAACGGATTGTGGGTCATGGTCGACCAATCCAGCAGACCCGGCACCTTCCAGCGCGTGTCGCCCGTGCCGTCGCCGGCGATCTTCATCACCGCCGCGACCAGTTCGTGGTCCCAGATTCGCCCGTAGTCGGGGCCGGTGACCGCGCGCAATTCGACGCGACCATCGTGGGTCTCCAGGGTCTTGATCAGTTCGGCGCGATGGGCGAGCAGGCCGTGCTGCAGGTTGATGCCCGCCAAAGGCGCGGGCAGGTCGCGCAGATAGCCGGCCGGGGCACCGACCAAGCCGCAGAGTTGGCCGAAGGACCAGTGGGTCGGAGCGACGGGCTCATCGCGGCCAGGCATGATCAGGGCCAGGCGTGCGGCGCCCTCGCGATCAGCTTCGACCCGCAGATGACGCGTCTCGACGGTGCGGGAGGTGGCGCGCTCGGCGCGAGCGTGGACGGCGGCGTGCAGTGCCCCTAGCGAAAGGTAGCGCTCGTCGTCGGGGCGTGAAAACCATTCCGACGAGACACGGCCGATGCGCTCGCCGCGTGAGATGTCGACCTTGTAGCCCCCGGCGACAGACGGATCAGCGGCGCGGGCGGGCCCGGATTGAAACGGCATCATAGGAGAACCTCCGTGACGGAGCGCCGAGAGCCTCTCTCTCGGCTCACACCCGTCGCGGTCTCCCGCTCCCCTCTTCCTCTCCTTCACCCCCGACCGGCATCCGGAGGGCGCCCCCGTACCCCGTTTCGAGCGAAGCCCTTGAAAGGCGGGCCGACACGTTCCGATGCGCGCCGTCGGCGCTATCCGACCGGATAGAGACGTGGAAACCAGCGCTCCACTACGTCGATCGGAAATCCAAGCCTGAGCCGGGCTCGATGGCCGTCCGAGGTCAGCAGCCCCAACTCCAGAAGACGCGAGACAACGGCTCGCGCCGCGCGTTCCTGATAACCCGTCAACTCTGGCGCACGCCCGCGTTCTACTTCACCAGCCAGCACAACCTCCCGCAAGATGGGGTATGCGCCCTTGGGCAAGCGCCCCGCCCGCGTTTCGTCTTCGACGTAGTGCTCGATACGGCGCAGCAGCTCTTGGGGCTCCAGGATCGACGCCATGTAGGCGACTTGATCAACGCACGTCGTCAGAAAGAAGGTGCTGAAGTCGATCAGTCCGGCCTGTGTCAGATTACCCCGGCCGTCGCGCTCACCATGCCGCGGTCCATCAGCCGCCATCAGCAACGCCTTGTAGCGCCCCTCGCTGCGCGCCAGGCCGCGCGACGCCGACCATAGGCTAGTTCCAACGCCCAAGCGCTTGAGCAGGGCGTGTGACATCAGGCGCGTCACCCGACCATTGCCATCCAAGAAGGGGTGGATCCAGAGCAGCCTGTGATGCACCGCCGCCACCGCTTGCAACTGGCGCATCTTTGACAGCCGCGTCGGATCGTAAGCTTCGTCGAACCGCGCCATAAAGCGCGGCAGATCGTCAGGATCTGGCGGGTAGTGCGCGCCGACTTGCACATGGCGGGTGCGGAGTTCGCCCGGCACAACAGGGAGGCGCTCGCCCGTTTCCGGATTTTCGGCCCAGAGCAGTTCGTCTGGTAGCCGCCTGCAAAACTCCCGGTGCAGCCAACAGGCGTATTCACCCGTCGCCGGCCAGATCTCCGGATCCTGCCCAGCGTCGATCAGCGCCTGCACTTCGATGTGAGCTACGGCTTCCAGTTGCAGGACCCGGCGCCTGGGTTCAGCGGAGTAGTCCTTGGCCAAGGCGCGATCGATATCGCGCGGGTGGGTGTCATGCCCCTCGATGAGATTGGAGTAGTAGCAGTTCATCGAGCGCACCAGGTCGCCCACCGCTTCACGTACAAGCGGGTGTACCCGGCCGGCCAAAGCGTTGGACTGCGAAGCCAGCTCGAATGTGACGTCTTCGAGAGAACGCTCGCCCTCGGAGGGCAGCATGGGCTCCATCATGGCCACGTTCATCAGAACCCCCAGAAATGCCGGTTATAATGCCGCTTATAAGGATAAGGTTTTCATAGCCTTATATCCTTTTGAGGCGAGTACGATTGCCGGTTTATATGCCGGATATAATGCCGTTGGCCATAAGCACGCAAATGGAAACCCGACCGCATCATTCTTCCGCGGATCCAAGCGGCCACATATGAGCAAGTGGCCACAAGGTCATCGAACGTGGGCCATGCGGCGGGATCCCACGGCGGCGACGCGCATCCTTGATGTCGCCGCCCAGCTTGCGCAGGCTGCGACGGACCGCCGTCGATGGATGGTGTGGCGTCGCCATAATGGCGCCTTCGCGCTCCATAAATTGGAGTTTGTGGAGCACCAAGCGACCATTATGATCACACGCCTTATCCCGTTGGATGGCGCCGGCGGCGGCGCGACCGCCATCTAGCGGTTGCGTCGCGTCCAATCACCTAAGCCGCAACGCATTCATCCCACGCGGCGGCATCAACCATGGCCGGCGCCACATAGTGCGCCCAGTCTTCCATCATGGCCCGTCGTCGCCTGAGGGCATCGCTCCGTCGATAGGCCCGCTCTACGGCGTTACCAACCAAGTGCGCTAACGCGTCCTCGGCAAGTTCTCTCGGATACTCCGTCTCCGAACCCGCCCAATCGCGGAAGCTCGACCGGAAACCATGTGGCGTGGCCGCCCTGAGCCGCCCCCCAACCTGCATGTGGGTCGACGTCATCCCACGCATCACCATGGACAGGGCCATGTTGGACAGGGGCTTGGCGCGCATCGTCTCTGAATCGAGCCGGCCTCCGGGGAAGATCAGAGTGTCTGGGTCATTCGGCCGTTCACCAACCCGCCCAAGTACATCCAGTGCAGCACGACTGAGCGGCACCCGATGTTCGCGCAAGGCCTTCATGCGCTCCTTGGGAATGACCCAGACGTCCCCAACGATCTCCCCCCAAGTCGCCCCGAAAACCTCGCCTGATCGCGCCGCGGTGAGGATCAGGAATTCCAGTGCGCGCACCGAGATCGACGATCTGCCGCGGAGGATAGCGACGACGTCGCGGACTTTCTCATGGGGCATTGCGACATGGTGCCCACGGCTCAGCTTACGGCGGGCCGGCAGCAAATGCTTGAGGTTGCCCTTCCACGACGCGGGGTTCCGCTTGGTGTTGTCGCGAAATCCGCCCGCCTCGGCGGCGTCCAGCACACGTTCGATCCTCAAGCGCGTTCGATCAGCCGTTTCGGGGATTTTTGTCCAGATGGGCTTCAAGACCTTTACGACGTCCTGGGTCGTCACCTGGTCGAGACGGATATCCCTCAGTGGGCCGGCATAGTCGGTCAGGGTCATCTTCCACTGCGCGCGATGTTTGGCGTTCTTGAAGCCGGCGGAAAGACTCTCCACCACCTCATCGGCGAAGACGCCAAACGTCGGGATCTCCTGGGCTTGCTCGACAACGAAAGGCTTTTCGCCGTTGGCCAGCTTCGCGCGCCCGGCGGCCGCTTTCTCCCTCGCTTGAGCTAGAGAGACATCATGCAGTTTGCCGAGACCCTTTTCGATCTCGCGGCCGTCCCAGCGATAAATGAACGTCCAGGCTTTCGCACCCGTCTTCTTGACCACGAGATACAGGTTGCCACCGTCACTGTGGTAGCCGGCGGGCAGGATGCCTGCGACCGTCTTCGGATTGAGCTTACCGATAACCTTGACCATATCACCTCACAGAAGCAATCAACGAGACTGACCCCCGCACCGACCCCCGCAACCCCCGCAACCCCCGCAGCGTGAAGTATCTCACTTCATTCGGCATTTTCAAGTGAGGTGATTATGGATAGGTGATTAATTCAATATTTCTAGTGACTTATCGTAATCTGGAGAACTCAGGAGAACAGCAGCGTAGATACTGTTCTATTCCCTCTCTCACCGCCACCGCCCCGAACACCCTGTTGATTTTAATCAATATTTTCGAGCGCTATTTCGCAGACCCTACTTTTGGTCCCGTTTTTGAAATGTGACCCCAAGGGAGGCTTTCCGCGCGAATCAGGTGGGCAGGAAAATGCAGAAAGGTGGACTGAGGCGATGCCTCGGGGACCCGCAGAGCATGAGGAGCGCCATCGTAGCTCTAAAGCATCCAACTGTGCGTCGCCCGAGCTGGGCCGCTGCGCGCCTCAGGGAACTCCAAGATCGCTCCGAACACCGGCATTCAGATTATTATCCGGCGGCGGCTTGTACGCGACGCTGTAACAACCGCTGCTAGTTTATGGGTCGCCCACAGTCTGAGTGATCAATGCAGCGCCGGCCTCCGCCCTTGAACAACATCCAGTCGTTAGCTTCCCGCGCGCTAGAAGTCGGTCGACCCGGCTGGGCACATGCCACAGCTGTCATGGAAGCACTCTTAGATCGGGACGGGAAGCGCACCGGGATCGACGACCTTGACGCCTGACCTGCTCTGGACGACCGCGACCTTGCTCGCCGCGCCTTGCGTGGGAAGCTTCGTTGGCCTGCTGACGCTGCGATTGCCGGCCGGGCGCCCCTGGATCGTGGCGCGCTCGGCGTGCGATGGCTGCCGGCGCGAACTAGGCGTCCTGGACCTGGCGCCGATCGTCGGTTTCGCGTTGCTGCAAGGGCGCTGCCGAACCTGCCGGGCGCCCATTCCGCGCCGCTATCCGCTGATCGAGATCGGCTGCCTGCTGATCGCGGTGTGGAGCGTGGCGGCCCAGTCCGGCCCAGAGATCCCGGCGACGGCCGTGTTCGGCTGGGGCCTGCTGGCAATCGCCATAGTCGACGCCGAGAACCTGTGGCTGCCCGACGTGTTGACCTTGCCGCTGGGCCTAGCCGGCTGGCTGGCCACCGTGGCGCTGGGACTCGCCGCGCCGCTCGAACCGCTGATCGGCGCGGCGGTGGGTTACGGGTTCCTGACCGCCGTGGCCTGGATCTACAAGACCGTCCGCGGTCGCGAGGGCCTGGGCGGCGGCGACCCGTTCCTATTGGGTGCGATCGGCGCATGGGTCGGCTGGGCGGGCCTCCCCTCGGTGCTCCTGTGGGCGTGCGGCGCCGGACTGGCTGTGGCGGTGCTTCAGCCCTTGCTGGGCCGGCGCGCGTCCATGACCCAGGCGTTACCGTTCGGGACCTTCCTAGCCATAGGCGCCTGGCTGACATGGTTGATCGACCCGATATCGACACCGCTTCTCGATCGAACTAGCTGAAAGCAGGTATAATTCGAGAAGAAAGCAATATATTTTTGTGAAGAAAATTTCTCACTTCCCACACTTCTGAGTACAGGTCGTTTATTGTAATAAGATCTGGGCTACGGGGCTTGCGGCTATTGCGGGAAATACGCCATGAGCTACGGGAACGGCACTGCCGGCGATGATCAAGTGATTCTTGGAACCACTCTGACGCCGTCGAACATCTACAACGCCCAAGCGGGCAACGACACCGTCATCGGTTCCGCCGGTTTCAACCTTATCCAGGGCGGCGCTGGTGATGACCACCTGGACGGCCGGGGCGGCAGCGATGTCATTCTGGGCCAAGACGGCGCCGACGTGATCCGTGGGGGCACGGGTCTCGATATCGTCGACGGCGGCGCGGGCGACGACACCTTCGTGTTCCACGCCGGCGACCTCACAGGCTCGGCGCTGCTGCCCGACGTGATTCTGGGCTTCCGCGGCGCGGGCAACAGCATCGCCGGCGTGGAACAGGACGTCTTGGTGTTCCACGGCTTCTCGGCCGGCTCGACCCTCCAATTCGTCAGCACGGTCGGCGGCGCCACGAACCAGCTCTACAAGGTCAATGACGCGGCCAACCCCTCCGCCGGCGGCTACGTGCTGATCAACACCGACAGCGCCGCCCACCTGACGGCCGACGACGTCCGCTTCATCGACAAGCCGACCCAAGCGGTGACGCTGGACTTCGAAGATATCGACCCCGCCGCCGATCCGGTCATCCTGGACGGCTATCATGGCTTCAACTTCGATCTGCCCGGCGCCGACCTGAACGCCGTGAACAAGGATGACTTCCCGGCCTCGGGCTACGCGACCGCGATCGACGGTCAGATCGGCGCCTATAACCCCTTCGCCGCCGACCCGATCACCATCACCCGCGCCGATGGTTCGGACTTCATCTTCGACAAGGTCCAGATCGCCGCCGCCGCCGACGCCCAACAGGTCGTGACCTTCAAGGGCTATAGCGACGGCTTCGAGGTCGGCTCGATCACGACGACCATCGCCTATGGCGCGCCGTCGCTGGTCGACGCCAACTGGGGCGTCATCGACACCCTTGTCATCGACCGCGTGTCCACGACGGGCGACTATAGCCCGTTCGACGACATCAACGGCTCACAGTTCGTGCTGGACAACTTCCAGTTCGTCGTCGCCGCCGAAATCTTCTAAGCGACTCGCCGCCGTCCCGGCTTCGGGGCGGCGGCGATCTCTTCCTCAGGCCCGAAGGCTGACCAGGCCATGGCTAACAGCGATTGCCACGGCGTGGATCTTGTTGGCGGCGCGCAGCTTCTCGGTGACGTTCTTCAGGTGGAACTCCACAGTGCGCCCGGTGATACCCAGGATGCCGGCGCTGTCGGCGACCGTGCGGCCGACCGCGGCAAGCCTCAGGCACTCGATCTCCCGGACCGTCAGAGCGCTGCCCGCCGTCGCCGCCGGACGCAGGGCCGCCAGCGCCGCTTGGTGTAGGTCGGCGGCGGCCAGCATCAACGCGCCGGCGGCGTTTGACGCCAGGGCCCGGGCCAGATCTAGATCCTGACCGATCAGGGCGACTAGGCCCGGTCCGGCGGCGTGGTCCTGGACCGGGATGGAAAGCCCGACGTGCCGGCCGGTCAGGCCCGGCAACTGTTCTTCGACGCTGATCCACGCGAACGGGCGATAGGCGGTCGCGGCGCGACGGGCGACGCTGCCGCCGGCCAGGGCGGCGCCGTACTGCCGCAGCGCGATCGGCGAGGACGCGATCAACCGCGACGGCGGGACTTGGGCCTGATCCTGCCCGACCAGGGCGTGGCCGATGTGGAGATAGAGACCGCTGTAGAAGCCGTGCCCCTGAGCCAGCTTGCGCAACTGCTGGTCGAGACTCAGGGCCTCCCGTGGATCGAACACCGCGCCGCGAAAGATCGATCCGTCCTTCGGATCCGCGCGGCGGTCCAGATCCAGAGCGGCTATCGACATGACGTGACCTCGCGGCAAAGCGGTGCAAGAGCGTTCATCGGGCGACGTCCTCGATCAGGTCGAAGGCCGTCTGGAAGTGGTCGGACCATCGGGCGGCGCGCCAGGCGGCCATGCGGACGGCTTGGGCGCATCGGCGCCCGGAGTCCGGTCGGGCGTAGTCGCGAACGGCGCCCGCCCAGGCCGGACCGTCCAGCGGATCCAGATAGTCGGCCGCGCCGCCACCCACTTCGCGATGGGCGGCGATGTCGCTGGCGATCACCGGCGCGCCCAGTTGCAGCGCCTCGGCCACGGCCAGGCCATAGCCCTCGGCGAACGAGGGGCACAGCACCGCCCGCGCACCGGCGACCAAGGCCCGCGTCGCCGCGTCGCCCAGGCCGGCGCGCTCATCCACGACCCTGGCCAGGGTGGGGCTGCGGTCGAGTAGGTCGAGGATGTTCTCGTTCTCCCACCCGCGCCGGCCGATCATCACTAGGCTGGGGACGGCGTCCGGCCCGTCTTGCTCGGCCCAGCGCCGCCAGATGTTGAGCAGCAGCAGGTGGTTCTTGCGGGGCTCGATCGTGCCGAGCACGACGAAGTAGGGCTTGGCGGGCGCCCCGGCGATCACCGGAGGCCAAAGTTCCGGCACGCCCAGCGGCGCGACGCGCAGAAGGATCTCGCGCCCGACCCGCGCCAGGTGCGGCCGGACGGCGGCGGCGGTGGCCTCTGAATTGACCAGGACGCCGTCGGCCAGGCGCGCGACCGTGTCAAGCTTGCGCCGGAACCGCGGTCCGCCGCCTTCGCGGACGAATTCGGGATGCTCAAGCGGGATCAGGTCGTGCACGAAGGCCACCATCCTGGCCCGTTCCCGCGTCAGTACCCGCTCGTAGGCGCGCTGCCGCTCCAGGCCCCTGGGCGACAGATGCAGATAGGCGCGCGGCCGCCCTTCGCCCCCTCCGGAAACGGGCCGAAGATCTAGCATCGCCATGAACGCCAGCCGTCCCCGGCGCGCGCCGCCGCCCCCCTCGCCCATGGCCCACATCTCGCGGGTGGCCTCAAGGTAGTCGCGGACGACGCCGTTCGAGAACCGCCCGTACGCGCCGCCCGGACGGAGGCCGCCGAAGGCCAGGCGATCCGGGCCGCGCCGCATCAGCGCTTCGGCATAGGCCATCTCGACGCGGTCGATACCGGTGGGCGTCGCCTGGCGCCACCGCGACAGCAGGCCGGAAATGTCCATCACGACTTCGGCCGATCCCGATGCCGTCTGTCGGGCGGCCCGGGTCACCGACAGGCCTTGCGCGGGGGCCAGGCCGATCATTCCGCCGCGATCATGCAAGGCTCGGCGAACCGTTCGGCGCTTTGCTCCCAAGGCGCGACGGTGTCGGCCACCTCCAGTATCCGCTCCGCCGCGCTGGTTACGAGGTCGTTCCGGGTCTCGGCGGCGTAGAACCCGCCCCACAGCAGGCAGCGATCGGCCAACACCCGGCGGAAGGCTTCGTAGAGGCGCAGGTCGGGGCGTTGCCGCGCCGTCCAGAAGGTGTCCAGCGCGCCCTGGTGCGTCAGGCCCGCGATGTCATAGACGGCCCGGCCCAGCGTGACCACCGGGACCCCCGCCGCGAGGGCCAGGGCGCCGGTCGTGCTGTTGACGGTCACCACCCCACGCGCGGAGCCGACCAAGTCGTCGATGTCCCCGGCGTCCAGGAACACGACCCGGTCGGCGACGCCCAGGGCGCGAGCCAAGTCCAGCGTGCGCCGGCGCCAGTCGCGCAAGCCGTTGTCGAGGGGATGCTTCTTGACCACCAGTCGGGCGTCCGCCGGCGCATGGCGCGCGAACGAGACGATGGCCTGGGCCAGGGCGGGCTGCATGCCCTCGTAGTCGGAATGGGCGCGCAGCTGATAGTCGGAATCAAGCTGCAGGGGCAGCAGGAAGTAGGGGTGATCCGGCACGGTTTCCCGCCTGCCGGCCAGGCGAAGGCCGATCGCCTGCCGCGCCCAGCCCAGGGCCTCAACAGCAGGATGCCAGGGGCGGTGGGTGCGGTAGCCCGGATAGGCGGCCGCCGCCAGGAAGGCCGCGAGATAGTAGGCCACGCCAGCCCTTCCCCTACGCCCGATCGCCGACGGCAGGGCGGGCCGAGCCGGCGGCGGGTCCACGCGCCGCGAGGCCTCGAGATACCATTGGGGATCGGCGGACAGAGCCGAGAAGCCGTTGACCCCGCCGCGCTCCAGGGTCACCCAGTCGGGTCGGATGTAGCCTTCCTCGAACACGTGGACCGTCAGGCCCAGGCCGCCGGCCACGGCGCGCGCGGTGCGGTGGATCGGGCGGCAGTCGCCGAACAGTACGACGTCCGTGACGCCGCGACCGATCAAGAGACGCGCCAGGAACCCGGCCCAGCCGCCCGGGCCGCCGCGGTAGTCGCACGCCGGGCCGCGCCAGTCGAACCGGTCGCCGCCGTTGAAGTTGACCCGGTGCACGCCGTGACCCCGCGCCCGCAGCGCCTTCGCCAGATCGCGGAAGAACGCGCCCGGCGGCCCCTGCAGGAACAGCACCTCGCGCCGATCGGCGACCAGCTGGAGGGAGGATCCGGTCACGGCCGGAGGCTCGCGACGGCCGGGGCGCTGGCGGCCGGGGCGGCGTCGACCGAGCGCGCCTCGCCGGAGACGGTGGTCGCCTCAATCCCCTCGAACACGCGCGCCACGGTCGCGGCTACCGCCGCCCTGGCCCGTTGCAGCATGTCGGCGCCGGTCAGGTCGCGCGTCGAACTGGCCTCGGGCGAGCGTCCGGTGTCTCGACGATAGATCTGATGGAACCGACCGAAATAGCCGAAGCCGCAGACCTGGGCGACGGCGCGAGGGCTCAACTCCGGGTCGGACGCCAGGGTCAAGTCGACCAGCTTGACCCGGAACTTCAGCAGCGCGCGATAGATCGATGCGCCGTGGACCCGGGCGAAGGCGGCGCGCAGCACGTCGGTAGGGACGCCCAGCGTGTCGGCAAGGACGTCGTCGATCACCCGCCGCGGCAGGGCGCTGGCCACGTTGTACTCGGCCTGGCGGACAAGGGCCTTGGCCGAAGATGCGGTATTGAACAGTGACGCCTGGGACGCCTTGGGAGGATCTTCGGATCGTGCCGGGTCTCGAGCTTCGTCGTACACCATGTTCCTGCCACCCGAACGGTCTCGTGCGATCGAGGCGGAACGGTCTCCAGGCCTCTCGCCCGCCTCGTCGCCCCGTTTTCCGCGCGGCGCCGGCAAGGCGGATCACGCGGAAGACGATCGACGGGCCAAGCGTTCAAAAGGTCCGGTTCACCCCCTCGGCGCATCCCTGAGTCCTAAGACAAAGCCGGCGCGGCGCCGGCGACACGCCGTATTGTTAAATTTTTGCGTCAGTGTTCCGCCGGCCGGCCAGGTCGGCCGGCTACATGAAAGGTTCACGAACTTCCGTGTCGCGCGCCGCCCTCCCCGTCTGTCTCTCAAGGGAAGCAGCGACAGGATGCAGGTCGCCCGAGGGAGTTCGACGTCATGGTCCTCGAGGACACAACGCCCGCTCGCCTGACGCGTCGCGGCGTGGACCGTGACCAAGGGGGCGTCCGTTGATCGGCGCGTCCGCCCTGGCCAGGACCGAAGCGCCGCTCGACCGCGTCTCGGCCTTCCGCCTGTCGTTGGGCGACGCGGCCCGCGCCTGCGGCTTTTCCCAGGCGGCCTATGTTCATCTGGGCTACCGACTGGTCCGCGCAGGCCCGGACGACGACCTCGCCGCCGAAGCGCCCCGCCTGCTGGTGTCCAGCGGCGGGCTGGACGAGACCCTCTACCGCAAGCGCGGCTATCTCGCCTTCGACCTGCTGGCGGCGCGCGCCGCGACGGCCTTCGCGCCGTTCGCCTGGAGCCTGGCCGACCTGGCCGAGCCCAGCGCCAAGCCGCTGGCGCGCGCGTTTGAAGCCTGGGGCGTCAGGTCGGGCCTGATCGCGCCCATCCAGGACTCCGTCGCCGGGCCCGCCTTCATCAACTTCTTCCACACCGACCACCGTCCGGTCTCGCTGGCGCAGGACGAGGCGCGCGATGGCCAGGCCCTGCTGGCGGCGGTCCGGCTGCACGCGGCGGCGCGGGCTGGGCTTTCGCCCGCGGGCCTGGCCGAGGGCGGCCTCAACAACCGCGAAATCCACGTGCTGCGCCTGGCCGCGCGCGGTTTGACGGAGATGGAGACCGCCGCCGAGCTCCAGCTCAGCCGACGCGGCGTGCAGTTCCACCTCTCGCGGGCCGGAGCCAAGCTCGCCACGCCCAACAAGACCGCGGCGGTGGCCCGCGCCATCGCCCTGGGCTTGATTACCGCACCATAAAGTATTTGACGCGTGAGATAGAATAAGTTCGGCCCAACTGTACTTTATCCAATAATGTGACAGCTCCTTCATTGTCACACTGATGATAAAATATCTTCTTGCTAAACTGGATTCTATTGATTGACTCGCAAATACACCGAGGTGTAGAAATTGGCAGCACTCGCAACTAGACGGTGTTAATCGCGCCGGCCTACGGCTCGAATGCTTATACGACCGTAGTCTATCAAAAACTTTACTTGGAAACACCCGACGACGCCGCATGTGCGGCGGCGTGAGGCATCGCGGGCCTGCGGGCCCCTTCAGACGGACAAAGGATCATACCCATGTCTATCAAACTGCACGCCATGATGGGCGTCAGCGCCCTGGCCGCCGCCGCCCTCGGCGGCGTCGCCCAAGCCCAGTCGATCTACGGCGGCGGCTCGTCGCTGGTCGCTCCCTATCAGCGCCAGGTCGCCGACTGCTACGGCGTCGACCGCCCGCTCTACTCGCGCGGCACGCCGCCGACGACGATCCCCGTCTCGGCCTTCCCGGGCTGCCCCACCGCCCTGTCGACCAGCAACACCGTCGACTATCTGTCGACCGGGTCGGGCACCGGCATCGCCGCCGTCTACAGCCACGACCCCCTGCGCTATGGCGACGTCGATCCGGCGGCCGGCACCCAGAACTTCCCGTCGGTCCAGTACGGCCTGTCGGAAACCGCCCTGTCGAACGCCGACGTCACCACCTACAACAGCGGCGGCGTGATCCAGGGCGTGACCCTGACGGCCACCCCGTCGGGCGCCAACCAGTATGCGATCCCCGAGCCGCTCTACGGCGCCCTGGTCCAGATCCCGGTCGCCGTGGCCCCGGTCGCTCTGACCTATGATCCGGTCTACAAGAAGGTCGCCGACGCCGCCGGCGCCGTCACCGCCTATCGCTTCGCCGTCAATGCGGCCTTCGCCCGCTCCAACGGCGGCCTGCGCCTGAGCCAGGCCACCTACTGCAAGATCCTGAACGGCCAGATCACCGACTGGAACGACCCGGCCATCACCGCCGACAACGGCGGCACGTCGCTGAAGGATCCAGCCGACCCGGCCGCCTTCAGCGTGCCGATCGAACTGATCGGCCGCTCGGAAAGCTCGGGCACCACCCAGGTGACCACGCGCCACCTGGCCGCCGCCTGCGCCTCGCTGGCCGGCAACGCCTTCACCGCCACGGCCGGGACCTCCACCCTGCCGGCCACGCAGATCGGCAACGTCGCCCCCGGCGCCCCGATCACGGGCAAGTTCACCGTGGCCAACGGCTCCAACGGCGTCGCCGCCTATGTCGGCTTCACCGCTGCTCCGGCCCCCAGCGCCACCCTGACCCAGGGCCGTCTGGGCTATGTGGGCGCCGACTACGCCCTGCCCAACTCGTCCACCAATGGCCTGCCCTACGCGCTGTTCACGGCCGACCTGCAGAACGCCGCCGGCGCCTACCGCGCTCCGACCGGCGCCAACGCGACCACCGCCTTCGGCGCCAACCGTCCGCCGGAAACCGCCACGGGTACGTCGGGCGCCTATGACCCGGCTCAAACGGCCTGGGGCGTGCGCACCAACCCGGCCGACTGGACCCGGGTCGGCAACCTGGCCAACCCCACCCCGGCGACCGCCTATCCGATCGTCGCCACGGTGAACTGGATCGGCTACAGCTGCTACACCCCCGCCAACGCCGACGTGGTCCGCACCAGCTCGGCCGCCGGCAGCGCCACGGGCTATCTGAACTACTGGTTCGACGACGCCATCGTCGACACCAGCAGCCCCAACATCCTGACCCGGGCCGGCCTCGCGCCCCTGCCGGCCGCTTGGCAGAACGCGATCAAGAACACCTTCCTGACCCCGACGACCACGGGCACGAACCCGACGGCGCCGCTGAACCTGGCCATCGCCGCCACCGGAACGGGCCTGACCGGCACCGCCGGCGCGACGAACCCGAGCTGCGTCGCCAAGACCGGCGCCTGATCCCCTTCAGGTTCCGCAACACTGGGGCCCCGGCGCAAGCCGGGGCCCTTCTTTCCATCAAGGTTTCCAAGTGTGTTTAGCCACAGCGACAGCTTCAGCCGCCGCACCTAGTGTCTGGATGGTCACTGGAGCTCGCCCTGGCGGCGTCGAGCCAGCGCGAGTCTATAGGAGAGCGTAATGCCCGCATTCGATCCCGGCGTTCTAGAAAGCCTCGTCGGCGTGACATTCGCGCCTGGGAGCCGTCTCATTTTCAGCGCCCCGACCTCCGCGGACGCCGCCGCCGGCACCATAGATATCGCAGACAGCAGCACGCTCCTCAGCTCCAACACTTCGGATGCAACCGTAACAGCGGTAAACAACGCCTACACCGCAGGCTTCAGCTTCTATAATGGAGTCGAGTACATATACTATTTCCCGCGATTTGGGTCGATCGACTTTGGCGGGGTCCGTTACTATGTATTCGCCGCTACGGAGAACGGTCTCGTACTTGCTTTAAATCCGTTTCTATCAGAAAACCCCGACGGCACGCTGTCGGAAGCTATAGCTGTCCTCAGCAACACCCCCAACCCCACCTTCCCTCTCAGCTTCAACAACGACGCCACCGCCTATGTCGCGCCGGTCTGTTTCGTCGAGGGAACCCGCCTGCTGACCACGCGCGGCGCGGTGGCGGTGGAGGACCTGGTCGAGGGCGACGAGATGGTCACCGCGAGCGGCGGTGTACGGCCGGCGATCTGGATCGGCAGCCGCCAGGTGCGCTGCGACCGCCATCCCCGCCCAGCCGAGGTCCAGCCCGTGCGCGTGCGGGCCGGGGCGTTCGGCGAGGGCCTGCCTAGCGCCGACCTGCGCCTGTCGCCAGGTCACGCCGTCCATGTCGACGGCGCGCTGGTCCCCGTCGGCCTGCTGGCCAACGGCGCCACCATCGTCCAGGAAGCGGTCGAGACCGTGCGCTATTTCCACGTCGAGTTGGACGCCCACGACATCGTTCTGGCCGAGGGCCTGCCTTGCGAGAGCTATCTGGACGACGGCAACCGCCAGGTGTTCGGCAACGCCCCGGGCCACCTGGCCCTGTACGGCCGCCTGGATCCCCAGGACTGGGACAAGGCCTGTGCGCCCGTGCTGCGCGAGGGCCCCGGGCTGGACGCGTTGCGCGTCCGCCTGAAGGACCGCGCCGTGGCCCAGGGCTGGACCCTGAGCCACGATCCGCAGCTCAGCCTCGAGGCCGACGGCGTGGCGGTGGCGCCGGTGTTCTCGACCGACAACCGCCTGTGGTTCCTGGTCCCGGCCGCCCGCCGCCTGGTGCTGCGCGGGCCCGTCGCCGTCCCGGCCCTGGCCACCCCGGGCCACCACGACCGGCGTTCGTTGGGCGTGGCTGTAGCCAGCCTGCGG
>Ga0101941_1001382_pt1 | contig 18076 bp, 15 predicted proteins | sample DewCreD2012metaG_3_FD_75242 | JGI IMG/M metagenome (GOLD analysis project Ga0101941, IMG submission 75242) | Hot spring sediment bacterial and archeal communities from British Columbia, Canada, to study Microbial Dark Matter (Phase II) - Dewar... ...
CCTTCCTTCCCTCTGAATGCCCCATCCCGCGCCGGCTAGTCGACAGGCGCTCGGCGGTGCCGGAGCGTCGAGGTCCGGCGCGTCTCCGCAACCTGTCGCCGGCCCCGCGGTGGAGCAGGAGTCGTCAGCAGCCAGCCGATGCCGAGCGCGACCAGCGCGCCGGCCAGGCCCTCGGCCACCGGAACCGTGCCGATCCGCAGGAGCGCTCCCCCCACGACTCCGCTCGCGATCTCGCCCGCGAGAAACCCGGTGATCGCCGTGGCCCAGTAGACAGGGAGCTGCCAGAGCCGCTGGCCGAACAAGCTGTGGAAGAACAGCCCGACGATGCTGGCGAGCGTGAGCGCGAGCAAGAACCCGGGCGACACGGCAAAGACCCCTTCCGGCGATCTGCCTTGCTGGTGAGCCCCGCAGGAATGCGGGCATCACCGCTGCACCCGCACGGTCGGATTGAATCTATCACAGCCACGAAAGCAGGCGCGAGCCGAGCCGATCTCCCGGCTGGCTCGGCCGGATCAGGTCATCCGCCGGCGCACGCGCGGGTCGATCAAGTCGCGGATGGTATCGCCGATAAGGTTAAGGCTCAGCACCGTCAGCGTCAGCGCCAGGCCGGGCAGCAGCATCATCCACGGCGCCTCGCGGATGTAGAGCCGTGCTTCGCCGAGGATGTTGCCCCAGCTCGGGAATTCGGGCGGCGGCCCCACGCCGAGGAAGCTCAGCGTCGCCTCGCCGAGCACGCCCTCGGCGAAGATGAAGGTCCCCTGGATGACGATCGGTGACCAGGCATTCGGCAGCACATGGTGCACTAGAACGCGAAGATCACTGGCTCCGACGGCACGCGCGGCCTCGACGAACTGGCGCTCGCGTACGCTGAGGACGATACTGCGAACCACCCGAGCAACGCGTGGGATGAAGATCACCCCGAGCGCGATGATCACGTTGGTCAGGCTGGGGCCTCTCGCCGCGACGATGCCGATGGCCAGGATGATGCCCGGGAAGGCCATCATCGCATCCATGATCCGCATGAGCACGCCGTCGAGGCGACGATAGTAGCCGGCCAGGAGCCCGAAGACGATCCCACCCGCCAGCGCCAGCACCGCCACGCCGAAGCCGGCGGTGAGCGAGATCCGGGCGCCGTACAACGTGCGGGCATACAGATCCCGGCCGAAGTTGTCGGTGCCGAACGGGTGACCGGCCATCGGCGGGCTGAGCCGGTTGGCCGGATCGACCGATGTCGGGCTCTGGTCGGTCAGCGCGCCAGCGAACACGGCGATGAGCAAGACGATGACGAGCACCAGGCCGCCGACGACCCCACCCGGATGGCGACGCATCCCCTGGCGGATCACCTGGCCGAGCGGGCGCCTCCGCTGTGCTGCCGGGGCAAGCGAGATCTGTCGCGCTGTCACCTCTCGCCTCTCACCTCGTCAGTGCCCTCACGTCGTGGCCGCTAGGCGTACCGGATGCGAGGATCCAGGAAGGCATAGAGGATGTCGATCCCCAGGTTGATCAGGACGTAGACGAGCGCAATCAAGAGCACGATCCCCTGGACGAGGGGGAAGTCGCGTCGCAGCACGGCCTGGATCAAGAGCCGGCCGACTCCCGGGATGTTGAAGACCTGCTCGGTGACGACTGCTCCGCCCATCAAGATCGCGAATGTGAGACCGACGACGGTCACGACCGGGATCAGCCCATTGCGGAGGACGTGCGCGAGTAGCACGCGCGGCTCCGAGAGCCCCTTGGCCCGGGCCGTACGGACGAAGTCCTCGGAGAGGACGTCGAGCATCACCGAGCGGGTCATGCGGGCCAAGAACGCCCCCTGCCCTGCCCCCAGGGTGACCGCGGGCAGGATCATCCGGCTGAGGTTCTCCCACAGCCCGTCTTGGAACGGCTGGTAGCCCTGTGGCGGCAACCAGCGCAGGCTCACCGCGAAGATGAAGATCAGATTGAGCCCCAGCCAGAATGTCGGCATCGAGATGCCGACCATCGCAACCAGCATCGAGCCGAAGTCGAGCAAGCGCCCCTGCCGGATGGCTGCCAGGATCCCCGTCGGCACCCCGATGAGGATAGCGACGAGCGACGCCAGGATGCTCAGCTCCAGCGTCGGCGCCAGGCGCTCGAGGATGGCTTCCGTCACCGGCTTATTGAGGAAGATGCTCTGCCCGAGGTCCCCACGCAGCAGGCCGGTGAACCAGCGGGCGAGCTGGACGTGTACCGGGTCGTTCAGCCCGAGCTGGTCGCGGAGCTGCTCGATCTGCTCGGTCGTGGCATCGGGACCGAGCAGCACCGCGACCGGGTCACCGGGCGTCATATGCAGGAGCAGGAAGGTCGTGACCGCCACGATGAGCATGACCGGGACGGCCATGATCAGCCGGCGCAGAATGTAGGCGGTCATCGCGTTCGCCTCACTCTTGCCTGGCCCCTTCCTCTTCCTGAGGGCTCACTCTTCGAACCAGCAATTCCAGAAGAACCAGTCCGGCAGGTTGGCATAGCCCTTCAGGCGCGTGCGGTAGCCGCGGAGCGTGGCACCTTCGCAGACCTTGATCATGGCGGCGTCTTCCCACCAGACCTTGTCGAGCTCGGTGACCAGCTCCTTGATCTTCGCCTCGTCAGTCTCACCCATGAGCTGCTGCAAGAGCTCATCGCGCCGCGCGTTCGACCAGAAGCCCGGCCAGGTCTCGTTCATGTACGGCTGCAGCACCGGATGCTGGTACGACTCGTGCCCGGTGATGAAGATGTCCCAGGCATCGCGCTGGCTCCGCGTCTTGACCAGCGTGGCCCAGTCCATGACCTGGAGATCGATCACCGCGCCGATCGCCTCGAGCTGCTGCTTGAGCACCAACGCCATGTTGTAGTTGTACGAGTACTCTTTGGTCGACAGCCAGCGGATCGGCCGCCCATCGTAGCCGGACTCCTGGAGGAGCTGCTTGGCCTTCTCCGGATTCTTCTGGTCGTAGTACTCCGCGCCGCCCTCGGTGTGCCAGGGCGTCTCCGGGGCGGACATGCTGGAGTAGAGCCGGTAGAACTCGCTGCGCGAGAAGCCGGCCTTGGCGATCGGATCCATCTCGACCGCCGCCAGCAGCGCCTGCCGGAGCTTCAGGTTGCTCATGATGCTTTCCTGCGACTTGTTGAAGTGCGCGCCGTAGAAGTAGTACGGCAGCGTCACCTGCAAGCCCAGATCCGGCTCGGCCGTGAACGCGTCGTAGTTGTCCAGGCTGAGCTGCTCGGCGAAGTCGAACTCGTCGGTCACCAGCCCGTCGCCGCGCACCGCCTGCTCCGGCACCGGGATGAAGCGGATCTCGTCGAAGTACGGCACCCGGGCGCCGCCGTAGCCGTCGGCCGCGCCTTCGAGCGGGACGTAGTCGTCGTTGCGCACCAGGCTGATGTGACGGTCGGGCAGGCGCTCCTTGAACTTGAACGGGCCGGTGCCGATATACTCGCCCAGCTCCTTGTCGGGATAGGCCTCGGCCAGATCCTTCGGAATGATCATCGCGTCGACCTGAGCCAGGAAGACCGGGGCGATGCCGGTCGGCTCGTTGAACTCGAACCGCACCGTGGTGTCGTCGACCTTGTCCAGGTTGGCGACGCGAGTGAAGAAGTTCTTGCCACGCCCCGAGAGCTGCGAGTAGCGGGTGAGCGAGGCAATGACATCGTCCGCAGTGACTGGCCGCCCGTCGTGGAACTTGATGTTCGGCCGCAGCGTGATCACCAGCACCTTGTTGTCGTTCTGGAACTCGAACGACTCCGCCAGCATCGGCTTGGGGCTGAAGCTCGCATCGCGGGTGAAGAGCGACTCGAACATGTGCCAGGTGATGTTGGACGTGATGGTCGCCGTCGTAAAGGTCGGATCGAGCGCTGGCGGCTCGCCGATGATCGCCACCCGGAGCACGCCGCCCTTCTGCCCACCGGTGGCCGGGCTGGGCTGAGCAGCCGCCGTGGGCGAAGCCCCGCCAGCAGCCGGTGACGCGCTCGTAGCCGGAGTGCCGCTCGCCCCTCCGCCCTCCTCAGTCGTTTCGCCACCACAGGCGGCAAGCAGGCTCGCCAGCGCCCCGCCGCCGAGCAGCGCCGCCGAACTGCGCAGGAGCAGCCGACGGTCGAGCCGTCGCTGCAGGGCGAGCATTAGGGCACGCTGGGCCTCATCGTGTGACCGCATCGGTGTCCTCCTCACTCCTCGACCTACAGGGCGCAGGCTTTCGTCACTACCTGCACCGGTTCAGCATGCTGGCCACTGGCGACCCGGTTGGCCGGCACATCTATCCCGTCAGAGCGGGACTATAACGGGTGAGCTCTCCGTTGTCAATGCGTATGCCACACTCGTTTGCCGATTCGGCTATAGCGGACGCGCTTCTCGTAGCGATGCCGGAATTCGCGCGTGAATGACCGCCCCGATGGGGAGCAGGGCTATCGGCTCACGCTCGCCTGGCACGCCGTGCCGCGCCCGCCTGCGGGGTGGTCTGGAGCAGGTCAACTCCCCTCGGACAAGTGGTGGGCAATAATCTGGGCACGCAGTGCGTTCTGGGAGTGCTCGCGGGCCAGCCGCTCGGCCGCCTCCTCATCGCGCCTGGCGATCGCCTCGTAGATGGCGCGGTGCTCCTGCACTGCGGCGACGGCGCGCTCGGCCGGGCTGAACTCGTGCAGTCCCACCGAGCGGTGCGAGTCGAAGAGGAGCGAGATCAGCTCCGGGAGCCGGGCATGACGCGAGCCTGAGCGCACTAGCCGGTGGAACTGCGTGCTGGCCTCGCCGAGGGCAGCCAGGTCGTTCGCCGCCAGGGCCCGCTCCATGCGCTCGACCGTCTCCCGCAGCGCATCGATCTCGGCCGGGCCCATCCGCTGGGCAGCCCGCCGGGCGGCCAGCCCCTCGAGCACACCGCGGATCTCGTAGATCTCGATGAGGTCGTCGATAGTGATCGTCGGCACGACCAGCCCGCGCCGCGGCACGTTCTCAACCAGCCGCTCGGCCTCCAGCCGGCGCAGTGCCTCGCGCACCGGCGTCCTGCTCATGTCGAGGGCGGCGGCCAGCTCGACCTCGACCAGGCGCTCGCCCGGCCGGATCACGCCCAGGCGTATCGCGTCGCGAATCGTCCAGTAGGCGATCTCGGCCGCCGCACCGTGGTGAGCGCGCCGCTCCCGTAGCTCCATCAGGCTAGTCCGGCGTTCCTCCAGCGCTCGGCTCACTGCGCACCTCGCGTCCGTCGAGCTTTGCCCTATCCTACCGTATCTGTCCCGGCCAACTGGACACGACTCGCTCTGTGCTCTGTTGTATACAGTACCATGCATTGACATACGAGTGCGTGCATGCTAGACTGCACCCGACCCGCAGCGCGACACCGCCAGCGCGGGAAACAACCAGGTCAGGGGAGGTAGCGTGGTTACGAGCACACGGGTGTTCCCGTCTTACCGCTTTACCGGAACCCATCGCCAGATCGGCCGCCAGTTCGGCGAGGCCTGTGCTGAGCTGATCCACCGTCATCGCGACCTGGCGCTCGCCCGATTGCAGACGCGGAGCGGCATCGCGCCCGAGCAGGCGCTCGCGAAAGCCATGCGCTATCGCCCGTTCGTCCGTGACCACGCGCCCTTCTTCGACGAGGAGATCCAGGGCATCGCCGAGGGCGCCGCGATCTCCCTGGCCGAAGCCTACATGCTCCAGTTGCGCGCCGAGCTCGCGACACCCGTCGAGGCTGGCGACGAGTGCACGACCTTTGCCATCCTCGCCGAGGCGAGCGCCGACGGCACACCGCTGATCGGCCAGAATGCCGATCTCCCCGCGTTCTACGCCGAGATCGGGGTCATCGTCGAGCTGGTTCCGGATGACGGGCCGGCCGTCTTGATGCTCACGCCGGCTGGCCAGGTCTCCTACATCGGCATCAACGAGCGTGGCCTCGGCGTGTTCGCCAACTATGTCACCTGCGACGGCTGGCGCGTCGGCTTCCCTCGCTACCTGCTCTCCCGGCTGGCGCTGCTCTACGAGCGGGTAGACGACGCGATCGCCGCCGTGCGCCGCGTCCCGAGGGCATCCTCGCGTAACCTGATCATGCTCGATGCCAGCGGCACGGCGGCCGATCTGGAGACGACGCCGACACAGGACGCGCGCCTCGACCCAGTAGACGGGCTGCTCGTCCACAGTAACCACTACATCGCCAGGGAACTCCTCGAGGAGGAGCGCTCGACCGGCCGGCATCTCGAGAACTCCCGTGTCCGCCTGCAGCGGATGCAAGCGCTGCTCCAGACTCAGCGCGGCCAGCTCAACGTCGCATCGCTGCAGGACATCCTCCGCGACCGCGCCTGCTATCCAGACGCGCTCTGCCGGATGCCCGGCGACGACGAGGAGTCCGACATCATCACCTTCGCCTCGGTGATCGCGCGGCCGACCCATGGCGAGTTCTGGGCAGCGGTCGGCCCGCCGAACCAGCACCCGTACCACCGCTATGCCTTTCGCACAGCAGGAGGATCGGATGTCCAGTAAGCGTTGGCGACGTCCGCGCGGATCGAGGTGACGACTGCGTGGGGGACGGATGTCCCGATTGCCCCCCGTGGGGCATCGGGAGCGGCGCCAGGCGCTCCCTGCGCTTTCGAGCGAGCCGGCGGCCTGAGGGCAACGAGAGGAGGACGAGGTATGGAAGATCGCCAGTTCCGGGCCGCACAACAGCTTATCCGTGACGTGCTGGCGGGCCGGTTGACCCGCCGGGAGGTCATCCGCCGGGGCGCGGCGATCGGTCTGTCGTGGACGATCGTCAGCACGCTGCTGGCGGCTTGCTGTGGTGGCGAAGGTGGCGGGACGCCCCAGCCGACCGCTGCCGGCTCCAGCCCTACACCGGCGGGTGGAGGCGTCAACACGCCGGTGGCCGCCTCGACGGCGACACCGGGAGCCGCCGGCACCCCAAAGCGTGGTGGGCGCGCCGTGATCGCGCTGATCCAGGAACCAGGTCAAATGAACGATTTCTTCAACGGCCAGTCTGGCTCGTTCCTCTCGGTGCTGGCCGTCGAGCCGCTCTTCGTCGCCGATCGCAACGGGGAATACCAGCCGGTGCTGGCGGCCGAGGTGCCGACGCTGGAGAACGGCGGCATCTCCGAGGACTTTCTCACCATCACCTACAAGCTGAGAGACGGCATCACCTGGTCGGACGGCCAGCCGTTCACTGCCGAGGATATCGTCTTCACCGTGGAGGTGTACCAGAACCCAGAGAGCACGCCGCAGGTCGGCGCGGCCTGGGAGAAGATCGAGTCCGCCCGGGCCATCGATCCACTGACGGTCGAGGTGAAGATGTCCGAGATCAACCCGGGCTATCTGGATCTCTTCCAGCAGGTCCTGCCCAAGCACAAGTTCGAGTCGACGGCGATCACCCAGGAGCACCCGCTCGCTCGCCTGCCGCTCGGCACCGGCCCCTTCGTGTTCGTCGACTGGAAGACCGGCGACCAGATCACGCTGGAGCGCAATCCCAATTACCGCGACCCCGAGAAGCCGTATCTCGACGGCATTACGATCAAGGTCACGCCTGAGAAGGAAGCGGCCATCGCCTCGTTCGTCAATGGCGAGTTCGACTATGTCTACTTCATCGTGACGGGAGACCTCCCCACGCTGGTGACCGCCGAGCAGGAGGGCAAGCCGGTTCACGTGGAGCTGCTCGAGGGAGGAGCCAGCGTCGAGTGGCTCTGGTTCAATCTCTCTGACAACGGCGATCCCACTAAGCCTCACCCGGTACTCGGAGACCCGGCTATCCGCGAGGCGATCGACTATGCGATCGACCGGCAGGCGATCATCGACCAGGTGCTTGGCGGATTCGGATCTCTCACCGGCGCATTGATCTACGCGGGCTGGGCTGCCGTGGATCGACCGCCGACCCCGTACGACCCGGAGAAGGCGCGGCAGATCCTGGATGCGGCTGGCTGGGTGCCGGGTGGCGACGGCATTCGAGTCAAGAACGGCGTGCGGGCGAGCCTGCGCTACCAGACGATCGCTGGCGACCAGACGCGCGAGCTCTACCAGCAGCTCGTGCAGCAGAACTGCAAGGACGTCGGGATCGAGCTGCGCATCGAGAATGTCCCGTCGAACACGATCTTCGGGAGCTGGCAGGAGGGCGGCCTGCTGGCGCGCGGCAACTACGACATCGTGATGAGCCGCGACGGCTACGAGGTCGATCCTGCCGACTGGGCCGCCATCTTCACCAGCGCGTCCATCCCGAGCGAGCAGAACCCAGGCGGCTTCACCTACAGTCACTGGCGCAACGCTGAGTTCGACGCCGCGGTCGAAGAGGCCAACTCGACGCTCGACCCGGAGGTTCGCCGCCAGGCCTACCAGCGGGCGGTCGAGATCTTCGCTCGAGAACGGCCGGCGCTGCCGCTCTACCGTTCGGCCTCGGCCGACGCGTGGAGCACCCGCCTGAAGGGCATTAAGTCGATCTGGTTCAATCCGCGCGGGACACTGTACAGCGCCGCCGACTGGTACCTAGAGGAGTAACCCGGCTCTGGGTCGGCCGCGGGGGCGAAGACGGGATCGACGTTCTCCGCCCCCGCGAGTTGTGCCCGGCCGAAGGCAGAGAGAGATGACGTCGTACGTCGTTCGCCGCGTGCTGCAAGCCGTTCCGCTGCTCGCCGGCATCAGCGTGCTGATCTACGTGTTGCTCCAGATGACGCCCGGTGGCCCGCTGGCGATCGCTGAGAATCCCGGCAGTGCCGGTCGGGTCACGGCGGAGCAGTTGGAGCGCCTGCGCAACCGGTACGGCCTGGACGATCCCCTCTACGTCCGCTATCTCCGCTGGGGCGCCGACCTGCTCCGGGGCGACTTCGGGACATCCTTCAACACCGGCCGGCCGGTGCTGGAGATGATCAGTGAGCGGATCCCCGTGACCTTCCTGGTGACCGGGCTCTCCTTCCTCGTCACGCTTCTGCTGGCCTTCCCGATCGGGATCGTCTCCGCGGTACGCCAGTATTCGGTCTTCGACTACCTTTCGACCAGCGTCGCGTTCCTCGGTGTGTCCATCCCCAGCTTCTGGCTGGCATTGATGCTGCTCTACGTGTTCACCTTCACGCTGGGCTGGCTCCCCTCCTTCGGGCTCGAGGATCCACGCCAGGACTACGAGGGACTCGCCGCGCTCTGGGATCGGGCGCGCCACCTGGTCATGCCCGTCACCGTGCTGGCGCTCGTCTCCACCGCCAGCTTGACCCGCTACATCCGCGCCGCCATGCTCGACGCCATCGGGCAGGACTACACGCGCACCGCGCGGGCCAAAGGGTTGAGCGAGCGCGTGGTCATCCTCCGGCATGCCCTCAAGAACGGGGCGATCCCGATCGTGACGATCCTGGCGCTGGAGATCCCCGACCTCTTCATCGGCTCGGTCATCGTCGAGTCGATCTTCGCTATCCCGGGCATGGGCCGGCTCTTCGTCGAGTCGGCGCACCTCCGGGACTATCCGGTCCTGATGGGGATCCTGATGATCGCCTCACTGCTGGTGATCCTCTTCAACCTCCTGGCTGACGTGCTCTATGCCGTGCTCGATCCGAGGATTCGCTACCGATGACCGAGGCAACGAAGGGAGATCGACTCGAAGGAGCGCGCGCTCGAACAGGTCAGCCTCCACGGCCCCGGCGTACCGTCCCTGGCCTTCCACGAGCGGCCGCGCTCCTCTGGTCCGACGCCTGGCGGCAGTTCCGGCGTCATCGCCTCGCCGTTGCGGGGCTGTTCACGCTTGCCTCGATCGTGCTCGCGGTCATCACCGGGCCAGAGCTGATCCCCTACGACCCGGAGCGCATCGACTTCCGCGCCAAGAGCAGCCCGCCGACACTCGCCCATCCGATGGGAACCGACGAGCTCGGACGCGACCAGCTCGTGCGCGTGCTCGATGGCGGCCGGGTCTCGCTGGCGGTCGGGTTGGCGGTGGTACTGGTAGCGATGTCGGTCGGGGTGGCGATCGGGGCAATTGCTGGGTACGCCGGGGGATGGGTCGATAATGCGCTCATGCGCGTCGTCGACGTGTTCTACTCGATGCCTGGTCTGTTCGTGATCATTCTACTGGTCACGCTGTTAGGGCCGAACTTCTGGACCATCGTGATCTCGCTCGGCCTACTGCGCTGGATGACGACGGCACGGCTCGTGCGCGCCAGCTTCCTCTCGCTCAAGGAGCAGGAGTTCGTGGAAGCGGCGCGCGCGATCGGCGCGAGTAACGTCCGCATCGTGCTGCGACACATCTTGCCGAACGCGCTCAGCCCCATCATCGTCGCAGCCACGCTCGGCATCGCCGGGGCCATCCTGGCCGAGTCGGCGCTCTCGTTCCTCGGGCTCGGCTTTCAACCTCCGCAGGCCACCTGGGGCCGCATGCTCGAGGAGGCCCAGAAGATGGTGATCCACGAGGGGCACTGGTGGCGCGGCTTCTTCCCCGGGCTCATGATTTTCCTCACCATCATCTCGATCAACTTCGTCGGTGACGGGCTGCGGGATGCGCTCGACCCGCGTCGCCTGGAACGCTCGTGAGACCGTGAGACGCGAGCGAGGGCAAGAGAGGAGATCGCATGAGCATGACGCGCCGCACCCAGCATCGCACCGGCTACGGGATCGGGCCGACGACGCTGTTCGCCTCGCGTGCCGACCAGCGCTTTTCCTTTTGCCTCTACGTCCCCACGAGCTATCACGAAACGGGCACGCGTCACTATCCCCTCGCGGTCGTCGTGCACGGCACCAACCGGCCAGCGCTCCAGTACCGCGATGCCTTCGCCGACTTCGCCGAAGCGCAGGAGTGCATCGTCCTCGCGCCGCTGTTCCCCGGCGGTATCGATCAGCCCGGCGAGATCCACAACTACAAATTCATCAAGTTCGGTGATATCCGGTTCGACCTGGTGCTGCTCGCCATGATCGACGAGGTCGCCGAGGTCTACCGGATCGACGAGAGACGCTTTCTCCTCCACGGCTTCTCGGGCGGTGGCCAGTTCGCCCACCGCTTCTTCTACCTTCACCCGGAGCGCCTCCTCGGCATCTCGATCGGCGCTCCCGGCGTGGTCACGCTGCTCGACGAGCGTCGAGACTGGTGGCTCGGCGTGCGCGACGTCGAACAGAAGTTCGGTCGACCGCTCGATTACGAAGCGATGCGCCAGGTGCCGGTGCAGATGGTGATCGGGGCTGAGGACACCGATAACTGGGACATCATCCTGGCTCCAGATAGCCCGCTCTGGCAGGACTACTGGATGCCGGGAGCCAACGATGCCGGGCAGACTCGCGTCGAGCGACTCGAAGCTCTGCGCGCGAGCTTCGAGCGTGCCGGGATCGCTGTTCGTTTCGACGTCGTGCCGGGAGTGGCCCACGAGGGGTTCAAGATCCTCGAACCGGTGAAGGAATTCTTCGCCGCTGTCCTCGAGGGGTACCGGGGTGCGGGGTCGCGGTGAGTCAGGCACGCTCGCTCGGCACCAGCGGTACCGGGGGCGCCACGATCCGGCCGGGGTCGACCGGGAGCGAGGCTAAGGCAGCGGCATTGGCACGCTCGAACTCCTCGAGATAGCTCTGAAGATCGCGGAGCTGCACCGGCGACGGGTCGCCGTCGAACCAGGCGACCAGTCGAGTGCGCTCGCCTCGTACCACCGAGACGACCGCGCCCTCGGCCAGCGCCGTCTTCTGCACCGGAGCCCCGAACATCTCCTCAGCCAGGGAGTCCAGCGCCGACATCATCCCAGCGGTGAGCGCTTCGTCCAGCGGGAAATGCCCCCAGGAGAAGACCGGCGTCCCTGCCGGGTCGATCACGGTGAGCATCACCAGCTCGGCCCGTGGGAGAGTCGTCATAACTACTGGAGGTGGCGGCGCCGGCTGGGCGATCGGAAGGCGCTGTGTCCAGGCCGCCAGCTCGCGCTCCAGCTCAGACAGATAGTGCAGAAGCGACTGCTCGGCCTGGCTGAACTGCCCCAGGCTCAGCTCCCCGAGCCCGAGGAGATGACGCAGATGCGCCAGCCGAGCGTGCACGGCATGGATCTGCTCTTCCAGCTCGGTCATCCGCGCGCGGCGCTGGCGCTCGGCCATCGCCACCCGTGCCGCCTCCCACATGCGCGCCAGGCGGTGCTCCCAGAGCGCGCGCGCCTCCTCGCGGAGCACGGGCTCGTCCGGCCGCTGGGGAGCCGCTCTCAGTGGATGCTCGGGCCAGTCAGCGTTCAGGAATGCCCGCACATCGGCAGTCCGCCCAGCGAGCGCGATCGCCAGACCAGCGAGGCTGAGGAGCCACATCCCAGCCGCCGCGAGCGACGGGACCAGGACGAGCGAGCGGTCCAGCCCCGGCGCCCACGGGACACCGGCGAGCAGGGTGAAGGCAACGGCGATTGCGAGCCGCAGGGCGAGGGTCAGCTCGAACGTCGCCCGTGTCACGGCTAGCCCCAGCAGCAACGCGGTGGCGACCGCCGCGCGGGCGAGGTGCAGAGCCAGGGCGACTCGGGCGTGCCGGAGCACGAAGGGCCGCTGGAGTGGCCAGATCGCGATGAGCAGCGCCCCGGCGCCGAGATAGGCAGCCGCTGCCAGCAGCCGGCTCGGCCACGACGGCCGGGATAAAGAGACCTGCCCGCCGGGAGTGCGCAGCTCGGCCAACTCGCTCCTCCATAACCGGACGGCGATGCGCTCGCCATCATTCTCCGATCCACAAGCGGCTTTTATGGTATGATAGCGCCAGGAGGCGACCATGGGTACTCGCGTCGCGGCGTCGCTGCCGCGCAACGGCACGCGGCAGACCATCCTGAACCTCCTCAAGAAGAGCGACGGGCTGACTGCCGACCAGCTCGCCGACCAGCTCGGCATTACGACCATGGCAGTCCGCAAGCACCTGGCGACGCTGGAGCGCGAGGGCTTGGTCGAGACGACCCCGAGTCGACGTCCAGTCGGTCGCCCGGCCCGGGTCTACCGGCTGTCGCGGCGGGCCGATGAGCTCTTCCCCAAGCAATACGACCTGCTGGTGACCGATCTCCTGGCAGACCTGCTCGAGCTGGATGGGCCAGGGAAAGTCGAGATGCTGCTGGCGCGCCGTGCCGAGCGGACGCGGGCTGAGCTGGAGCACCGCCTGGCGAGGGCGCGGAGTTTCGACGAGCGCGTGCAGATCCTGGCCCAGGGCATGGACGAGCTGGGGTACCTGGCGGTCTGGGAGAAGCTGGACGACTCCACGTATCTGGTGAGCCAGTACCACTGCCCGATCCGGGAGGTCGCATCTGCCTTCCCAGCAGCATGCCGGCTGGAGGCTCAGATGTATCGCGACCTGCTGGGCGTCGAGATCGAACGCTCCTGTCACCTCTTGACCGGCGGTCACTGCTGCTGCTACGTCATCCGCGCGACGGACACGCCCGCCGGCGCCTGCGCCTGAGCTGAGCCAGCGACCCGGCCTCTCACGCCTGGCGCCCGGACAGCCAGGCGATGACGTCCTCTGGGTTCTGCTGCGGCGGGAAGACCGGGTAGAACACCTTCACGATCTGCCCGTCCTCGATGACCAGCGTCAGGCGCTTGATCAGCCGCATACCCTCGACCGTGAACGTCGGCAAGCGCAGCGCCTGAGCGAAGCGCAGATCGGCGTCGCTCAGGAGCTCGAAGGGAAGGCGCAGGCGTTCGACCGCTTCGCGCTGGTACGCGGTGTCCTGCGTGCTCAGGCCGTAGACGCGCGCGCCGAGCGCCTGAAGCTCCTGATAGTGGTCGCGGAAGGCGCAGGACTGGGCCGTGCAGCCGCGAGCGCCGGGGATCTCGTCCCAGCCGGCCGGCAGCGGCTCACCCGGCCGCCCGGTGCGGGGATAGCAATAGACCACCGTCGTCCCGGGCAGCGCCGAGAGATCGACGGTGCTCCCAGCCGTCGACGGCAGGGGAATAGACGGAACCCGCAACCCCGGCAAGTGATCGCAGGCGCCGTCGTCCTCGGGAACCGGGAGATGCTCTGGAAGCTCGTACAGGTTGCCCGCTCGCGCCATCGCAGCGCCTCCACCCTCTCAGCTCAGCCGACGATGACAAGGTCATGCGGAGCTCGATTCAGCGACTGCCCGCCTCGCTCGGTCACCAGCACCACGTCCTCGACCCGGTTACCGAAGCGGCCGGGTACCACGACGCTCGGCTCCACCGTGAAGGTCATGTTCGCTTGGAGCACCGTCTGGTCGACGACGTCGAGGTACGGCGGCTCGTGGACGGTCACCCCGATCCCGTGTCCGAGCCGGTGGGTGAATCCTTCGCCGTAGCCGGCCTCCTCGATCACGCGGCGGGCGATGGCGTTCAACTCCGCCGCCGTGACCTGGCCAGCCCGCATCGCGCTCATCGCCTCGGCCTGGGCCTGGAGCACCAGCGCGTGGACCCGGCGGTACTCCTCGGGCGGCTCGCCGACGAAGGCACAGCGGCCGAAGTCGGAACAGTAGCCGTCGAGCACGCAGCCGAAGTCGAACATCACCGAGTCGCCATGCCGCAGCCGGCGCGCGGTGCTGGAGCGCGTCGTGCCCTCGCGGCCGGGCTCACCGCCACCGATGAAGAACACGCCGGTCTCGAACGAGGTGTACTCGGCGCCGAGGAGAGCGAACTGCCGCTCGATCTCCAGCGCGACCTCCAGCTCGGTGACCCCGGGAACGAGCTGCCGGGCAACCGCCTCGAAGACCTGGTCGGCCAGCGCGGCTGCCCGGCGCATGGCGGCGATCTCCTCCTCGTCTTTGATCATCCGCATCGGCGCGATCAGGTCGGACGCCAGCGAGAACGTGGTCTCCGGCAGGAACTGGCGCAGCTCCAGGGCGGTCCGAGCCCAGAGCCGCTCATCGAGCGCCACGCGTCGAGGCGAGCCGGCGACAGCCTGCACGGCGCTCCGCAGCACCGCTGCTGGGTCTTCGGACTCGAGGATCAGTCGCACCTCGCGCACCCAGGGTTTGCCCTGCGCCTCCTCGCGGTAGAAGCTGCCACCCATGCGCGGGGCCAGCACTACGACGCCGTTTTGCCGGCCGACCAGCGCGATGCTGGCCCAATCCCCGTAGGCGTTATGGTCGGTGCCGTGCTCGAGCGGCCGGCGGATGCCGGTCAGGTAGAAGAGGTTGGCTCCGCGGGTCAGGCAGACCAGGTCTACGCCGGCCTGCTCCATCCGCGCCTGGAGCGCGTCGATCCGTCGCCGGAAGTCCATCGCGGTCTCCTCTCGCAAGCGCTCTCCTCCGCGCTTCCGCAGTATATGACGGATAGCCCGCGCGACACACCACCGGAGGGTTCTGTGTGGTAGCACCCGTAGCCGGTGCTCGTTCAGCCGACCCCGTGCCTGGGCCTGTCAGCCGTGCGAGAATGCGGCTGTGAGCGGCAGAGCGACAGGAGGGGGCAGGCGATGGCACACCGAGCGAGCTCGCGACCGGAGCACGGCGTGGTCGTGGCGCTCGACCTGATGGTTCCGATGCGCGACGGCGTGCGCCTGGCAACCGATGTCTATCTCCCGGCCGCAGGCGGGAGCGCCCTGCCCGGCCCCTTCCCGACCCTCCTGATCCGCACGCCGTACGACAAGCGTGGGCAGGAGACGGCGGTGAAGATGGGCGAGTACTTCGCCCGCCGCGGCTACGTAGTGGCGATCCAGGACTGCCGTGGCCGCTACCGCTCCGAGGGCAGCTTTACGTTCCTGGTGCAGGAGCCGGAGGACGGCTACGACACCGTCGCCTGGCTCACCCAGCAGCCCTGGTGCAACGGCAAGGTCGGCACGCTGGGCACCTCCTATCTGGCCTGGGTGCAGAACGCGCTCGCCTGCCTGAACCCGCCGGGGCTGGCGGCGATGTACGTGAACCAGGGCGGCGCCAGCGCCTACCACAGCTCGGTGCGGCACAACGGCGCCTTTGAGCTGCGCTTCATGGCCTGGGCCTTCATGGGCGCGGCCACCAGCCCTGAGGCGATGGCCGACCCGACGATCCAGGCGGCGCTGACCGCGACCCGCTTCCGCGAGTGGCTCGCCCGCTTGCCGCTCCGGCCCGGCCTCAGCCCGCTCAGCTTGGTACCCGCCTACGAGCGCTGGATGTTCGACATCTGGACGCGTGGCGACTACGACGAGTACTGGGAGCAGCCCGGCTTCAACTTCCTCGCCCACGTCGACCGTCATGCCGATGTGCCGATGCTCTTCTGCGGCGGCTGGTACGACTCCTACACCCGCTCGACGCTCGAGAACTTCGTCGCCTTCTCACGCCGCAAGCGCGGGCCGGTGCGGGCCATCGTCGGCCCCTGGACGCACGGCACCGAGACCCCCGACCTCACCTACGCCGGCGACATCGAGCTCGGCCCGGCCGCCTCGATCGCCGGCAACCTAGCGGAAGACGTCTACGACCACCACCTCCGGTTCTTCGACTGGTGGCTCAAAGGCCTGGACACCGGCATGGCCGAGGAGCCGCCGCTCCGGATCTTCGTCATGGGTGGCGGGGACGGCCACCGCACGCCGCAGGGCCGGCTCTACCACGGTGGGGCCTGGCGGGAGGAGCGCGAGTGGCCGCTCGCCCGCGCGGTCGACACCCCCTTCTACCTGCAACCCAGTGGTGGGCTGTCGACCCGCCCGCCGGAGGTCGACGAGGCGTCGACCAGCTTCCGCTTCGACCCGACCGACCCGGTACCGACGGTCGGCGGCAACATCTCCTCCCTGGCCGACTTCTACCCGGTGCCGCCGGAGATCGCGGCCCGCGTGCGATTAGAGGAGCGATGGGCCAGCATCGTGGCCGTCGGCGGGCAGGACCAGCGCACGAGCCCGGCCTTCTTCGGTGCCCGGCCGCCGTACCTGCCGCTCGCCAGCCGGCCCGACGTGCTGGTGTTCCAGACAGAGCCGCTCGCCGAGCCCGTCGAGGTCACCGGGCCGATCACGGCGGTGCTCTGGGTCTCCTCCTCGGCGCCGGACACCGACATCACGGTCAAGCTGGTCGACGTCTATCCGCCCAACCCGGACTACCCGGAGGGCTACGCGCTGAACCTCTCGGACAGCATTTTCCGCCTGCGCTACCACGCCGGCTGGGACCGGCCGCAGGCGTTGGAGCCGGGGCGAGTCTACCGGATCGAGATCCCGCTCTACCCGACGAGCAACCTCTTCGGGGCCGGCCACCGCATCCGGGTCGATATCTCGAGCAGCAACTTCCCGCGCTTCGACGTCAACCCGAACACCGGCGAGCCGCTGGGCCGGCACACGCGCACGCAGGTGGCCATCAACACGATCCACCACGACCGCGCCCACCCCTCGCACCTGCTGCTGCCACTCGTCCCGCGCTGACGAGTGCGAGGGGATCTCGCTGCGTGGACCCCTCATCCCGTCACGAGGGCCATCCTGGGGAGATCGAAGGGTTGCTCCAGCGATGTGGACGAGGCATTGCGCCATCGCGGCACCCCGCGCGGTGTGCCGAACGCGCCCTGATGGCCAAACAGATGACCAGGACAGATAGCTCGGAGCGTCCGTACGCAGGGCTTGCCAGGAGCACAGCACTCCGCTACACTAGGCTCGGGCTGTACGTATAGCTCAGGTGTTCCAAGAGACGGCGGCAGGCGCGGGCTTCAAGTCGACGAGTGTGCCTTTCTGACAAATCTAGACACGGGTGCGAACAGCGACTACACTAGATCTTGGGTCACGAAGGCGCCTCGGCCCAAGATATCGTGGTCGCGGGGTCATACCTCGCCGAATTCGGCGTTCGGGCCACCCCTGCCCGCAGCGAGACCGGAATCCCGAAGATCACCCGATCGAGGCCGAGCCGGTGGATAGTCGGGTCCTCTGGTCCAGCGGGCATCCCGGAACCGGCGAGATGCCGCCGGCGCAACAGCGGAGGACATCTGTTTCGGTCAGTGTGGGGGAACGAGAGTCATGGCGCAGCGAGCCAAGGCGACCAAGAGTGAGACAGCCAAGACCGCCAGACGTCCGGGAGGGCTCCGGATCGCCCGGGTGTTCACCCGGCCGGGTCAGAACCCCTACGAGACGATCCCCTGGACGCGGCGCACCTCCCGGATCACGAACCCGGATGGCTCGGTCGTCTTCGAGATGACCGACGCCGAGGTGCCCGAGCCCTGGTCACAGGTCGCGACCGACATCGTGGTCTCGAAGTACTTCCGCAAGGCAGGCGTCCCGCAGTACGACGAGCAGGGCAACCCGATCCTCGACGAGCACGGTCAGCCGGTGCTCGGCCCCGA
>Ga0101941_1001383_pt1 | contig 18045 bp, 17 predicted proteins | sample DewCreD2012metaG_3_FD_75242 | JGI IMG/M metagenome (GOLD analysis project Ga0101941, IMG submission 75242) | Hot spring sediment bacterial and archeal communities from British Columbia, Canada, to study Microbial Dark Matter (Phase II) - Dewar... ...
CACGCATAACCGCGCTACGATCGAGGGAGCTGCCGTCCTCTACGGCATCACGATGGGAGAGGACGGCGTTTCGCGCGTCCTCTCCCTGCGCCTGCCGTGAAGCAGGGCAAGCCGGAGCTGGTAGGGGCGACCGGCCGGTCGCCCCTACCATCGGATTGGCACGATCCCGCAGCTCAGTGACGCTCGCGGAGCATGAACGCGCGCTGGTTGAACCAGGCGGTGCGCTCCCCGTCGGAGGCGGTCAGGCTCACCTCGAGCGTGAGGTCAGTGGTCTCGCTGCCGATGGCGGTCTGGAAGTGATTGGCGGTACCGTAGTCGTTCACCGCCGTGAGCACGCGCTGTTCCCCGGCCTCGAGCTCGAGCCGCTGCTGCAGCACCACGATGTTGTTGTGGTTCCGGTGATCCATGATCATGACGCGCACGTAAACTGTCTGCGGAGTCTCGCCGTTGGTGACGACGAGCTGGTACTGATCACCGGCGTGCGTGGCCGGCGAGGTCGCCGTCCAGCCGTATTTCACCTCCGGCGGCAGTCTACCGGGCCTGCCACTCGGCGACGTCGCCTCGCTCTCCTGGGCGTGCGCGCCCGCGTGCTCGTGCAGGCCTACTGCGACCGCAGCCTCGTGCGCCAGCAGGAGCCCACCGCCCAGCCCCGCCACTACTGCGACGGCCATCGCCCAGCGCCAGAGGCCGAGGCGAGCGAACCACGAAAGGAACCGGCTCATGATCCCTCTCCTTTCTCGCTCCGGTGGGCCGACCCGCTCGCGCCCACCATTGCCCGATTCCTGAGAGGGAGCGTAGGCGACGTGTGTAACCGCACTGTTACCATCGAGCGAGGGAAGACACGCTGGAAGGAGCTGCGAGGGCCGTGCAACCGGACTCCAGAAGGGCCGAGCTCTCGGGGCGAACACTGGTGACCACGGGCACGTCGTTCAGGCCGGGTCACTACCGCCTCGCTGACCCCGACGGGGATGGAGTCATCGTCGTCGCCGCGGATGGCGTCGTGCTCGACGGGAACGGGCTCATCCTCGACGGCATGCAGAAGGCCGGCTTCGGTATCGTGCTGCGTGGCCGGACGGGTGTCGTCATCCGCAACTTCGTCATCCGCAACTTCTTCTACGCCATCTTCGCCGAGGACTGCACCGACCTGGTGATCGAGGACAACGACCTCTCAGAGAACGCCGGCAGCGACGAGACGTTTCTCGACCTCAACCAGCCGCTGTCGGCCGCGTGCGGCGGGGGCATCCTGTTCCACCGCGTTACCGGCAGCGCGGTGCGCCGCAATGTCGCGAGCCACCAGGACGTAGGGATCAACCTCTACGCTAGCCACCGCAACCTGATTCAGGACAACGATGTCTCGCACAACACCGCCTGGGGCATCCGGCTCTTCGCCTCTTGTGAGAACCGGATCGAGCGTAACCAGGCTCACCACGTGAACCGCTGCGGCGGCACCGGGTGCGACGCGGCCGGTATCCTCGTGACCAGTGGGTCGCACCGCAATAGCGTCATCGGCAACGACCTCCGCTACTCCGGAGACGGGTTCTTCCTCGGCAACCAGTTCAGCCCACCCAGCGACGAGAACCTGATCGAAGGCAACGACGGCTCCTACTCCCCGAACAACGCCTTCGAGGCGACGTTCTCGACCGGGAACGTCTTCCGCAACAACATCGCCACTCACAGCAACTACGGCTTCTGGCTCGGCTTCTCCCGCGAGACGATCCTCGAGGGCAACGTGATCGCCTATAACCGCACCGACGGGGTCAACTGGGAGCACGGCCAGGGCGGCATCATCCGCGATAATCTGATCACCCGGAACGGCCGTCACGGCGTCGCCTTCACGCTCGACCCGGCCAACCGCGATTTCCCCGACCGCGTGACCTCGGAGCGCCACCTGGTGACCGGCAATACGATCCGCAACAACGGTCGGTGCGGGGTCTACCTGCTCCACACCACCGATTCGACGGTGATGGGCAACGTCTTCGCCGGGAACTATCAGGACGTCTGCACCGAGGGGAGATCGATCAGGAACCGCATCGCGTAGTCTCACCTGCGCAGGTCTTGACCAGCGGCCCCGCAGAGGCCATCGTACGGCCCGAGGAGGTGCGGGCAGCGGTGGCGCGGCTACTCGAGCACGATGCCAAGGAGATTCTGGCGGCCCGGGGGATCCCGGTGCCGCGGGGACAGGCCGTCTCCGCTGCCGAGGCCGCACGGCAGGTCGCTTCTGCGCTCGGCGGGCCGGTCGTCGTCAAGGCGCTCGTCCCGGTGGGGAAGCGAGGGAAATCCGGCGCCGTCAGGCTGGCCGTCGACCCGGAGGCCGCTGGCGACGCTGCCGCGGCGCTGCTCGGGCGCGAGGTCGGCGGCTTCCCGGTCGATCGCGTGCTGGTCGAAGAGGCGGTGCCAGTCGCACAGGAGCGCTATCTGGCCATCGTGCTCGACGCCGATGACCGGACGGTGCGGGTGCTGGCCGGCCGCGAAGGCGGGATCGAGGTCGAGGAGCTGGCGCGGGGTGAAGGAGCGATCGCCTGGCTGGAGCTGGTGCCGGGCGAGGAGATGATGCCGTTTCGCGCCCGCGCGCTCTGGCAGTCGGCGGGTGTGCGCGGCCCGGCGCTTCCCCGCCTGGCCCAGCTTACGGCCGCGCTCTACCGGGCCTTTGTCGAGCTGGACGCCGAGCTGCTGGAAATCAACCCGCTGGCCGAGACAGCCAGTGGTGAGCTCGTCGCCCTGGACGCAGTCGTCGCGCTCGACGAGGCGGCGCTGTTCCGCCACCCCGAGCTGGCCGGGCGTGTGCTGATCGGCCCGGCCTGGCGCCCACCGACGGCGCTGGAGCAGCAGGTCGACGCGATCAACGCCGCCGAGCCGTACCGGGGCTCGGCCCGGTACCTGGAGCTGGAGGGCGGCGATATCGGCTTCCTCTGCGGCGGTGGTGGGGCCAGCCTGCTGCTCTTCGATGCCCTGCTCCGCGCCGGCGGGCGGCCGGCGAACTACGCCGAGATCGGCGGCAACCCGACCGAGGCGAAGGTGGCCGCGCTGGCTCGCGTGGTGCTGTCCAAGCCAGGGGTACGTGGCCTGTTCGTCGCCCACAACCTGACCAACAACACCCAGGTCGACGTGCTCGCACGGGGAGTTGTCCAGGCGCTGCGCGAGGCCGGCCGCCCGCCCCCGGACTTCCCGGTCGTGGCGCGCGAGACCGGCGTCAACGAGGCCGAGGGCCGGGCGATCTTCGAGGCAGCGGGCGTGCGCTGGCTCGGCGAAGAGGTGACGCTGAGCGAGGCGGCCCGCGTCATGGTGCAGGCGATGCGCGAGCGGTACGGGGAGGGCGATGGCGATTCTGCTCGACCGTGACACCCGCGTCCTCGTTCAGGGCATCACCGGCCGCGAGGCGCGCATGGTCACCGCGCACATGCTGGCGTACGGCACCGCCGTCGTCTGCGGGGTGACACCCGGTCGAGGCGGCGAGGAGGTCGCTGGCGTGCCGGTCTACGACACCGTGGCCGAGGCAGTCGCGGCCAACCGGCCGGCTGCCGCGCTCGTCTCGGTGCCGCCGGCCGCCGTGCTCGACGCGGCCCTGGAGGCGATCGAAGCCGGCCTGCGGCTGCTCCTGATCGCGACCGAGCGCGTGCCGAAGCACGACGCGCTCCGGCTGCTGCGCGCGGCCGGAGCAGCCGGGGTGCGGGTGATCGGCCCGAACTCGGTCGGGCTGATCAACCCTGGCCAGCGCGTCAAGCTGGGAGCGATCGGCGGTGACCGGCCAGAGCGGGCTTTCGTCCCGGGCCGGATCGGCGTCATCTCACGCAGCGGCGGCATGACGGCCGAGCTGGGGTTGATGCTGCGCCGGCACGGCTTCGGGGTAAGCACAGCAGTGAGCGTCGGGGGCGACGCGCTGATCGGCACGCCGCCGGCCGAGCTGCTGCCGCTCTTCCAGGCCGACCCGGAGACGGACGCGATCGTGCTCTTCGGCGAGCCGGGAACACGCTTCGAGGAGGACGTCGCCGAGGCACTGGCCGACGGCCGCTTCAGCAAGCCGCTCCTCGCGCTGGTCGCCGGGCGGTTCACCGAGTCGCTGCCAGAGGGCACTGCCTTCGGCCACGCGGCGGCCATCATCCGGGGCGGCTCCGGCCGGCCGAGCGCCAAGCTGGCGGCGCTGCGCCAGGCGGGCGCCTGGGTCGCCGACGACCTCGACGAGCTGTTCCGCTTCCTCGACGCCCTGGCTTCCAGTGGCGTACACCACGAGCCCGGGCAGCGCTGACACGTTGCCGGCCACCGTCGCAGCGCGCTCGACTGCGCCAGTACCATCCCGTCGGCGAGGAGGGCTCGCGGCGATGCGCGTCGAGCGTGAGTCAGCGATCGGCCCAGTCCGCGCCAGCGAGCCGGGGTGCGCACTGGTGAGCGACCACAGGTCATCGCTTGACGGGAGCAGGCCGTAACCGCTACTGTGCCCGAAGCGAGGGCTCCACGCCCTCGATCCGATGGAGGAGCAACGACGTGGCTGGGAGACTGGGGGGAAAGGTCGCGCTCATCACCGGCGCGGCGTCGGGCATCGGGGCTGCCAGCGCCCGGCTGTTCGCGGCCGAGGGCGCCCGCCTCATGCTGGTCGATGTGAACTGCCGGGCGCTCACCTCCCTCGTCGAGGACCTCGAGCGCAGCGGCGCCCAGGTGATCAGCTCGCAGGCCGACGTCGCCAAGCCGACCGAGGTCGCCGCGGCGGTCGATGCGACCATCGCGAAGTTCGGGCAGCTCCATGTCCTCTTCGCGAACGCGGGGATCAGCGGTCGCGGGCTGGCGCCGGAGATGCCGCTCGAAGAGTTCGACCGCATTCTGGAGGTAAACCTGCGCGGCGCGTTCCTCTGCGCCCGCTACGCCATCCCACAGATCGCGATCTCTGGTGGCGGCTCGGTGATCTTCACCGCCTCCGAGCTGGCCCTGGTAGGCTCACCGGGTGGGGCCGCCTACTGCGCGTCGAAGGCGGCGCTCCTCGGGATGACTCGCGCGCTCGCGCTCGACCACGGCAAGCAGGGCATCCGGGTCAACTGTCTCTGCCCCGGTGCGGTGGACACCCCGCTGCTCTGGAGATCAGCCGAACGACTCGGTCGCAGCGTCGACGAGTACCGGGCGGAGATCATGAGCCGGATGCCGCTGGGCCGGATCGGTCAGCCGGAGGAGATCGCGCGGGCGGCCTTGTTTTTGGCCAGTGACGACTCGTCGTTCATGACCGGCGCCGCGCTGGTGGTCGACGGAGGCTGGACGGCGCGCTGAGGTGCCTGAACCGGGAGGGAGCGTGGGAAGCCGGCAGAACTTGCTCGTCGCCCAGGCCGGCGGCGCGACAGCGGTCATCAACAGCAGCCTGGTTGGCGTCGTCGAGGCAGCGCGCGAGAGTGGCCGCTTCCAGGCGATCATCGGCGCCCGGCGCGGTATCGAAGGCGTGCTGCGGCAGGACTTCGTCGATCTCGGCGCCCAGCCGCGCGAGCTGCTGCAGCGGGTGGCGCGTACCCCCTCAGCCGCGCTGGGCGTCACTCGCCTGCGCCTCTCCAGCGAGACGACTCAGCTCGCCCTCGAGATCCTAGCTCGGTACGAGGTCGGCGCCTTCGTCTACATCGGCGGCAACGACTCGGCGGAGACAGCGCTGCGCCTCGCGTCGGCCGCCCGGCGCGCGGGCCAACCGCTCCAGGTCGTCGTCGTGCCGAAGACGATCGACAACGACCTGACAGCGACCGACCATTGCCCTGGCTACGGCTCGATCGCCCGATTTCTAGCCCTGGCGACCCGCGACGCCGGGCTCGACACCGAGGCCACGGCCGGGCTCTACCCGGTCAAGCTCATCGAGGTTATGGGCCGCAATGCCGGGTGGGTCGCCGCCTCTACCGCGCTCGCCCAGGTCACCTCCGAAGACGCACCCCACCTGATCTTCTTCCCCGAGCGGCCGCCGGCCAGCCTAGACGCCTTCCTCGAGGAGATCGCGTCCGCCTACGATCGGTTCGGACAGGTGGTCGCGGTCGTGCCGGAGACGCTGCGGGACGCCCAGGGGCGGCCGCTAGGCGGCGAGCAGGCACAGTGGGTCGACCCGTTCGGCCACCCCTACTACCCCGGGCCAGCTCCGGTTCTGGCCCAGGCGATCGAGCGCCGGCTGCGACTCCGCGCGCGCTACGACAAGCCAGGCACGATCACCCGCATGTTCATGTCCTGCGCCTCGCCGGTAGACTGGCGAGAGGCGTACGAGGCCGGCGCGAAGGCGGTCGCGCTCCTGTGCGAGGGCGCGTCGGACGTGATGGTGTCGCTGGAGCGTGTCTCCGACGAGCCGTACGAGGTGCGCTTCGGCGCGGTGCCGCTGGCGGCGGTCGCGAACCGGGAGCGCGCGCTGCCAGACGAGTTCATCGGCCCGGACGGGCGGTCGGTAAGCGCGGCATTCCGCCGCTACGCTCTGCCGCTGGTCGGGGATCCGTTCCCGCCGTACGCGAGGCTGCAGGATCTGCCCTTCCGGCGTCAGAGCACCACGTAGCCCTCGGCATCGCGGTCGGTCAGGCGCTGCGCATAGCGTTCGAGGTCGGGCAAGCGCGGCAGCACCTGCCCGAACAGGAGTTGGTTGAAGCGGTTATGCGCCTCCCGAGAAGACCAGCGTTCGACCCACACGTAGCGCCTATCCTCATCGAGGCGCACCAGCTCCGAGGAGAGGCAACCGTCGGACTGCCTCGCCTCCTCGACCAGGACACGGAAGGCGCGCTCGAAGACGTGTTGCATCCCTTCTTCCACCTCGAAGAAGCTCAGATCGACGAACATGCCCGCTCCCCGCTCACTGCCTTGCGGCCGACCGCCTCGCTGCCGGCTTCCTCCGGCGCCACGACTGCGCAATCGCTATGCCCGACCCACAAGTCTACAGATCGGGCCGGCCTGTTGACCGCTGGTGCTATAATGCCACCGATGACCCCTCCGCTGGTTTGGGCCGCCCCCTCCCTTTCCCGGTCTCGAGCACGCGCGGGTGGCACTCTGGATGCCCGACCACGAGGGGAATACGATATCGGGAACGGTACGCGCCTACAGCCTGCCTTGCGAACGGCGCAGGGCAGGCCCTGAGCGAGGGAGTTGGGGACAGAGGCAGATGGCCGAACGCCTGGTGATCGGCGTGCTCGGCGGCATGGGGCCGCTGGCGACGGTCGACCTCTACCGCAAGATCATCGAGGCCACACCGGCGGCCCGGGATCAGGAGCACTTGCACGTGATCATCGACGCCGATCCGTCGGTGCCGGACCGGACGGACGCACTCCTGCACGGGGGGCCAGACCCCACGCCCTGGCTGATCGCCGGTGCGCGCCGCTTGGCCGGCGCCGGAGCATCCTTCATCGTCGTTCCATGCAACACCGCGCACGCCTTCCTGCCACGGGTGCAGGCTGCGGTGGCGGTTCCCTTCCTGAACATGATCGATGAGACTGCCGACCGGCTAGCAGAGATGCTGCCAGCCGGGTCCATGATCGGGATCCTGGCGACCGCCGGCACCGTGGCCTCCGGGCTCTACCATCGGGCGCTCGCCGAGCGCGGCCTGCGAGCTATTGCCCCGCCTGGCGACGAGCAAACGCTGGTCTCGGCGGCGATCGCGGCTGTCAAGGCCGGACAGGTCGAAAGGGCGACCAGTGAGCTTGTCCTCGGGCCCGCGCTCGGTCTGGTGCGGAGCGGCGCCCAGGCAGTGGTAGCCGCGTGTACCGAGCTGCCGCTCATCCTGCGCACTGGCGACCTGCCGGTACCGCTGATCGACCCCACCCGGGTCCTGGCCGAAGCGGCCGTCGCCGTCGCCCTGGGGCAGCGCCCGCTGCCAGCGACGCCGTCGAAAGGGCTGGCCTATCGACATGCAGAGTGACCGAGACGCCGACCGAGCTGAGCTTCTGGAGCGTCTTCGCCGCTTCCCGGACCGGGTCGCCAACCTGGTCGAGGACCTCTCGGTCGAGACCCTGCGCAAGGCCGGGTGCGGGGGGCAGTGGGGCGCCGTCGAGATCCTCGCCTACCTGCGCGACTTCGATGCCGAGACCTTGCAGCGCCTGGAGCGGATCCTGACCGAGGACGAGCCGGAGATCAGCGAGTTCGACCCCGATCTGGTCGCCATCGAGCGCGGCTATGCGCGCGAGGAGCCGTTCGAGGCATTGGCAGCGTTCCGCGAGCTGCGGCAGGAGCTGGTGCACCGGCTGAGCCAGCTCAGCGAGGAGCAATGGCAGCGGACCGCCCGGCATCCGGAGTTCGGCCAGATCACTTTGGCCGAGCTGATCGCGCGGCTGGCCCAGTACGACCAGGACGCGTACCAGCGCCTCCGCGACGTGCTCCTCTGACGCCACGGTCAAGCTTTCCCCGGCACTCGAGCAGCCCTGGATTCGGTACGCTGGAGATCCGGACGGGAGCGCGCGTGCCTGGAACTGCGCTTTCACCCCATGCCGAGAGCCGCCTCCAGCGCGGTGCTGGGACTCGCCAGCCAGTGCTGCTGGCTGCGCTGCTCGTCATCTCGCTCGCGTTCGCCGCCGGAACGCGAGCGAACGGCGGGCAGGTGCGCATCGCGGCTGAGCCCGTCGGACCATACCAGGTGACCGTGTTCACCAGCCCGGAACCGCTCCGAGCCGGCGAGCTCGATGTCAGCGTCCTTCTCCAGCGGCCTGGCTCACCGCAGATCGTCGAGGGTGCCCGGATCGAGGTCGTCGTCACAACGGCTGGAGGAGAGACGGTGGGGCGCTTTCCGGCGACTCATGAGCAGGCCACGAACAAGCTCTACTACGCGGCCAAATTCCCGCTCGAGCTGCCTGGGCTCTACCGGATCACTGTCGAGATCGACGGCCCGGAAGGCGACGGTACGGTAGGCTTTGAAGCGACCGTGGAGCCGGCCGCTGGCTCAGCCTGGTGGCGCTCGTGGTGGCTCTGGGGCATGCTGGCACTGCTCCAGTTGCCCCTCATTTGGTGGCTCTTCAGCGAGCGGGGAGCCCCACGGCGAGGACGGTGGACGGCCTCAGCGAGCCGCAGTCAGGGACCGGAGGGAGTTGGAGAGGGCCGATGAACCGGACGGCAGCGCCGATCCTGACGAGACGAACCTTGTGGCTGCTCGTGATCAGCGCCGCGGTGCTCACGCTCACCTCGCTCGGGCTAGCGACCGCGCTCTGGTGGCTCGAGGAGACACGGACGGACAGTAGCCAGGAAGGTGTCGTCGAGCTCGATGCCCGGCCAGCACCCGACTTCACGCTCGTCGACCAGGACGAGCAGCCAGTCCAGCTCTCGGCGCTGCGCGGCAAGGTTGTCGTCCTCACTTTTCTCTACACGAGTTGCCCGGATATCTGCCCGCTCACTGCCCAGAAGCTGGCAACAGCGTTCGACCAGTTGGAACCCAGCCAGCAGCGCGAGGTCGCCATCCTGGCTGTGACCGTGGATCCGGAGCAGGACACGCCGGCCCGGCTGCGCCAGTACCTGGACGCCAACGGCTTGAGCGGCAAGCTGGCGTTCCTGACCGGCGACCAGTCGACGCTGGAGCAGGTCTGGTCGGCCTACGGGATCGGTGTGATGAAACAACCCCTCGCCGGCAACCCGAAGGCGTACACCGTCGGGCACACCACGGTCACCTACGTGATCGACAAGGAGGGATACCAGCGCGTGCTCCTGCACGACGAGGCGATCGTCCCGCAGAACCTGGCTCGTCGCCTGGCCGAACTGATCGAGGAGTGAGGCAAGAGCGGGTACCGGCTTGCTGGCGCCGGTACCCGCTCTATCTACAGCTTCGACCGCGGATCACACGCCGATCTCGCTCGCGAACTCGTTCTCGGCCTCGGTCAACGCCTCGTCGATGATCTCGACGATCCGGTCGATCTCCTGGTGAGTGACCACGAGCGGCGGCGCGACATGGACGATCTCCCAGACGCGGGTGAGCAGTCCCTTCTCGTTCATTCGTCGCTCGAGCGTCTTGATGAAGGCGGAGTTGCGCGGCCACTTTTCTTTGGTGGCCTTGTTCTTGACCATCTCGAGGCCGCACATCAGCCCCAGGCCCCGGACGTCGCCGACCGTCGGATGGTGCAAGAGCTCGCGGAGCTGCTTCAGCAGGTACTCGCCCTTCTCGGCGCTCTGCTGCACCAGGTTCTCTCGCTGGAAGATCTCCAGATTCTTCAGCGCGGCAGCCGCGGCCACCGCATGCCCGCCGAAGGTGAGCAGGTGCCCGAGCGGCACGTCCTTCTGCTCGCGGAAAATCTCGAAGACCTTCTCACTGACCGCAACCGCGCCCATCGGGGCATACCCGGACGTCAGCCCCTTCGCCATCGTCATCAGGTCCGGCACGACCCCGAAGTGCTCGGCGGCGAACATCTTGCCCGTGCGGCCGAATCCGTTGATGACCTCGTCCATGATCAGCAACACGCCGTACTTGTCGCAGATCTCGCGGAGGCGCTGCCAGTACTTGGGCGAGGGCACGTGCACGCCGTTCGAGGTGGAGATCGGCTCACCGATTACCGCCGCGACCGTCTCTGGATCCTGGTACTGGATCTCCTGCTCGACGTAGTTGGCGCACATGATGTCGCCCTCTTCGCCCTCGAGACCGAAGTCGTTGCGATAGCGGTTGGGCGAGGGCACGTGCAGCACACCGTACATGAACGGCCCGAAGAACTTCTCGCTGCGTGACTGGGTCAGGCTCATGGCGCCGTAGGTCATACCGTGATAGCTGCCCCGGCGAGCGATAATCTTGTACCGCTTGGGGAACCCCCGCATCGCCTGAACCTGCTTGGCAATCTTGATGGCACTCTCGACCGCCTCCGAGCCGCCGGAGCAGAAGAAGATCCGGTTCAGATCTCCGGGCGTGAGGCTGGCTAGCACGTTGGCGAGCTGAACCGTCGGTACCGTCGTGTGGTTCGCTGCCGAGACGTAGGCGATGCGGGCGGCCTGGTCGGCCATCGCCTGGGCGATCTCCTGGCGGCCATGCCCGGCATTGACCACCCAGAGTCCAGACAACCCATCGATGTACTCTCGCCCGTTGACATCGACCAGCGTGCTTCCGAAGGCCCGCTCGAAGACGCGGAAACCTCGCTCCTCGGCGAGACGAACCCACTCGGCCGAGTGGATCCAGACATGCTCGAGCGCCTCCTGCTCCAGCTCGGGAGCCGGGAGTTTGCTCGCACCGACAGTCTCGACCGTACCATCCATCGGGCACCCCCCGTAACGACCGCGACGACGCCAGGTTGAGACCGTGCCGGGCATCGCCGCCGCTCGGACTCCGATAGGTGCAGTGCAGCACCGCTGCGCCGAGAGAGCGGGACTCACTGTACCCCTGAAGCGAAGTCTCACATGGATCAGCCGGACAGGCAAGTGCCAGAGTCGACCGGTTCCGCTTCGGCCATGAGACGACGGTCTCAGTGCCGATCGAAGCGACACCGCCTCCCGGCAAGACGCTTGTCGGCCTTCTGACTCGATGATACCCTGCCGGCCGGCAGTCGACGAGAACGGCGAGGAAGGGAAAGCGGCGATGGCGGTAGCATTTGCAGAGCTGGCCCGCGAGTTCGACGGCGTGCTCGGCGTCGCGGCCAGGCGTCTGGATACTGGCGAGGAGCTCGCCTTCAACGCCGACGAGGTCTTTCCTACCGCGTCGGCGTTCAAGACTGTCCTCCTGTGCGTCCTCTACCGCCAGGCTGACGCCGGGCGCATCGACCTGGCGCAGCGGGTCACCCTCCGCGCGGAGCAGCGGGTACCTGGCTCTGGCGTGCTCCAGGACCTCGAGCCCGGTGCCACGCTCACGCTCAAGGACATCGCCACGCTGATGATCACCGTCAGCGACAATATGGCCACCGACCTGATCTACGACCTGGTCGGCCGAGCGGCGGTCGCCGAGACGCTGCGCGAGCTGGGCATGAGCCAGACTTCACTGCCGCTCGACACCTGGGAGATCCTCGCCGGGCTGCACGATCTCGACCCGGACGACCCGTCGCTGACCTACGAGACGCTCAAGGCACGGCTCGCCTCGCGCCTAGCCCCGCTCGACTGCCGCGCCGCGCGCGAGACGCCGGATAACAACGTCACCACGCCGCGCGACATGGTGCGCCTCTACGAGGCGATCGAGCGAGGCGAGGGCCTGAGCCCCGCCGCGCGCGACGCCGTCCTGGATATCCTCAAGCGCCAGAAATTCCGCGAGCGCATTCCGGCACTACTGCCGTTCGGCGTCCAGGTCGCGCACAAGACCGGCTCGATTCGCGGCGTGTGCAACGATGCTGGGCTGGTCTACGCCGGCGACATCGTCTATGCCGTGGCGCTGTTTACCAAGCGCGCCCGCAATGGCTATGCGGCAACGCAGCTCCTGGCCAGGGCTTCGCTCGCCGTCTACGAGCATTTCGCCGGCCCGGTCGGTGAGATCGAGAACTAGCCGGCTCCGGCGCACCGGACCAGAGCACCTCCGGCCAGGGCATTGCCGGCAAACTCGCTGCTGCCGTAATCTTCCGCAGAGCCCTCTGCCGGGGGAGAGATCCGCGCGGCACGCCGGACACTATGGGGAACCAGCAAGATGACGAGCCCGTTCAGGCCGTCAGGCCGTGGCACCGGTCGGGCGGGGTGGCTCAGGCTCGTGCTCGGGGCCATCGAGCCCTGGTGGATGATCGTCCTCGCCGCCACCGCGATGGCACTCGGGCTGCAGGCTGCGCGCGTCTTCGTCGCCGACCTGGTGTTCGTGGTCGATCAGAGCCGTCGCACTGCGCTCGCGCTCTACAGCGTCGGCGTCTTCTTCACTCCGGCGCTGGCCGGGCTCATGGCCCAGGCACTCGGCAGCCGGCGACTCCTGCTCCTCAGCGCCCTCGGGCTCTGGCTCAGCCGCCTGGCGTTGCAAGTGACGGAGGACCCACCGCTGCGGGTGCTCCTCGGCGCGATCGGGCTGGCCGGCTGGGGCTGGCTGCTCGTCGGCCTGCTGAGCCTGGATCGACGCTCGGCGGGGCTCGGACTGCTGGCTGGCTGCGCGCTCGACCTGGCAGTGCGGACCGCTGCGCCGACGATCGACCTCCCGTGGATGCCGGGGCCGGCAGCTCACCTCGCGACTTCCCTCCTGATCGGCGCGGGGGCACTGTCACTGCTGGCGGCACGGTGGGAAGAAGACGAGATCGTCGCGCTTCCGGGCACCCGGGCGATCCTTGTGGGGCCGTTCCTGGCCTTGTTCCACCTGGCGCTCGGAAACCTGGGGTTGGCTCAGGTACAGGCCGGGCTGCGCCTGCCGGCAGCCGCCCTCGTCCTCGGGCTCGGCCTGGCCGGCGGCATGGCACTCGGCCGGCTCGTCGCCCGCCACTGGGTCGGCTGGGTGCCGGGGACGGTGTCCAGCGGGCTCGGGCTCTGGCTCGTGTGGCACGGGTCGAGATGGGCGGCCCTCGGGCTCCTGCTCAGCGCGGCCGGGAGCGCCGCACTGCTCGCGGGCGTGCTCCTGAGCGGCCGGGTCGACCGCGAGCGGGGAAGCATCGGCCGGATCGCGTTGGGGTTCGCCGTAGGCTTGCTGATCCAGGTGGGCTTGCTCTTCGGCTACTACACCGCGACCGGCAGCGGGGTCTACCTCGGCGCGGCCTGGCTGCTGACGAGCCTCGGGGCGACCGTGTGGTGGCCGAGCCGCGAGCCGGCAAGCGAGCGCCTCCCGGTCTACCCCGCTGCACTGGCCGCTGGAGCGCTGGTCGCGCTCGCCGCTGGCTGGCAGGAACTGCGCTCGCCGGCGTCACTCTCGGCTGCCCCGCTGTCTAGCCAGATCACCGTGATGACCTACAATATCCAGTCAGGCTTCGCGCGCGACAACCGCTGGAGCCTGGAGGAGATCGCTCGCACCATCGAGGCGACCCAGCCCGACATCGTCGTGCTCCAAGAGGTCAGCCGCGGCTGGCTGGTAACGAACGGGGCCGACAACCTGCTCTGGCTCAGTCGCCGGCTGGGCATGTGGCCGGCCTGGGGGCCGGCTTCCGCCGACGGGCTGTGGGGCAACGCGATCCTGACCCGGAGCCCGGTCACCGCCCAGGAGCTGTGGCGCTTCTCGCAGACCCAGAACCTGCGGCGCTCGGCGCTTGCGGTGCGCGTCGAGGCCGGGGGCGGCTCGCTCTGGGTCATCGGCACGCACCTGGACGACCCGAGGGGGGCTGGGGCAGTGCGGCTCGCGCAGGTCGAAGAGCTGGTCGACTTCTGGGCAGGCCGTGTCCCGGTCGTGATCGCTGGCGATCTGAACGCCGAACCGGAGGACGCGGTGATCGCCCGGCTGCTGGAAGCGGGACTGGTCGATAGCGGCGCCAGCCTGGGCCCGGAGGCGACGACCTCGGAAGACGGCCGGCGGATCGACTACCTGCTCGTCTCGCCGGAGGTGACCGTGCTGGAAACGCGCGTCCTCGACCGCTGGTCGTCGGATCACCGGCCAGTGGTCGCTACCCTACGCATGCCCTGGGCCGAGTAGTCTGGATTCAGGAAGGGGAGGTGCACGATGGACGAGCGCCAGCGAGCGGTCTGCGCCGCGGTAGATGCGCTGGCCGGTGAGATGGTCGAGACCCTCCAGGCGTTCATCCGGGTTCCTACTGTGAACCCGCCGGGTGAGGCCTACGAGGACTTCGTGGCGCTGGCGAAGGGGCTACTCGATCGACTGGGCTACGCCACCGAGGTCGTCCGAGTGCCGGGCGAGCTGCTACCGACCCTCGCGCCGCTCGGCGAGGGACGACCGCGGCCGAGCTTGCTGGCCCAGCTCGCAGGCCCGGCTGGCCCCGGCTTCCGTCTCCACATCAACGGCCACTACGACATCGTCCCCGCTGGGCACGATTGGACGCGCGACCCGTTCGGCGGCGAGCTCATCGACGGGCGCATCTATGGCCGCGGCGCGTGCGACATGAAGAGCGGGCTGGTCGCCCAGATATACGCGGTCGAAGCCTTGCGCCGGGCCGGCGTTGACTGGGCTGGTGAGGTGACCCACAGCTTCGTGCCCGACGAGGAGACGGTGGGCAACCGGAATGCCGGCACCGGGTTCCTGGTCGAGCAGGGAGTGATCAGCCGCGAGAACACCGACGGCGTGATCATCACCGAGCCGTTCGGGCTGGACGGCATCGGCGTGGGGCACAAGGGCGCGCTCTGGGGCGCTTTCACGCTCTATGGCCGGCAGGCCCACGGCAGCGCCCCGCACCTGGGGGTGAACGCGGTCGAACTGGCGGCACGCTTCCTCTGCCGGGCCGAGTCGGAACTGAAACCGCAGCTCCGCCAGCGCCGCACCGACCTCCTGCTCGCGACGCCAGGCACTGAGACGGCGACGCTCTCGTTCGACACCATCGAGGGTGGAGTTGCCACCAATGTGATTCCCGACCGCTGCACCGTCACCTTCAACCGCCGGCTGGTACCGCCGGAGACGCTCGATCAGGCCCGGCAGGAACTCTTCGACCTCCTGGAGGCTCTGCGCGTGGAGGAGCCGCGACTGCGCTGGAGCTACGAGGAGCGCTACGCCACGCCGCCGACGCTGGTGGACGAGCAGCAGCCGCTGGCTCGGGCCGCTGCTCGGGCAATCCGGGAGATGGGCATGACCCCGCGGGTCATGATCTCGGCCGGCAGCCACGACCAGCGTTTCGTGGTGCATGGGGCCGGGATTACGAACAGCATCCTCTATGGCCCGGCGTCGAACGACACCTCGCACCAGTCGGACGAGTACATCACCGTGGAAGAACTGGTGACCGGGACGAAGGTGCTGGCGCTGATCCTGCTCGAGGTGCTACAACCGGCACGAGCGAGCGGCTGACCTCGGCCTGCCACGAGTCGAGCGCCGGCTGGAAGTGCGTGGACGCACCGGGGCGGGTGCAGATGCTGTGGATCGGCACCTCGGGCTGGTCGTACCGGCACTGGCTCGGGCGGTTCTACCCGCCTGATCTCGCGCCGCGCCAGTGGTTCGCCTACTACGTCCAGCACTTCCCGACCGTGGAGATCAACGCCAGCTTCTACCGCCTGCCCTCGCGGCAACAGTTCGCTCGCTGGGCACAGGTTGCGTCCTCGCGGCCTGGTTTCCGGTTCGCGGTCAAGGCCAGCCGCCTGATCACACACGTCCGGCGCCTGGCGGACGCAGAGGATGAGCTGGGTCACCTGCTGGCGGCAGCCGGTGGACTCGGGCCGGCGCTGGAGCTGGTACTCTTCCAGCTCCCGCCGGGTTTCGAGCGGGATGTGGAGCGGCTAAGCAGCTTCCTCGCCCGGTTGCCCGCGCGCCCCCGATTCGCGATCGAGTTCCGCCATCCGAGCTGGTTCGAGCCGGCGGTGCTGGATCTGGTCTCCACGTCTGGCGGCACGGTCGTGGTCGCGCTGGGCGGCCGGTGTCCGGCGCCTGAGGAGCTGCCGTTCACCGGGCCCTTCGGCTACGTGCGGGTACACCACGGCGCGTTCGGAATCGGCCTGACCGACGAGGAGATGGCCGCGTTGGCTGCGCGGTTGGAGCAGCTCGCCGCCAGCGGGCGCGAGGGCTACGTCTACTTCAACAACGATGCCTGGGCGCACGCGGTCGACGACGCCCAGCGCCTGCGCGACCGCCTGGCCAGGCTGGGCGTGCCGCTCGCTTGACCCCACGCATCCCTCGCGTGACAGGTCACACCGCGTCGTCCGGAGCAGCCAGGTGGAGGTACATGGTCGTGCCGAGCCGCTCACGCACCACCACGGGAATCCGCTCGCTGCCCCGATCGCGTGGGCGCACCAGCTCACGACAGTGCTTAGGTTGCAGCTCGACTGGCTTGCTGAAAATCTCCCACAGTACCCGTCCTTGCACATGTTCCGGCACAGGGAGACCCAAGGCGGTCAAGACCGTCGGGGCAATGTCGACAGCCCCCGCCGGGAGCGTGCTTTCGACACCAGACTGGATTCCCTTGCCGAAGAACAGCGCGAACGCGTGCAGATCCCACGGAGAGGCCGCGCCGTGGGTCGACCGGGTCGCGACCTGCTCGGTGAGCGCGAACACTGTACCAGGCACCCCATGCGCGTTCGGCTCGTCGCTCCAGCTCGGGCTGACTGCGAGGACAGGCAGGCGCTCCTCGACCTCGCGGCACAGGCGGTCGCCCCAGACAGCATCGAGCGGCAGAGCGCCCGGAAGCTCCTGGGCATCGTCCGGCGGGGCGAAGACTACGCCTGCCCATGGTTGCTGGTAGAGCCACTCGACGAGCGGGCGGAGCTCGCTCGCCCGCGGGCGACGCGCGCCTGGCCGCAGGAACAAGAAATCGCTGCTCGGCACCAGCGATGCGGCGACCTGTTGCACGGCGAGCGGAGCCTGCCGGAGCTGCTCGGCCAGAGACCGGCCGGTACGTGGCGTGGAGTGGCCGTGATCGGAGAGGAGCGCGACCACCGTGTCGTCGAGCAGGCTGCGCCCCTCGAGCGATTCGATCAGCCGCCGGATGAGACGATCCAGCTCGCGGAGCGTGGCGATCACCTCGGGTGCGCCGAGCCCGTAGCGGTGCAGGCTGGCATCGGGCTCGTTGATCCACAGGACGGTGACCGCCACCTCGGGGTCTTCGAGAAAGAGGCCGAGCGCGGCGCGCACCGCGTACTCCGCCAGTTCCATCTGCGGCCCGGCCGGATCCGGTGGCTCACCGAGCTTCTCCCGGAGGGCAACGAGGTCTGGCAGGCCGAAGGTGGTGCGCGGGTTCACCACCCGGTACGGATGTGTCCGCGTCCACAAGATCGTCGAACCGGGCGACGAGCTGGCTGCGATCGCGAGCCGGCGATCCTCGAGCGCCAGGAGCTCGCTCAGGGTCGGCACGAGCACAGCCCGACCTCCCGTCACCGCATCGAGCGACGCGAGGTGCTGGTAGTTCGAGGTATCGACGATGTGATCGGAGCCGGCGCCCGGCACGAGCATCACGTTGGCCACGATGCCGTGCGAGCCGGGGTAGGTGCCGGTCGCGAGCGTGGTCACCTGGACGCGCGTGTGGGGTGGATAGGCGGCGTGATAGTCGAGCAGGCGCGTGCCGCGCGCGGCCAAGGACGCGAGAAAGGGCATCTGCTCAGCAGTGACGAAGTCGGGGCGCAAGCCGTCGAGCGTCACGATCAGGACACGGTTCACCTTCGGCACAGGCGGTCTCTCCTTCGTGTGTGGCGGCACCGGATCGG
>Ga0101941_1001392_pt1 | contig 17868 bp, 21 predicted proteins | sample DewCreD2012metaG_3_FD_75242 | JGI IMG/M metagenome (GOLD analysis project Ga0101941, IMG submission 75242) | Hot spring sediment bacterial and archeal communities from British Columbia, Canada, to study Microbial Dark Matter (Phase II) - Dewar... ...
GGGGTGAGGGCAGGGATGCCCTGTCGGGCATTGGAGGCGTTCGGACAAATTGTGGCGATTAGGATGACGGATGCTTCAAAATTGGTCTTAATGCCCTGTCGGGCATTGGAGGCGTTCGGACTAAGGATAGCAAGCCAAAAAGAATAAACAACAAAAAAATTGAGTCTTAATGCCCTGTCGGGCATTGGAGGCGTTCGGACTCGCCACGTGCGGGGTGCGCAGTCGGCGGGTGACCAGAAGGTCTTAATGCCCTGTCGGGCATTGGAGGCGTTCGGACTTATGGAGCCATTCCCGGCGCGGGGGATCGCCCCACTCTTCTCAAAGTCTTAATGCCCTGTCGGGCATTGGAGGCGTTCGGACTAACCGTCACGCGGCAGGTCAACCCGAAAGGAGGTATTGGTCTTAATGCCCTGTCGGGCATTGGAGGCGTTCGGACAATGTAGTAAATGGTTCATCGGTAGTCACGATAAGGTCGGTCTTAATGCCCTGTCGGGCATTGGAGGCGTTCGGACGCGGCACGAACTGCCGCTGCCCGCGCAATTCAAGGCGCAGAAGTCTTAATGCCCTGTCGGGCATTGGAGGCGTTCGGACGTGGGAGGCAGGTCTGCTAAACCGACCGATGACCGATGAGTCTTAATGCCCTGTCGGGCATTGGAGGCGTTCGGACTGTCTCTGGGGGAAAAATACTACTAAAGTATTATTGCTTTTGGTCTTAATGCCCTGTCGGGCATTGGAGGCGTTCGGACCCACTGCCAGGGAAGAAGGGCAGGGAGCGGTAGAGTACGTCTTAATGCCCTGTCGGGCATTGGAGGCGTTCGGACTCTGCAAAACCCTGTGGGAATTTCGTGTGTCCATAGCCGATTTGCCCGCCTCTATGTTATTATTTACACCTATCCCCCCATTTTGTCAACCCTGGGAATGGATCAAATACTCCACTTTAAGGTTTTCTGCGAACACCCCCCTCCGGAAGGCCCAAAATCGGGCCTCCGGAAGGGGGGTGTTCGCAGCGGGGCCGGGCCCTCCCGCGCAGCGGGAGGAAGCCCCCGGCCGGGTCTACGCGATGTAGACCTCCGGCACCTCCACCGGCGGCGGGGCCTGCCCCAGTGTCCGCACCTCCCCGGCGCAGACCGGACAGAGCCGGTACATCCGCAACCGGTCCTCCTCCTTCCGGATCAGCCGGGTCAGCCCCGCCCACATCTTCTCCGCCTGGGACGCCGTCAGCATGCACTCCCAGACGCTGTACTGGACCCGTTCCCCGTACCCGTTCAGGAAACGGGCCACCCGGTTGCGCCGCCGGTCGTCCGGAATGTCGTAGGCCACCATGTACCGGCGCCGCTCCTCCACCCGCTTCTTCTCGTCGGTCATCGTCACTTCACCGGACCTGGAAGGGACGGAAGGGCTCGTCGCCGAGGACGGCGTGGGCCAGTTGCCGCGCCTCCACCTCCAGCGCCCGCCGGTAGGTCATCCGCTCCCCCGTCGTCGGGTGGGTCAACTCCAGGTTCAGCCGCCCCTCCCACTCCCGAATAAAGCGGGCCCGCCCCTCTTCCTCTAACCGTACCGGATACGGCCCCTCCGGGTCCTCCCCGAAGTGCTCCGGAAGGAGAATCCGGTTGTTCAGGCAACGGAGGACCAGGCTATCTACCAGAACCGGTCGGAACGGTTCTATCAGGTCCAGCGCCAGGCTGGGACGGTTGTAGGCTCCCTGGTGCAGGAAGCCCAGGTAGGGGTCCAGCCCCACCGTCCACACCGCCGACTCCATCTGGTGGGTCAGCAGGGTGTAGCCGAAACTGAGCAGGGCGTTGACGGGGTCGGGCGGGGGGCGGCGGGCCCGTTTCTCAAAGCGCCAGCCGGGGACGGTGATAAGGTGGCGGAAGACGGAGAAGTAGACGGCCGTCCCTCGCCCTTCCACGCCGTTGAGGGTGTTGAGGGTGCGAGTTCGCTCCACCTGGGGGAGGAGGTCGGTCAGGCGGTCGGCGGCGGCGGAGAGGGTGGCCTCCCGTTCCGGGTCGTCGGCGCGGCGGGCATAGCGGCGCAGGAGGGTGCGCAGGTTGTGCAGTTTGGCCGCCACCACGGCCCGGGCCACCCCCAGAGCCCAGTTCGGGTCGCTCACCCGCGCGTACTGGCGGAGGCGCAGCAGGCCGTTCCCCCGCTCCGGCCCCACCAGCCGCCCCTTGTACCGTCCCTCCAGGGTCAGGAAGACGACGTCTATCCCGGCCCCCAGCAGGTAGGTGAGGGCCGGCGGGGTGAGGGAGACGTTTCCCAGCAGGATGACCTCGGAAACGTGAGCCGCCGGGACGGCGGCCAGGGTCTGGTCGTCCTTCTCCACGACCGGACGACGGTCCCGGTAGCAGAGCCGGGCTCCCTGAGTGTGAACGTAGAACGGTGGCATGGCATCCAATGGGGCTAACGTTGGGATTTATAATGTAGCGCAGGCCGCCAGGCCTGTGGACGCTTTTTCGCAGGCGAACGCAGGCTAACAGCCTGCGCCACGCACGCGCCTCCCGGTTTCGGTTGTTAAGGTGCAGGGCGCAGGGAGCAGGGCGCAGGGTCGCAGGTCGCTCCCTCCCCCTCCTCCCTCCTCCCTACTTCCTACTCCCCTCCTCCCTAATCCCTACTCCCCTCCTCCCCCGTGCCTCCTCCCGCTGTCCCTGGAGGTCCAGAATCTCCGCCACGGCGTAGCGGGGCGGGACGCCGGGGACGGGTTTGATGCGGACGCACGGGGGGAAGTAGCCCGTGCGGCCGTGGAGTTCGGCGATCAGCAGGACGGCGGCGAAGTTCAGGGCGGGCGGGACCACCAGCAGGGGGAGGGTCTGCCACTCCGCCGGGGAGAGGCCGGCCCGTTCCACCAGTTCGGTGATCTGGGGGCCGAAGGGGGCCTCGGTATCCAGGTGGGTGGGGATTTCTATCACCCGATCCACCGGCTGGCCCGCCAGCGCCTCTATCTGGGCCACGTGCTCCGGGGTCAGGGGGTGGGAGAAGTTGAGGATGATCACGGTGTCTCCTCCCACAACGGGAACTGGGGCGTCTCCTCCGAAACGCCAAGGGCCCTCAAGCCCTTTCCAATCATGCCCGGCACAATCTCATGGATGCGCTGGTACTCGTCCTCCCCAATGGGAGAGAGACCGTGGGCCAGAATGGAGCGGTTGCGCCGGAGCAGGGCATCTCTCAGGCGCTTCTCGTGCTCCTGGAACACTTTACCCAGCGGATCCCCCAATTCCACCAGGAGGACATAGGCGTCCCAGAGGCCCAACCGGAGGGTCCCATCCCGTCCGGACGCGGCCTGGAGTTCCAGGCGCTGCCGATACTGGGATTGCAGGTCCTCCCGGAGGGCCTCCACCTGGAGGTTGCTTGTATCCACCCCATACCTGTTCTGGAGTCGGAGTTGGGCCAGGAGTTCCACGGCCCGATAGAGGCGGGCGACGGCGTCATCGTATCGGCCTCTGCTGGCCCGCCGCTCCGCGTTCCGGATCAGGTCCCCCACCATTTCGTACCCCGATTCCTGGACGATCCGCTTCAGGAAACGCCATTGAGGGACGATCTGCGATTGGACCGTCTGGAGAATGGTGTAGGCTCGCTGGTGCTCAAACCGGTCCCATGCATCCAGTCCCCGACAGAGGGCAACCCACCTGCGGATTTTCGCTTCCAGTTCATGGGAGACCGGGGCCTCACGGAGGATTCCTTCCAGGACGGCCTGAGCGGAGGCGTATGCGTAGGAGTTGAAAAGACGGCGGGCCTCCTCCATGCGCTGACGGGCCCGCACTTCCGCTGCGTTGATCAGGCCGGCCATTTCGGTGCCGTTGGCCACCCGGATCAGGTCGGGCCGTTGCCCCCGGACCAGGGAGAGTTCCCACCCGCATTCCAGGGCGGCCAGGGCCAGGGCGACGCTCATACTCTTGGAGCCCCCCGTGTAGTCGGCGATGTGGCGGGCGTCCGGATACTGGTCCCGGAGTTCCCGCAGGGCTTTCACGCAGACTTCGTAGAGAGCGGGCAGGTCGTCCGGGTCCTCCACTTCCTCCACCCGGTACTGTTCCGGGCGCAGTCCGGTCTGGGCCACGATGCTGGGGTTTTCCTCCTCCCTTTCCCCCACCCTCTGACGGCACGGTTTCCCGCCTCCGTCCACGGTCACCCGACTGCCCTTCGGGCCTTTCGTGGCGATGAAGCAGGTCAGCGTCGGTTCGTAGGCGCGGACGACAGTGACGATGGGGGCACACGAGCCCCCCACAGTGAGAGCCAGAACGGTTTTCATCCTGCCTCCTCCATTTCCACCAGCACCCAACCCAGCGGCCAATCGGGGAGGACCTGGTTCTGGGAACGGCGGGCCCGCAGGCGGCGGCTGCGGGGGAAGGGGCGCGCCAGGTTGGGCTGCCAGTCCCGGCCGGCCCGGGGTGGCCGTCCCAGTTTGTAGCGGCGGCGGAGGGCATCCTGGGCCGCTTTGGGTAGCCAGAAGCCGACGCTTTTCCCCGTCCAGCCCGCGCCCCAGCCGATCTGAAGGATAAAGGCGCGCTCGCTCAGGCGGGCCTTGGCCAGTTGGCCGTAAAAGGAGAGGACGGTCTGGAAAGTGGGGTGGCTCTGATACCATGCCTGCTCCCGGGCGATCCGGGCCTGGCTGATCTGGTTGGCGATGCGGGCCAGGTCGGTCAGCCACTGGCGCCGGTCGGCGAAGCCCAGGGCGCGCGCGGCCGGGGAGAGGAGGTAATCGTCCACGCGCAGGGTGGTGTGGAAGACGGTATCCGGCCGGAGGGCCTCCACCACGATGGGGGAGCCGGGCCGACCGTCGGCGGTGAAGACCTGGGCGTTGAGGAGCATCAGCGGCGAAGGGGAGAGGGGCAGGGGGTCGCTATCCGCCACGATCAGCGCCCGCAGCAGGTCCCGGTTGGGGTCCGGGCCGAAGACGGCGCGCTCCCACGGCTGCCCCGCCCACTCCCGCCGGTCGCCCAGGGCATTCAGGTCGGGCTGCCAGAAGTTGGAGCGCAGGGCGTGGCTCATCAGGACGGTGCGCAGCGCGCCCTTCAGCGAGGAGCCCGGCAGGTAGCACTGGCCGTAGACGTTCTTGATTTGCTCCCGGACCTGGTCCACCGTGGTGGTGCCCGCCAGGGCGTAGCGGACGAAGGGGGACCCTTCGTGGAGTTCCGCATCCCGGACCAGTTGTCCTGGGGGGAGCGCCAGGCGGTTCCAGTCGGCCTGCCCGCTGGCGCGGTCGTAGGCATCGGCCAGGATGGCGTCCTGGTTCAGCACCCAGGTTCGGGAGCCGACGGTCTTGAAGTCGTAGTCGCGCAGGAGAACCCTGCCGGTCCCGATATGGAGCGGCGAAATCAGGGAGATAGTCAGCCGATATATCATAGCAGCGCCTCCTGAGCGACCGGCACCGGGAAGGCCAGGCCGTACCGCAGGACGGGCCGGTCGCCGAAAGTTCCCACGCCCTCGGGCCGGAGGTCGGCGACCTGTCCCAGAGGGTGTCCGTCCCAGCGCAGGACGCTCCCCTCGCTCACCATACGCACCTGTTTGCGGCGCCAGGCGCGGCCGGTATCGTCCTGGCACCACCCGCCGACCCAGACCAGTTTGTAGGCTACGTCAGGGGCCTGCAGGGCGGCGGCCACCTCCTCCACGCTGGCCGGGAGGTAGCGGGAGAGGGTCACCGCGTAGCCCGAGGGGTTCGGCGGGGCCGGGATCGCGGCCTCCCGAAGGGCGAAGGAGAAGGCGCCGTGGCCGGTGGAGCGGAGGCCTCCCAATCCGGCGTCGGCCAGGTAGTTCAGCGCGCGCTCCAGGCGGGCCCGGGCATCGGGCGCGCTCCACTCCACCCCGAACCACAGGCCGCACTCCGGCCCGAAGGTGAGTCGCCCGCTGTGGAAGAGATTGGGGGCGTTTTTCACCCGGTCAATCGCCACGTGGGGCGTGGGTGGATAGACGGCCCAGAAATGAGCCCACTCCCTGGCCCCCACAGGGGGCGGGGGGATAAGGGCCCGGTCGTCCGGGTGAAACCAGACATCGCCGATGAAGTTCTCCGGATGGGCCAGCGGCGTCATATCGGCTGCCTGAAGCAGTTGACCGAAGATGCGTTCGGAGCACCAGGCGAAGCGGAGGAGTTTTTTGCCCAGTTGGTCCCGCTGTTCCCGTCCAGTGCGGATGCGCACGAAGGGGCGCGGGTAGAGGCGGAGGCTTCCCACCCGTGGGAAGGCCGAGGTGATCCGCAGGGGTGGGGGGACGAAGGGGCCGGGCTCCCCGGTGACCGTCCAGGCATAGACGAGGGCCGCGTAGAGAGTGTCGCTGGGGACGTAGGGCAACGTCTCCTCCCGGCCCACGCCCAGTTCCCCCACGTGGAACGAGCCGCGCGGATGCAGGTCAACGGCCATCATCGGCGGCCTCCTTTCAGAGGGCGAAGGACTGCCGGACCCAGTGCAGAATCTGGTCTTTCTCCTGAAGGAGTTTCTCCAGGGTCTTGTATGGTCCTTTGGTCCCCACGACAGTGTACGTGTCGCCCTTCTTGCTGGTGAGGGTCAGTTCTTCAAAGCGCACTTTGCCCGACCCGCGACTGCCCTGTCCGCCCAGGTAGTCGTCCTCCACCAGTTGCATAGCGGCCAGCAGATGCCCGAAGAGGTCCACGTCCCCAGGCAGGTAGAGGCTGAAGACCAGTTCCATCGGTGAGAAGACGGTGTCGGCGGGGACGCGCTCCAACTGGCGAGGGGTGGCCGCGCTGGTCACCCGGTCAATGGCGGCCTCCCATTTCACCTCGGTGTAGGGCATGTCGGTGCGGACGGCCAGGAGTCGCCTGGCGCTCTCTTCGTCCAGCGGCACGTCCCGCACGATCAGGCGGGTGGGCGCCGGGACGTCGAATTTTGACCTCGCCGGGGACGCCGAAGAGGGGATTGACCCAGTAGCGGTCGTACTGGTCCCGGTTCTCCGCCACGTGAATGCGCACGTCCTTGCCGATGGAGCGGTTCTGGGGGGCGCCGGTCACCTTCTCGGAGAGGGAGCGCATCTTGCCCTTGAGGGAGGAGCCGGGGATGTAGGGCTGCCCCGTCACCGGGTTGCGGATGACAGGCATGTCCACGTTGCCGATGGCAAGAGCGCCGGGTGAGCCTCCGATGTGCAGGCCGGTCACGGCCCGAATCCCTCCGGTGATGAGAATTCGCCCGAGCAGGGTCACGTCGGTCATGGTGTACCTCCTAATTTTCTTTTCCGCCGTAGGCTTTGTGGTAGGCCACGATGGCCTCAAAGAAGTCCATGAACCGGTTGAAGCGCGCCTTTCGCTCCTCCGGTTGCGGGGTCTGGCTCATCACTTCCAGGGCGGGGGCCAGGATCCGGCGCAGGTCTTCCATTCCCTGTCCTTCCCGTTTGGCGAAGTAACTGAGTTTGGGGCGCAGGAGGACGGCGTCCCGATAGGCGCTTTCGGGGTCTTTATCCCAGCGCAGTTGAATCTGGCGCGCAGTGCCGAAGACGTTGCGAATCTGGCTGGTGGCCACCTGTCGGGCGAGGGCCTTCCCGATCCTTTCGGCCCACACCACCAGCGTCTCTGGGTCGCCCTGGGCGATGATGCGATCAATGGTCGTCGGGTCTGGCATAGGAACGGGCTGCGGGTCTTTGGGATTTTCTCTGGACATGCTGACCTCCTCTGGTGAATGAAGTGGAAACCGTCTATTCTCTACGCTCCTTCCGGGTCAAAAACTCGGCCCAGCGGGCGGACAGGCCGATGGTCTGGATCAGGGTGGCTGAATTGAGTAACTCATCCCGGATGGCGATGATGCCCTCTTTGACCTCCCGGTCTTTCATCTGGGCCGCCGTCCGGGTCAACTGGTAAAAGGAGACCCACATCCACCGGCCAAAATGGGGCCGGCCCCGTTGCTTCCGGTTCTGTCTCCGGGTGCGTTCGTATTCTGCGGCAATCTCCAGGAGGGTCTGGAAGAGGGCCTTCGGCGCGCCCCGGTTCTCGCACCAGTCGGCCAGCGTATTGGCGCGCTGCCGGGCCTCGGCGAACTGGTCCCAGGTCAGCGCCTGGCCCAGGAAGGTGACCGCGTTCTTGCCCGGCAGGCTCTTGGCCGCCTTTTCGGCGTCCCGGGCCTCCCGGGCGGCCTGGTAGAGGGGATACCGGGGGTCGGCCAGGCTGATGCCGCCAGAGATGGTCACGCCGGGGTTCCAGGCGACGTACTCGGCGAAGGAGCGGCGGACCCGTTCGGCGAAGCGGGGCAGTGCGTCCCACGCGCCAACGATAAACAGGTCGTCGCCTCCAGCATACTGGAGGTACAACTGCTGGCGCAGGTCGTCGGCGTCCCCTTCCTGCGGACTGGCCAGGTAGGGAAGCCAGCCTTCAAAGAAGAGGCGTAAACTCAGGGAGAGCGTCGCCAGGCGGGAAAGGGTCAACTCCTGCTGGAAGAGTTTCCCCAGATCGTCCACGTCCATCCGCAACACGCCCCAACGCCGGATGCCCCGGGCGCGCCGGGCCAACTGGTCAAAGGTCGGGTTGTCCGGCGGCACCAGTTGGGCCAGAGGGCGCACGGTTCGCACCACGGGAACCGTGCCCAGCGCGGCCAAAAGGGGGGATTCGTCCACCACTTCCCCCACCGGAAATGGGCTGATCCGGGCCAGGGTCACCCCATCCAGGAGCGGGAGGGCGTTCTGCTTTTCCAGGGGCCGGCGGACGTCTATCAGGGCAACCCGTACTCCAAAGGCTTCCAATCCCGTCTGCCAGGTACGGACGGGGGGCATTTCGGAGGGGATGGGTGCCCGCAGCCAGAGGAAATGGGTGGCGCGAGTCAGGGCCCGGCCCAGTTCCTCAAAACTGTGGCAGAGTTCACACTTGCGCAGCGGTTCGGCGCCGGGCTCTTCCTCTTTCTGGAAGTGCTCGCCCTTTTGCCGTTCGGCCCCGCAGATGCTGCAACTCTGGTCCCGGTCCCCACCCACTCCGGCGGGAGTGCCGACAATGGCGAAGAGTTCCTCCGCGGGGAGGGCGGCCAGGGGACGGTGTTTGGCAGGCAGGAGGAACTCTTCGTGCAATCGTCGCCAGGCGTCGGGGAAGCGGGCGCGATCAAAATCCGCTTTCTTCAGAGGAGCCCAGGTCAGCGTAAGGTGCACGGCCCCCTTGTGGGCGATGACCAGTCGCCGGGTCACCTCGCAGCTGATTTCTTTCAGGCGTTCCTGCTGGCTCACGCCCGCCAGGAGGTAAAAGTTGCCTCCACCCGCGTAGATCAGGTTGGTCGGCGGGAGTCCCAACTGGCGCAGGATGAAGTCGGCCACCACCTCGGTCAGCAGTTGGACGTAGAACGAGCGGCCGCGCAGGGTCCGGGCCGCGCCGGCAGAGGTCAGGCTGTAGATGAAGTCCTGGATTCCGGCCAAATCTCCGGCGACCAGGACGGCCACTTCGTCTTCGTCCCCGACTGTCCGGCACCATTCCCCGCTGCGGTGGTCCGCGGTCAGGCAGGCGGCCAGGGCGGCCGTCATCCGGCTGTGGTCGTAGAGGCTGATGTCGGGGACGGCGTTGTGGTACGCCGACGGGATGCACCAGGTGAATTCCAGCATGCGCTGGAGGAGGAATTCCAGGAAGAAGGCCGGGTCCGCAATCTCCTTCAGGGGACGGCTGGCGCGTTCAAACTCCTCCCATAGTCGGAAGTACTCGTTGCGATATTCTTCTCTCCACTCCCGAACTTCTCACAACTGGGGGAAAAGGACGGAGCGCTGAAATTGGAGGGGCTTCAGGGGCAGGTAGCCGGGGAGGTCCTGCCCGGCCAGTCGGCCGAAGATGGAGCGCAGGTAGGGAACTTTGCGGTCATCCTTGTCTCCGTCCAGTTCTTCCCGCTCTCCAGCAGCGAGGAAGTCGGCCAGGCGGATGCGTTCGTCCACGTCGCTGCGCGGGGCGTGGTGGTAGACGACGCCACTGAGGGCTTTTCGGACTTCGGCAGGCAGCGCGCCGGCGAAGTCCTGGACGAAGGAGTAGCCAGCCAGGGCGTGGGCGTATTTGACGTCTTTGCGAGCCTCGGCATCGGCGATCTCCCGCAGGGGGGCATCGGCGCGCTGGGCGAACTTCCCGATGTCGTGAAGCAGGCCCGCCAGGGCGATTCGGTAGATGGCATCTTTTTCTTCCATAACGGCCTCCGAATAGTCAGGTCGCAAGGCGCAGGGCACAGGGCGCAGGGAGCAGGTTACCACCCGTCGTGAGCCGGGTCGTCTCCGGCATCGTGGTCATCCAGCACTTCCATAGGAACAGATTGCGGCCCAGGCCGGAGATGCCCTGATTGATGGCATCCTCGGTCCGGCGGGCGCCTTCCTCGTTGCCAATCAGCCATTGAATCAGGGCGACAAGGCCGAGGATAAACGGTAGGGCGACCAGAATGCATTCCATCGCATCTCCTCCTGTGCGGATTCTCTTATGCTGTCATTTTGTCATTCCGTCATCTCCTTCGCGCCTGCCCCATCCCTGTCGTCGTCTGATACCCCACTCCGGCGTAGAAAGCGTAGTCCGTCAGCGCCTGCAGGACCCCCACCCAGTACGGGTCGGCCCGGAGGAGGGTATAGCGGCAATAGCCCACAAAACCGATCTGCATCCCGTCTCCCTTCCCCGGCACCGCGCGGGTGGAGAGATCGTACCGGCTGATGGCCATGCACTCCTGGGCGAACCGCCGCACCTCCGGCGAGACTGTCACCGGCGAGAAGTCGTTCCACTTCTCCAGCAGACTCCCGTAGACCAGGTCCGGCAGGGGCAGGGGCACGTTCCGCCCACCGGAGTGAAAGGCCGTGGGGGAGAAAAACTCCAGTTCCAGATGACGGGGCAGCATCTCCCCCGTCGGCAGGGCTTTCCTCAGCAATGCCTGATACGTTGTCTGGTCCGCCCAGGGATGGACCGCCGGGTCCAGCGTTGCCCCCTGGACGGTCAGCCGGGCCCCCTCTATCTCCACCACCGGGGGCGGCGCCTCGGCCCAGCGGGCCAGATGCTCCGAAACCTCCGTTGTCAGCCCCGTGTAGCGCAGGAAGAGGGGGCGGCCCGGGGCGGCGACGGCCCTCGGCTCCCCCTCTACCCGCTCCAGGCGCACCCCCACCAGTGAGGAGCAGGTGAAGGGGCGGCGTTCGTCCGGCGCGTGCAACCGTTCGGCCAGGACGGGGTCCCGCCCGGCCACCCCCCGCAGAAAGACCGCGTGGCTGGCCCGTCCCAGATGCGGCGGGAGGACCGCCTCCTCCTCCGCCTGAAGCATCAGGACCAGACTGGTCAGCATATCACCTCCATTTTACCCATTCAGGGTTACAGGTCAACAGAGGAATTTCTGATTTCGCTCAGAGTTTTCTCGGATGCCAGAATGAGCAAATCGGTGTATACTGGACGACAGACGACGGACGACAGACCACCGACCACAGACGACGGACGACGGACGACGGACAACAGACCACGGACCACGGACCACTAACGGCTAACTGCTAACGGCTGACGGCTACCGAAATCCACGGGCCGAACTTTTCCCGCAGGAAATGGTATGTGAGACGGGTGCCCTCCGGCATGCCCCAGGCGATACGGCACTCCGCCAGAATCTGACTCTTATGGCTATCCAGCGTCTTCAACGTCAAGCCCAACTGCTCGGCGGCGTCCTGCAGGGAGGGGGCGGAGACCAGTACCTGCAGAACCTCCCGCTGCCGCTCCGTGAGATGCTCCCGGACGGCGGCGCAGCAGGCGGCGTCTTCGGGGCAGAGAGACGGCGCGGCGGCGGGGGGACGGGCCAGGGCCCGCAGGGCGGGGAAGTAGGCCCCCCAGGGGACCAGGGGGACGGGGATCAGGCGGACTCCGGCCTCCGGCGGGGCGTGGAGGATGGCCCCCTCCCGCGCCCGTTCCAGGAACTCCGGGGGCGTGTAGAGATGCCAGAGGCGGTCCCCTGGTGATCGCAGTGGAGCATGGCTGCGGTGGTCAGCGTCAGCGCCAGCAGGCGGGGGCCGCCCGCGATGCAAAGGTGCAGCGACCGGCCTTCCCCCTTCAACTCCGCCAGCAGGTCGCGCGCCAGCGCCCAGACCGCCTCCGCTTCCGCACCATCGGTAATCGCCGTCAGCGGTCGTCCCAGGGCCTGCAGGGGAATGCGACGGAACTCCAGGGGGCGACCCTGGTACTGCCCGCCCGCAAATTCGGCGCTCAACTGGGCCAGCGCCCGGCGCACCCGGGGGTCTTCCGGGGAAAGATGGAGGACCAGTACTCTGGAAAGCGATTCGCCCATCGCCAGCAGTCCGTCCACGGCGAACGTGACCACCTGGGCCTGCCCGCCCATTGTCACCAGCGCGACCTTCCCGCTTGGCGAAGAGGCGACCGTCCGCATCCGATGTTCCCGGAAAGAGGCATGAAACCTGCGACCCTGCTCCCTGCGACCCTGCGACCCTGCGACGTGCGACCTGCGACGTGCGACCTGCGCCCTGAATTATAGGCCAGAACGGAGTGGACGCAAATGGAGTGGTATAATCCTCTGCCTGCCGTTGCCATTGGAGGGCCGCCCCACAGTGGCAAATCGGTCCTGGCCTACAGCCTGACCCGCGCCCTGCGCGCTCGGGGCGTCCTCCACTACCTCCTGCGGGCTTACCCGCCCGATGGCGAGGGGGACTGGTTCCACGAGGGGGAGCAGGACCTGGTCCGTCACCTGCGGGTCAAGGGAGCCGTGAGCGACCGCTGGCTGGACCCGCTGCGGCGGGACATCGCCCGCCGTCACCTCCCCCTCATCGTGGACATGGGAGGTCTCCCGACGCGGGAGCAGGAGTCCATCCTGGACGAGTGCACCCACGGGATTCTGCTCACCCCATCCGACGAGGCCCGGCAGGATTGGGCGGACCGCTTCGCCGCCCACGGCCTGGTCCTCTTGGCGGACCTTCGCTCCGACCTGTGGGGGGAGGACCGTCTGGATGCGGTGGAGCCGGTGGTGCGGGGGGTTCTGGCGGGGCTGGAACGGGGGAGGGTGGCTCAGGGACCGGCCTTTGACGCGCTGGTGGAGCGGCTGGAGGCCCTCTTCCGGCCCTTCGCGCCGGACCTCTACCGCCGCCACATGGAGGCTGCGCCGGCCGAACTGGCGGTGGACCTGGAGCGGCTGGCCCGGCAGCGGGGCCATGACCCCAACCGGTGGCTTCCGGAGGACCTGGGGTGGGCCCTGGACTACCTCCCGGCGGGGGAGCCGCTGGCCCTCTACGGCCGGGGGCCGAACTGGCTCTACGCGGCCCTGGCCGTCCACGCGCTCCCTGCTCCCTTCTACCTCTTTGACGCCCGGCTGGGGTGGACGGCGCCGCCGGGCCTTCAGATGGGGACTCCCTCCTCCGGCCCCCTACGGGTGCAGGTGGGATGGGAGGAGGGGCAGTCCGTTGCCCGGATGGAGTTCTCCCTTCCGGAGGCCTATCTGGATATTACCGAGATGGAGGGGACGGTGGTCCCGGCCCCGCCTGCGGAAGGGCTCATCCTCAGCGGGAAACTTCCCCTCTACCTCTGGGCGGCGCTGGCCCGCCTCTATGCCCCGCGCCTGGCCTGGCTGGCCGTGGTTCAGCCGCAACTGAGCGCTCAGGAGACCCTCGGGGCCTTCATCGTCCACAGCCGGGCCGCCCCTCCAGTTGGGGCGGTCATCGGGGTGGGGTAGGTTCCCGTTGCTGCGTGCAGAAAAAGGGTTGGGGACAGGCGGCCGCGCCGCCTGCCCCCAACCTTCGCCGTTGTCCCACCTCCTTCAGCACCCCCGGTGGGACTTGAACCCACAGCCAGCGGCTTAGAAGGCCGCTGCTCTTCCTCTTGAGCTACGGGGGCATCCACCGATTACACTTTTCGCCACCAGAAACGCGCGCGATCGGTTTCCCCGACTGCCCTATTCCACGACCGGCTGCAACCCCTTATAGACCTCCCGGCCCATCAGGGTCCGCAAAATGGTCTCTGCCGAACGCCCAACCAGACTCGACAGCTGGCGAGGAGTGAGCGGCGTATTGCCATTGGCCAGGAATACCCGAAAGACCGCATCCACCAGTGGCAGTTCCTGATGGAGATACCCCGCCTGATGACTGCAGTGCTCCCGGATCAGGTGCTCCAGGCCGTCCATCCGGGTCACCTCTGCCGTCTCCGGGTCCACCCAGTCAATGGTATCAATATCCAGATGATTGGCGAACGCGGCCCGGTGTTCCGGGCAGAGGTGATGCCAGAGTTCCACCCGGAGATTCCGACCCGTCTGCTCCCACCAACTACGGTTAATCTGGAAAGGGGTATCTATCGTCGGTCGGATACGGCTCAAACGCTTTCCGGAAAGACTGATTTCCGCCATTCTTAACCTCTACCAGCCAGGCCGTCCCCGACTGACCCAGTAGTAGTCGCCGACGAAGGTGTACCGGTCATCGGTGACCAGGGTGGTCAGAATAGGGCCAGGGGGCACCCGCATCACCAGGTTGACCGCGCTGTAGAGAGTGGCCGCGTGCACGGTCCCCTGAGGGCTCAATTTGGCCAGTTCGGGGAAGATTTCGGCCACCACGTCCGCCAGAGAGCGACGTTCGCGCCGCACCCGCTCTTCGGCCACATCCAGGGCAGCGGGGTCGGTCACGGCAATGACCAGCAGGTCATCATATTCGCAGGAAATCATGTGGCGGCCCATCTCAAAGCGAAGCACGCCATCCTCCACGCTGACGGCCCGTACCCATTCCCGCTTCGGGCGGGTGGGACGGCGCCGGATCAGCACCACCCCCGGTTCCTTGGCCCGCCGGATTTCCACATAGGCGCCAACGGGCAGGTCGTACCGTTCGTACCACTCCCCCAGGCCGTATACAAAACGGCGCTCCCGCACTACCCATCCGGGCATCTCCTCCCCCGTCTCCTCATCCCGGAAGATGAAGCGGATGCGGTGAGTCCGCCCGGTTGGGCATACCCGCGCCACCGCAGGGGAAAGGGGCAAGGTGCCGGACCGCCGATGGGGATAGGTCAGCACCACCCGCACTGGCTCTTCCGCCTTCGGCGGGGCGACCATGTCGGACCATTCATCGCCCAGCCAGCGCTCCAGGTTGAGCAACGTCTCATCCAGCAGACGGTGGTCGTACTCCACCTGGCGGGGGCGCAGGCGGGCTGGCGGGTCCAGAATCGGGGCCGGTTCCAGCCGCCGCAGGTACCACAGAATCTGCCCCGCTGGCCCCACCTCGTCAAAGCGCTCATCCTCAAAGAGAGCGTGATTGAGAGAGAAGAGCGCCAGTTGGGGGTTGACCTCTTTCGGCATATCCAGGTAACCGATCAGCGCATCGGCGGGCAGTGGCCCACCCCCCGCCTCATCCAGCACCGCCTCAGCCACGTTCAGTTGACCGGTGGGAATCTCCACCAGCAAGTCTTTTAAGAACCACTGCCCCACGAGAGAGACGAACCCCGGCTCTGCCTCCAATCGGGCCGTCAGCGCTTTCTGGACAGATTCCCCATAGCGGGCATACAATTCCTCGGGCGAGAGTGCGGGTCCCGGGTCCTCTTGAGGAACGTCGTTCAGTTTGTGAACGGGCAGTTCGGCCGCGAATTCCCGTACACGGCCTTCCGGAAAAGCGACCTGAATGACCCGGAAGGGGCCCAATTGCGGATTACGGCCATCCCGAATGCCAACAACCTGGCCCCCAACAAAATCCAGGCTGGGAAAGAAAACGGTATCTCCTACCTGATAGGAGTTTTTAGGAAGATAGAGGCTGCCCCCAGAGAGGATATGGGCAATGCGCTCCTCTTCTTTGCGGCACCGGAAAGCCACCAGCGCCCGGGCCATTTCTTCGGTGGAAAGGGGCATTTCCCGTTCCACCAGAAGGTTTTTCAGGTACTCCAGGTCATCCGGTGCAGGCTGGAAGGTCTCCCAGTACGACGGTTCCTGTGTTTTCCGTTGAATCACGTCCTCTGTCCCTCAACCAATCTCGCTTTGGCAGCAATCTGTAGTGGGATTATACCAGAATTCAATCGGTTTGACAAATGAAGCCGGGCCACGCAGGGCTTATCAATGCTCTGACGAAAATGCTCGTAGTGAGCCACGAAGTGAAGCGGAGTGGCGTCCAAAAGGCCCAAAACGGCACTCCGCTGGCGCTTCGTGCCTGATTACGAACGAACAAGATGAGAGCGCTGATAAGCCCTGGGGCCACAAGATTTGCGGCAGTGACAGAGCCACTGCCCGTTTGTTCCCGAACAGCGATGGTAACTATTCAGGCCTCCTCACCCCTCCCCCAGCCCCTCCCCTCTCCCGCTCGCTTTCAGCGGCGGGAGAGGGGAGGGGAAGTAAGGGGATTTTGCGGTGGGCGGCGAAGCCGCCCACCGCAAAATCCCCTTTTTATCCCCCTCTCCCCCGCCGCGAAGCGGTGGGGGAGAGGGGGACAAAGGGGGTGAGGGGGGCCAAAAGCCGCTTGAGCGCATCAGGTGTGGATTTTGCCCTATAGCGTATTTTTACAGGGTTTCTTGACAAAACATTCCAGGATGTTATACTATGAATGGACGCCGGGACAAACGGGCCCGAAGACATTCTGCCCTGTTCTCCCTCACCCAGCGGGTAGCCGGAAGACTGCCCGTCTACACCTTCTGGGGTGGTTTGCGGCTGGCCCGTCCACCAGATTCCCCTCTTTACTGTAACTCCCAGGCCCGGTGAGTCGTTCCAGGAGTGAAGGATGTCCCCATTGGCGGATGGCGACCTGGTTCGCCAGGCCCAGCGGGGGGATCGGGACGCCTTCGCGGAACTGTTCACCCGCTACGAGGGCCGCATCTTCGGCTACGTCTACCGGATGGTGGGCGACCGCGCCTGGGCGGAGGACCTGACCCAGGAGACGTTCATCCGCGCCCATCAGCACCTGAGACGCCTGGGCCCGCCCTACGACTTCAAATCCTGGCTCTACCGCATCGCCGGGAACCTGGCCCTGGATGGCCTGCGGCGGCATCAGCGAGAGGTCCCCCTGCCGGATTGGGACTCCGGCGCGCCGGAGCCGGTGGACACACATCCAACGGCGGACCCGGAACAGCAGGCCCGGCAGGCGGAACTGCGCGCCGCCGTCTGGCGGACCCTCCACCGTCTCCCCAACATGTACCGTCAGGCCCTCCTCCTGCGGGAACTGGAAGGCCTCTCGTACCAGGAAATGGCATCCATTATGGGTATCTCGCTGGATAACGTCCGGGTCGTCCTTCACCGGGCCCGGCTGGCCTTCCGCGACCTCTACGGCCTGCAGGTGATGGCGGAGGAGGGGCGGCTGGCCTGCGATGCGCTGAACGAACTCCTTTCGGCGGAAGTGGATGGGGAACTGGACCGCGCGGCCCGCCGCCGGGTCCGGAAACACATCGCCGCCTGCCCCGTCTGCCAGCGCACCCGAAAGGAACTGCTGACCGTCTCCAGCCTGCTGGCGGCCCTGGCCCCCGTCTTCCCACCGCCGACGCTGAGGCCGGGATTCCTCTCCCGACTCCAGCAACGGCCCCCCTCCGGGCCGCCGCCTCCTCCGGCCCCGCCGCCGGGCCCGGTCTCCCGGCCGGGGAGGGGCCGCTGGATTGCTCTGGCCGCCGTCGGCGGGGTGGTCCTGCTGACGTTGGGGGGTCCTGCTGGCCCTCCTGCTCCTCTCCGGCCTCCGCACCCTCTCCCTCTCGCTGGCGTCTCCCACATCCCCCCCCCGTTGCCTCCCCCGTCGCTTTTCCCCCCATGACCCCGACCGGAGAGGCCGCCGTTGCTCCGGTGGAAGCCACCCCCACGCCCACCGCGCCGCCGCCCGGGGAGACCCCCTCCCCAACGCCCACACCGACGCCCTGTGTGCCAGACGCCCGCTGGGTCGCCGATGTGACCGTCCCCGATAACACCGTCTTCGCCCCCGGGACGCCGTTCGTCAAGACCTGGCGGGTGCGCAACTCCGGCACCTGCGCCTGGGAGCCGGGGACCCGGCTGGTCTTCATCTCCGGCACCCCGATGGGGGGTCCGGCGGCAG
>Ga0101941_1001244_pt2 | contig 17763 bp, 18 predicted proteins | sample DewCreD2012metaG_3_FD_75242 | JGI IMG/M metagenome (GOLD analysis project Ga0101941, IMG submission 75242) | Hot spring sediment bacterial and archeal communities from British Columbia, Canada, to study Microbial Dark Matter (Phase II) - Dewar... ...
GACCGCGGCACCTGCCGAGATGCCGACCAGCAGTCCCTCCTCGCGCGCGAGCCGCCAGACCATCCGATAGGCTTCCTCCGTGCTGATGCGGAGCTCCATGTCCGCCAGCGTCGGGTCATAGATGCCGGGCACAAGGGCGGTCTCCAGATGCTTCAGTCCTTCCAGACCGTGCAAGGGTGAATCGGGCTGGAACGAAACGAGCCGAATGGCGGGATTATATTCGCGCAGTCGCCGTCCCGTGCCGACGAAAGTGCCCGTGGTACCTAATCCTGCTACAAAATGGGTGATGCGTCCTTCAGTTTGTCGCCATATCTCGACGCCCGTCGTCTCATAGTGCGCCTGCCAGTTGGCGGGATTGTTGTACTGGTCAGCATAGTAATAAAGGTCGGGACGCTCGGCATAGAGCTGGCGCGCCATACGGATTGCACCATCGGAGCTTTCCAATGGATCCGTATAAATCACTTCCGCACCGTACGCGCTTAAGATGCGCTTGCGCTCAAGGCTGACATTGGCGGGCACACACAGCGTGACACCGAAGCCCAGCGCGGCACCAATCATTGCATAAGCGATACCTGTGTTGCCGGAGGTCGCATCCAGCAGGCGCTTCCCCTGGTGCAGCTCTCCACTTTCGATCGCCGCGCGAACAATGTTCCATGCAGGGCGATCCTTCACCGAGCCGCCCGGATTGAACCACTCCGCCTTACCATAAATCTCGATGCTTTCAGGCAGGTGCGCCGTCACGCGCCGCAGCCGAATGAGGGGCGTATAGCCGATTAGCTCGACGACCTCCGCCACCTGTTGCAACTCGTGCGGCAACCGTATAGAACAGGGGTATCTCATCGCTTAGCCACGCGAAGTATACCCTATGGGGGATGCTTCTTGTAGAGTATAATAGAGGATGCTCCCAAGAAGGCAGCTCCCGGAGGGGGCTGCCTGTTCGTTTTGGGAGCGTGAAACTATCTCGGAGGAGGTATGAACCAACCAATGGGCTACATAAGTCGTAAGGGCTTTACGCTGATTGAGCTGCTGGTCGTGATTGCGATTATCGCGATCCTGGCAGCGATCTTGTTCCCTGTCTTTGCGCAGGCACGCGAGAAGGCACGCCAGACGCAATGCACCAGCAACATGAAGCAGATTGCGACAGGCGTGCTGATGTACGCGCAGGACTATGACGAGCGCATGCCGATGAGCGCGTATTTTGGGCGTGATGCTGCCAATCAGGTGGCGTTGATTACCGTGTACGACGCGATTGCCCCGTACCTGAAGAACACCGATATCTTCATCTGTCCCAGCTATCGTCCGGGCATCGACTGGCAGGCACGGCTGGCGGCGATCGGGGTACGATATGGCGGCACCTTCCGCTACACGGGCTATGCACCCAACCTGGGGCTGTTCGGCGAGAACTTCTGTGGCACCGCGCTGAACCGCTACACGCCTGTGACCGCGCTGGCAGCAATTGAAGCGCCCGTCGATACCATCATGCTGTTCGACGGTTATGTCAAGAGCCTGCAGCAGACCCTGCCATTCAGCCTGTTTCTGGGCTATGCCCGGCATAGTGAGGGTCTGGTGATTAACTTTGCCGACGGGCATGCGAAGTGGTTCCGCTACGCGGCAGTAAATGAGATCGCGAAGCAGTTCCCCACACCGTCGGGCGCGCGCAGCCGTACCTATTACAGTTGGCGCACGGATGTCCCGCTCGTTGCCAATGAATCGGGGCTGGAGAGCATCGCTTCCACGCCGGCGCAACCCTATAACGACCTGCACGGCGTGCCTGGCACCGCCATTACCGATTCGGAGGACTTCCCCTGTCAGTAAGATCGGGACCTTGCGGGGATTGGGGAAGGGCAACTTTCCTCGCTCCTCCCCGATCCCGATTTACCCCTATAAGGGAGCTACGGAGCAGAAGGTATAATTGGCTTCCCGATGCTTAAGCGTCTGGGTTTGCTGGGCTTGCTCTGGTTGTGGCTGTTTTGCTCTGTGGGTGCGCAATCCCTGCCCGAATCGGTCGCGCTGTTGCGTCGGCTTGGGCTGGAAGGGCGCGTTATCTGGGTTGATGCAACGGCTAATCTCCACTGGCTGATTGATCGCAAGCAGGTACGAGCATTCGTTCAGAACTGTCGGCGTGTCGGCTTGAACACCATCTTGCTGGATGTGAAACCTGTCAGCGGGCATGTGCTTTATCACAGCCAGATTGCGCCTCGGCTCACGGAGTGGCGCGGCATCAAAGTGCCCCCTGATATGGATATCCTGCAGATGTTTCTGGACGAGGCGCACGCTCAGGGACTGGAGGTGCATGCCAATATCAATGTGCTGTCTGAGGGGCATAAGCTGTTCCATACGGGTCCCGCGTACGAGCGTCCGGAGTGGCAGATGGTCGCCTATTCACGCAAGCGCACCCTCATCCTGCCTGATGGCACGCGCTATCCACTTGATCGCTTTGATGTATCGCCCCCACCGGACGGGATTGCCGCCTATCGGCGGCTGAACGCCCCCACGCCACCAGCGGGACGCAACTGGGCCTATGCGCTGCTGACTGATGATCTGCGCGTGCAGGCTGTCACCGATGGCATGTTCGTCCATCAGCCAATTACCCCGCCTGAAAATGGCTGGGTGCTGATTGCGGACGGTCAGGCAGCCGCGCAGCTGGAGCGGCTCAGTACATTGGGTGTCGTGCTCCGCCTGGAGACCCAGCCGATGCTTCAACCGATTGGCGACTCAGACACGGAGGGCATTGCCGTGTTCGTTAACCCGCTTCATCCCGAGGTGCGCACGCGCCTGATGGCGATTATTCGCGAGCTGTGCTTAAACTATCCTATCGACGGACTGGTGTTGGATCGGATGCGCTGGGCGAATGTATACACCGACTTTTCCGACATGACCCGTGCAGCTTTTGAGGCACGCTACGGGCGCGTGGCGAACTTTCCTGACGACATCCTCCGCCCGCCCGAAATGCCCCGCGATTCCTACGAACGCGGACCCCGCTTTGGACAGTGGGTACAGTTCCGTGCGGAGGTGATTCGCGAACTATTGCGCGAGATTCGGCGCGTGGTCGAATCTGTTCGCCCGATACCGATTGGGGCTTATGTGGGCAGCTGGTATCCCGTTTACTACGAACTGGGAGTCAACTGGGGCAGCGACGCGCTGGAACGCCCCTATGCGTTCGTGGACAGTGAGTATCGATTCAGCTCCTATCTGTTCGATATGGACTATCTGATGCCCGGTTGTTATTTCAATGTGCCCTTTATGGCGGAGGCACCTCTGTACGATGCGGACGAAGTGCGCACGGTGGAGGGCATGACACGCCGCGTGATGAATTGGACTAATGGCGAGGTGCTGGTCTATGCGGGCATCTACACGCAAGATTACACAGGCGACCCGGCAGGCTTCGAGCGGGCGATCTGCGCCGCGCGGCTCAACTCGCATGGCGTGATGATTTTCGACGCGGTGCAGATTGTACAGTGGGACTGGTGGGAGGTGATTCGGCGCGGGCTGGGCACACCCGACGGGTCGGAACCACCCCTTGCCCCTCATCAGCTGCCTAACTTGCTACCCACTCTGCGCAGCAGCCAGCTGAGGGGAGATTGAGCCTTGTCTGGCATCGCCACCACTGCCTCTATCCCGCGCGCCCAAAGAAAGAGGTTGCCCATGAAAACCGAAATCGAACTGACGCCAGCACAGTGGGAGCAGCTGCGAAAGCTTGCTGAGCAGCAGCAGAAAAGTATTGCGGAGCTAATCACCGAAGCGATCACTCAGCTGCTGCAAGCGCCCTCTGCGACCGAGTGGGACGAGCGCAAACAGCGAGCATTATCCGTCGTGGGGCGCTTTCCAGCGGAACCTGAACTGGCACAGCGGCACGATGACTACCTCACGCAGGAACTATGAGGGTTTATGTAGATACTTCGGCATTTTGAGCGGTGCTCAACCCTCGTGATCTTTTTCACGCGGCGGCGCGGGAGAGCTGGATAACTTTTTTGGAGGGTGAGGCGACACTTGTATGCTCGAATTATGTGCTTGTGGAGACGATTGCCCTGGTGCAGCGTCGGATGGGCTTGGAGGCTGTGCGTGCGTTTGTCGAGGATGTATTGCCTGTGATCCAGGTGTAATGGGTCTCAGAGACTGTTTAAGAACCATCCCTTGCAATATACCGCATCAGACGCCATACCCCTGCCAACCATATCCAAGCCTCCTCCACCACACACAACACATCCCAACACCGAGACAAACAAGTACGGGTACGGCATGCCGTACCCCAACAACCACCACGCAAAACTACGCTCCACCAACCAACGACGCAACAACACCACAAAGCCACTACCCCCAAAACGACCGACACACTCTAAACCCACCTCCCACTGCCCCAACCACCACGCCAACAAGCCCGCCCGATCATACACCCCATCCGCAATCACCACACGCACCGAACCATACCGAACCATCCGCCCCCGTCACTTGTACCCCTCACAGGTTCCCCTGCGAGTCCACCGCGATGTGTCGCTTGCGCCCTTTGAGTTTCTTCCCACCGTCGTACCCGCGTACCCCCCTTTTTGGGTGGTCGGCACACGCTGACTGTCCATCGCCACCGTTTGGGGCTGCCCGCGTCGCTCACGCCGACGCGATTGGGCTACCAGCGCGTGCGGCACTTGTTCAAACACCCCTAATGCTTGCCCGCGACGGAAGTGGTAATAGATGGTTTGCCACGGGGGCAGGTCGCGGGGCAAGTCGCGCCAGCGGATGCCGTTGACGAGGACAGAGAGCATCGCGCGGTAGAGGTCGTAGAGGCTGTATTGGTGGGGTGTGCCGATGGGTTTGCGTTTGCGTCCATAGAGGGCGCGTTTGAGGGCGGGTTCCGTCATTGCCCCCTCTTCGGATGTTGGGTCTGACGGAGAGGTTGGTTGGACACGCATATCGTGATGATACTTCACCTACCTTCTTAAAAAGTCTCTAAGATCATTGACCTCACTGTAATAGACGATTTTATTTTATCGCCAGATTGCGTGCGTTGACCACAACGAATTGTGTTTTCTACGATGGTTGGTGTAATTCCTCTGGCTTGCATCGCATCTAAAGCATGTCCTGAATAATACTTTCCCCCGAATCGTTGCGGGAAGATTGAGCGGCTTGGAACTACCTGTATTCACACTGCCTCGAAGTCATTTCAAAATGCTTTGTGTTGAGGTAAACTATGACCACGTCCTATGTGGAGGAGGTAAACGATGAAGGGCAAACCGACGGGTGCCCAGGAGGAAGCGCTCCAACCTCTGCTGCCCTCCGCCCCATTCGCCGAGCATGACCCCGTGCCGACGAAGGCTGAATGGCATCTTGTAGGTCCTGCGCCCAGCAGGTCGGTGATGCCCAGACAGGATGGAAGCCCCGTGGCCTGCGGGAGGCGACATAGACTGTGGCAATATCAAGGCGTCTGGGAACACATCAGGCGCGAGTATCGGGCGAGACTGGACGCGCAGGGTCAGCTTGGATAGAATTTTGAAATGACTTCGTAGGATTTATCGACTGACACACCTGTCGAGGGGTCGTCAAGACCTGTGGGCACCAGAATCCTACCACCTGTGCCCGTTTGACATGCATTGGGAATGGGGTATATTAATTAAGCGAGCGGGCATAGCTCAATGGCAGAGCTCCAGCCTTCCAAGCTGGCGGTGCGGGTTCGATTCCCGCTGCCCGCTCCATCTGGAGTACCTTGCCCCTAGACACCGCAACCGATTGTGTTCTACGCCTTCATACGCTTTGGGGAAGGAAAATACAGACTCTCCGCCGGAGCGTTATTGAAGCACGCTCTTAACTCGTGAATCGCTCTTTGATGGCGGGGCATGTCAGCACAATCAATACTGCTACAGGGTAGATAATCGAGAGGGCAGTTCCAACGAAGCCCCCTATAAGACCGCCCACCATCGCGGCAGCTCCTGCCTGCTGGTCCGCTCCAAGAATCCGCTGCTGAATGGGTGTCATTACAGCAAAAGTGAGAACAAGTGATACCAGTGTCCACAGGATCGAGACAACGCTGTAGACTATCATCAGGTTATAGCCCAGGGGCGACATGCGAAGCAGCATGATGGCACTCACCAGCAGCACAATCGCCAGGATGACAGCTACCAGAGACTGGAGAACCGTCAGCCGCATGTAGGTTGGGTCTTTCAGGAGCTGCATTTGTGGATTCTGAGCACCTTGGGGCGCCATTTCTGCCAGCGTTCCAGCAAAGGGCCCCGTCGCCAGCCCACATAAGCCACCGCATAATCCCAGTATCCCCAGCACGATGCCGATTACACCGATTACCGTTACCGCAGTTGGTCTTGGCATATCGCACCTCCATGTAGTGCCGTGATTCGCACTATCGAGGTAGACTCCTGCTTAAACGGGGGCGAAGGCGTTGCACATGGGCAGTGCTACGGGCTATGTCGTAAACGAAATCGGCTGCACGACCTGTGGAGCAGGATGTCATCCGATAGCAACGCGTTGTCGAAACTGCGGCAACGATCCGTTGTTAGGCGCAGGGTACTTGATCGGTCCCCTGCCGATAGGGCAGTTCCATCGCATCGTGGGCATTCGGTTGCTCATCGTGGGGTTTCTATGGGGTGCGGTCCTGGTAAAAGAAGGAGCTGGGTTCTCCCCGGGGTCCAGCGTGGCAGGTGCACTGGGCTGGACCGGAGTACTGCTTGCCGCATTGGTCCTTTCGGGCTTTCTTCGCACGGCGTGGCAACTGTGGCGATTGACGCGCATGCGCCTGATTATTCACCCTGCTGGCATGACCCTGTTCTATTGGCAGAACGGACGCGCCTACATGGATCGGATGGTCTGGGGCGAACTGGCACCCCCGATGGCGGAGCAGCGCCACTGGCTGTTAAGGTTATTCAGTGCGATCGGACACCTGATGGCGATAGGGGGCTTGCACTGGCTGGCATTACTTGTCCCAGAGCCTCTGAAGGAGATGCTTCTGCAAAGTCTGGCGAACCCGGCACGACGCTGGTCGGTTCCGTTAAGCGAGCGGGTACACCCGCCTACGCACACATTGTCCCTGCTCGCGGTGCATGCTCTGCCCCACTGGCTCGCCAGCGGTCAAATCCGACTGGAGCCGGGGTATGAGCCGACCCCCAAACGCCCGTTCCTCGCCGTTGACTTCAGTCAGCGGGTCCTGCGTGCGTACCCATTTCGGGAGGTACTGCTCGACGATGTGCCCGATAGAGACTTCAACCTCGTGCTTGATCTGCCCCTTTACAGGGAGCCACGCCCCGAATCGATTAACCCCGACGGCACGCGCGTAGTGCTGGATACCACGCTGGAACCTGAGAAAATGCCGGCAAACGGAGCCGCCGCGAGGCGCCCCTTCGATGCTTTCGCACTGCCTTACGAGGGACCCTACTGGCTCCGCGCCGACTGGAACCTCATCCGAATGATCGAATCGCGCCGACGCGCCAGCGAAATTGCCAGTTCTCGCGACTCCTCCGCCGAAACCTCGTACGCTTAACAGCCCTTTCCCACCGTTCTGGCACGCTCTTTGCTCCTCTTTGAAGAAACAGCAGGCAACGCCTGCATCCTGACAGGAGGTGCAAAACGATGCTTAAGGGAACGATGGGTAAATGGATTGGGCTAAGCGGTCTCACCGTGCTGATCGGCTGGAGCAGCGCCTATGCCAGCGATCCGCAGTTCAACGCCGAGAAGATTGCTTTTCTGGGTACTCTCACTCTCCGAATCAACGCGGTCTCACCTGGAACCAGCACCCAGATCCTTTATAACGGCAATCCCATGAATGTGCTTGCAGGGCAGTATCAGGTGACGATTACCGGAGCGCCAACTGGCATCACGCTGACGAACTTCGCCTTCTGTGTTGACCTAGACCACTGGATGAGACTCAATCGAGATTACACTTACGAACTCTGGTGGGCAAAGGGTCGCGCAGGAGCACTGCTCGCCCAGCATGATAGCTTCTTAACGGGGAGCAATCTCAACCACAAGGGGGCTGGTTTTCAGGTTGCCATGTGGGAAATCGCTTATGACCACACACTGGGCAATGGCGACAACCTGAATGGGAATGTGTTCAAGTATTCCGCCAACACTACCATTAGGAACTACGCGAACTCACTGTTGGTCAGCACAGCAGGTCAGACGGCACCTTACTTCTATCTGCGCGCGGTTGGAAGCGGCTCCCGTCGCGGTCAAGACCTGGTGATGCCTGTGCCTGAGCCGCGCACGCTGATCGCGCTAGGCACAGGACTGGTCGGCTTGCTCGCACGCTGTCGCCGCAAAATCTAAACGCTACCCCCTTGCCCGTACCTCCACGAGCTATACAAAACTCTCAACTTGACTGAAAGCGAGGAGTGTACGGGCAAGGGACCTAACACACCAAGCCGCTCTCGAACAGCAAGCCCCGTGAGAAATCGAGGGTGTTTCGAAAAATTGTGGGGCATCGGGTTGCTCAACACCCAAAACAGCAGGAGATGGCCTGACGATGGCGTAAGCAATCTTCATGCGGGTACGGAAACAGAGGCAGGATCTCGATAGCCCATGGAAGGAGGTGTTGACACGCTTCTTTCTGCACCTGATCCAGCTTACCCATCCCGAACTCTACCACCTCATTGACTGGGAACGCGGTGTTCGTTTTCTCGATACTGAGCTCCAAAAGATTGCTCCAGCAAGCCGCACCGGGCGTCAAACGGTGGATAAACTGGCTCAGGTCTATCTCAGAAATGGCGATGACCAGTGGATCCTCGTCCATGTGGAGGCGCAGGCGCGCCCCGAAGCCAATTTCGAGGAGCGTATGTATACTTATCATGTTCGCCTCTGGTTGCACTATCGCCGCATAGTGGTTAGCATCGCGCTACTGGCAGACAAGAACCCAAACTGGCGTCCTTATCGATATGAGCAATCGCTTGCAGGCTGCCGCCTAAGGTTCGAGTTCCACTCGGTGAAACTGCTCGATTTTGATGAGAGGCAGCTGCTTACAGACGAGAACCCATGCGCTCTGCTCTTGCTTGCTTTCCGGCGGGCGGCGGAAACTGAAAACTCCAACGAGCTACGTTTTCAGGCACGCGTGGAACTGATGCGGCTAACCTTGGATCGAGGGTATAATGAGGAAACGACAGGCACACTATTGCGCCTGCTGGAGTGGATTATGAGTCTGCCAGAGGTATTGGAAAAACGCTACGAGGAGCTGCTGGAGGCAGTGAAGCGGGAACGCCAGACACCGTTCCTCGCTTCATTTGAGCGCCGTGCGCTGCGAGAGGGCTTGCAGCAAGGTTGGGAGCAAGGGTTGCAACAAGGGTTGCAACAAGGGTTGCAACAAGGGTTGCAACAAGGGCTACTCGAAGGACTCATTGCCCTGTTGAATGATCTCTATGGTGCTGTGCCCGAAGCGTTGGTGCAACAACTGGAGCAAATCACGGATCGAGAGATCCTGCGCGCCCTTTATGCGGAAGCCGCTCGAGCCGGTAGTCTCGACGCCTTTCAGCAGCGCTTGAGTGCACGGATTGCCTCTCGTGAAGGCAACACCGAAGATGCGTCTGGTAATAAAGAGTGACGCTATGCACTCCTTTGTTCTCACCAGGACGCCTCCCGATATTGCCTCCAAACGAGTTGATAGACCGCGCGTGTCTGGCGAGCAATCCGTGCCCAATTAAACTCGCGCTGCACAATGCGCTGGGCACGCGCAGCGCGTTGTTGTGCTTCTCGCGGATGTTGTAGCACCCGCAGAATGCCCCAAGCAAGACTCTCGGCGTTGCCCGCCCAGGTCACGATGCCCGTCCGCTCGTGCTGCACCACCTCCTTCAATCCCCCTGCATCCGAAACAACCACAGGCACTCCCGCCGCCATCGCCTCCAACGCCACAATGCCGAACGGCTCATACAAGCTGGGATAGACCGCCACATCAACCACCCGATAGAGGCGTAGCAACTCCTCATCGGGAATGAAACCCGTGAAATGGACACTCTCCTCCATGCGCAGGAACCGTACAAACTCCTCCAGCGGAGCGCGTACACCCCCTCCCGCAATGACCAGCTGAGCGTGGGGCACATACGCTTTCACCTGTGGGAACGCCTGCAACAACACATGGACGCCCTTCTCGCGCACCATGCGCCCCACAAAAAAGAGAAGCGGCTGGCCCGGCGCGGCGAAGCGGGCGCGAAAAGCGGCACGCTCCGATTCAGGGAACTCAAAGGCGAACTTGTCGGCACGAATGCCGTTAGGAATCACATCCATCTTGTCGTAGGGCACACTCAACACCCGATGCACCTCGTCACGCATGAAATGGCTACAGACAATCACGCGCCATGCCTCGTAGCACAGCTCCCACTCGTGATGACTGATCACGCGGGAGAGATCGGTATAGAGCCCCCCATGCCGACCATGCTCCGTGGCGTGAATCGTGGCGATCAAGGGGAGTTTGAACTGGTGCTTCAGAGCACGTGCGGCAGGCGCCACCAGCCAGTCATGCGCGTGGAGTAGCAAGGGACGCCTCGGACGCCGCCCAGGCGCCATGCCCCAGTCGCGTAGAAGCTGCCTTGCGCGTGCTTCCATGGCGGCGTTCAGCGCGTAAACCTGACCCAGCAGCTCGCTCGGCGACGGCGCAAAGGGCGTGCCAACCCGATGGAGGAGCACCTCGTTCTCGACCGATTCATCGGGTGCGTCGGGGTGTGCCGCCGTAATCACATGTACCTCCACCCCTTGCTGCGCCAGCGCTTCGGACAGCTCCTGCATATGGCGGGCGATGCCCCCCACAATGCGCGGCGGATACTCCCACGAGAGCATAAGCACACGCATATCAGATCGCCATCATCGTCGCAATTTCCAGCTTGCGGGCGTCGACCGTTCGGGTCGTCATCTGAACATATTCGATAGGCACGGTGATAAGCTTACCGCCCTCGATGCCCACCATCTCGTCGGTACCGCCCTTCAGCAGGCGTTCGACGGCAAGCACGCCGAACTGCGTCGCCAATACGCGATCGAAAGCGGTGGGTGAACCGCCACGCTGCATGTGCCCCAGTACCAGCGCGCGAATGCGGTATGGCGTGTGCATCTCCAGAAACTTTTGCACATCGGCGGCGCGTGCAGCACCCTCCGCCACCACAATAATGCTGGAATGCTTGCCCCGTTGATAACTCTCGTCGAGGCGACGGAGCAAGTCGGAAAGGTCATAGGGCACCTCAGGTATCAGGATCGCCTCCGCGCCCCCCGCCAGCCCGACCTCCAGTGCAATAAAACCGTTATGGCGCCCCATCACCTCGATCACAAACACGCGCTCGTGCGAGTAGGCGGTGTCGCGAATCTTGTCGATGGCATCCATCGCGGTGTTAACAGCTGTATCGAAGCCGATGCTGTAATCGGTGCCCGGAATATCGTTGTCGATGGTGGCAGGAATGCCAATCACCTGCAGCTTAGCATACCGGCGCAGAGCAATCGCGCCACGCATGGAGCCGTCACCGCCAATCACCACCAACGCATCGATGCCGTGCTGCGCAAGTACCTGCGCTGCTTGATGCAGCCCCGCCTCGGTGCGAAACTCCTCGCTGCGAGCGGTGCGCAGAATCGTTCCCCCGCGATTGATGATCCCGCCCACGGAGGGACTGCTCATCGGCTCGATCTCGCCTGCAAGCAGCCCAGCATAGCCACGCCGAATGCCACATACCTCCACCCCATGGTAGAGCGCGGTGCGCACGACCGCTCGTATCGCCGCATTCATGCCAGGCGCATCGCCTCCACTGGTTAGCACCCCGATCCGCTTCATGGTTTGGCTGCCTCGTTCTATCAGATGACCGCAAAGCTCGGTTTCCGTTTCTCCAGGAAGGCGCGGATGCCTTCCTGCCCTTCTGGGCTAACCCGCAGCTCGGCGATTCGCGCAATGGTCAGCGAACGCAACTCATCGACAGGCAGCGTCTGCGTGGCATGCAACAGCATCTTGGCGGACGCCATCGCCTGCGGACCGTTTTGGAGCAGATTCGCGATGGTCTGATGAATGGCTTCGTCGAGCCGCTCCGCGGACACGACGCGATGCACCAGCCCGATTCGGCAGGCGGTCTCTGCATCGAACCGTTACCCAGTGAGGAACAGGGCACGCGCATGTCCGTAGCCGATTTTGCGCACCACATAGGGCGCGATGACCGCCGGGATCAAACCCAGCCGAACCTCGCTGAAAGCGAACCGCACGTCGGGAGTAGCCAGCACCAGATCACACACAGCTACCAGCCCCACTCCGCCCCCCATCGCGGCACCATGCACCCGCGCAATCACCGGCTTCGGACAATGGTCAATCACCTCAAACATCCGTGCCAGTGCCCGCGCATCCTCCAGATTCTGCGCATAGGAGTAGTTGATCATCGCCCGCATCCACTGCAGGTCAGCACCCGCGCAAAAAGATGCCCCTGCACCGCGCAACACAACGACGCGCACATCCTCACGCTCGCACAGTTCCTCAAAAGTCGCCGTCAGACGAGCCACCAGCTCGGCATCAAAAGCGTTATGCACCTCCGGACGATTGAGCGTCACCTGCGCCACATAATCGGCAACTTGTAGTTCCAGCATGGCACCATCGAAGTTCGCACTGTCCCGACCCGTTCCTGCCGCAGAACTCACCCGCCAACAACTAAATATGGAGTGAACGCCCTCGCAAGGGCTTGACAATATTCCCCTCAAGTCAGGTATAATGAGAGCACTCAAAAGATGGGAACCCACTCCCGTGAGGTTCCGTATAGCCTATTAGACTACAGGTCGGAGGGAAACAGCAATGGCAAAAGTTGTAGGTATCGATCTGGGAACAACGAACTCGGTGGTCGCGGTGTTAGAAGGCGGCGAGCCGGTGGTCATTCCCACAGCGGAGGGTGGACGGCTCTGCCCCTCTGTGGTGGCTTTTACCAAAACAGGCGAACGGCTTATCGGCGCGCCCGCCAAGCGCCAGGCAATTGTCAACCCCGAAAACACGATATTCTCCATCAAGCGATTCATGGGGCGTCGCTATGAGGAAGTGGAGGAGGAGCGCAAGCGCGTGCCCTATAAGGTGGTTGCTGACACCAAAGGCGACGCTGCGGTCTATATCCCTGCCGTGGATAAGACCTATCGCCCCGAAGAGATCTCGGCAATGATCCTGCAAAAGCTCAAAGCGGATGCCGAGGCCTATCTTGGGGAACCTGTCACGGCAGCCGTGATTACCGTACCTGCCTACTTCAACGACGCACAGCGCACCGCCACCAAAAACGCAGGCGAAATCGCTGGGCTGAAGGTGCTGCGCATCATCAACGAGCCAACTGCTGCCGCGCTCGCCTACGGACTGGACAAAAAGAGCAACGAGACCATTCTCGTCTTTGACTTGGGCGGAGGCACCTTCGATGTCTCTATTTTGGAGGTGGGCGATGGCGTGTTCGAAGTGAAAGCAACAGCAGGCGATACCCACCTCGGCGGCGACGACTTCGATCAGCGCATCGTCGATTATCTGGCAGATGAGTTCAAGCGCGAGCACGGCATCGACCTGCGCCAGGATCGGCAAGCGCTGCAACGCCTAAAAGAAGCCGCCGAACGAGCCAAGATCGAACTCTCCAGCGTCACGACCACCACCATCAACCTGCCCTTCATCACGGCGGACGCGAGCGGTCCCAAGCACCTCGATATGACGCTCACACGCGCCAAGTTCGAAGAGCTATGCGCCGATCTGTTTGAGCGCCTCAAGGGACCAATGTTCCGCGCCCTGGAGGATGCTGGGCTGAAGCCCACCGATGTAGACGAGGTAATCCTGGTGGGCGGCTCCACGCGCATCCCGAAGGTGCAGGAGATGGTGCGCCAGATTACGGGTAAGGAACCACATAAAGGCGTCAATCCAGACGAGGTGGTCGCTGTCGGCGCGGCGATTCAGGCGGGCGTGCTGGCAGGCGAAGTGAAAGATATTGTGCTGCTCGATGTGACGCCGCTCTCACTCGGCATCGAGACCAAAGGCGGCATCTTCACGGTGCTGGTGCCCCGCAACACGACTATCCCAACGCGCAAGTCGGAAATCTTCACCACCGCGGCGGACGGGCAGACCAGCGTGGAAGTGCGTGTCTATCAAGGCGAGCGCCCGATGGCACGCGACAACCGCCTGCTCGGTGTGTTCCATCTGGATGGCATCCCGCCAGCACCCGCTGGCGTGCCCCAGATCGAGGTCACCTTCGACATCGACGCGAACGGCATTCTGAATGTCACGGCGAAAGATCTCGGCACGGGACGCCAGCAGAGCATCCGTATCACCGGCTCCACCAACCTCACGCGCGAGGAGGTGGAACGGATGATCAAGGAGGCGGAGGCGAACGCCGAGCGCGATCGCCAAGCCCGCGAGCGTGCCGAAATGCTCAACCGCGCGGATCGCCTGACCTACGAGGTCGAAAAACTGCTGCGCGAGCATGGCGATAAAGTCGCCGCCGGCGACCGTGAACGCGCCGAAACACTCATCCGAGACCTGCGCACTGCCATCCAGAACCAAGAACACGAGCGCGTGCAGTCACTGATGACAGAACTGGAACAGCTCAGCTACCGTATCACCGAGCAGATGTACCAGCGCGTCGCCTCGGAGCCATCCGGTACCAGCACCGACGGCAGCACCCGCTCCGCAGACGACGATGTGATCGACGCGGAGTATCGCGAGTCCTGAAAAAGAAATCACCCTCAACTGCCCTCCCCTCTCCCCCTGGGGAGAGGGTCATGGTGAGAACACCAAACAAGAGGTGAGTATAGATGCGGGGGTTCAAAGACTACTATGCGATACTGGGCGTGCCACGCAACGCCACCGAGAAAGAGATCAAGGCGGCGTACCGCAAACTCGCACGCCAGTATCACCCCGATGTGAACCCCGGCGATAAAGCAGCGGAGGAGAAGTTCAAGGAGATCAACGAAGCCTACCAGGTGCTCTCGGACCCCGAGAAGCGCGCCGCCTACGATCGCTACGGCGAGCAGTGGCAGGCATACCAACGCATGCGCGAGCAGTACGGCGAAGGCTTCGACGGGGCACACTGGGGCACCGAGATGCCCTTCGGCTTCGAAAGCTTCGCCGAGTTCATCGAACAGCTGCTGCGCGGGGGCACGCGCATGAACATCCGCGCCGTGCCACGCGATATCGAACACACCTTAGAAATCACGCTGGACGAGGCGATCCGCGGCACGACGAAAACCATTCGGTTAAACACAGAGGAGGTCTGTTCGCGCTGTGGTGGCACAGGGGTACAACCAGAGCGTCGCCGAAGCTGCTCCTCCTGTGGTGGGCGTGGACGACGCCGTTTCGGTATGCTGGGCGTGGAGATACCCTGTGATGAGTGTGACGGCACAGGGCAGGTCGGCGCACCTTGCGCCAATTGCGGTGGCAGCGGGGTTGTGCAGCGAACGCGCCAGCTCACTGTCACCATCCCGCCCGGCGTCGCAGAGGGACAACGCTTGCGCCTTGCAGGAGAAGGGCTACCCGGCAGCGATGGGCAACGCGGCGACCTTTACCTCCGTATCAAAATCGCGCCTGACCCGCGCTTCGAGCGACAGGGCAACGACCTCTACACCGATGTGGATGTGGACTATCTAATCGCCGCGCTGGGTGGCGAGGTAAGCGTACCCACACCCACCGGCACCGTCAAGATGAAAATCCCACCCGGCACCCAGAGCGGCACCCGGTTCCGCCTCGCGGGGAAAGGCATCCCCCTCGCAGGCAGCGCGCGGGGCGACCTGTACGCACGAGTGCGCATCACCGTACCCAAACAGCTCCACCCGCGCGAGCGAGAACTGCTCGAACAGATTCGCCAGCTGCGAGCGGAGGTGAAAAGCTCATGAGCAAAGAGCGGTTATCCGATGAGCCGGTCTATCTGATTGGCGTCGCGGCGCGTATGTGCGGACTGCATCCCCAGACACTGCGACTCTATGAGCGACTGGGGCTGATCCGCCCGCACCGCGTCGGCAACAGCAAACGGCTCTACTCCGAAGCCGACATCGCTCGACTGCGACGCATCCAGCACCTGACCCAACACCTGGGGGTCAACCTGGCGGGAGTCGAAGTGATTCTGCGCCTGCTGGAACGCATGGAACGCATGAACCAGGAAATGGAGCAGCTGGTCGAATTGATGAACGCACGCATCGTGCAGCTCATTCGCGAACACCAGTTGCCCGTTGACCCCGAACAGTTCCTGATCCGCTTCGAACGCTATGAGGAAACCGAATAAGAAGCCCTCCACGCCAGGCGATTTGCCCCCACAAGCAAAGCATTTACCCCAAGCAGTTTGGCACACACACTCGCCCGAGGAGACCGAAGCGGTCGGCGCACGGTTAGCCGAACAACTGCAGCCCGATACGCTGATCCTGGTCAGTGGTGCGCTGGGTGCAGGCAAAACAACCCTCATCCGTGGCTTGTGTCGTGCATTAGGCATCACTGAACCCATTCGCAGCCCCTCCTTCACGCTGGTGAATGAATACACCATCCGCTACCCGCCGACCCTTGCAGGACTGCCCCTGTTCCACCTCGATCTCTACCGCATCGAGACCCACGAACAGCTTGAGACACTGGGACTGGATGAGCTGCTGGAGCGCGGCGGCATCACCCTCATCGAATGGGGCGAGGCTTTAACCGCGCTGGGGTTCGACTACAGCCCCCAACACCTCTGGCAAATTAAAATCATGCCGCAAGCTGACGAAAGCCGCATCATCGAGCAACACATTACCTCTTAAGCATGTGGCGAGTATACTGGACAGGAGGAACGAAATGAAGCAGATTGCCCTTATCGGTTTAGGTGGGATCGGGGCGTCGATCGGTCTGGCAATCAAGGCGAAAGGCGTGCCTCTCACAATTGCAGGCTATGACCTGCACCCGGAAGTGACCGAGCAGGCGCATCTACAGGGCATCCTCGATAGACCCTGCCTCACGCTCGAAGCCTGCGCGGACGCCGACCTCATCCTGCTGGCAACGCCGCCCTACGCCATGCGCGACTGCCTTCAGCAGCTGGCGTCCCATCTGAAGCCCCATACCGTTCTGACCGATGTGGCAAGCGTGAAGACGCCGATCCTTGCCTGGGCCCAGCAACTCTTGCCCCAACCACAGCAGTTCGTCGGCGGGCACCCCATCACCGGCACCGAGCAGCACGGGTTGCAAGCAGCACGGGCAGAACTATTTGAAGGCGCACAGTGGGTGCTGACCCCCACTGAACACACCGATCCTACGGCGCTCGCTCGGGTCAGCACGCTGGTTCAATCCCTGGGCGCAACGCCTGTCCTCATGGAGGCGGAGCAGCACGACCGAGAGTTCGCACTCTTGAGCTTTCTGCCCCACTGCGTAGCATTCAGCCTGATCGCCCTGCACCGCGCGCACCCAACCCTGCTTCATGGCGGACGCAGCTGGCGCGACGCGACGCGCGTGGCAGCAAGTGATCCCACGCTGTGGACCGAACTGCTGCTGCTCAATTGCCATCACACCCTCGAACATCTGAACGCGCTCATCAATCGCCTGCAACGCCTCGCCATGCTTCTGGACAAAGGCAACCCCGAACCACTGAAGGCACTTTTGAGCGGGCAGAATGGCAGCGAGCCGTAGCATCCGCATCAAAACCCTGCTCTCTTACCCGTTGCAATTTCGATTCCGAAAATACAAAACGCCCGCCCCCTGTGCTATACTGCCTGCGGAGGTCTAACGATGCGAACCGAGAGACTTTTCGGGCTTTGGATGACGCTTGTACTGACCGCAGGCATCGCCTGCGCACAACCGTTCACCTATCAGGGCTTCCTGAAGGATAGCGGCACCCCTGCAAACGGTATCTACGACTTTCGCTTTCG
>Ga0101941_1001395_pt1 | contig 17762 bp, 16 predicted proteins | sample DewCreD2012metaG_3_FD_75242 | JGI IMG/M metagenome (GOLD analysis project Ga0101941, IMG submission 75242) | Hot spring sediment bacterial and archeal communities from British Columbia, Canada, to study Microbial Dark Matter (Phase II) - Dewar... ...
GCTCGTCAGATCGACCCGACGCGGGCGCGGCCAGCGCATCGCGGCGTGCAGCACGACCAGCGGGACCAGGGCCAACGAGATGGCGACGTGGAGGCTCAGACCGGTCCAGCCCCCGGCGAGCGGCACGCTCAGGCGCGGCAACCCCGTCGTGGCCCAGAGCAGGCCGCTTCCCAGTGAGACGAGGAACAGGATCGCCGCCAGCGCCGAGAAGGCAGTTCCCGGCGTCAGCCCGTGCCGGCGGTAGGAGCGAACCACGATACCCCACTTCCAGAAGAGCAGGCAGACCAGCCCCCACCCGCCGGCACGGTGCAGCCAGAGCACCCACTGGCCACTGGGCTGCCCGACCAGGAAGCTGCCGAAACCGCTTGCCAACTCCAGCGTAAGCAAGAGCAGGATGGCCAGGTTGACGAAGCGCGCGGTCATGTCCCGAGCTCCTGGTGAGGATCGCCACGGCGGAAGATGCCGGTCGATGTCGGGCCTCACGAATCGTCTCAAGTATGCGGCGAGGACGCCCTGCCCGCGACCGCCGCCGTGGCTCCTCGATGGGAATGCGTGCGCTGGCGCTGCCGGCGCGTCTCCCTTAGGCGAGGTGATGACGCCTCCTCTTGCGGGAACGATATTGACGGGAGGGGAGGAACCGCTCCCGGCCGGTGTTGACAGCCAACCTGCCCGGCCGTATACTTGGCCTGCCGTAGCGGCCGGAGCGCTGGCCGCGCGGGCATTTTTTTGACGGGAGCGTGAGGACGAGAGGCGGATACCGTGCCGAAGCGGACGTACCAGCCCAAGCGTATCCCTCGCAAGCGGGAGCACGGCTTCCTCAAGCGCATGAGCACCAAGGCCGGACGGCGTATCCTCGCCGCGCGGCGGCGCAAGGGACGCTGGAAGCTGACCGTCTCCGACGAGAAGAAGCCGACCATCAAGAAGTAGCCAGGCCACCCACATGATCGCCCGCAAGCTGCGGCTGCGTCGCAGCACCGACTTCGAGATCGTCCGCAAGCGCGGGCGATCGGTGAGCGGTGCGCTGGTAGTGCTCGCGTACCGGCCGAACGGCCTCGAGCACAACCGCTATGGCTTCGCCGTCGGCCGGCGCGTGGGCAAGGCAGTGCGCCGCAACCGGGTCAAGCGCTGGCTGCGCGAGGTGGTGCGTCGACTCCACCCGCAGCTCCGCCAGGGCTACGACCTGGTTCTGATCGCGCGCGGCCGGCTGGCTGAGCCTTCGGTGTCGTATCATCAGGTTGCTGGCTGCGTGCACGAGCTCGTTCGCCGCGCTGGCTTGATCGAGACGACCTCGATCGCTCAGGAGAAACCACCGGTTTCCCGTCCGGGAGGCCACCACTGATGCTCACGTCCGTCGCGCTCAAGGCCATCCGCTTCTACCAGATCTTCATCTCACCGCTGTTCCCGCCGTCCTGTCGCTTCTACCCGACCTGCTCGGAGTACGGGTATCAGGCCATTGCCAAGTACGGTATCATCAGGGGCGGGGCCAAGACGGCCTGGCGGATCTTGCGGTGCAACCCGTTCAACCGGGGAGGATACGACCCGGTCGAGTGACCCGGCCCGCTTCCGCCGAACTTCCGGCTACGAGCGCATCACGCCCGAACCGCCTGAGGAGGCACGCGCTTGGTTATCTGGGATCAGTTCGTCAACCTCATCGAGTGGGGATTGGCCTGGACGGCCGGTCATACCGGTAGTTCCGGCATTGCCATTATCCTCTTCACGATCCTGATCAAAACGCTCTTGCTCCCACTGACCATCAAGTCGGTGCGCTCGACGGCCATGATGCAGGAGCTGCAGCCGAAAATTCGCGAATTGCAGAAGAAGTACGGGCAGGATCGGCAGCGGCTCTCAGCCGAGACGATGAAGCTCTACCAGGAGTACGGCATCAACCCGATGTCGGGCTGCTTGCCGGTACTCCTGCAGATCCCGATCTTCTTCGGCCTCTACTTCGCCATTCGTAATCTGTCGACTCACGACGGCGGAAGCTGGAGCAACGGCTTTCTCTGGATCCCGAACCTGGCCCAGCCCGATCCGCTGCATATCCTGCCGATCCTCGCCGGGGTCTTCCAGTTCATCCAGACGCGGATGACCCGGCCGGCCGGTCAGGGCAAATTCCAGGATCCGCAGCAGCAGATGATGTACACCATGATGATGTTCATGCCGCTCATGGTGGTCATTTTCGGCTGGAACTTCGCGGCCGGCCCGGTGCTCTACTGGGTGGTCTCCGCGCTCTACAGCGTCGTTCAGCAGTGGCTCATCACCGGCTGGGGCGCGATGCTCGATTGGTTCCCCTTCCTCCCCGACCTGCCGGAGCACCGGCGGCTCGGGTACCTGGATCCGGCCAAGCGTGAGGCGCAGCGACAGGCGGCCTCGCGCGGGCTGTTCGGTCGCCTGAACAAGCATATCGAGCGACAGATCCAGCAGGTGGAGCAGCGGGCCACCCAGCGACCGGAGGCGGCATCCGAGACGCGCAAGGAGCCGGCTCGTGCGAGGAAGGACGGGCGCCCGGCCGAGACACCCCCACCCCCTCCCGATCCGGCCGCGCTCGTGCCACGGCGGACCCGATCCTCCAAGCGAAAGCCGTCGGCACAGGGGAACTGAGTGATGGCCCGCCGGCTGCAGGAAGGCAGGCGTGCGAGCATGGTGAGCAAGCAGGGCGTCGAGATCCAAGCGAGATCCGTCGAGGAAGCTGTTCGTTTGGCCCTCGAGCAGCTCGGCATGACGCTGGACCAGGTCCAGGTCGAAGTCCTGGTCGACAACGTCGCCTACGGCGGTGAGGCGCTGGTGCGCGTGACACCGTTACGACCGGCGCGGGAGCCGGCCGGCCTTGCCCGGGGAAGCGTCCAGCGCGTCGACCCGGACACCGAGAATGTCGCCAAGCAGGTCGTGCGCGAGCTCCTCGCGGCAATGGGCTTCTCCAATTGCGAAGTCGTCGCCGTCGATAACCCGTCGGTCATCGAACTCGGTCCCAACGACCCGCCGACGGTCTTCATCGACATCTTCGGGCCACACGCCGGCATGCTGATCGGTCGTCGCGGCGAGCATCTAGCCCAGCTCCAGTACATGGTCAACGTCCTGGTCAACCGCCGGCTGCCGACCTGGACTCGCGTGATCCTCGATGTCGAGGGGTACCGGAGCCGGCGAGAGGAATCGCTGATCAACCTGGCTCAGCGGGTAGCTCGCCAGGTGGCGCGCAGCCGCCGGCCGATCACGCTCGAACCGATGCCGGCGAGCGAGCGCCGGGTTGTCCATGTCGTGCTGCGCGATCACCCGGACGTGACGACCCAGAGCAGCGGCGAAGGCGAGCAGCGTCGCGTGACCGTGTATCCGCGCCAGTAGAGATCCGGTCGCCGGCTCGCTCCGACCGAGCGGCGAGCACGCCGGAACTCCGGCCTCGGGACGATGCTCGTCCCGCTGCCTGGGGACAGGATGCACTGATGCTGACCCAGCTCGTACCTGAGTACCTGACCATCGGGCATGTGACCGTCGATCTGTACCCCGACGGCCGTCCGGTTCTGGGCGGTACCGCGCTGTACGCAGCCCTCACGGCCGCGCGCTTCGGGCTGAGCGCCGCCGTCCTCACGCGCGGCAACTTCGAGCGGTATGGCCCTGACGTCGCGGAGGATCTGGCTCGCTACGCCCGCGAGATCGCGCTCATCGTCCAGGATGCCCAGTCGGCGACCGTCTTTACCAACCGGACGGTCGCGGGCCGCCGGGAGCAGACGATCCACGCCTGGGCAGGCCCGATCGACGTGAACGGGCTACCACCGCACTGGCGCTCGTCACGGATCATCCATCTGGCACCGGTAGCACAGGAGATCGAGCCGCGCCAGGCCAGCCGGCTCAACCCCAGCTACCTCGGCGTCACGCCACAGGGATGGATGCGGCAGTGGCCGCGCGGGCACGAGGGACGGGTACGGCTGACGCAGTTGCGGCTGCCGCTGGAGCTGCTCAGCCGGATCGACGGGATGGTGCTGAGCTCGACCGAGCACACTCTGGCGCGCGACGAGATCGAAGCGGTAGGCGCTCGCGGCCTGGTCGCGATCACCCGGGGGGCCGACGGCGCGCAGATCATCGACCGCGGCAGGTCGTTCGAGGTCCCGGCCTACCCGGTTCCGGTTCAGAACGACTTGGGCGCGGGCGACGTGTTCGCAGCCGTGCTGTTCCTGCTCCGCGCCGAGCGCGAGCCGGTGTCGTTCGCTGCGCGGATGGCCTCCGCGGCAGCCGCGCTGCGCGTCCAGGGGCTCGGGCCGGAGGCCGTGCCGACTCGAGCGGAGGTAGAAGCGTTCCTGGAGCGGCGCGGCGAGTTCCGCCGGTCGTAGTCCCGGCGAGCACCTGGCTTTCGATCTCGGACCCATTCCTGCCACCCCGGCACACGCATCGAGCGAGATCCACTCACCCGACGTCGATACACAACCCGCGCCAGGAGCGGCAAACGGCTCTCGACGTGCTGACCTTGCCCCTTCCCAGCCAGCCCACTACTATGCCCGCGGTGATGAGCGTTGAGTCAGGGAGGAGGAACGATGGCGACGGGAGCGCCGGCACCTGTCCCGGTGATCGATGGGCACACCGACTACGTGCTCTCGCTGCTCGAGACCGGGCGCAGCTTCTTGGAGGAGAGCGCGATCGGGCACGTTGATCTTCCGCGAGCGCGCCGCGGCGGGATCGGCGCCATGCTGACGGCTATCTTCGTGCGCAACGAGCACCTGCCCCAGCGCGCCCTGATCCAGACCCTGCGCGGCGTCGACCTCCTCAAGCGGACCATCGCCGCCTCCAGCGGACAGATGGAGCTCGTCACGAGCTACCCGCAACTAGTGGACTGCCTCGAGCGCGGCGTGTTCGGCGCCATCCTGCACTACGAGGGGGCGGAAGCGATCGACCCCGAGTTCGTCACCCTCCGGCTCTCCTACGAGCTCGGCCTGCGCTCGCTAGGCCTGGTCTGGAGCCGGCCCAACATCTTCGCCGAAGGGGTAGGGCCGGAGAACCAGAACCGGGGCTTGACCAGGTTGGGGAAGCGGCTGGTGCGCGAGTGCAACCGCCTAGGGATTCTGATCGACGTCTCCCACCTCAACGAGGCCGGCTTCTGGGACGTGCTGGAGGTGAGCGAGCGGCCGATCGTGGCCAGCCACTCGAACGCCCGCGCGCTCTGCGACGTCGATCGCAACCTGACCGACGACCAAATCCGGGCGCTGGCCCAGAACGGCGGGCTGATGGGCATCAACTTCCACGTCGGCTTCCTGGTTGAGGGAGCGACGAGCGGTGCCGAGGTGCCGCTCTCGGCGCTGGTCGACCACATCGACCACATCGTCGGGCTAGTCGGAGTGGATCATGTCGCCTTCGGCTCGGATTTCGATGGGGCGACGATGCCGGACGAGCTCGCGGACGCTGCTCACCTCGGCAACCTGATCGACGCGCTGCAGCGCCGCGGCTACGACGAGCGGGCGATCGCCAAGATCTGCCGGGACAATTGGCTGCGGGTCTTGCAGGCCGCCTGGGCCGGGTGATCCGACCGGCACGCTTGCCCGCGCGGGAAACGTGAGCGGCCCCGATGCGGGGCTCACTCTGATATTCGATCCCCTTCGGTATACTTAGGCGGAGGAGGCGCCGCGCCGTCCGGTGGCGGCGCTTCCCTTCAGAGTGCGATTCCCGAGGTGAGGACGAGACGTGATCTTCAGCCGATTCTTCCGACGCCAAACCCAGCCGGAACCCAAGATCGAAGCCGGGCTCAGGAAGAGCCGCCGCGGCATCTTCCGCGACATCGCCGCGCTCTTCGAGCGGAGCGAGATCGATGAGGAGCTGTACGACGACCTCGAGGCGCTGCTGATCCAGGCGGACCTGGGCGTCGAGACCACGCTGGCCCTGCTCGACAACCTGCGCCAGCGGGTGCGGCGTGAGGGGATCAAGGACCCCGCTGAAGCCCGCGAGGCCCTCCGCGACGAGATGGTCGCCCAGCTCGAGGAGGCCACCCGCAACCGCAAGGTGAAGATCTACCAGCGGGGCGTTCCCTTCGTGACGCTGGTCGTCGGCGTCAACGGCACCGGCAAGACGACCACCATCGCCAAGCTGGCCAGGTATCACCAGGATCAGGGCCGCTCGGTTATGCTGGTCGCCGGGGACACGTTCCGGGCCGCTGCCATCGACCAGCTCAAGGTCTGGGGCGAGCGCCTGGGCGTGCCGGTCATTAGCCACGCGCCTGGCGCCGACCCGGGAGCGGTGGTGTTCGACGGTATGCAGGCCGCCTTCAACCGCGGCATCGATATCCTGCTGATCGACACCGCCGGGCGACTGCACACCAAGTACAACTTGATGGAGGAGCTGAAGAAGATCCGGCGGGTGATCCAGCGGCATGTGCCCGAGGCGCCGCAGGAGGTCCTGCTGGTCATCGACGCGACGACCGGGCAGAACGGGCTGGTGCAGGCGCGCATGTTCACCGAGGCGGCCGGCGTCACCGATATCGCCATCGCCAAGCTCGACGGCACCGCCAAGGGCGGCATCGCCTTCGCGATCGCCCGCGAGCTGGGCACGCCGATCAGCTACGTCGGCACCGGCGAGAAGGTGACCGACCTCGCCGAGTTCGACCCCGAGACCTACGTGGACGCCCTGTTCTTCGGGGATGACGAGGAGGCCTGAGCATGTTCGAGGCGCTGACCGACCGGCTGACCGACGTTTTCCAGCGCATCGGGCGCAAGGGCCGCCTCACCGAGCAGGACGTCGACGAGGCGCTGCGGGAGGTCCGGCGCGCGCTGCTGGAAGCCGACGTCAACTATCGCGTGGTCAAGGACTTCATCGCAGCAGTACGCGAGCAGGCCATCGGCGAGGATGTGCTCCGCTCGCTGACCCCGGCCCAGCAGGTGATCTCGATCGTCCACAAGGAGCTGGTGCGGGTGCTCGGCTCGGAGCGCGTGCCGCTGACCTGGGCTTCGCAGCCGCCGACGGTGATCCTACTGGTCGGCCTGCAAGGGTCTGGGAAAACGACGCACGTGGCCAAGCTCGGCCACCACCTGCGCGGGGAAGGCCGGCAGCCGCTCTTGGTCGCAGCCGACATCTACCGCCCGGCAGCCGTCGAGCAGCTCCGCACGCTCGGGCGCCAGCACGACCTGCCGGTCTACGACGAGGGCACGCAGGCCAAGCCGGTCGAGATCGTCAAGCACGCGATCAAGCTCGCCCGCGAGCGGCGGCTCGACCCAGTCATCGTCGACACGGCCGGCCGTTTGCAGATCGACGAGCGGATGATGCAGGAGCTCGAAGAGATCAAGGCAGCGGTACGGCCGTCCGAGATCCTGCTGGTGGCCGATGCGATGACCGGCCAGGAGGCGGTGAGCGTGGCCGAGGAGTTTCACCGGCGGCTACAGCTCACCGGCCTGATCCTGACCAAGATGGACGGCGATGCGCGCGGTGGGGCCGCGCTCTCGATCCGCTCCGTCGTCGGCGTGCCGATCAAGTTCATCGGCACCGGCGAGCGCGTCGACGCGCTGGAGCCGTTCTACCCCGAGCGGTTGGCCACGCGCATCCTGGGCATGGGCGATGTGCTCTCGCTGATCGAGAAGGCCCAGCAGCAGATCAGCCAGGAGGAGAGCGAGCGGCTGCAGGAGAAGGTGTTGACCGGCACCTTCAACCTGGAAGACTTCCTCAACCAGCTCCAGCAGATCAAGAGGATGGGGCCGCTGACCCAGCTCCTGGAGATGCTGCCCGGCGTCGGCCAGGCGCTCCGCCAGCAGCAGGTGCAGATCAGCGACGACGAGTACAAGCACATCGAGGCGATCATCCTCTCGATGACGCCGGAAGAGCGCCGCCACCCGGATATCATCAATTTCAGCCGGCGGCGACGGATCGCCCGTGGCAGTGGCACCAGCATGGCCGAGGTCAACCAGCTCCTCAGCCAGTTCAAGCAGATGCAGCGCGTGATGGCACAGCTCGGCGACATGGCGGGCGTTGGCCGGCGCCGCGGTGGGCTGCGAGGGCTGCTGGGCGGGGGTAACCCGCTGGCTGGGCTCGGCGACGGTGGCCTCGACGCGCTGATGGGCCAGGGGATGGTACCCGGCGGGATGCCGCCCGGACCGTCGGCCCGGCACCCCACCGCGCAGCGGCCGAAGCCGAAGGCGGGCAAGAAGGCGAAGAAGCACAAGAAGAAGCGCCATTGACCTTGTCTTGGAGCCGCAGCTCAGCGGCTCTCAGGGTGGCGAAGACCGGAGTGTACCCGATGACGATCTCCCGACTCCGAACTCTGCTCCCCACTTGGGGCCGACGCCTCCTCGGGCTTCCGATCTTCTATAAAGTGCTGATCGCCAACTCGGTCATCGTCGTCGGCGGTGCGGTCGTCGGCACGACGCTCACGCTGCTCAGCACTGGCAATACCGAGCACCTGCCGGAACTGGTGGCCCTCTTCGCCACCACCGGCACGCTGCTGAGTGTCGTCATCAACTGGATCGTGCTACGCGCCGCCTTCCAGCCGATCGCCGCGCTCGAAGAGACCGCCGACCAGGTGCGGCAGGGCAACTTCCAGGTGCGGGCGCCGAGCGTCGCCTTCAGCGATCCCGATCTCGACGCGCTCACCGCGACCTTCAACGCCATGCTCGACACCGTCGTCGCCTACCAGAACCGGCTGCGCGAGCTCTCGCTACGCGTGCTCACCGCGCAGGAGGAGGAGCGCCGCCGGATCGCCCGCGAGCTGCACGATGACACCGCCCAGAGCCTGACCGCCCAGCTCCTCCGGCTCAAGATGCTGGAAGATCGCGGCGGGGTGACCGACCGCCAGACGCTGGCCGAGCTGATCGGCCAAACCGCGGCCACGCTCGAGTCGATCCGCGCGATCGCCCACGAGCTGCGCCCTCCCAGCCTGGATGACCTCGGCCTCCCGGCAGCGCTCGAGGGTCTCGCGGCACAGCAGCGGCAGCGCTTCGGCTTGCCGGTCACCGTCACGATCCGCGGACCCCGGCGACGGCTCGACCCCGACGTGGAGCTCGCGCTCTATCGGATCGCGCAGGAGGCACTCACCAACGTCGCCAAGCACGCCCAGGCTGGCCAGGCGCAGCTCCAGCTCTCGTTCGACAACGGCCAGGTCACGCTGGAGATCCGGGACGATGGCCGGGGCTTCGACATCGGGCAACTGCCGTCCCGCCACGGTGGGTTAGGGCTGTTCAGCATGCGCGAGCGGGCCCAGCTCGTCGGGGCAGAGCTGACGCTCGCCTCCACCCCGAGCAAGGGCACGGTCGTGCGAGTCACCGCACCCCTCAGCCCGCAGGCCGTAGCTGGCTTCTTCGATCACCGGCGCGATACGGCAACCGGGACACCGGTTACAATGGAGGCACACCGATGAGCACTGCATGCCGGCCAATTCGTGTCGTGCTGGCCGATGATCACCCGATCGTCCGAGCCGGCCTGCGCGCCCTGCTGGAGGCGCACGCCGATATCGCCGTCGTCGGCGAGGCGGGCAGCGCCGACGAGGCGGTCGAGCTCGTGCGAGCGGAAGCGCCAGACGTGGCGATCCTCGACATCTCGATGCCGGGAGGAGGTCTGGAAGCGCTGCGCGCGATCGCCGAGCTGGAGCTGCCCACCCGGGTGCTGATCTTGACCGTCCACGCCGAGGAGCGGTACCTCCTGCCGGTGCTCCAGGCGGGTGGCTCCGGCTACGTGCGGAAGTCGAGCCTGCACACTGACCTGATCGAAGCGATCCACACAGTGGCCCGGGGCGAAGTCTTCGTCGACCCCGAGGCGGCGCGCATGCTCTTGCAGGGGTATCTCGACCGGGCCCAGGCCGGCGAGGTGCAGGATCCAGCCCAGCTCCTCTCGGAGCGCGAGCGCGAAGTCCTGCGGCTGACCGCTGCGGGCTATACGGCCCAGGAGATCGCCGACCAGCTCTACCTGTCACCGAAGACGGTCGAGACCTACCGGCACCGGGTGATGCAGAAGCTCGGCTTCAGCCGGCGCTCGGAGCTGGTACGCTTCGCCCTGCGCGCCGGCCTGCTCGACCCGGCGACGGAGTGAGCCGGGCACCGCGCTCCTCGAGCGTGCGCGCTCACTCGCGCCCGACCCAGACGCTGTGCTGGGGCCTCCGGGGATCGTAGCGGACGCGGCCGACCTGCCCGATGCTTCGAGCCTCTCTTCTTGGGGATAGCCCGAGCTCGGCGCCCTCCCTCTCGAGGGAGATCATCGGCGAGACTGCCCAGGCACCGGAGCTGGCCACGGGTCCTCAGATGAGGCGGCCGGGCTGCCGGCGGGCCGCCTCCCGGTAGGCGGCGATATCTGGCCCGGCCAGCAGGCCGATCTCCTCGATCAGTCGACCCACCTGCTCCACCGCCTGCTGCACGTAGCGGTCAGGCCGGAGCATCTCCACGCCGTGGGCCGGATCCAGGGGGTCGCGCCAGAGTGCCGGGGGCATCTTCGCGTCGGCAGGCGGGCGGATCAGCGAGGCGAACGCGCTACTGGCTTCCTTGCGATCCAGCCACCAGAGCCAGCCCTCCTGCGGTCGCGACTCGCGGTCGAGGAGTTCCAGCACCGCGCTGCGCGCCTGGACTGCGACGAAGCGATCCCGCAGGTTGCGCCGGGTCACCCGGCTCGCCGGCAGCGGGTTCGGCAGGAGCGAGTTGAACCCGTACAGCGCCGCCGTGACCGCCTTGAGTGCCTGATCGATCGCTGCGCACAGCGCCGATTCCAGACCTGCGTGGTCCCCTGACTCGAGCGCGGTCGACGCCTGCTCAGCCTGCCGCCGCGCGCCATCGAGGCGAAGCAGGATCTGTTGCTGGTTGGGCAACCTGGCCAGCCCTGGCTCGCCCATCGAAGCCCCCTCCCTCATCGGCATACGCAAGCGTTCCAGTATGGAACGTCGCCAGCAGCCGCGCAAGGCCGGCCGCGCGAGGCGCCAGATACCGCCAGCGCGCGAGCCGGCCCAGGGAATTCGCCCGCGCTACCCAGCAATACCTATACAACGGTAGAGGCGACCGGGCGGTCGCCCCTACCAGAGGTTCCATGCGAGAGGGCGGCAAGCGGGCGCCGGGTGCGATTCCGGACGCCCGCTGCCGGTAGTCCCCGGCCCGCCGCTACGGCCCCCAGCTCTTCGTCGCGGTGGCCTCCGGCTCCGCCGGCGCGTCACGCACGTTGTCGCGGTCGAAGTCGGCGAAGGCCCGGATCTGGTCGGTAGCCGGCTGGACAGAACTCGTGAACGAGAAGCTCGCCTCGCCGTTCTCGTCGGTGACGTCTGCGCCGCTCGACGGTGACGGCGACCCGCCACCGGATTGCCGCGTCACGCGGAAGACGATCCGCACGCCCTCCACCGGGCCGGCGTCGTCGGTCAGCGTGGCGGTCACCGTATGCTGCTGACCGACCTGATTGGTCGCGGTCTCCGGATCTAGCGCGATCTCAGGGTTCACCACCCACCGCTTCGACGCCGTCGCGCTCGGCTCGCCGTCCTCGCAGCCGTCCTCGTCCAGGTCGAGACACGCCGTAATGGTGTCAGTGCCGGCTACCGTGTTCGTGTAGGTGAAGCTGGCCTCGCCGTCGGCGTTCGTCACAACCGTATCGCCCTCAGGGTTGGGCGAGCCGCCGCTCGTCACCGCGAACGTGACCGGCAGCCCGTCCTGCGGCGTGCCGTCCACCGTCACCTCGGCCACGACGGTATGCTCGCTCCCGCCGGGGTTGACATCGGACTCGGGCGAGAGCGTGATCTCTGCCTCGGCCTCCCAGCGCTTGCTGGCCGTGGCCTGCGGCTCGCCGTCGTCCCGCGTGCCGTCGTCGTCGAGGTCAGCGAACGCAGTGATCGTGTTGGTGCCCACCTCGCTGTTGGTGAAGGCGAAGGTCGCCTCGCCATCCTCATCGGTGCGGTCGCTGCCGCTCGTTGGGCTCGGCTCGCCCGCCCCGGTGACGCGGAAGCGCACGCGGACGCCTCCGAGCGGCTCGCCGTCCTGCTCGACCTGCGCCGTTACCGTGTGCTCGGTGCCCACCAGATTCACGTCGCTCTCGGGCGACAGGCTGATCGTGATCTCGGGTGACGGGGTCGGCGTCGGCGTGGGTGTCGGCGTCGGGGTCGGAGTGGGAGCCGGCGGAGGAGGCGCCAGTCGCTCGGCCAGGAGCTGGGCGCCGAGCCGGCCGAGCAGGACGTCGTACCGCTCCGGCCACTCCCCCGGGTGCCACTCGAACCGCTGCCGCTCGAAGTACTGCACCGTGTACTCGCGCCCGTCGTCCGGGTTGACCTCCCGGAACTCCTCCGAGATCGGATAGCCGAACACCGCTAGCCCGCCGAACTGCTCCCAGTAGGCCCGGAAGCCGGCACACAGGTGGTGCCGCGTCTCGGGGAAGTAGATGCAGTCCGGCCGAGCACTTGCCGCCACCGGCTGGAAGGGCGGCTCCTGGCTGCGGCCGGCTGTCAGCTCGCGACCGAGCAGGCCGAGCAGCACGTCGTAGCGCTCGGGCCAGGCACCCGGATGCCACTCGAAGCGGGCGCGCTCGAACCACTGCGTGGTGCGCCCAGTCTCAGGGTCGCGGTACTCCTCGGTCAGCGGGTAGCCGTAGATCGCCAGGCCGCCGAACTGTTCCCAGTAGGCGCGGAACCCGGCACAGAGGTTGTGCTGCGTCTGCGGGAAATAGGTGCAGCCAGGCTTCGGCTGAGACGGCTGCGCCGCCTGGGAAAGGGGGTCGTTCTCGGCGGCCAGCGCGCTCGGGCTGTCCGGCTCGAGCGCGGAACCTGGCACCAGCAGTGCCGCCCCTCCGAGGAGCGCCAGACCCAGCGCCAGCGTCACGGCGAGTGCAGCCCGCTGGCGTCCTCGCGTCGAGCTCCTCCCCTCCGCGCGCATCGCGGAGCGTTCATGCCGATCCATCACGACTCTACCCTCTCATGCTCGAGAACCTCACAGCTACATCGTGGAGAACCACATCTTGCCGCTGGAGGTTCATGCACCCCACCGGCACGACCGCAGGCGGAGCGCGCGCATCCCGCCACGCCAGCCCCGGCCGCCAGGAGATCGCCAGATCCGGGAGCGGCCAGCTTCGGGCCTGGACGAGCGTGGGGGTTCTCTGATCGAGGGCACACGGAGGAATAGTCATCGCCAGCCCTGCTCCTAGTCCGCCTTCGACCCGGCATCGGGCTGCACGAGCAGTTGCTCTCTACTGTCAACAACGAACGACCAGCAAAGAGGTTGCCGATCACGCGATCACAGAAATTCTTAGAAGGTCGATACCCAGGCTCTGCGCTCGCCGGTGCGCTTGCCGGATCGGGATATAGCCAGCGCGGGTGGCCGCCCTGCTGTGGGACAAAACACATGTGCCGTGCTGCCAGCCCCGCGGCGGGTGAATGCGTGAACCCGAGACGACGTCGCTGGCACTCTTCAGGCTCGTGTCGAGGCGAGGGGGTGAGCGTGTCTCCCGCAGCGCTCGACACCGATGGCGTGCCTCACCCCGGCGCACCTGTTCGACGCCGAGCGAGACGCCGCACCTTTCGGCGTCTCGGTTCATCCCCGAGCATCGAGGGGCTCTGGCAGGACTCGTGAGGGGCCGAGGACCGCCGGAGCGGCGCGGCAGGGAGCGATCAGCTCGTCCCCAGCCCGGCGAGCGCGCGCTCCAGCTCGCCGAGATCGGCGTCGATCTCGAGAGGCCGGCCGTCAGAGCGGGCAAATCGCGGTGTCTTGAGCAGCGTCCCGGTCACCAGGATCACGACGCTCTCCTGCCGGCCCACCAGGCCACACTCGAGCGCCCGCAGTAGCCCTGCGTAGGCTGCCGCCCCGGCTGGCTCGGCCAGCACCCCGGCCCATGCCGCCAGCTCCCGCATCGCCTTCAAGAGCTCTGCGTCCGAGACCGCGACGAACCCGCCACCCGACTGCCGCACGTCGCGCAGGGCGAGCGCCCCGCTGATCGGATCGCCGACGGCGATGCCGTCGGCGATCGTCGCGGGCTGGACCGGCTCGACGCGGGAGGCGTTCGCCTCCCACGCCCGCTTGATCGGCTGGCAGCCCTCGGCTTGCACGCCGATCAGCCTCGGCATCCGCTCGACCACGCCGCAGGCGACCAGCTCGCGGAAACCCTTGGCTAGGCCGCAGAGGGTCGGGCCATCGCCGACCGGCGCCACCACCGTGTCCGGGACGGTACGACCGAGCTGTTCCCAGATTTCGAAGGCCACCGTCTTCTTGGCCTCGATCGTCAACGGGTTGACGCCGGTGTTGCGGTCGCACCAGCCGAAGGCTTTGGCCGCCTCGCGGGAGAGGCGGAAGGCCGCCGCGTACCCCTGTCGCACCTTGACGACGGTCGCCCCCGCGAAGAGCATCAACGCCAGCTTGGTATCATCCACCTCTGCCGGCACGAAGATGACAGCTCGCTTGCCGGCCGCCGCCGCGCCCACTGCCAGCGAGACCGCTACGTTGCCGGTGGAGGCGCAACTCACCGTCTCGTGCCCCTGGCGCAGCGCCTGCTCGAGCACCAGCGCCGTGGCGCGGTCTTTGTTGGATCCGGTCGGCCCCCGGGTCTCGTCTTTTACCCAGAGGCCGTCGCATCCGCTCGCGCGGCGGAGCCCGGGAGGCGCGATGAGCGGCGTGCCACCGACAGGCAGGGGATAGGCGATCGGCCCAGGATCGAGCGGCAGGAGATCCCGGTAGCGCCACATGCCGATCGGGTCGAGCGGCCCGCGTGGCACCAGGTCAGGCCCGTACTCGTAGAGCAGCTCCACCCGAGCCACATCGACCAGCGCCAGAGCCTGGGCGACATCGTCGACGCACCGGCTGGTCCCGTCTTCGAAGGTCACGGTGGCAGCGACCGGAGTCCCCATCCTCAGCCTCCCAGGCGCACGAGCTGGCAGGCGATGGCCGCGTAGCCGCGCGCTGCCAGCACCAGCTCGTCCACATCGATGTACTCGTCGACCCGGTGCGCCAGCTCCTCGTCCCCTGGCCCGAACCCGATGGTCGGAATCCCGAGTCGGCCGGCCGTGCCGCTGCCGTTGGTGCAGAAGGCGTAGTGCGAGAGCTCCGGCGCGATCCCGGCCTGGCGCAGCCCCTCGACCGCCCCGGCCACGATCGGGGCATCCTCGTCGAAGAACCAAGCAGGGGCGAAGTTCGGGGCCGCGATCCGCCGGCCGGTGTAGGTCTGAAAGTCGTCCTCCGCGATCGCGACCTGCGCGTGTGCCCCCGAGCCCTCGAGGGCGCGCTCGGCCAGCGCGCGGATCGGCTGCAGGATGTCGTCCTCCAGTTCTCCCGGCAGCGTGCGGCGGTCGTAGGTCGCGAGGCAGTAATCGGGGACGACCGAGAGCCCTGGGTAAGGCTCGGACTTCACGTCGGTCAGGACGAGAATGCCGGGCCCGAGCACCGGATGGCGCGGCGGCTGGAGCTCGCGGAGGGCGCGGACGACATCGACCATGGCCTCGGCGGCGTTGACGCCGAGCTCCGGCCGGGACGAGTGCGTCGGCTTGCCGAACACCTCCACCCTGACCTCGGCGCGGCCGCGTTGCCCGCGCGCCAGCTTGAGCGAGGTGGCCTCGCAGATCACGACGAAGTCCGGGCGAAGCCGCTCGGCGACGCGCACGAGCGCCGGCCCTTCGACCAGCTCCTCGGCCACCGTGGCCGAGACGACCACTGTCCCGCGCTCCAGGCATCCCCGGAGCGTGGCGATGCCGTAGACAGCGGCTGCGAGCGGCCCCTTCATGTCCATCGCACCGCGCCCGTAGATGCGGTCGCCCACACGCTCGCCCCAGGGGTTACGCGTCCAGAGCTCGGGGCTAGAGACGCCGACGGTGTCCATGTGCGCGTCGAGCAGCACCGCCGGCCCCGGTCCGGCGGAGACGGTGCCGATGACGTTACCGAAAGCATCGATCTGCACCTTGAAGCCGAGCTTTGCCATCTCCTCGAAGACCAGGCGTGCCACGCCGTCTTCCTGGCCGGACGGGCTCGGTGTGCGGATCAAGCGCAGCGTGAAGTCAGCGATCGCCTCGCCTGAGAACGGGAATACGGATCCTGTCATCCTTCCCTCCGCAGTCACCGGCCAGTCCACACGCCACCGGGTCGCTCGCCGGTCGGCGCACTAGCTCGGGGGCAACCGCGTTACAGCCCCCGGAAACAGCGACGTCCCTTACAGCGGCCCGGTCGAGGACAATGACGTTTCGACCTCGCGAACGCTCTCCCTCCGACCCACTGGCGGTCTGGAGAGCGCGGCCGCCGCATATCATATCGGCGGCAGGGCGCGGGCTCCAGGTCTGCTGGAAGGGACCAGGAGCTCGTATAGCAGGGGCGGCAAGGGGTAGTCACCACTACGAGAGACACCCAAGTCCTCGACTCGCCGCACCGAACCGATCGGCAGCGGGTGCCCCAAACCTGTCCTAGTGACTGCCCACCTCAGGCATCGCCGCTCGCCACCTTGGGGAAAAGTGCAGATTCCCGGGGCGCGCGGGCATCGTCGAGCCCTCTCTCCACCGTGGGGGAAGAGCGTGTGGCGTCGCCCATCGTTGCGCCTAGCCAGTCAACAGGGGGCAACACCGAGCTGAGCGGCAGAACCGTGATCCCCGGTTGCGGGTGGGAGGAAAGGACACGTCGCCTCACGGCGGTCTCAACGGCTGGCGATATCCTGTCCCAGCCACGGACGCTCCAGCATGACGCTGAAGGCCGATGACCGGAAGCGAGATCGGGTTGCTGCCAGGGCTGTCTCGTCGGTGGGGGAAGTGGGACTCGAACCCACACGCCTCGCGGCACGTGATCCTAAGTCACGCTCGTCTGCCAATTCCGACATTCCCCCGAGCACATACGGCCCGCCTCTGTCGCGGCCATCCCTCCACGCAAAAGTATACGAGACTGAGCGCCCGCACTCGCTGCCGTGACCGCCCCTTCCGCGCGCCCGGACTGCTCCGGCCTCGTCTCCGCGCAGAGGCGCACGGTGGAGTCGCCCCGAAGCAGAGACGCACAGGTTACACTCACCTGTGCGTCGACCGACGTGCCCTTCAGGATGCGACGCTACCAGCCGCTGCCGCAGCCACAGCCCTGCGCCGTCGCCGCGTTCCCACCGGCATCGAAGGAGTGGCCGCAGGCACAGGTTGCGACGGCGTTCGGGTTGCGGACGGTGAAGCCACCGCCCATCAGGCTGTTGATGTAGTCGATCTCGGCGCCCTCGAGGTACATGGCGCTGAACTGGTCTACCACCACCCGTACCCCGTCGATATCGACGACGTGGTCGTCCTCCTCCGCCGTCTCCTCGAGCGCCATGCCGTACTGCAAGCCCGAGCAGCCACCCGGCGCGACGAAGACACGGAGCAGCGCATTGGGCATGCCCTGCTCTTCCATGAACTCCTTGAGCTGCTCGACTGCTTCCGGCGTCATCGTCAACATCGCGGCTCTCCTCCAGCGTCCGGGAACTCCAGGATTCGCAACCCAACCATTGCGAAAGCCAACCGAGGCAATGATAACGCATCCACACGCGATGTCAAGCCGCCAGTAAGCCACGCTCGAACGCTCGCGGAGCAACTCTACCGTTCGGGAGACGTGAAGTGCCGTGCTATCCTTCCATCCGAGAGGACGGGCTCGCGTATGGAGCGCAACGTCTCTGCCCCGCTCCCCGCCGAGCAGCTCCGTGGCCCGGTTCGCGATCACCTCGTTCGCGTTCATGTTCGTCGAGGTCCCGGACCCGGTCTGGAACACGTCCACGACGAAGTGCGCGTCGAGGTCGCCCCGCTCCACCTCCTCCGCGGCCTTCGCGATCGCCTCCGCGAGACGCGGCTCGAGGAGGCCGAGCTCGGCGTTGACCGCCGCCGCCGCCCCCTTGATGAGCCCCAGGGCCCGGATGAACCGGCGGGGGAACCGCAGGCCGGA
>Ga0101941_1001400_pt1 | contig 17655 bp, 16 predicted proteins | sample DewCreD2012metaG_3_FD_75242 | JGI IMG/M metagenome (GOLD analysis project Ga0101941, IMG submission 75242) | Hot spring sediment bacterial and archeal communities from British Columbia, Canada, to study Microbial Dark Matter (Phase II) - Dewar... ...
GTTGACGGTCGCTGGGAAGAGTCTGGTACCTGAAGCCCGGTGAGGGAGGATGGCACGGAGCGACGGGGGTACCCGGGCCCAGGCCAGTCGCTCCCCACCGGGCCGAAGCGCGGGAGGCTACATGGGCGATACGACCGCGCCGCGTGGCGAGGCGCAGGCGCTGGCAGTCGAGCAACGATGGTCATACCGGTGGCGAGTCGCGCGTTCAGGCGCCTTGATGACGTTGCCGGCGCTGCTGGTGATCGCGCTCTTCACCATCTATCCATTCTGGTACGCGCTCAACGAGAGCCTACACCTCTCCTCGCCGATTCTGGGGCGCCGGTTCGTCGGCCTGGATAACTTCCGCAACGTGATATCCAGCCCGTACTTCCTCGACGCGGCGCGCACGACGCTGATCTTCGCTGCCATCGCCGTACCCGTGCTGGTTGTGCTTGGGGTGCTGGTCGCTCTGCTTCTCAACGAGCGATTTCCCGGGAACACGCTTTTGCGCGCCGGGATGCTCCTGCCCTGGGCTATCCCGGCCAGCGTCGTCGGCGTCATCTGGAAGTGGGTTTTTCTCGATAGCTGGGGCGCGCTCAATGCTGGCCTCTACTCCCTGGGCTTGATCGATAACTATATCTCCTGGCTGACCACGCCCTGGCTGGCACGGTTCGCTGTGATCGTCGCCTTCACCTGGTCACAGCTCCCGCTCGTCGCCATCTTGCTCCTGGCGGCGTTGCAGGCGATTCCTGACGAGCTGTACGAGGCCGCGGCGATCGATGGGGCAAGTGCCGTGTCCCGCTTCTGGGCCGTCACGCTCCCGGGCATCCGGCCGATGCTCGTGATCGTGACACTGTACGAGATCCTGATGGCGCTGAATGTCTTCGATATCACCTACGCGATGACTGGAGGCGGCCCCGGTACGGCGACGAGCCTGCTGACCTACTACATCTGGGCTGAGACCTTCAAGATGCTGAACTTCGGTAACGGTGCCGCCCTGGCGGTCGTGATCGCTCTGCTCGCGCTGGCGTTCATCGCCGCGATCGTCCGGGCCCTGCCGAAGGAGGCGCTGTTGGGAGAGCACGCATGAGACGACGCTCGCCTGCTCAACGCGCGTTGATCGCTGCTGGTGCGGCGCTGCTGGCGCTATTCTGGTTCGGCCCCTTCGTGCTGGTGGGGATCGGCAGCGTCATTCCGGAGGGAAACCTGCTCTCGTTCCCGCCGCGCTGGTTTGCGAACCCACCGTTCCTCGGGAACTACCGGTACATTTTTACCGGTGAGATCCCGCAGACCTATCTGGAGCGTGGCGCGCTACGCAGCATGATCTCGCAGGAGGTCCGGCTCGTCCCCCGAGCGATGCTCAATAGCGTGCTGATCGCGACGGCGGTGATGTTCTCGAGCCTCACGCTGGGGAGCCTGGCAGCCTACGCATACGCCCGGCTGCGCTTTCCTGGCCGGGCGGCCACCTTTAATTTCATCCTGGTCAGTCGCCTGATCCCCACAGTGGCGCTGGCTATCCCGTACTACGCGATCGTTCTCCGCTTGGGGCTGCTCAACACCCACTGGGCGTTGATTGCGATCTACACCGTCTTGACGTTGCCGTTCAGCATCCTTGTTCTAACGCTCTACTTCCGAACTATCCCTGCCGAGATCGATGAGGCCGCGCAGGTCGAGGGTGCATCGTCGCTGCAGGTACTTCGCCACATCACCTTGCCGCTGTCGTTGCCCAGCCTGGTGGGTACCGGGCTCTTCACGTTCATGCTGGCCTACAGCGAGTTCCTCTTCGGCCTCCTGATCAGCACTAGCGCTAGTACCCGTACTCTGCCGGTCACACTCGGAACGCTCTCGACCAATCCGGACGTCGCCTGGGGGCTGATGATGGCCAGTATCGTGGTCGGTAGCGTGCCGACGCTGATACTGGTGATTCCGGTATGGCGCTTCATGGTGCGTGGCCTCATGAGTGGCGCGGTGCACTGAGGGGCCCGGGTTTACGACGCGGGCATCCGGTGCGGTACCATGATCGGCTGCGGAGGCCGATCGATTCCTGAGTCGCGGAGCGGGAGAGAGGGATGGAGCAAACTGGGGAGGTTGAGCTCGGTCGCATGACCTCGCCGGAGGCCGCGACTGCGCTGGCCAGGGCGGAGGTGGCAATTATTCCCGTCGGCGCGACCGAGCAGCACGGGCCGAACCTGACACTCGAGACCGACACCACCATCGCGCATCGCCTGTCGGTGCTACTGGCGCGTAGACTGTACCCGTGCGCCGTCGTCGTGCCCCCCGTTCCCTTCGGTGTCAGTCATCACCATCTCGGCTTCGCCGGCACGCTCACGGTGGCGCCGGAGACGTTTATCGCGATCGTTCTGGATCTCGTCCGCAGCTTGCGGCATCACGGCATCCGGCGCTTCTTCATCATCGATGGTCATGCTGGCAACCAGGGGGTGCTCGAGGTGCTGATGACTAAGCTGCGCTTCGAGCTGGGGGTACAGGCGGCGTACCTCTTCTACTTCACCCTGGCGAGCGACGTGATCGAGCGAGGAGTGTGCAGCCAGCGCTGGGGACATGCCTGCGAAGTGGAAACGTCGGTCGCGCTGGCGCTCGAGCCGGGCCTGGTGCGGCAGCAGACGCTGGCCGCTGGCGAACTCCACCCGCCGAGCATGCCGTTCGTCGACCCGTGGAGGGCGCCTCGTCTGGGCGTGCCGCAGGCGTTCGAGGAGATCACAGGTAATGGGGCGCTCGGCGATGCGCGGCAGGCCAGCCCCGAATTCGGCCAGGCGATCGTCGATCGTGTCATCGAGCGGGCACAGGCCTTCCTCGAGGCGTTTTTACGCCAGCCGGTTTGAACTCGCGCGTTGAGCCTGTGGGGGCTCGACCAGCATCCCGTGCTCGATCGTTCCGCGCCCCTTCCCGATCGAGCGGCTAACGGCCGGGCTCGCGATCATCGTGACGAGCCTCAGCCTATTCTCATCTGCGCTATCCTTGGGCTAGGCGTCCAGGTGATGCCCGGCTCGGGCGGCGCGGGAGGAGCTCGATGGCCCCGGTGGAGTACGATGCGATCGTCGTCGGAGCACGGATCGCCGGGAGCGCGACGGCCCTCCACCTTGCCCGGCACGGCTACACCGTGCTCCTGCTCGACCGCGATCGTTTCCCGAGCCCCACGCTCTCCACACACCTCTTCTTCACCGATACCCTCGGGGCCTTCCGCGAGCTGGGCGTACTCGAGCGGGTGCTGGCCGTCGACGCCCCTCGCCTGCGCTGGCTGCGCTTCCCGTACGTGGCAGCGCCGTTCCCTGAGCACGACGGGCTCGATTTCGCGCTCTGCATCCGCCGGGAGGTGCTGGACACGATTCTCCTGGAACAGGCCGCGGCCCAGCCCGGGATCACGGTTCAGGCCGGCACCCAGGTTACCGGGCTCATCTGGGATGACGCCCGCGTCGTTGGTGTTCGCTACCGGGCTCGGAGAGGCCGGACCGAGGGCGAGGCTCGCGCTCGGATCGTGATCGGGGCCGATGGTCGCGGCTCATTCGTGGCGCGCGCCGCTGGAGCCGTCGAATACGACGCGGTCCCGCCGCTGTTCGCCTGGTACTACGCCTACATGCTCGACGTTCCGCTCGACGATCCGCCGAGCTCTGCCGCCTTTCGTGGGCCGTTCCCGGAAGTCGGCGCTGAGTACTCGGCGGCCTTCATCTTCCCGGCCGACGGTGGGTTGACGCTGGTCGGCTTTGGGGTCGAACATGCCGCTTTTGGCCGGTTTCGCCGGAATGTGCGTCAGAGCTTCTTCTCGGGCCTGCGGTCGCTGCCGGCCGCCTGGGAACGGGTGGGGCAGGCCCGGCTGGCGAGCCGGGTCCTAGGCACGGGTCATCTCCCCAACTTCTTCCGCACTGCCTGGGGGCCGGGCTGGGCACTGGTCGGTGATGCCGGGTGCCACAAGGATCCGCACACCGTGCAAGGTATGGGCGATGCGGTGCGCAGCGCCCGGTTACTGGCTACCGCGCTCGACCGGTGGTGGCGGGGGCAGGCGAGCGAGGAGGAGTCCCTTTCCTGGTACCAGCACGAACGGGATATTGATCTCCGGCCGATGTACGACTTCACCACCTTTCGCTTGCAAGCACAGGTGGGCGACGAGATCTGGGATCGCTTCAACCAGCTCACCTGGGAAGACGAGGGGCTGGCGTGCAGGCGCGTGGCCGCGATGACGCACGCGGTCCATCCCGCGGAGGTCTACATGCCGGAAGCGGTGCTGCGAGCGGTGCATGCCCATTCGGCGGCCTGACCGCAAGCTGAGCCCGGAGCTGACAGCTCCGCCAGTGATGGGTGCCGGTAGCGCCAGAGCGGCCGGCGACGGGCCCCTAGGCCAGACGGTGGCGGACGTACCCGTGTCTGGAGCCGTGATCGGGGAAGAAGCGTTGACGCCCGCAGCGGCTGGCTCTCGCCAGCGATGTGGGAATCACTCCGATGGGGGACTTGACAACGGGGCTGCTCCGCAGCATGCTACTTGAGGTTGTGAAGACGCTCACAACGTGCGTCTTGACAACCGACCTCTGGCGGCGCATGCTACCGGCGAAATCGATTGACCCGCCGCCTGTTAGCTGCACGGCCTCCGGCCGTCGCGCGCGGACAGGGATGCGATCGTAGAGGGGGAGCGATGACGCCCGAGAATGTGACCAGTGAGCAGTGGCAGCAAATCAGCACGGCTCTGGTCTGGTTCTGGGCCTTCCTCGGTTGCGTCGTGGGCTTCGCTGCCAACTTCCTCGTCGGCTATGCCATCATCCCTTCTCTCGTTTCAACTCGCGATCTTCCGGCTCGCGCCATGACGGTGCGTCCAGTCCTCTTCGCCCTCGCTGTCGTGTTCCTTCTGGCGGCGATCTTCAGCTTCATCAACCTCGTTGGTGGGATCCAGGTGCTCTACGAGATCTGGCCACAGAAGTGGATCTGAGCCGGCACGGGAACGGTACTGTCCTGGTGCCGGCTACTGGGCGGTCGTGAAGCATTAAGAGAACGGAGCCGAGAGGAATGCAGCGCTACTTCCGGCTGGTGCTGTTCGCCGCCGTGATGCTGGTGGTGCTGGCCATCCCGGTTGCTGCCGTGCTGGCGCGCTCATACTTCCTCGCCCCTACGGCCCAGCCGGTCAAAGCCCAGCCTATTCAATTCCCGCATCAGGTTCACGTGCAGGGGATGGGGCTGGACTGCACCTTCTGTCACCGGGGGGCTACGACTTCGGCACAGGCGACGATCCCGGCTCTCGAATTCTGCATGAACTGCCATAAGATCGTGCCCTGGGAGGGCCGGCCTGACCTGGAGCGGCTGGTGGAGGCGTTCCAGAGCGGCCAGACGATCCAGTGGAACAAGGTGCACCAGCTCCCGGATCACGTCCACTTCGTCCACGCAGTTCACCTCAACTTCGGCTTCCAGTGCGCCGATTGCCACGGTGACGTCGGCTCGATGGGGAAGCCAGGCGTGAAGCAAGTCCGTGATCTGCGCATGGGTGACTGTCTAACCTGTCACCAGCAGAACGGCGCGCGAACCGATTGCTCCGTGTGCCACTACTGATCGGCGGCACGGCACGAGTGGAGATGAGGATGCGGCGACGAGAGTTCCTCAAGCTGGCAGCGACCTCAGCGACCGGAGCGGTGCTCTTCACCGGCTGCGGGTCGATCGGCGATGCGAACCCCGAGCACGAGTTCAAGATCGAAAGCCCGGTTCGCAACCCGAACGACCTGCTATACGGGCGTGATAACTGGTATGCCACGGCCGCTCCGCTCTCGATCGGCGGTTACGGGATCATCGTCCGGGTCTTCGAGGGGCGAGCAAAGAAGGTCGAGGGGAATCCAGACTTCCCCGTCAACCTCGGACGTAGCTGCGCGAAGGCACAGGCGCTGGTCCAGGAGGTCTACCACCCGGATCGAATCGGCGGGCCGCTTCGCCTCGCCGGCCAGCGTGGCTCTGGCCAGTTCCAGGTCATCGAGTGGGAAGAGGCGCTGGGCCAGGTCGCTGACCTGATCCGGCAGGCTCCTGACTCGACGCTCCTCATCACCGAACCGCTCAACGGTGCCCTCGGTGCCATCGTCGAGCAATTCGTTCAGACGACGGGCATCCAGCACGCTAGCCTGGAGCCCGACGAGCGGGTGGTGCTGCGGGAGGCGATGCGACGGGTGTTCGGGGTGGATACCTTGCCCACGCTGGACCTCGCCAACGCTCGCTTCCTGCTCAGCTTCAGCGCCGATTTCCTGCACACCTGGATCTCGCCGGTGCAGTTCGCGCGGGCCTATGGAGCCTTCCGGCAGGGCCGGCCCGACGTGCGCGGTACGTACTATCATGTCGGCCCCCGGCTCTCCGGCACGGCCGCCAATGCCGACCGCTGGTTCCCGGTTCGACCGGGTGCCGAGGGGCTGGTCGCGCTGAGCATGGCCCAGGTCATGCTGGAGGAAGGGCTCGTCGAGGGGGAGGGAGCTGAGCCGTTCTTCCAGGCACTCGGTCTGACGCCGGAGCAACTGGGGGCGGATTTCGCTCCCGATCGGGTCGCCGATGCTGCTGGGCTCACCGCCGAGCAGATTCGGGAACTGGCGCACGCCTTCGCCGAGCAGCGACCGAGCGTCGCGATCGCCGGGACTAGCGCTGCGGCGACCACCAACGGGTTGTTCAACCTAGCGGCCGTGTTCGCCCTCAACTACCTGGTGGGCAGCGTCAATAGCGAGGGGGGCCTGATTCTGAACCCTGCGTCACCGCTTCCAGACGAGCTCCCGGCGAACCGTGGCGGTGATCCGTATAGCCAGTGGGTCAACATTGCCCAGCAGATCGCGGGCGGCCAGATCCGGACGGTGCTCGTCCACCGGGCGAACCCGGTGTACAGCTTGCCGCCGGCCAGCGGCATCCAGGACGCGCTGCGCGGTGCTGGGTCGGTCGTCAGCTTCTCAAGCTTCCTGGACGAGACTACGATGCTGGCCGACCTGGTTTTGCCCGATCACACCGCGCTGGAACAGTGGGGCCTGGTAGTTCCGGAACCCGGGCCCGGCTTCGAGATCGTCGCGATCCAGCAGCCGGTGGTGAACCCGTTCGTCAACACTCGCGCGTTCGGCGATGTGTTGATTCAAATCGCTTCCCAGCTCGGGCAGGCGCTTCCCTGGCCGAGCCAGGAGGCGGCGGTGCGCGCGCTGGCCGATGGGCTGCGTGGCCTGGGGCGCGGCAACGTCGAGGCTGAGCAGCCCAACGAGTACTTCGTCACCATGCAGACGCAAGGCGGATGGTGGGACGAAGAGGCGAGGGCCGAGGAGGCGAGCCCTCAAGCGCCGACTGCCCCGGCGAATCCGGAATTCGCTGGCGATCCCGGACAGTTCCCGTTCTACCTCCTCCCGTTCCCGTCGGATTCGCTCGGATATGGGGAGTTTTCGCACCTGCCCTGGCTCCAGGCGCTGCCGGAGCCGGTCTCGACCAACGTCTGGGGAACTTGGGTCGAGTTGAACCCGCGGACGGCGCAGGACATCGGCGTGGAGACCGGCGACGTGGTGCGCGTGGTGACGCCGCAGGGCAGCGCCGAGTTGCCAGTCTACGTAAACCCGGCGGCGATGCCCGATGTCCTCTCGGTGCCGATGGGCCAGGGGCACAAGGCTTATGGACGCTATGCCGAGGGACGCGGGGTGAACCCGCTGGAGCTGGTCGCGCCGCAAGCAGAGCGGGAGACGGGGGCCCTTGCCTGGGTGGCGACTCGCTGCCGGCTGGAGCTGACTGGTCGTCGGATGCGCATCGCTCGCTTCGAAGGGCAGTTCCCGGCGTTCCAGCTCGAGGAGTTCCCGATCATTCAGGTCACGCGGCCGCGAACGTGAGCGCTGGCGCGTCGCTTCACCGGCTGGCAACGATGCTGGCAGAGAGAGGAAGATGAGGGAATGCCACGCTGGGGAATGGTGATCGATCTCGACCGGTGCACCGGTTGCGGCGCCTGCGTTGTCGCCTGTCAGGCCGAGAACAACGTCCCGATCAATACCGAGGACGTCTATCACCAGCGCCGCGCGATCGAGTGGATCCGGCTCGAGCGCTACTGGGAGGGGGAGTACCCCAACATCAAGGCGCGCTATATCCCGGTGCCCTGCATGCATTGCCAGAACGCGCCCTGCGAGCCCGTCTGCCCGGTCTACGCGACCTACCACACCAGCGAAGGCATCAACATGCAGGTCTACAACCGGTGCATCGGTACGCGCTACTGCTCGATCAACTGCCACTGGCACGTCCGGTTCTTCAATTTCTGGGAGCCGAAGTGGCCTGACTCGCTGAAGAACCAGCTCAATCCGAACGTCACGGTTCGTAGCCGCGGCGTGATGGAGAAGTGCACCTTCTGCATCCAGCGCGTGGTGAAGGCCGAACACCAGGCGAAGCTCGAGGGCCGCGACCTCGAGGCCGATGAGTTCACGACGGCCTGCGCGCAGGCCTGCCCGGCCGAGGCGATCGTCTTCGGGGATCTCGACAACCCGAACAGCCGGGTCGCTCAGCTCGTCAACAGCGCCGTCAACGAGCGCGGCTACCGGCTACTCGAAGACCTCGGTACCGAGCCATCCGTCTACTATCTCAAGAAGATCGACCCCGAGGCGGCTGCCGAGGAGCACAGCAGTCACTAGGAACGATCCGGAGGCGATGAGGAAGGCGAGCGGGGCGAATGGCGAGGCACACGACGGTAGTGACTCACGGACATGAGCTGCAGCGTACCTGGGAGCTTGCGCCTCGGGACGTGCTCGACGCCGGGCTTCGGTGGGTGCGCTCTCTGGGGACGGGGCGCCGGCTGGTCGCGTTGATCGCGCTGGCACTCGGCGTCGTGGGCGCGATCGCGCTCGTGGTCGGGCCGCTCTTGTCGGGTTACGCGAACCGGCAAGTGTGGGCTTACACCGCCGTCGCGTTCGTGTACCTCATGTCCACTGCGGCGGCCGCTCCTTGCCTCTCGACCGCGCTGCGAGTGGCCCGAAGCCACTGGCGTCGGCCGGTCAACCGCGTGGCCGAGATCTGGGCGGTGACATTGATTATCCCCTTGATCCTCTACCTGCTCCTGCTCGGCACGCTGCCGGGAACCGAGAACCGCCTCTCGATCTGGTTCGGCTGGCCGCTCTCACCGTGGTTGTGGGGCGCGATCCTGATGGTGAGCCTGACCGGTGCTGGCTACTTCTTCCTCTGGCTCAGCAGCCTGCCTGACCTGGCCATCGTGCGCGATCAGACCGACTCGGCTCGGCGCGGGCTGATCGCCCGGCTGGCAGGGCACTGGCGCGGCTCGCACCGGCAGTGGCGCATGATCGAGAAGGTCGTGAACAACGCCGGAGTCCTCTACGTTTTGATCTACGTGCCGACGATGACCGTGTTCGCCACCGACTTCATCATCAGTATGATCCCCGGCTACTTCACGGCAGTCTTTCCGGCCTACTTCACCATTAGCTCCTTCGAGGCCGGGATCGCGCTGACGATCGTCACGATGGCGGTGCTGCGCCGCTGGGGTGGCCAGCAAGATTATCTCGGACTGGAGCAGTTCTGGGCGCTTGGCAAGATGCTCCTGGCCTTCGCGCTCCTCTGGTTCTACTTCTGGTGGTCGGAGTTCATCATCTTCTGGTACGGGCGGACGCCGCGTGAGATCAATCTGCTCAAGTACATTATGGCGGAGACGTATCTCTGGCCGTTCGTGCTGGCGTTCCTGCTCAACTTCGCCCTGCCGCTGTTGATCCTGATGTGGAACCCGATTCGCCGCAGCATCGCCGGGCCGACCGTCGTGGCCTGCATCGTGCTGATCGGCAACCTGATCGACCGGATCCGCTTGATCTCGGCCGGCTACTCGGTGCCGGATATTACCCAGCACGAGCTCCACGAGATCCCGGCGGCCTATATCCCAAACCTCCTCGACATTCTGATCCTGGCCGGGGCGATCGGCGGCGCGGTGGCGCTGGTGCTGTTCACGTTCCGGGTGTTGCCTTTCCCCTCGATCTGGGAGGTCACCGGTGGTCTCTGGCTGCGTGCCCACCGCCCGTTCAAGCACGCGCGGGTGATCGTGGTCGGTAAGCCGGAGTAAGGCGGACGGTAGACGAGCGAGCGCTGGCTGGAGGACGACATGCAGGAACGCCACCAACTAGGGGAAGAGGCGATCACGAGGGAGCTCTTCCGGCCCCTGGTGTCGACCCCGGCGATGATGTGGGTCGGCTTCATCGGCCTGGGGGCGGTGCTGGCGATCTTCGTGTTCGCCGTGAGCTGGATGTTCTATTGGGGGCTGGGCGTCACCGGGCTGCATCGCCCCAACATGTGGGGCTTCATGATCGTCAACTTCGTTTTCTGGATCGGTATCAGCCACGCTGGCGTGATGATCTCGGCGATCCTGCGCCTCACCCAGGCCGAGTGGCGGCGACCGGTCACGCGTGCCGCCGAGGTGATGACGATCTTCAGCCTGATGACCGCGATGCTCCACCCGGTCATCCACACCGGGCGGCCGTGGCGCACGCTCTACTGGGTCTTCCCGTACGACTTCTGGCGCAACCTGTGGCCTGACATCCGTGGCCCGCTGGTCTGGGACCCCAGTGCCATCCTGACCTACCTCACCGGCTCGACGCTCTTCCTCTACACGACGATCATCCCCGATATGGCTCTGGCGCGCGACCGAACGACCGGCTGGCGTCACGTGCTGTACTCCATCCTGGCGCTGGGCTGGCGCGGCAACGAGCGCCAGTGGAAGATGCAGACGATTGCCGGCTTCCTGCTCTCTGGTCTCATCCTGCCGGTGTTCGTCTCGGTGCACAGCATCGTCTCTTGGGACTTCGCCGTCTCGCTCGTTCCCACCTGGCACGCGACGGTATTCGCGCCGTACTTCGTTATCGGGGCGATCCACTCCGGCGTCTCCGCCGTGGTGACCTTGATGGCGCTGATGCGCTGGCTCTTCCGCTTCGAGAACTACATTCGCCTAGAACACTTCGATTCCATTGGCCGACTTTTGATCGCTGTCGGCACCGGCTGGCTCTGGTTCTTCCTGCTCGATATCTTCTTCGCCATCTATCCGCAGGAGGCGCGCGAGCTGGAGATCATGCAGTTCCGCCTGTTCGACTGGCCCTTCAATGTGATGACGGCGCTGATCTTCATCTTCGGTTACTTCATTCCGGTGCCGATCTGGGTCTTCCAGCGTTTCCGCCGCAACGTGAAGATCATGTTCTGGACTTCGATTGCCGTGAACGTCGGCATGTGGGCTGAGCGCTACTGGCTCATCAAGCCTGGCCTGATGCGCAAGTACGAGTGGACGTTCGACTGGGCCTGGTACCGGCCGAGCATCGTCGAGATCAGCATCGTGATGGGCTCGTTCGCACTGGTCGGCTTCCTGCTGCTCGTGTTTTCCAAGATCTTCCCGCCTATTTCGGTTTGGGAAGAGAAGGAGGGCGTGCACTTCGCCCAGCAGCTTCAGGTTGGGAAGCGGCGGGTCAACGCCATCGTCCGAGAGTTCTAATGGTGGGTGGAAGCGAGGCGAAAGGCGGCTGAGGGATGGCGATCCGAGAAGTCCTGGGCATCTACAAGGACCTCGACTCCGCGGTAGCCGCTGCGGACGCGCTGCGCGAGGCCGGGTTCGACCGCGCGGAGTTCGAGGTGCTCTCCAACGCTCCGTATCCGGAGGGGACATTCGGGGAGGAGTCGGGAATCCACCGGTTGTTCGTCTTCCCGTTGATCGGCGCGTGCTGTGGCTTCGCGGCGGGGTTGCTGATCACCGGGGGAACCCAGCTCAGCTTCCCACTGCTTACCGGCGGCAAGCCGCTGCTCTCGATCCCGCCGATGATCATCATCATGTACGAGGGCACGATGCTCGGCGCGCTCATCTTCACCGTGCTGGGAGTACTCTTCGAGTCGCGGCTGCCGTGGATCGGCAAGGCGCTCTACGATACCCGGATCACGGCTGGCTATATCGGGATTCTGGTGCGCACCGCCCCGGAGCGCGAGTCGCTGGCGATCAGCGCGCTGCGCAAGGCGAACCCGGAAGACGTGTTGACCGAGGGCGGGAGCGTTGGTGGCACCGCGCCAGCAGCGCAGTGAGGGACGCCGGATGCGAGGGAGCATGGCGATGATGACGCGGGCGCGAGCGGGCAGTGCACGCGGCCGACGCATCGGACTGGTGCTGGTCAGCCTCAGCGTGCTCGTGTTCGCCGCGGCGTGTAGCTCGACGAACACGTATCCGATCGACTTCTTCAGCGAGATGCACTACCAGAAGTCATTTCGCGCTCAAGAGCCACCGCGGCTCGACTCTCCGCCCGGCGCGGTACCGATCACCGGCGGTGAGCCTGCCTATACCCTTGAGGAAGCCAGGGATCTAGAGAACCCGCTAGCAGATGACCCGCAGGCGCGCGAGCGCGGGGCTCAACTCTATGCGTTGAACTGCGCGGTCTGCCATGGCGCTGAAGGCCGCGGTGACGGTCGAATGGCGGCTATCTGGCGGGCCCGGCAAGGGGCCGTCCCGCCGGCAGACCTGACGTCCTCGGCCGTGGCGAACCGCACGGACGGCGAGCTGTACTGGATCCTCACGAACGGGTATACCTCGCCGGAGAACCAGGTGCAGTTCCCGGACGGCCTCTCAAATATGCCTGCGTTCGGCAAGCTGTTGACACCGGAAGAGCGCTGGGCTCTGGTCTCCTATATTCGCCAGCTCCAGGGGCGTTAGGGCTCCGCTCTGGCTGCTGACACTTCGGATCAGTCAACCTCGGCCAAGGAAAGGGGCGGCGACCGGCCGGTCGCCGCCCGCTCGTTCGCTTGGGCTGTATGCACCAGCGCGCGGCGCTTGCTCTCTGGAGAAGCCTCGGCGATGATGCTAGACAACAAGCTAGATCGCTAGAAGGGGGCTGACGCGCGATGGAGCGATACGACGCGATCGTGATCGGCTCGGGCCACAATGGCCTGATCGCTGCTGGATACCTGGCCAAAGCAGGCAAGCGCGTGCTCGTGCTGGAGCGCCGCCCGGTCATCGGGGGCGCGACCGTGACCGAGGAACACTTTCCGGGCTACCGGCTTTCCACCTGTTCCTATGTCTGTAGCCTCCTCCTCCCCGAAGTCGTCCATGACCTCGAGATGACCAAGTACGGGTACGCTGTCCGTCCATTCGACCCGCAGTACTTCGTCCCCTTCCCCGATGGTCGTTACCTGATGACCTTTCTCGACGAGCGCAAGACCAAGGAGCAGCTCGCCAAGTTCTCGAAGCGGGACGCCGAGCGCTGGGACGACTACTGGGCGATGTGGAACCGGATCATCGCCCGTGTCCGCCCGCTCCTGCTCCAACCGGCGCCATCGATGGAGGAGCTCGCGCGCCGCTTCGAGGGACTCGCCGGGCTTGAAGACCTGCGTACCGTGCTGATGAAGAGCATCGCCGAGGTGCTCGATCTGTTCTTCGAGAGCGAAGAGATCAAGGCGCCACTGTGCACTGGCGGCGTCATCGGCGTCAACCTGGGGCCGAAGTCACCTGGATCGGCCTACGTCAAGTTCCACCATCTGCTCGGGAACCTGAATGGGCACCAGGGAGCCTGGGGCTTCGTGCGCGGCGGGATGGGCAGTATCGCTCAGGCGCTGGCCGGCTTCTGTCGCGACCACGGCGTCGAGATCCTCACGGACTCCGAAGTCGCCGAGGTCGAGGTCGAGAACGGCATCGCGCGCGGCGTGCGGCTCGTCGACGGTCGCCGATACGCGGCTCACGCCGTGCTCTCCAATGCCGACCCGCAGCGCACCTACCTGCGCATGGTCGACCGCCGGCATCTCCCTGCCGAGTTCGTTCAGGCCGTGGAGCGCATCAGGTGCAAAGGATCGGTGGTCAAGGTCTTGCTCGGCCTCGGGGAACTGCCGAACTTCACCTGTCTGCCAGGCACTGAGGTCGGGCCGCAGCATACGGGCGGCATCGTGATCAACCCCTCGATCGATTACCTGGAACGGGCCTGGGAGGACTGCAAGCACGGTCGGCCATCGGCCCGTCCCTTCATGGACTGCTACATCCAGACCGCGACCGAGGAGGGGCTGGCGCCTCCGGGCAAGCACACGCTCTCGCTCTATGTGCAGTACGCGCCCTACGATCTCGCCGAAGGCACCTGGGAGGTGCGCAAGGACGAGATCGGCCGGAACATCATCGATACATTCGCCGAATACGCGCCGAATATCTGGAACGCGATCGAGCACATGTCCGTGCTCGGCCCACGCGACATCGAGGAGGTCATCGGGATCACCGGGGGGAACATCTTCCACGGGGAGATCACGCCAGATCAGATGTTTGCCTTCCGGCCCGTGCCTGGTTGGTCGGGCTACGAGTCCCCCGTCCAGCGGCTCTATCTGTGCGGTTCGGGGGCCTGGCCCGGTGGCGCGGTGTTCGGGGCGCCGGGACGAAACTGCGCGCTCCAGGTGCTCGCCGACCTAGAGCATCGAGCTCGCTGAGCGCGCCCGATCGCGAGGGCACGCCGCTCCGCAGCCTGAGGACCTGGGTCCGGGCGACGCCCGCCTGTGACTGTCCTTGCGACCGGTGGCCGGCGGGAGTCAATCGGCGAAGGCCGGCATGATCTGAGTCGCGATCAGACCGAGGCTCTCGAGGTCATCGAGGTCGAAGGTCTGGAGCATGAGCCGGCTCACGCCGAGCGCGGCGCGTGCGCGTACCTGCTCGATGATTTCGGGCGGTGTCCCGACGAGCCAGCCACGCTCCCGCAGGCGAGCGATCGCCTCGTCAGGGGACAGGCCGTGCAGCGAGACGAGGATCTGCTGCAGCCGGTGTGCGCGCTCGCGGAGCTCTCGCTCGTCTCGTCCGATCAGATGGCCCACCATCCAGGAGCGCGAGATCTCACCCGGGTCACGACCGACGGCTGCGCAGTGCCGCTCCAACGCTGCCACCTTGGCGGCGTAGCCGTCCGGATGCAGGCTTACCGCGTTCCAATCAGTCGCGTGCTCGGCGACGATGCGGAGCAGGCGCTTCTCACCACCGCCACCGATGACCAGCGGCACGCCCTCTGGACGAAGCGGCGTCGGGTGCATCTCGGCCTCTTCCAGCCGGTGGAACCGGCCGCTGAAGTTCACGGGCTCCCCAGTCCAGAGCAGCTTGATGACCGCGATCGCCTCTTCCAGACGATCCATTCGCTCTCTCACCGGTGGAAGGGGAAAGCCGAACGCCCGGTGCTCGCGCTCGTTCCATCCGGCACCGAGCCCCAGCCAGTACCGGCCCTCGGAGAGGCGATCCAGAGCCACGGCATTCTGTGCCAGCTCCACGGGATGCCGGAACGTGAGCGGTGAGACGAGCTGCCCGAAGATCAAGCGCGTGCTGCGCAGCGCGACAGCGGTCAGGGAAGGCCAGAGCGCCAATGTCTCGCGCTCGGCAACTCCCATCACCGAGGTGAGGTGATCCGAGCGCCAGAGCGACTCGAAACCGAGCGTCTCACAGAGGTCGATCAACTGCAGCCAGCGCTCCCAGGTAAGATCCTCCTGAGCCTCGATCATGATCCCGAATCGCATGGCAACCTCCCACACAGTGACACAGGGCGAGAGTGTGAGCGAAGGATACGCATGATGTCGAGGCCGCGAGCGATTTCGGTCCTTCGGGGTCAGCCTCGCGCGTGCCCGCCAGGGTCGTTCACCGCCTCACTCGCGATGTCAGCGACGGTGGCGCCGGTCAGCCGCACGATCTCCTGCGGGCTGATCCGGAGCATCACATCGCTCGCTCCGCCACCCCCGTAGACGACCGGCTCGCCGAGTACCGCGCGATCGACGACGACCTTCAGCGGCGTCAGGTGCCCAATCGGTGGGGTCGCGCCGGGAGGATACCCGGTGAAATCGAGGACGAGCTGTGGCGGAGCCAGTTGGGGCTGTCGCAGCCCTGTGGTCTCGGTCAGCTTCCGTCGATCGACCCGAGTCTCGCCCCGCGCGATGACCAGGACAGCCGTGCCGTCCTTGCCCTGGAAAAGGAGTGATTTGATGATCTGGCGGGGGTGAACTCCGAGGGCGGCTGCTGCCTCAGCCACCGTAGCGGTCGACTTTCCCGGGTACAGGATCTCGGCGTCGACTCCATGCTGCCGCAGGTACGCTGCCAGCCGATCCGGCCCGCTCGCCATGACGCCCTCCCCCATAACCCGTAACGATAAGACGATAGGGGCATATCGCTGTATAACCCTCTAGGTCGAGCATCGACCCTGCTGGCTACGCCCGGTTAGGCGATGCGCAGGATGCGTGCTTTCATGGTCGCCGCTGGTGTCTCGATCGTGACCTCATCGCCGACGCGGCGACCCAACAATGCGCGGCCGACTGGCGACTCGTTGGAGATCCGCCCAGCCGATGGCTTCGCTTCGACCGCGCCGACGATCGTATACGTCTCCTCCTCGCCGTCGAGTTCGATCGTCACGGTAGACCCGATACGGACGACCGAGTGATCGGCGTCCGGGCCAGCCTGCTCGATCAGCTCGACGCGCTTCAGGATCTCCTCGATCTCCCGGATTCGACCCTCGATGAATCCCTGGTCGTGCTTGGCCGCATCGTAGGCGGCGTTCTCCCGGATGTCGCCGTGTTCGCGGGCCTCTTGGATGATCCGCGCGATCTCGGGCCGGCGCCGGTTCACCAGGTCCTCGTACTCGCGGCGAAGGGCTTCGAGACCCTCCTGCGTTATCGGGATCCGTTCGCGTGCCATAGGCTCGTTACTATCCCTCCCACTGGACTCGTCAATGAAAAATCAGGGTCGACGGTAGCCGTCATCCAAAGCGACCATAGATGGTACAGAGAAAACGGCCCGCTTGCCAAGCCCCGAGACCCGAGCGTTACTCGCGCTCCACCGCTCTCACCCCCGAGAATCACCCTGTAGCCCGAACTTGAGCTAGGCAGCCGGACCCCTAGGCCAGCGAGTTCGACCGGCGAGCATCGGCGATACGCCACGAGACGCGGGCTGCCTGGACCTCTCCCCGAGCGAGTCGCGTACCGGACGGAGCGCAGCGGCGTTGGCCGTATAGGCGGGAGAGGCGGGAGCGTGTTGGGAAGCGGGCAACGGGCTCAGAGGGTGCTAGAATGCCGCAGGCGACGGCCGGAGGATGAGCAGGAGGGGTCGATGAGCACGGATCGCTTGCGAGAGCTCGACCAGATGATTCTCGGCGAGATCTGGACCTCGAGCGAGCCCTGGCGCAATCTGGTGTATCTCTGCGACGACCTCGGGCACCGCTTCGCCGGCACGGACCGGGAGCACCAGGCGGCCGAATACCTGCGTGGCCGGATGATCGAGTACGGGCTGGCCAACGTCCGCCTGGAAGAGTTCCCGATGGCGAGCTGGGAGCGAGGCCCCTGCCAGGTAACGCTCATCTCGCCGCTCGAACGAGCGCTCCCGGCGATCGCCATGCCCTACTGTCCATCGGCAGCGCTCGAGGCCGAGGTCATCGACGTCGGTGAGGGGGAGTTACCCGATTTCGAGCGGCTGGCCGGCCAGATTCCGGGCAAGGTCGTGCTGACGGACGCCGAGACGAACCGGCCCGGCGAGCGTAAGAGTCACCGTACCGACAAGTTCAACTGGGCGATCGAGCGTGGCGCGGTCGCCTGCCTGTTCATCAACCAGAATCCTGGCCAGCTCCACATTACCGGGAGCTTGAGCGGGCGCAATCCACGGGGTACCACCGCGGCCGACCGCGAGGCGGCCATCCCTGGCATCGGGCTGAGCTATGAGACGGGATTTACCCTCCGGCGCTTGGCGGAGCGCGGCCCGGG
>Ga0101941_1001402_pt1 | contig 17620 bp, 12 predicted proteins | sample DewCreD2012metaG_3_FD_75242 | JGI IMG/M metagenome (GOLD analysis project Ga0101941, IMG submission 75242) | Hot spring sediment bacterial and archeal communities from British Columbia, Canada, to study Microbial Dark Matter (Phase II) - Dewar... ...
AACCCGGTGAGAGGACGGGCACGATCTACGGGGAGGACCGTGGCCACCGGTGGGGAGATCTCATGGCCACCGGTGGGGAGTTTCGTGGCCGCCTACGGGGAGTTTCTCGTGGCCGCCGTCAACCGCTCTCGTCGACGGTGCGACGAGAACGACATCGCCCGCCAGGAGCGATCCGTTGATGGGCGTAGCGTCGGCCTCCGACACGTGGGCACGGATCAAGAACCGAAGGGACGACACTCGATCGACGGACGCAGGCCCCGGACCGGGCTACCCTCAAGACCGTGCGCGGGGAAGGTGAACGTCCCGTTAGCTACGCGCTGGCGCCCTGAGGAGAAGACGCTCTCCCTGACGAGGACGGGGTTGCCGCCTGCGTCGTGGAGCTCCACGACGCACGTCACCACGCCAGGATGGCTACGAGGCACCCACTCAGCTCGGAAGGTCACCCGGACCCGCTTGGTCTCCGGCGCCCCGATGCGCTCAACCTCGATGCGTCGGAAAGCGTACCGGTATGGTTCCCCGGTATCCAGGCGCCGAGGATCGCACGACGCTTCGGCATCGACCGGGATCGCGGAGACCGGGATCCGCAGTTCCGCCGTACGGCTGCGCTCCAACGAGACCATCTCATCCGTCCGTCGACCGATGAGAGCGTCGCCGGATCCATAGACATCCCAGGTGCAGAGGTGGATCCCGGGGAAGCGTCCCGATGACCACGACGCACGGTAGGTGATGATCGCGGTGGAGGAACCGGAGCCCCGGGCCACCGAGATGTCGCTGATCAGGTAGTTCGGGTGGTGGAGGCTCGTGCCTTGCGGCGCCGTGGGCGGCGCCAGGGATAGGAGCGGCCGGAGCAGGGTGATCGCGATGACCCCATACGCGGCCAGGATGGCGCTGGCCCTCCAGGCGCGGAGTGCAGCGCGACGACGCCGACGGATGCTCGCTTCGCGAGCGAGGCGCGTGTACAGCGCTTCGGCTTGCTGGCGACTCATCGCCCCCATGCCGTCCCCGGGCTTCATGTCTCCTCCGCGACGACCTCGATCTTCGCGGCACCGAGGGACGCACGGAGCCGCTTCAGGGCCCGCGCGATCTGGCTGCGGACGGTGGATCTGCCACACCCCAGGAGGATCGCGATCTCCGACTCCGTCAGTCCGTAGAGATACCGAAGGATCAGGCATGTTCGCTGTTCGCGACCCACCTCGGTGAGGGCCTGGTGCAGGAGGAGGTGGTCGAGCATCCCCTCCACGGCGTCGGTCGGATCCGCGTCGCGCTCCACGAGCTCCTGGATGTCGAGGGGCACTTCCCACTGGTCCCGTGACCGTCTCGAGCGGTGCAGCCGGAAGAGCACGGTCCGGACGTACCCGAGAGGGTGAACGAGTCCCGCGAAATCGGGGTACCGGACGAGCGTCTCGACGAGGGCCTGTTGCACGAGATCCTCGGCGCGGGCCATCGTGCATGCCCTCTCTCCCGTGGCGGTGCTGACGGCCGACGGCATGGCCTGATGAACGGCCCTACCCTCTTCCTCCCAAGGAGGCGGGCCGTCCTCGGAACGCTGCACCATCTTCAACCGCTGGAAGCCGCGAGGGCCAGGATCGCTCAGCCGCTGGCCTCGACGTACGCCCGCCCCTCGGAGCAGAACGGCAGGAAGTCGCAGTACCGGCAGGCTGCGTTCGGGGTGGGGTCGAAGCGGCCCGCCGCGATCGCGCGGAGGGCCTCCGCCACCCGGGCCCGGGTCTCCGCGGGGTCGCCGGCGGGCCGGCTCACCTCCTCCCCGGTCGCGAGGTACAGGTACGTGAGCCTGAGGTCCTCCGGGCGCTTCCCCCACACGTCCACGCAGGCGAGCGCATACAGGTCGAGCTGGAGCCCGGCGAGCGGGTCGTCCCGGGGCGGCGCGCCCGTCTTGTAGTCGACGACCTCCCAGGCGCCGTCGGACGTCCCGTAGATCGCGTCGATCCGCCCCCGCACCAGGAACCCCTCGACCGCGAGGAGGAACTCCCGCTCGGCGAAGAGCGGGACGAGCTCGGCGAAGCGGCTCCGCCGGAAAGCCTCCTTGAGCCGCTCGATCCTCCCCGGCTCCCCAGCGAGCTCCTCCAGCGTGAGGTCGGGCTCCTCGTCGAGCTCGATCAGGGTCGCCTGTCCCGAGGATCGCCGCTCGATCCAGCGATGGACCTCGGTGCCGATCCGCGCCGCGGGGCCGCTGAACCGCGGGAGCGGCCGGACCGCCGACCAGTAGAACCGCTTCGGGCAGCGGACGTAGTCGATCACCCCGCTCACCGAGAGCGTGGACGGCGCCTGGGGCGCGGCGGCGGTGCGTTCCCGTTCCACGAGGGCCGCGGCGAGCGTCCGTCGCTCCGCCGCGAGCCCACGGTACGCGTCCCGCTCGGGGCCGTCGAGCCGCTCCGCCCAGGCCGCCGGGACCCCGCCCGCCCGGGCCGCCTCGGCCGCCGCCCGCCGCCAGCCCCCCGGGAACAGCGCGTCGCCCTCGTCGCGGAGGGCCGGCCCCGGCCAGTCCCGGACGAAGCGCTCGCGGTAGCCGAGGAGCGGGTTCTCCTCCCCGGGCTCCTCCGGCCCCCGGTCGGCGGCGGCGAGCCCGGTCTCCTCGGCCCACGAGGCGAGCTCGTCGAAGAAGGGGCTGGGCCGCTTCGGCCTCTGCCCCTCCCCGTACCAGTGGGCCCCGGAGACGAACAGGCTCCGGCGCGCCCGGGTGAGCGCGACGTAGAGCGTCCGGCGCTCCTCGAACTCCTCCTGGCGGCGGAGGGCCTCCTTGAACGCCGCGAGGTTGCCCTCGTAGCGGGGGAGGAGCTGCGCGTCCCCCCGGAGCTCGAAGTCGAGCGAGCTGCCCCGCTCGGCCGGGTTCTGCTGGATCTCGAGGTCCGGCAGGAGGTCGGTGGCCAGGCCGGGGACGAAGACGTGGTCGAACTCGAGCCCCTTCGCCTGGTGGATCGTCATCACCTTCACCGAGTCGGCGTCCGAGGGCTGGACCGGCGACCAGTCCTCCCGCCCGGCCTGCTCCACGAGGTCCACGTAGTCGAGGAACCCCCGGAGCGTGAGCTCCCCGCGGACCGGGGTGAACCCCTCGACCTCGTCGAGGAACGCGGCCAGGTTCCGCCGGGTGGCCAGGGCCACCTCGGCGTCGAGGTTCGCGTCCAGCTCGGCCAGGAGCCCGGTCCGCCGGATCACCTCGGCCAGGAACTCCACCACCGGGCGCGCCGCCGCCTCGCGGAGCCCGTGGAGCTCCTCGCGGAACTCCTCGAGGCGGGCCCGGCCCTCGGCCGAGAGCCCCTCCACCTCGTCCAGGTGCTCGAGGGCCTCGGCGAACAGGAACGCGTCGGCCTCGTCCTCCTCCGCGCTCCGGACGATCGGGAGGTTCTTCTCCCTCGCCCAGGCCGCGACCCGCGCGAGGTCCTTGAACCCCACCCGGTACCGGGGGCCCAGGAGGATCCGGGCCAGGGCGACGCTGGCGTAGGGGTCGGCCACCGCCCGGGCGTAGGAGAGGACCTCGACCACCGCGGGCGTCTTGAGCAGCCCCACGAGCCCCACGACCTCTGCGGGGATCCCCCGCTCGGCGAACGCCTCCTGGAGCGGCACGAACAGCCGGCTCTTCCGGCACAGCACGGCCACGTCCCCCCACCGCGCCCCCCGCCGGTGGAGGTCGAGGATCCGGTCGGCGATCCAGGTGGCCTCGGTCCACTCGTCGGCGTGCCGCACGAGCTCCACCGCTCCCTCGCCGTTCGGCCCCCAGTGGTCGAGGCGCTTCTCGGGGTCGGGGCGCTGCGCCGCGGGGAGGGGGAGGAGCACCCGGTCGGCGGCCGCCAGGATCCTGCGGCCCGAGCGGAAGTTCGTGTAGAGGGGGAGCTTGGCCGCGGGGCTCCCGTCGGCGCGGCGGAACCGCTCGGGGAACGCGAGGAGGTTGTAGAGGCTCGCGCCCCGCCAGGCGTAGATGTTCTGGTCGGGGTCGCCGACGGCGGTCACCGGGAACCCGCCCCCGAAGACCCGGGCGACGAGCTCGGCCTGGGCCACGTTCGTGTCCTGGTACTCGTCGAGGAGGACGGCGCCGTAGCGGGCCCGCAGCTCGTCGGCGACCTCGGGCCGCTCCTCCACGATCCGGAGCGCGTAGGCGATCTGGTCGCCGAAGTCGATCACCCCGAGCTCCCGCTTGAGCTCCTGGAAGGCGCGGACCGCCCGGGCCAGGTCGATCCGCTCCAGGGCGGCCCGGTAGGCGCGGTCGCTCCGGTGCTTCGCCAGGGCTTCCAGGCGCGCCGCCGCGAAGGCCTCGATCTCGTCGGGGGTCACCCGGTGGTTGGCGGCCTGGTCCGCGAGGGAGAGGACCTGGTCGACGGCGGAGGGCAGCCACTCCACCTCGAGGTGCTCGAGGGTGGCGCGGTCGAGCGCCTCGGCGGCTACCTCCTGGCGCTGGGCGTTCGTGAGGACCCGCAGGCCGGGCTCGATCCCGACCAGGAGCCCGTACCGCTCGACGATACGGCCCGCGAACCCGTGGTAGTTGAGGACCTCCGGCTCCTCCCCGTCGGGCAGGTCGAGGGAACGGAGCGCCGCCCGCACCCGGAGCGAGAGGTTCTCGGTCGCCTTGTTCGTGAACGTGAGGCAGAGGACGCTCCCCGGGGCCGCTCCTTCCGCGTCGATCGCCCCCTTCCACGCGAGCGCCAGGTAGGCGACCCGGGCCGCCATGACCGAGGTCTTGCCGGACCCCGCCCCTGCGACGATCACGCAGGGTTCGAGCGGCCAGGAGATGGCCCGCCACTGCTCCTCGGTGGGCTCCGCGCCCATCGCGGCGACGATCTCGGGGGGGACCGTGTGGACGCTCACCGGGCCCCACCCCCCGCCGTCGCGGGCTCCCGCGCCCCGGCCTCCACGCCCCCTCGAGCGTCGCCCGTCCGCCGGGCCGGCGGGAACAGCTCCTGGCCCTCAGGGAAGATGGGGCAGAGCGGCTTGAACGAGCAGAACCGGCAGTTCGCCGCGGGGTTGGGCCGCACGCGCTCGGTCTCGTACAGCCGGCGCAGGCGGGCCACGTCCTGCCGGATCCGCTCGACCATCGCCTCGCGGTAGGCCGGCTCGTTCCCGCGGGTGAAGCTCATCGCGACGCGCGCCACCCCCTCCCCCCGGTATCCGCGGTCCCGGAGGAACACGAGCTCCACCGCCCGGACCGGCCGGAAGGGGGCGAGCTCCTCGGCCCGGCCCACCGCGAGGTAGTAGACCCCGAGCTGGAGGTTCTCCTCGGCCGGGCCGGCGTTCCGCTTCCGCCCGGTCTTGAAGTCGGTGATCTGGGTGCCGCCGCTCGCGACCCTCCCGATCCGGTCGATGTAGCCGCGGATCTTGGCGCCCTCGAAGTCGAACTCGAAGCGCTGCTCGGTGGCGACGGCCGGTGCCGGGGCGTACTCCTCGAACCACGCCGGCAGGACCACCTCGGTCACGAGCCGCAGGAACGAGTCGGAGACCGCGCGGGCGGGGAACTCGTCGGCCCGCCAGCGCCGGCGGGCCTCGGCCTGCGCGGCGGCGAGGTCGCGGGGCAGCGTCCCCTCCTCGATCTCCTGGATCAGCCGGTGGACGAGGTGCCCGACCCATGCGTAGTGCCCGGACCGCGGCTCGAGGCCGAGCTCCTGCCCCAGCAGGAACTGGAGCTCGCAGTTCTCGAGGATCTCGAGGCGGGACGCCGAGGCCCGGACCTCCTCCCGCAGCGGCGTCCCGGGGTCGGTCCAGTCCCGCTGGTACCACCACCGCCCGGGCTCCGCCCCCAGCGCGAGCAGCCCGTCGATCGCCGCCAGCCGCCGGTGGGGCGGGGCGGCGGGGTCGGCCAGCTCGCGCCGCCAGAGCGCGGTGGCCTCGGCGACCGAGACCGGCTCCCCCGCGGGGACGGTGGGCGCCGGGGCCCAGGCCACCCCGAGCTCGTCGGCGAAGCGGGAGCGGGTCGTCTCGCCGTCGTCCTGCGGGTGGCGATCACCGACCGTGAGCAGCGCGCGGCGGCGGGCGCGGGCCAGGACCATCAGGAACAGCCGCCGCTCGTCCTCCAGGCGCTCGCGCATCCGCTCCGAGCGCGTCGGGGTCCGGTCCAGGACCTCGAGGTCGAACATCGGCTCGGGGCGGGAGAGGCTCGGGAAGTCACCCTCCGCGGCCCCCACGACGACCACGGTGTCGAACTCCCGCCCCGCGGCGCCGTGGGCGGTGAGGACGTGGACCGCGTCGGGGGCCGCCGGGCGGCGGGGCGCCTCCGCGGCACCCACCGCCCCCGCCTCGAAGGCCTCGAGGAAGGCCCAGGCGGGGACGTCGCCGTCCTCCTCGAGCGCCCGGGAGAGGGCAACGACCGCGTCGAGGTCGCGGGCGGCCTCGGGGTCGGCCTGGGCCCGCGCGACGAGCCGTCCGGAGCAGGGCAGCTCGCGCCAGAGGATCCGGAACGCGTCTCGCGCCGATCGGCCGGCGACCTCGGCGGCCCGGGCCAGGCAGGATGCCACGGCCGCGACCTCCCGGGCCCGGTCCGCCGGGAGCCCGTCGGTCCGCCCGAGCGCACCGGCCGGGGAGCCCCCCGCCGCCCGGGCCTCGCGGACCAGGTGCCGGGCCTGGGCCGGCGAGAGCCGGACGAGCTCGGATGTGAGCAGGGTCTCGACGAGCCCGTCGCGTTCCTCGGGGCGCGCGAGCCAGCGGAGCGCGAGGAGGTAGGGGGCGACCCCCGCCTCCACCGGGAGCGAGAGCCCCCGCTCGGGCACGGTCCGGGGGACGCCGGCGTCGTCGAGGGCGCGGAGGATCCCGGCGAGCTCAGGCCCTTGGCGGCGGACCACCACCGCGAGCGCGCGCCAGGGCACGTCCTCCTCGACGTGGATCCGGCGGAGCTCCCGGGCCACCGCCGCGAGTTCCTCCGAACCGTGGGGGGCGGCCCAGGCCTCGAGGGCCGGACCGTCCAGGGACCTCCAGCGGGTCTCGAGCTCCACGACCCCGGCCCCGGGGAACCGCTCGCGGAACCCGAGCAGGGGCTCCACGGTCGTGCCCTGGAACGAGAACACGTGCTGCTCGGGGTCGCCGGCGACCACCAGGCTCTCGGGCTCGAGGGCGGCCAGGAGCCGTTCGGCCGCGAGGGTGGTGTCCTGGTAGTCGTCGACGAGCACGTGCCGGAAGGGGCCCGGCGCCCCCGCGGCGGCGCTCGCCGCCTCCCACACCATCCCGGCCTGGTCGACCAGGCCCTGCCCGGCCAGCACGTCGAGGTAGCGACGGTAGAACGAGGCGAGCTCGAGCCAGCCCGTGAGGCCCCGGTCCTCGGCCCGGGCCGCCATCTCCTCGGGGGCGAGGAGGGCTTCCTGGGCCCGGAGCAGGAGCTGGCGGGCCTCGTCGGCGAACCCCCGCAGCCCGAGGAGCGCGCCGTACGCGGGCCAGCGCGCTGGCTCCTCGCCCTCGAGCAGCTCCCGCACCAGCGCGGCCTGCTCGGCGTTGGAGAGGACCCGGGGCGGCTCCTCGTAGCCGAGCTCGCGGAACCGGGCGGCGAGGACGCGGTGGGCGAGCCCGTGCACCGTGGTGACGTGGAGCGCGGGGAGCGCCCGGGGGAGCCGTTCGCGGAGCGCCTCCCGCGCCCGGTCCCTGGCCTCCCGGGACCGGAGCACGAGGACGATCTCCTCGGGGTCGGCGCCATCCTCCAGGAGGCGCGCGAACCGCTCGAGCAGCACGGCCGTCTTGCCGGTGCCCGCCCTCCCGGTGACGAGGAGCGGCCCCCTCCGGTGGGCGAGCACCGCCGCCTGTCGGGGGTCGGGCTCGAGCGGCATGGCCGGATGCTACCGCCCGGGTCCGACATCCCCTGGGGCCGCGGGACGATCCCCGCCGGGGGGTTCCGCGGGGTCGCCGGACGCGCGGGCCAGCCAGCGGGCGAGGTCGTCGGCCTCGATCCTCCCCACCGGCCGCCCCTCCGCGAGGACGATCGCGGGCCGCCCGCTCGCCACGATCTCCGCCACGCGGTCCAGGCCGGTCCCGGCCTCAACGGTCCGGAGCGCGTCGGAGGGGAGCAGGGCGTCCCGGACCGGCCGCAGCGGGTCCTCCTGTCCCACGCGGCGGGCGGAGGCGAACGAGACGGCCCCGACGAGGCGCCCGTCGTCCACGACCGGGAACACTTCCCCCTCGTGGCCGCGGAGGTAGCGGTCCAGGGCCTCGGTGAGCGAGATGCCCGCGGGCACGAGGGGCGGTGGTGGCCCCATCGCCTCCACCGCCCTGCCCCTCGCGAGCCGTTCGCGGAGCCGCTCCCGCCGCTCGGCGCCCCGCGCGGCCTGGATCAGGAACCACCCGATGAACGCGAGCCAGATCGCGAACCCCGCGTTCCCGCGCCGGACCTCGACGATCCCCAGGCCGACGAGGGCGACCCCGACCCCGACCCCGACCCAGCCCGCCACCCGGCTTCCCTTGGTCCGGCTCCCGGTCGCGCGCCAGACCAGGGCCCGGAGGATCTGCCCGCCGTCGAGCGGGTAGCCGGGGAGGAGGTTGAGGCCGCTCACCATGGCGTTCACGAGCGCCGTGTACCCGAACACCCCGGCGAGCGGGGGGAAGGGGTCCGCGGCGGCGAGGGAGAGCCGCCAGAACAGGAGCGCGAGGAGCCCGTTGCTCAGCGGGCCCACCGCCGAGATCAGGAGCTGGGCGGTGGCCCCGCCCCGGTCGGCCGGCGTCTCGGTCGCGCCGCCCCAGAACAGCAGGCGGATCCCGAAGACGGGGAGGCCCTTGGCCCTGGCCACCGCGGCGTGGGCGAGCTCGTGCACGAGGACAGAGCCGAAGAAGAGGACCGCCGCGACCAGCGCCAGCCCGAGGGCCTCGAGCTCGCCGAGGTGGGGGTTCGTGAGCTCGACGCGGACGTAGAGCGTGTAGGTGATGGGGATCGCGACCCAGACCCACGAGGCGTCCAGGGTGATCGGCACCCCGCCGATCGAGCCGATCCGCCAGCCCCGCCCGAACACCCCTCGAGCCTACCCGCTCCCGGGAGGGGGCTGGTCCTCGGGGCGGCTTCCCCGCCCCCGAGGGCCCGTGTACGCTCGGCCCTGAGCATGCCCGACCCTCGCCTCCGGGAGGTCCTGGAGGTCATCCACTCGAGGTCGTGGCCGGGCCCCCGCGGTTCGAGGAGGAGGACGAGAGCTACGACCTCTCCGCGGACGAACCGCTGGAGCTCGCCCGGTCCCTCGTACCGCTCCCCCCGGTCCCGCCGGCGGCGGGCTGAACCGCCCTGAGCGCTCGACCCCTCGGGGCTGGACCCTCCGAGACGGGCTCGTCGCTCCGGGGGATCGGTCCTCCGCGGTCGTCGCAGCACCGCCGTCCGTCCGCCCCTTCGCACCCGAGATATCCCCCGTTCGTCGCGTCGAGATCCCCCGCCTGAAGTGAGCCACGCCACAGACAGGACCGGCCTGTGTTCGTAAGGTCGGCGCATGCACGGAACGAGCGCGCTCGAGGGGCTGGACCGGGCCGCGGCCGCGTTCGGGAAGGCCGCGCGGGACCTGCTCCGGGCCATCGGCCGCGCCGACCGGGACCGGCGCATCGACTTCGGGGCGGAGGGAGCCCGCGACCTCGCGCACCTCCTCCAGATCCGGCTGGGGATCCCGGCGTGGAAGGCTCGACGGTACGTCCACGCCGCGCGGGCGCTCGAGCGGCTCCCGCTCCTCTCCGAGGCCCTCGAGCGGGGCGAGCTCTCGCTCGAGAAGGCCATCGAGCTCGCCCGGTTCGCGACGCCCGAGGACGAGGCGAAGCTCCTCCGCTGGGCCCGCGACGTCGCGCCCTGGACCGTGCGCCGTCGCGCCGACCTCGCCGAGCGGCCCCAGGTCCGGACCGACCGCGACGCCCACGCCTCACGGCGGCTCGACTGGTGGTGGTCGGAGGAGGAACGTGTGTGGGAGTTCTTCTGCCGGCTGCCGCTCGCGGAGGGGTTCGTGGTGAAGCGGGCCGTCGAACGACTCGCCGAGCGGGTCCCGGTCCTCCCCGGGGAGGAGGGCTTCTTCTGCGCCGAGCGGAGGAACGCCGACGCGCTCGTCGCTCTGGCCCGCGCCAGCCTCGCCGAGGATCCGGACCCCGACCGGGCGACGGTCGTCGTCCATGCTTCGTGGGAGTCGCTGGTCTCGGGCCGCCGCTACGCCGAGCTCGAGGACGGCCTGCCGCTCCACCCCGAGACGGCCCGCCGGCTGCTCTGCCAGTCGCGGGTCCAGTTCCTCCTCGAGGACGACTCGGGGAAGGTCCTCTTCGCCAGCCGGACGAAGCGGCACCCGCCGGCCTGGATGCTGCGACAGCTCCTCCACCGCGACCGCGGGTGCCGGTTCCCCGGCTGCGGCAGCCGCTCGTTCCTCGTCGCCCACCACATCGAGCACTGGAGCGACGGGGGCGAGACGACGCTTGAGAACCTGACGCTCCTCTGCAGCTTCCACCACCGCCTGGTCCACGAGGAGGGGTGGCGCCTGTGGCGCGACGTGGAGGGGACGCTCCAGTGGGCCCGCCCCGACGGCCAGCCCTACGACCCCCGCCCGGGCCCCTCGCTCGGGATCCCCGCGACCGCCGCGGCCACGCCGGCCCCCGGGGCCCTCGTGCCCACCTGAGGAGCAGGCCCTGTCCGACCGGGGCCCCCCGTTCGGCCCGTCGCCCCTTCCGCCCCGTCTGAACGAACGCCATGCTGTCGGCGTTCATGAGGTCGATGGAGGATGCGGCGGGCGCGGCGACCGAGGTGACGCCCGATGAGGCCCAGGGCGGGTTCGAGGCGTTCTTCCGTGCCCAGCACCCGCGGCTCCTCGGGGCGCTGTACGTCGTCACGGGCGACCGGCAGGAGGCGGAGGACGTGATGCAGGAGGCGTTCCTGTCGGTCTGGGAGCGCTGGGACCGGGTCCGAGGGATGGAGGATCCCGTGGGCTACCTCTACCGGACCGCGATGAACGCCCACCGCAGCCGGCGGCGCCGGCTCCTCCGCGCGGCGCGCCGGGCCGTCCTCGGCGAACCCGCGACGGACGCGCTCGCCCTCGCGGAGGCCCGGGACGCGCTGTCCCGAGCCCTCGCCACGCTCACCGTCCGTCAACGCGCGGCCCTCGTCCTCACGGAGATGCTCGGGTACGGATCCCAGGAGGCGGCGCGGATCTTGGGCGTGCGGCCGGGGACGATCCGTTCCCTGGCCTCCCAGGGCCGGGCGGCCTTGCGGGTCTTCCTCGCGGAGGATCGGGGTGCCTGAGGTGCGGGAGCTCCTGGAGATGGTCGCCCAGCGGGTCGCGACGCGGCCGGACGCGTTCGAGCGGCTCGTCCGCGCGCGGCGGCGGCGGGAGCGGAACCGGCGGATCGCAGCCGGGGTCTTGGCCCTGGTCGTCGCCGCCGCCGGTATCGGGGGGCTCGTCGTCGCGTTCCGCGGCGCCGAGCGCACCGTGGTCGGCGGCCCCGGGGCAGGGGCGTTCCCGGGCATCTGGCCCGAGCGGACGTGGGAGGACGCGGAGGCCGCCCAGTCCCGCGCCGACGCGGGCGCGGAAGCATGGCGGCTCCAGCCGCCGTCGATCGGGTACCGGTTCGCGGAGGAGGTGCTCGGCTGGGGCCGACCGGGCACCGAGGTCGTGGTGGGCGAGGTCGCCACCGGGGGCGACCGGATGCTGCTCCGGATCCGCCGCCTCGCCGCTCCGTGCGATTTCCGGGCCGGGGACCCCTGTCCGCCCACCGTGGCGGAGCTGGAGCTCACGGTCGAGCAGCTGATCCGCCAGGGGGAGGGGGGGATCTGGAGCGTTACCCGGGTCGACAGCCCGGACATCGACCTCCCGGTGGACCCCGGGGCGACCCTCCGGATCGGCGAGCCCCTCGACGTGGCCATGCGCCCCCCCGCGGCCGACATCGTGCTCGCCGTCGGCTGGCACCTCACGGGTCCCGGCTGCCCGGGCTGGACGGGGGTCGCCACCGCCCCGGCGAGGGACGGGCGGGTGGTCCTCACCCCTGATGCCCTGCCCGAGGGATGCGATCCTCCCGTCCCGGCCGTGCTCTACGCGTGGATGGGCGAGCGCGCCGGCGACCTCGACCCCTTCATCCGCCCCATCCAGCCGTGGACCCTGGAAGCCCTGCCCGTCGCCTTCGACGTCTCGCTGGAGCCGCCGGCGACGGCCACGCCCAGCCCGGTTCCGGCGATCCCGGTCGTGGCGACGGTCCACTGCGGCGAGGGTGCGGCCGGGGTCGAGGTGGTGACTCCGACGGTGCAGCCCGTGGAGGACGGCGTGCACCTCACCGTTTCGAGCTCGACCGCTCGCGACGTGCAGATCCTCGAGCCGGAGCGGCTCCTGGAGTGGCGCGTCTCCCTCGAGGCCGGCGAGACCCGGAGGCTGGTGCTCCGGGACCTTCCGCCCGGCACGTACCGCGTCTACTGCCTGCCAACGGCCCCCGAGGCCTACGGGAGCTTCCGTGTGGTGGATCCGCTCGGCCTGTGGCACGCGCCGGACCTCGACTGTCCTGCGGGGAAGCTGAGGCTTGAGTTCCGCGTCGGCGGAGCCCCCGGCCTCGCCGATCCCATCGACGCCGTCCGGGCGTTCGCCGGCGTGGAGGCGTCGGACGTGGTGGAGTACGCCGGGTACCCACTGGCCTCCGATGCACTCCGGATCGTCCGTGCGGGGAAGGTGGTCGCCCTGGTCCGGCTGGACCGGGCGGAACGCGGGGGCTGGGTCGTCTCGAGCGTGGAGTTGTGCCGCGGCTCGGGGCTCCTCTCTACCCCTCCAGGTTGAGCAGCCCCTGGAGATCGCGCGCGTTGCGCACCGCGTAGTCCCGGTAGCAGTTGTTGAACAGCACGTGGGTCTCGCGGGTCCGCTCGGCCAGGGACCTGATCTTCGGCACCCACTCCTCGAGCTCGCGGCGCTCGTAGAGGTACTTGAATCGCTCGGCGGCGGTCGCGTCCTTCCGGGCCCACGCCTCCGGGTCGCGGCCGTGGAACCGCACCACCGAGAGGTCGTCGGCGGTCGCGGCGGCGATCGGCGGGACGCTCGAGTCGAACCCCTGCGGCATGTCCACGCAGACCAGGGGCAGGCGGTGCTCCTCGAGGAACGAGAGGGTCTCCTCGCGGTTCCGCTCCTCGAGCCAGCTCCGGTGGCGGAACTCCACGGCGATCCGGAAGTCGGAGAGCCGCTCGGCGCACTCCACGATGTACTCCTTGTTCCGGCGGGAGAGCACGAACCAGTGGGGGAACTGGAACAGCACCGCGCCGAGCTTCCCCGCGGAGTGGAGCGGCATCAGGGCGTCGCGGAACCGCTTCCACACCTCATCCACCACGTCGGGCGGGAGCTGGTCCCGGTAGAGGTTCCGCTTCTCGAGCAGCTCCTCGGGGAGGGCCTCGCGGAGGTCCTTCGGCAGCGAGTCCCTCCTCGTGGGGTGGTTGGTGAGGAGCGAGTACGCCTTGACGTTGAACGTGAAATGGGACGGCGTCCGCTCGACCCACAGGACCGAGTTCCGCTGGGTCGGGGGGTGGTAGTAGGTGGAGTCGACCTCCACGATCGGGAAGAGGCTCGCGTAGTAGCGGAGGCGGGCCTCGGGGGTGCGGACGTCCTTCGGGTAGAAGTCGCTCTCCTCGACGAGCGTGCGGTCGGTCCAGCTCGAGGTCCCGACCAGGATCCGTCCTCCCGGCACGCCCCCGAGCATAGGTGGCACGGCACCCGACCGCACCCCCGGGAAGCCGGGGATGCGGTCGTCCGGTCTGGGCGGGATCAGTCGTCCTCGTGGTCGTCGATGCTCCCCGGTCCGGAGCTCTCGCTCGGACCGGACCGGCCGTCGTGCGCGCTGTCCACGTCGTCCTGCTCGTGGTGATCCCCGTCGTCGGGGTCGTCGAGGTCGTCCCCGTGGTCGTCGTCGACGCTCCCCGGCCCGGAGCTCTCGCTCGGCCCGGACCGGTCGTCGCTGTCATCCGGGCCCGAGCGGTCCTGGTTCCCGACGCCTCCCGTGCACCGCGGGTCGTCCGCGTGCTCAGCCTCGTCGCACGGGCCGCTGACGTCCTCGCCGCCCGGTGCGTCCGAAGGGCTCGCCTGCGGCGCGGCGCCCGTGCCCCCGCACCGCGGGTCGTCCGCGTGCTCCGCCTCGTCGCACGGGCCACTCACGTCGTCGACCCCGTCGTCGGGCGTCAGGGTCGCGGTCGGCGTGGCCATCACCGCCGTCGCGCCGGCGCCTCCGCCGGAGCCCCCGGCCAGCGCCACCGCGCCGACGCCGACCACGAGCGCCAGCGCGACCAGGACCCCGATGATCCCGAGCTTCGTCCTGTCGGTCATACCGTTCCCTCCTCCCTGTCCCGTGTGCCGGCTCCAACGGTAGGGAGGAGGGGGTTAGCGGCTCGCGAACGCGGGGTTAAGGGAGGGGAAAAGCTCAGTCGTCGTGGGCTTCGTCCCCGGAGCCGGCGCCGCTCGAGTCGTCCGAGCCGCCCGAGCCGCTGCCGCTGGAGTCGCCCGGTCCCTCGGTCCCGCCCGAGTGGTCGTCCCCGCCCCCCGGACCGCTCCGGTCCCCGGAGCGGTCCTCGCTCCCTCCGCCGTCGCGCGCCCCCGGGGTGGGGCTGGGGGAACGCTCGACGGGGGAAGGGGAGGAGGCGTCTCGGGGCTGGGGGACCTGGACCACCCTGACGGGGTCGCCGAGGTCCCGGGCCACGAGGACGGAGGCCCCCACGGTCATGCCGAGGGCGAACAGCACGCCCGCGATGCCCAGCGCGACCGCGATGAGGGACCGTCGCACGGCTCGAAGGTAGCGCGGTGCGGGATAAGGGATGGTTAAGGATCCGCCGGGCCGGGGTCGCGACCGCCCCGCTCGGTCCCGGCCCCCTGCTCGGCCCCGACCCCCGGCCCGCCCGTGCCTCCCGGTTCGGGCAGGGGCCGGAGCGACACCTCCACCCTCGTCCCCCCGCCCGGCGCCTCGAGCACCTCGACGCCCCCGCCCCACCGTTCCGCGAGCTCCCGGACGATGGCGAGGCCCAGCCCCGAGCCGCCCGGCGGCGCGCCGCGCCCCCGGTAGAAGCGCTCGGTGGCCCGGCCCCGCTCCTCGGCCGGGATCCCCGGGCCCCGGTCCTCGACGGCCAGGACGACCCGCCGGTCGCGCCGCTCGACCCGGACGACCACCGGCCCGGGCGCGTACGTGATCGCGTTGTCGAGGAGGTTGTCGAGGATCTGGTCGACATCGCCCGGTTCGGCCTGGGCCGTCGCGCCGTCCCCCTCCACCGCTCGGAGGGCTGCCAGCCAGTGCTCCAGAATCAGTGCATAGCTCTTCGGGTCCAGCGGCCATTTCTGCTCGTAATAGCAGACCCAGAAACCGGTGTCGTCGAACTTCAGCGCGAGCTCCTGGTTTTCGAGAACTTTGCCGTAGACGTCGCCGAGCACAGCCAGCAGCACGCGGTTTTCCTGCAGGTCGGCAGCTTTGCGGGCCGACGGCTTCCAGTCAATGTCGAAGTAGTGGGCGTAGGCGGAGGCGCGGCCGTTTTCGAGCACGTCGAGCCACCAGGGATTCTCGCTGCTGGCAGCCATATGGTTGGGAACAATATCCAGCAGTAGACCCATCTGGTAGTGCTGCAGGCGCTGCGCCAGCTCCTCGAATTCCTCCGCCGTGCCCAGCTCGGAATTGATGCGCCAGGGGTCGGCGATGTCGTAGCCGTGGGAACTGCCCTTGCGCGCCTTGAAGCGCGGCGAGGCATACAGGTCGGTGATGCCCAGTGCGTCCAGATAGGGAACCAGGTCGCGCGCGTCTGAAAATCGAAATCCGAGGTGAAACTGAATCCGGTAGGTGGCCACTGGAACACGCACGGTGTTTATCCCGGCACGCGAACCAGCAGGTTGTCGCCCAGCCTGCGGAACAGTTCGAGCCAGCGAATACTGTCCGCATCCCCGCTGCGGGCGCGTTGCTGCATCGTGGGGAACACGCTCTGCAGGACTTCCCAGAACAGATTCTGTGCGGTCCAGAGGTTGACGCTGAAAGGCAGCGAGCGGGCCAGGCCCACGGCCGCTTCCAGTCGTTCGAGCCGTTCGAGTGCGTGAGGTTCGGCACGGAAGTGGCGAGCCAGCCGCTCAATCGTGCGACGCAGCGCGAATTCGAGCGTGGGTCCGTCGAGTTGCACGCCGGCGCGCCAGGCTTCGTCCAGCAGGGCGTTGGCGCGCTCCAGGGAAAGGTCTTCCGCTTCCAGCACGCGGCGCAGGTCGGAATTCAGGATGATTTCGGCGGCCACCTGCAGCCGTTTCGGCAGCGGCAGGCCGAGTGCGGTGACGAAATTCATCAGGGCCGCGTGGTGCTGGTACAACTGGCGATAGGCCAGCTCCGCTTCGGTGAGCGCGGAATCCAGAATCTTGCGCAGGATGCGCCGCTGCTCGTCGCGGAACAGCAGCTTCAGCGTGTACATGCCCGGTTCGAAGCTTTCGCTCACTAGGCGGATCACTTCGGGGAAGTCGCCGCGCTGGAAGGTTTCGGTGACGCGCTGCACAAGCTGTTCGTAGGCTTCCGGTCCGCGGAACTCGCGCACGCCGCCGCTCAGGTTGTGATCACCCAGATGGAGCACCCCGAAGCTGAGCGTTTTCGATTCCCACGTGATTTCGGAAGTCACGTGGGCACGGCCGAGCGCCAGACGGGACTTGCCCGCGGTGAGCAGGCGGTAGTCTTCGCGCTCCACGCGGTAGCAGTACGTGCGCGTTTCACGGTCGAAATCTTCAAACAGGGAGCTGACCGCGTAGTGCACGCCCACCTTGGGCAGATCCACCAGCGTTGGCTTGACGAGCTTGTCGTAAATCACCCGGCCGTCTTTGTGCTCGGGGATGTTGCTTTTGGCCTTTTCCAGCCGGTCGAGGAACGCCGCTTCCAGGCTGTCGCCGAACAGCTCGCTGGCGAGTTGCAGCGCCCGCGCGGCGTACTGGATGACCTGCACGGTTTCGATACCGGAAAGCTCGTCGAAAAACCAGCCGCACGAGGTGTACATCAGCATCGCGTGCCGCTGCAGCTCGAGCAGTTTCAGGGCGGTGATTTTTTCTTCCGGGTTCAGGGGACGGACGGCCTGCTGGGCCAGGAAGGCTTCCACGTTCTCGCGGCGGCGGTCGAGCACGACGGCAATGTAAGCGTCGCGTGCTTCCCAGGGGTCGCGCAGCAGCGTGCGGGCCTTTTCTTCGTACTGCGGGGCCAGGGTGTCGCGGAGCCAGTCGAAGGCTTCGCGCAGCGGCGCCCGCCAGGCCTGATTCCAGCCCGGATGGCCGCCCGTGTTGCAGCCGCAGTCGCTGCGCCAGCGCTCCACGCCGTGCGCGCAGCTCCAGGATGTGTTTTCGAAAATTTCCACTTCCTGGGTGGGCGGGTGCAGCTCGAGGTACTGGCCGTAGTTGATCAGCCGGGCCAGCCGTTGTTCTTCGATGTACTGCAGCGCATAGGCGAGGGCCATGTCTCCGTACAGGTGATGATGGCCGTAGGTTTCTCCGTCGGTAGCGATGTGCACCAGTTGCGCCCAGGGACGGGAGTCGTTGAAGGCGCTGACCAGGCGGTGAGCGAAATTTTCTCCCCGCGCGAGCAGACCCTCGAACGCCACGGCTCGCGCGATCGGCCCGTCATAAAAGAACAGGCAGATCGAGTTGCCTGATTTCAGTCGCAGGCGATAGGCGGTGGTCGGATCGATTTTTCCGCCGCTGACGTCCCGCCAGTTGCGTCCGCCGATCGGGCGCACCCGGCGGGCCTG
>Ga0101941_1001406_pt1 | contig 17598 bp, 12 predicted proteins | sample DewCreD2012metaG_3_FD_75242 | JGI IMG/M metagenome (GOLD analysis project Ga0101941, IMG submission 75242) | Hot spring sediment bacterial and archeal communities from British Columbia, Canada, to study Microbial Dark Matter (Phase II) - Dewar... ...
ACGGGAAGCGATGCGCCTTGTCTGCCAGCCCTAACTGCTCCAGTAGCCATAGGGCGCGCTCGCGATAGGCGCGCACATCGGGCGCGCCGACCACCACATTCTCCAGCACCGTGAGATACCCCAGCAGGTACGGCTGCTGGAACACGAACCCGAACCGCTCGCGGCGCATCGCGCTGCGTTCGGCGTCCGACGCCTCCGTGTAGCACCGCCCGCGATAGCGCACTGCGCCGTGCGTGGGCAACTTTAGCCCGCTCAGCAGATACAGCAGCGAGCTCTTGCCCGACCCTGACGGTCCGACAATCCCGACGAACTCGCTGGGGCGCACCTGCAGGCTCACCGAGTCGACGGCGCGCACCTCGCGCTCGCCGTCGCGGTAAATCAGCGACGCGCCCTGCGCCTCAATCAGCACCTCTGGGTTCATGCTGTTTCGCCTGTCGGAGAGCGGTCAACACCTCGTCGCCGTGCGCGGCGGGCTTGACCTTCGTGAACACCTGATGAACCGTGCCGTCGGGCGCAATCAGGTAAGTGATGCGATCCACGCCCCAGAACTCTTTGCCGTACATGTGCTTTTTGCGCCACGCGCCGTATGCCTCGCTTACCGCGTGGTCGGTGTCCGCCAGCAGCGGGAACGGCAATTCGTATTTATCGGCGAATTTGCGGTGGCTCTGCACATCGTCCGCGCTGACGCCCAGCACGACCGCGCCCTCACGCGCAAGGTCGGTATACACATCACGGAACGAACACGCCTCTTGCGTGCAGCCGGGCGTCATATCTTTCGGATAGAAGTATAGCACCACCCATCGCCCTCGATAGTCGCTTAGGCGCACTGTGTTGCCCTGCTGGTCGGCAAGGCTGAAATCGGGGGCCGCTGTACCACTCGTTAGGATAGCCATAGCACGCCAATTATACCGTCTGGTCGGGTATAATCACGCTGCGCAATCGCGCGACAGGAGGCTAAACCAATGACACGAGTGTTTCGAGCAACGCTGCTAACGGCGTGCGCGCTGCTGAGTCTGAGCGCGGCAATCGCACAGGAATACACCCTCAAGTTGAATGTCAAAGAGGGCGACACCTTCAAGTACCGCATGTCGATGGAGATCGACTTCGGCGGACAACTTGTGTTTGTAACTACCACTGTTACAAATAAGGTGCTGAAAGTGGAGGAGAACGGGAACACCCAGATGGAGTCGGCGTCGAGTGAGATGGTCGTCAAGTTTGGCGACCAAGAAATGCCTCAGCCAGCCTCCCCAGCGACCAAGATGACCTTCAAGCCCAATGGCTCCGTTGCGAAAGTAGAGGGCGGCGACGGTATGATGCAGCAGATGAACGCCTCGCAGATGGTCTACCCCGAGAAGCCCATCAAGGTCGGCGACAAGTGGAGCGAGACGGTCAAAAATGCTGTGGGCGAGCTGAAGATCGACTACGAGTTCGTTGGCGTGGAGAAGGTCGGCGACACAGAGACGGTCAAAATTAAGATGACGGCTCGCTCGGTCAATGCCAAAGAAGGGGAAGGCTACAGCGCAGACGGCTTCAACTGGATAGACCCCAAAACGGGCATGCTCGTCAAGATGGAGACTCGCATCAAGGGCATGCAGGTCGAAGGCGCGCCGATGCCCATCGACGGCACACTGAAGATGGAACTGGTGAAGTAATCCTCTGTTGCTTAGCCATCCACGCGCAGTAGGGAGCCGATTCGCCCCTGCTGCGCGTGTACGAGTAGGTATAATTCCTTCGCATGGCGACGCAGACGGCAACCGCCCAACCCAAACGCAAACCACGCACCAAACGGAAGGCGGAACCAACACCGCTTCCCGAACACATTCGCGCGTCGCTGGAACGCCTACAACAACTCAAACTACCCTCAGGAGACGGAGACCGAATGGAATCGGATTGGCATGTCGTCAGCATCACACTCCTCGACGAACTCGTCCGCAACCACCTCGGCACACCCACCCACTACTTCTGCGGCGGCAACATGTTCATCTACTACAGCCTCGAACAAGCTGAAGAGATCGAACAGTATGTGGAAGCCGAAACTCCGAAACGCAAGCCGCGCTTCAAGGGTCCTGACTTTTTCCTTGTGAAGGATGTGGACGGCACGAAGCCGCGCGAGAGCTGGGTGGTGTGGAACGAGGACGGGCGGTATCCCGACTTAGTGGTGGAGTTTGTTTCGCCGTCCACGCGCGGGAAGGATGTGGAAAAGAATGCGCAGTTTTACGCGAAGGTGTTTCGTGTGCCTGAGTATTTTTGGTTTGACCGTCGGCGTGGGGAGTTGGTGGGGTATCGGCTGGTGGGTCGGGAGTATGTGCGGATAGAGCCCGACGCGCGGGGTTGGTTGTGGAGCGAGGTGTTGGGTGCGTATGTGGGTGTGTGGCGTGGGGAGTATCGTGGTCGTGTGTGGTCGTGGTTGCGGTTGTGGGATAGTGCGGGAGAGTTGGTGTTGACGCGGGAGGAGCGCGAGGCGCGGGAACGTGCGGCGCGGGAGCAGGCAGAGGCACGCGCGGAGCAAGCCGAGGCGCGCGCCGAGCAGGCGGAGGTGCAAGCCCAGCGAGAGCGGGAGCGTGCGGAGCGGGAACGCGCCGAGCGCGAACGCCTGCAAGCCGAGTTGGAGCGTCTGCTGGAGCGATTGCGTCAGCAGGGCGTCATCAGCGAAGACGAGCCGCAACCCTAACGCCGCCGTTTCGGTACAATTAACGGCATGCTGGACTACCGACTCCTGCGCAGTGAACCCGACACGGTGCGCGACGCGCTCCTAAAACGCGGCGACGCGACCGACCTCCTCGACGAGTGGCTAGCAATCGACCAGCGCTGGCGCGAGACGACCACCCAAGTGGAGACCCTCACCGCCGAGCAGAACCGCGTCTCCAAAGAGATCCCCCTGCGCAAAAAAGCGGGCGAGGACGCCGAGCCGCTGCTGGAGCAACTGCGCAGCCTCAAGGCGCAGATCGAGCAACTGGAACACGAGCGGCGCACGCTGGAGGCGGAACGCGAGGCGAAACTGCTGCTGTTCCCGAATATTCCCCACGCCACGACGCCCGTCGGCAACGACGCGAGCGAGAATGTCGAGGTGAGGCGCGGCGGGCAGCCCCACCCGATGGCGTTCGAACCCAAGCCGCACTGGGAGCTGGCGGAATCGCTGGGGCTTATTGACTTCGAGCGCGGGGCGAAGGTCGGCGGCAGCGGGTTCCACTTCTACACAGGGCTCGGCGCACGGCTGGAGCGCGCCCTCATCAACTTCATGCTGGACTTGCACACGCGCGAACACGGCTACACGGAGGTCTTCCCGCCGTTTCTGGTGCGTCCTGAAGTGATGGTCGGCACGGGGCAACTGCCCAAGTTCGAGGAGGAGATGTACCGCTGTGCCGACGACCCGCTGTACCTGATACCGACCGCCGAAGTGCCCGTGACGAACCTGTATCGCGAGGAGATTCTGTCGGCGGAGCAGTTGCCGATTAACTTGGCGGCGTATTCGCCGTGCTTTCGGCGCGAGGCGGGCGCGGCGGGCAAAGCGACGCGCGGGCTGCTGCGCCTGCACCAGTTCAACAAGGTGGAGTTGGTCAAGTTCACGACGCCCGAAACCTCCTACGAGGAACACGAAAAACTGCTGCGCGACGCTGAGACGGTGCTGCAGCGGCTGGAGTTGCCCTACCGCATCGTCGCGCTCTGCACGGGCGACTTGGGCTTCGCTGCCGCCAAGTGCTACGACCTCGAAGTGTGGGCGCCTGGCGTGCAGATGTGGCTCGAGGTCTCATCCTGCAGCAACTTCGAGGCGTTCCAAGCGCGGCGAGCGAATATCCGCTACCGCCCTGAGCCGACCGCCAAGCCCGAGTTCGTGCATACGCTGAACGCTTCGGGTGTGGCGACCCCGCGCTTGATGGCGGCGATTCTGGAGAACTACCAGCAGGCGGACGGCAGCGTCGTGATTCCTGAAGCGTTGCGCCCCTCCATGGACGGCGTTCGCGTCTTGACCCCGTAAGCCGATGCGTTGGTTGCTGTGGCTGTGCGTACTGGCGGCGCTGATTGACCTGCGCGCGTTCGGCTTGACCGACCTCGATGAGGGGTTTTACGCCTCCGTCGCGTGGGAGATGCGCCAATCGGGCGACTGGCGCACGCCGACTTTCTTGGGCGAGCCGTGGTTCGAGAAGCCCCCGCTGCTGTATTGGCTGATGCTGGGCAGCATGCGCGTGTTCGGCGAGAACGAGTTCGCGCTGCGGTTGCCGTCCGCCTTGATGTACGCGCTGACTCTCGCGTTGCTGGCGTGGTGGGGCAATCGGCGGCTGGGGCAAGGCGCAGGGAGTTGGGCGGCGCTGCTGTTCGCGCTTGCACCGCTGAGCCTGATTCTGGCGCGGCTGGCGATTACCGACATGGCGCTGGCGTTTTTCCTGACGGTGGCGGTGATTGCGCTGTGGGAGGCGCGCGGGCTGGGCTGGAGCCTGATTGGTGGCGTCGCGTTGGGGCTGGCGTTCCTCACCAAAGGACCCTTCGGGCTGGGGCTGGTGGGGCTGCTGTATGGGTGGAACGCTCAGATGCTACACGCGCGGGGCTTGCGCTTCCGCTGGGTGCTGTTCGCGCTGGGCGTCGCGCTGCTGACCGCGCTGCCGTGGTATGTGGGGGTCTATCTGCAGCATGGCGCGGCGTTTTTCAACGAGTTCGTGGTCAAGCAGAACCTGCTGCGCTTTGCGGGGGGCGACACGGCGCACTCGGTGTTGCCGCTGATTCAGCGCGGGGATGTGGGCAGCGTGCTGGCTGGCGTCGCGGTGTACCTGCTGTTTTATGTCGTGGTGCTATGGCTGGGCGGGCTGTCGATGGCAGGCGGGGTGAGCGTGCTGTGGGCGCGCGAGGACAACCCGCTGCGGCTTTATCTGCGTCGCTGGGCGTGGCTAGTGTTCGGGCTGTTCACGCTGAGTTTCACGAAGTTGCCTGCATACATCTTCCCGATGTTCCCTGCGTTGGCGTTGCTGGTGGGGGCGCGCATGGCGCAGGGGCGGGTTCTCTATACCCCCACCCCAGCCCTCCCCGCGGGCGGGGAGGGAGCCGAATCGCCTCCCCCGTTTACGGGGGAGGTAGGGAGGGGGGCGAAATCCCGTGCGTCTACCCGACGATTGCTGACCGTTGCGAGTTTAGCGCGGAGCGCAGGCACACTGGCAACTGTGTTAGGCGCGGCGGTGTGGGCGGGTGTCGCGCTGTATCGTCCGCTTTGGGAAGGCGCGCCGTGGGGAATTGCGCTCGCGCTGGGGATGCCGCTGGCGATGCTCGCGATGAATCGACCCGTCGCGCCGTCGTGGATGCGGGGGGTGGGCGCGCTCGCACTGCTGCTTGGCTGGAACGGCGCGCTGACGGGCTATGACCACCTCGCGTTGCGCCCTGTGCGCGAGCTTGCGCTCAAGCCTCCGCCCTACCGCACGCTGCTCCTGTACCGTGTGAACCCTGGCTACCCCAGCCTGCAGTTCTATCGGCGGGGCGCGTTCACGCCTGTCAGCGACCCTGCAACGGCGCAGGCGCAGATGACCCAAACGGGCGCGTACTGCCTGACGACTGACCCCAATTTCGGCGGCGAGGCGGCAATCCGAATCGGGCAAGCGGAGGCGATGGGACGCGCGTTCTATCTCTTTGCGCCAAAGTATACGCAGAGCCAACAGAAGCCGCCCTAAGCCTGCTGTAGACATCCAGAGCCGTTGCTTGCCTTTCCGAAGTGTCGGGGATGAAATTTGCTCCCAAATTGCCCCAAAATCCCCGTTTTTGCGCCCAAACACTTGACACGGCGCGCGGACGTGTGCTATAATTCGTCGGTTCGCACGCTTGGAGCGCAACGACGCTCGCCACAGTGTCAGGGGAACCCTCTCACAGCGAACCATCAGCCGATTGTTGCAGAGAACGCCGTACACGCGGCGATTGCGTCGCGTCTGCACGGCAGCGCATGCGCGATTTCGCGCGTCTGCGCGTGAATTATGCAGTAATCAATCAAAAAACTAAGGAGGTGAACCGCTATGCTGATTCAAACGGTCAAGAACCTGCTTTTGGAGCAGAATCTGGATGTTCTTAAGGCGTTGCTGCGTGAGGCGAAGGTAGACGCGGTTGCTCAGTGCCTGCGCGAGTTGTCGCCGCGTGAGCAGGCGCTGCTGTTCCGACTGCTGGACAAGGAGCGCGCCCTGCAGGTGTTCGAATCGCTGGCGCGCAGCGAGCAGAGCGACTTGGTGCACGCGATGGACGACCCCGACCTGATTCGGCTGGTGGAGAGCATGGAGCCTGACGAGCGGGTGGCGTTGTTCGAGGAGTTGCCCGCGAAGGTCGCCAAGCGCGTGCTGCTGGAGGTCAACCCCGAGGTGCGTCAGTCGATGAGCCTGCTGCTGGGCTACCCCGAAGGCTCCGCAGGGCGCGTGATGAACCCAAACTACTTGGCGTTGCCTGCCGACACGCCCGCGCACGAGGCGTTGCAACGACTGCGCGAGTCGCCGCTGGACCCCGAGCATTTGGAGATGGTGTTGGTGTTGGGCGAGGGGCGTCAGTATCTGGGCTATGTGACGGCGACGCAGTTGCTCAAGGCGCCGCCAGGCGCGCCGCTTCGGATGCTGGTTAGCGACGCGCCCGCCGCCGTCTCCGCCTACGACAGCCAAGATAAGGTCGCCGAGATGTTCCTGCGTCGGCAGTATCCACTGATTGCCGTCGTGGACAAGGAGGGGCGACTGGTCGGCGCGATTGACGCCGAGCGCGGGCTGGAACTGGTCGAGGAGAGCGAGGCGCAGCGGCTGACCGTGTTCGGCGGCACGGTCGCGGTCGGCGGTCCCGATGTGGACATCGTGCAATCGCCGCTGGCGCGCGTGTTCAAGGCGCGTATCTTCTGGCTGATTGTGCTGACCTTTTTCGGGGTCGTCACCTCCACCTTCGTGGCGGAGCAGGAGGAGTTGCTCTCCCGCGCGATTGTGTTGGCGGCGTTCATCGCGCCGATTATCGATATGGGCGGCAACACGGGCAGCCAGTCGGCGACGCTGGTGATTCGCGCGATGGCGTTGGGGCAAGTGCGCTTGCGCCTGCGCGACTTTCTGTTCATTCTCAAGCGCGATGTGCCTGTCGCGCTGGCGATGGGCGTCGCCATCGGCGTGCTGGAGGCGATTCTGGCGTACTTCTCCAAAGGCATCGGCAGCGATGTGTTGCTGGTTGTCGGCTTGGCGATGCTCACCGTGACGATTGTGGGCAGCCTGATTGGCGTCGGGCTGCCGTTCGCGGCGCGGCGGTTGGGCTTTGATCCCGCCACGCTCAGCGGTCCCGTGATTACTTCGGTGATGGATCTGGCGGGCGTGATGATTTACTTCGGCTACGCCTACTGGTTCCTCAGCGACCTGATCAAGCAGTAATCCAGACGATGCGGGGGCGTGGGTTGTGCGTCCCTGCGCCAAGCGAAGGAGGTTATGGCGATGATGATGCATCTGCCGATGATGGTGAACCTGCTGACCGCGCTTGGGTTGGACGTGCTGATTGGCGTCGAGCGTCAGTGGCGTCAGCGGGCGGCGGGCTTGCGCACGAACGCGCTGGTGGCGGTCGGCTCGGCGGCGTTTGTGGCGTTGGCGACGGTCGTGGAGGGCGAGAACAGCCCGACCCGCATCGCGGCGCAGGTGGCGTCGGGGATTGGCTTTTTGGGCGCGGGCGTGATTTTGCGCGAGGGCGCGGGCGTGCGCGGACTGAACACCGCGGCTACCCTTTGGGGCGCGGCGTCGGTCGGCGTGCTGGCAGGCTCGGGCTACCCGCTGCTGGCGACCGTCGCCGCGGTGCTGGTGATTCTCAGCAACATCCTGCTGCGCCCGCTCGCGCACCGAATCGATCGCGTCAGTGCAGGCGCGAACGAACTGGAGTTGTGCTACACCTTGCGCTTGGTGTGCCAGCAGGCGAACGAGTTGCACATCCGCGCGTTGCTGGTGCAAATGCTGAGTGCGGGACCGTTGATTCTGCGCAGCCTGCACAGCGTGGACATCGAAGGCTCCGATCGGGTGCGTGTAGAGGCGGAGGTGGTCGCTCAGACGCCTGCGCACGCCGCGCTGGAAGAGGTTGTGGCGCGCCTGAGTCTGGAATCGGGCGTCTCGGCGGTCAGTTGGGAAGCCGCTATCGAGAGCGACTGAAGTCAAGAGAATGTCTGTGCTGTGGTGAAGTGTGATTCGGCAATTGGTATCAAAACCCCCTCGCCCGCTTGCAGGCGAGGGGGTCGGGTGTCGCAGCCTTGCGCGTCCATGCGATTACTTTTTGGTGATGCGCCGTGCGCCGACATAGCGTTGATGGTAATAGCCTGAGGTGAGCGAATCGATGCGCACGCGCCCCCGCGCGCTGGAAGCATGCACAAACTTCCCGTTGCCGATGTAGATGCCCACATGCGAGATTCGGCGTCCGCGCGTGCGGAAAAAGACCAAATCGCCGGGGCGCAGTTCGTTGCGGCTCACGGGCTTGCCCACACGGTACTGCGCGGCGGAGTTGTGCGGGAGACTAATGCCGTGCTGCCGATAGATATAGGATGTGAAGCCCGAGCAGTCGAATCCGCGTGCGCCGCTGGCGCCGTAGCGGTAGCGCGTGCCCAGATACTTCAGCGCACGACGCACCACGGTCGGCTGACCATCGGCAACCGTCGAGGCGTCCGCCGTTGCTGGCGTTTTGGAGGCGGTCGGTTGCGACTTGGTTTGTGCCGTGCGCGACGCCGACGCGCGCGCGGGGCGAGGAGCAGGCTTCCGATCTGTAGTCCGCTTCGCTACTTGCTTTCGTGTTTGCGGGGGCTGGGTCGGGCTGAGGTACTTGGCAAGCACCCAGCCTGTTGTGCCGCTCTGAAGCCGAATGCGGCTCCAGTCGCCCTGACGCCCCAGCACCTGCACCTTCGTCCAGCGATCGACGAGGGTGATGCGCTTGGCGTCCGTTGATGGCGCGGTACGGATATTGACCCGATCGGTATTGAGTTCCGCCCAACCCGATGCGGGGGCGGCGGGTTGAGCCGTGCGCTGCGCCGACGCTGCTGCGTTGCCCGTGACGGGGATTTTGATTTGGTCGCCCACCTGCAGCGCGTGCGGGTTGCGCAAGTTGTTGACCTTCAGCAGGTCGGGCAGGCGCAGTCCGTGCTTGTGAGCGATGGTGTAGAGCGAGTCGCCCGGTTGCACGGTGTAAGTGATGGTTCGCTGCGCCGAGGCTGCGACGATCAGGCTCACGAGCGGGGCAATCAACCCCAAGCGTACTATGTTTGCCATAGTTCCCTCCTTGGTGATAGTCTCGTGCCCTGCGACCTCGGTCGCAAAGCGGGGGCAGTATACCCCATTTTGGCGGGGGGTGTCAACCCCTGAAGGGCGCCCCTGCCCGCGCAGGTATACTTAGGGTATGCCGCAGGGCGCGTCAGGGAGGGCGAAGCGGAGCATCGGCATAGGCGTCTGCGCCTTACTGGTGGGCTTGGCTGCCTGCGCACGATTCCCCGATACCCCCACAACGGGCGGCGTGCGCCGAATCGTGGTAGAGGTGCAGGTCGCAGGGCGCATCCGACCCGACTATCACTACTTCGTGCTGTTCAACCTCAGCAACGACCCGACCGGTCAGGCGGGACCCGTGCCTGTGGTTGCGCCGCCGTGGGGCAACGGCTTCGCGGCAGGCGCGTTCACGCACTTTATGCGCTACGACACCCTGCAGCCCGCGGGCGGCTACGCGCTCTATCGCGTCGTGCCCAACACGAACCTGTCGGTGTTCCAGTATCTGGGCGCGCCGCGCTTCAGCGAACCCGTCGCCGCCGACAGCAACCGCCTGCGCTTCGAGATTGATCTCACGCAGTTCATTCCCAACCCCGTCGACGCGGCGCAACTGCAATTCATCCAACTGAACATCCTTGCGACCGACCGCATTCCGTTAGACCCGAACGACCCGACGCGCAAGGTGGTGGACGCGCTGGGCGACCCGAACTTGGGCGTGAGCCAGTACCTGAACCTGCGGATTGACCAGAACCGCATCGTGCGCAACGCCGACACGAATTTGGAGCCGCGCGGGGACGCGCCCGACTCCGATTTGGACATCGTGGACTGGCGGGTGGAGGTGCGCGCGTTATGAGCCAGCCGTCGCAGGGGCTGTCGCGGCTGGAGATTGCGCGGGGCTTGCGCTGGGCGAACTGGGACGCGGTGTTTTTCACGCTGTTTGTCGCGCTGACTTCGGGCGCGTTCCAAATCGGCTTGGCGCGTGCCTTCGGCGCGAACGACCTGTGGATTGGGATTATCACCTCCGTGCCGTCGCTGGCGGGCGCGCTGCAGATTCTGACGGCGTACCTCGCCGACACCGCGCCGAGCCAGAAGCGGCTGGTAATCCGCTACGCCTTCTACTCGCGCCTGCCGTTTGTGGCGATTGCGCTGCTGCCGTTCCTGAGCGACTCCGCACCGCGCCTGCAACTGTTCGCGGGACTGCTGATACTGTCGGCGGTGCTGGGGTCGTTTGCGGGACCCGCGTTTCTGGCGTGGCTGAGCGCGTTGGTGCCGCCCGACTATCGGGGGCGGTACTTCGGCAGGCGCAACATGATTTTGGGGCTGGTGTCGGCGGCGTCCGCGCTGCCCCCAGCGATTTTTCTGGATCAGGCGGTCAAGTACCAGCGGTTCTCGGAAGCGATTGCGTTCGCGGTGCTGTACGGGCTGGGCGCGGTGTTTTTGTTCCTGTCGCTGTGGGCACTAGGCAAGATGCCTGAACCGCCCCGCACACCTGCGGAAAGTCGCGGGCTGCGCGGCGTCTGGGCGTTCTATCGCGAGCCGTTCCGCACCCGCAACTTCCGCTCGCTGCTGGGGTTCAACACCTTTCTGGTGTTCGGGCAGATGTTCGCGGGGCAGTTCTTCACGGTCTACATGCTGGAGCAGATTCGCATGCCCTACCTGATGGTGCAGGTCGCGGGGCTGATTGCCGCGCTGTTCAGCAGCGTGGCGATGCCTGTGTGGGGCTACCTGGCGGACAAGTTCGGCAACAAGCCGCTGTTGGTGCTGTCGCTGTGGGGCGTGGTGTTCCTGCCGTATTTGTGGTTCCTGACCGACCCTGAGCGGTATGTGTGGAGCGTCGGCGTCATCTTCTTCATTCAGGTGCTTGCGGGTTCGCTGTGGGCGGGTGTGGGGCTGACGCAGTTCAACTTGAATGTAGCAGTTGCGCCTCCAGAGCAGCGGGCGGTCTACATGGGCGCGTTGAGCGCGATTGTGTCGCTGATGGGCGGTCTGGCAGCGTTTGGCAGCGGCGCGCTGATGGAGGCGATGAAGTCGTATGTGCCTGACCCGACGCGCTTTTTTGTGCTGTTTGCGATGGCGTCGCTGTTTCGGCTGCTGGCGTTGCCGTGGCTGCGGGCGATTCGCGAGCCGCAGGAGCGCTCCACGCGCTATGTGCTGTCGCAGTTGCGGGCGTCGGCGCGTCCGCGCGGGTGGCGCGCGATGCGCCAATTGCGGGGTCAGGCGGATGTCGCCACGCGCCTGAACGCGATTCGCACCTTGCTGGAAGAGAAGACGCCGCTGGCGGTGGAGGAGTTGACCGCCGCGCTGCACGACCCAATCCCCGAAGTGCGTCGCGAGGCGGCGCGTGCGCTGGGCGCGATTGGCGACCCGCGCGCCGTGCCCGCGCTGATACGCGCGTTGCAAGACCCCGCGAGCGACCTGGTGCTGGAAGCGGCGGACGCACTGGGCGCGATTGGCAGCCCCGACGCGACCGACGCGCTTGCGCCGATGCTGGAAGCGGAGCGTGTCGAGGCGCGCATCGCCGCTGCGCAAGCCCTGCGCCGTATTGCCGACCCGCGCGCGCTGCCCGCCCTGATGCAACGGCTGGAACATGCGCCCGGACCGCTGGAGCAGGCGACCCTGCTGGAAGCCGTCGCCGCCGCGCTGGAACGCGCCGAACCCGACGCCCTGCACGACGCGATAGACCCGCACGCGCTCACGCGCTGGCTGGAGTCGGAGCATCCGAGCGTGCGGGCGGATGCTGCGCTCGCGCTGGCGAGCCTGCCCGCCGACCCGTCGCTTGCGCCGTCGTTGCGCCTGCGCCTGCAGCAGGAGACCGAGCCAGCGGTGCTGGCGGCGTTGGCGCGCGCGCTGGCGCAGCACGGCGACGAGACCGACATCGCGCCCCTGCTGCAGCGGATGGCGCACGCCGAGTCGCCGCTGGCGCGCCAGCAAATCGCGCTCAGCGTTGCGCGCCTGATGGGACGCTACGACTCGCTCTACACGCTGCTGACCGCCGACGAGCCGCGCCGCGACCGCCTGATTGAGAAAGCGCTTGCCATGCGCCTGCGCGAGAAACCCGAACTCTCGGACGCGCTGCGCGCCTACGCCTATGGCGACTACGGCTCCGCGCTACAAATCCTGCGCCACGCAATGCCGCGCCACCCGCGCCTGCAACAACTCGCCCGCGCGCCTGATTGCTTGGAATCGTGGCTGCTGGCGGTGAGTGTGATTTGATTTTTCGTTCAGGCTTCACGCTTGCCCCCCTCCTTCAGGTTCCTGATAAGGGTACATCGCTTGGGTTCGCTGTGTGCAGGGTACGCCTACTTTTTGCCCTCACCCTCACAGCCCCTCTCCCACAGCGTGGGAGAGGGGTGAGCCGCGCGCTGACCTGTTTAGAGTGCTGAAGCTTCAGCGTAGGCGGAAGCTCCGCTTCAGCACTCCAAACGATGTCCCGCGTGTGGGAGAGATACCCACAGAAGCTCGCCCTCTCCTGTGCATGGGAACTCACGCAGTGTACCCTTACCCGCACCCACCCTTGGGGGTGAATGCTACGCCGGGGGCTACATCGTGTACGTTGAGCTGCTCATGTTTCAACGGGCACCCACCCTTGGGGGTGAATGCTACTGCAATACTACGATAAGTTGATGAGGCAAACAATGTTTCAACGGGCACCCACCCTTGGGGGTGAATGCTACGCAGCGCGCCTGGCGCACCCGCGCAATAGCTAAGGGTGCGCGCCCTCGTTTCAACGGGCACCCACCCTTGGGGGTGAATGCTACATAACAGGAGGTGCAACATGATGCATCTCGATGATACCGTTTCAACGGGCACCCACCCTTGGGGGTGAATGCTACCACTTAGCGTGTGGGCGGGGCTTGGGTACCCGGGTGCCCGTTTCAACGGGCACCCACCCTTGGGGGTGAATGCTACCTTTCGAGCAGTAGGCTGTCCACCTTCGGCGCCTCGATGGGTTTCAACGGGCACCCACCCTTGGGGGTGAATGCTACAGCGCTGCGCGGAACTCGATACGGTCGTCGTATCGGTGAATGAAGTTTCAACGGGCACCCACCCTTGGGGGTGAATGCTACGGTATTGCTCTGTTGCGAAGAGGGTTTCCGCACCCTGCGGGGAAGCCAAGCAGGGGCGCGCACAGGTTCAACCACCTCGGCGCATGAGCAGGGGTCTGAGGATAGACAAGCTTCTTCGCAACAGAACACTACGGTATAGTCTACCTCATCACAACCCCCCTTTGTCAAGGGGTCGACGCACTTCTTAACATTTCCCCACGATTTTGAACTCAACGCTTTGCGCGAACCTCGGCGCGATTTGAACTCAAGGGCGATTTTGGGGGAGGTTCGCGCAAAAAGTGTGTTTCGGTGGCGGGGGCGGTGTGGGGCGTTTTTTGGGGCGTTTTTGAGTTCAAAATTGGGCAGCGTTTTGGGGGTAGTGTAGGGTGTGTTTTGGGGGTGAGTTCAACTGTTTAGCGTGGCTAACTATTGCGCGAAGGTCGGTAGACATTTGATTTGAGTTCAAGGGGTTGGGGGGTTCGCGCAATAGTTAGCGTGGCTAAGGGATTGAGGCGGTTTGAGTTCAGCGGTTCGCGGGTTAAATTTGAAGTCGTGATTGAAGTTTGGTCGCGGGTGGGGTTTTTGGGTGGGGGGTTCGCGCAATCGTTAGCGTGGCTAAGGATTTGGCGGTGCGGGTTGGCAGGAGTCGCGGCGCGCGCGTTGAATATCTGCAGGCGATGAAGACTGCGGTCATCCTGTGCGCAGGGCACGGGGCGCGCTTTTGGCCCTACAACGAGGTGCGCCACAAGGCGGCGACGCCCATCATGAACCGCCCGAATGTGCGCCGACTGGCAGAGTCGCTGCGACAGGCGGGCGTCGAGCGGCTGATTGTGGTCGTCGGCGTGCATGAGGCGTCGGTGCGCGCCGCGCTGCACGACTTCGAGTTGCCCGTCGCGTTCATTCGCCAGAACCCGCCGACGGGCACGGCGTATGGGGTGCTGAGCGCGCTGCCGCTGATTGGCGACGAGCCGTTCCTTGTGGCTTACGGCGACATCGTCACCCCGCCTGAAACGGTGCGCCGCTTGGTGGAGGCGTTTCAGGGGTCGGGCGCGCTGGCGGCGGTCGTGGCGCAGCCCTACTTGCCCGAACACGACCCGCGCGACTGGATTGGCGCGGTGGTGCATCAGGGACGCCTGCGGCGCATCGAAGGGCACAGCGCGGACACGAACTACCGACTCGGCGGGCTGTATGCGTTCCAGCCCCACATTCGCGACGCGCTGAACGCCCATCCGGGGCTGATGACCAGCGTGCCCGTCGGCGGCATGCCCCCGCTGGAAGCCGAACTCGCCCAAACCCTGCAGACGCTGCTGGAACAGGGACAGGACATCCCCTTCGTGGAGCCTGCGGGCTTTCTGGTGGATATGGACAAGCCGTGGCACCTGTGGGAGGCGAACGCCCGCTGGCTGGAGTACGAGGCGAGCCGACTGGAGAGCGACCGCATCAGCAAGACCGCCCAGATTGACGACTCCGCCGAAATCTACGGCAAGGTCGTGGTAGAAGACGGCGCGGTGATTGGCAAGCGCGTGGTGATCCGTGGCAACTGCTTCATCGGGCGCGAGTCGCACCTGACGAACGGCGCGATGCTGATGGGCAGGACGGCGATTGGCGCACGCAGCCACCTGCGCGACTACTGCCACCTGTCGGGCGCGACGGTGGTCGGCAACGGCTGTATCGTCGGGCACGGCGCGGAGATGGACGGCGTGATGCTGGACGGCAGCTTCCTGTTCCACTACTGCGAGATTATGGGCGTGGTGGGGCAGCGGGTGGACATCGGCGCGGCGACCGTGTGCGGCACGCTGCGCTTCGACGACGGCGACACGATGCACACCATCCGCGGGCGACGCGAGCGACCCGACTTCGGCGCGAACGGCGCCTACTTCGGCGACTTCTCGCGCACAGGCGTCAATGTCATCACCATGCCCGGCGTCAAAATCGGCGCGTACTCGTGCGTCGGCGCAGGCATCGTGGTCTACGAGGACATCCCCAGCCGCAAACTCGTGCTGCTGAAGCAGGAGTTGGTCTACCGCGACTGGGGACCCGAACGGTACGGCTGGTGATGCACCGCTTCCTGCTGGCGCTGGTGGCGACGGGGATTGGGCTGTTCGCGCTGATCAAGCCCGTGCATATCGACGATACGGTTGTGCTGCATGTGGCGGCGAATATTTTGCGCGACCCGTTGCGTCCGTTTGCGGGCGAGTTTTTCTGGCTGGAGGCGCCGCAACCGCTGGCGAAGGTGACGACGAACCCGCCGCTGGTGAGTTATTGGCTGGCGCCGTGGATTGCGCTGACGGGCTATCGCGAGTGGGTGTTGCACCTGTCGTTTGCGCCGTTTGTGGCGTTGCTGATGTGGGGCATGCATCGGTTGGCGACGCGCTGGCTGGGGGCGGAATGGGCGTGGTGGGCGGTCGGCTGGCTGATGCTGTCGCCTGCCGTGCTGCCGGGGATGAACCTGATGCGCGATGTACCTGCGCTGGCGTTGTTGGTGGGCGGGCTGGCGTGCTGGGTGGAGGGTCTGGAGCGTCGGCAGGCAAGGTGGCTGTTGGCGGGCGCGCTGCTGGTCGGGCTGGCGGGGCTGGCGAAATACACCGCGCTGATTGGGCTGCCGCTGGTCGCGCTGTATACTGTGCTACGGCGGGCGTATGGCGCGTTGGGCTGGCTGACGCTTGCGCTTGCGCCGATTGCGGGCTGGTCGGCGTTGAACCTGTGGGCGGACGGCGCGGTGCATCTGCTGTATCTGTGGCAGGAGCGTCGGGGCAGCGCACCGCTGGGAGCGAAGTTGCTGCCAGGCATCGTCGGGCTGGGCGCAAGCACGCTGTTATGGCTGGGCGTCGGGCAGCGGTTCAAAGCCGCGCTGGGGGACGGCTGGCGGTGGAAGGTCGCGCTGCTGGCGTTGGCGGTTGCAGGTGTGGTGGGGTGGTATCGCCTGCAGTTCGCGGGTCAGCCGATGTACCTGCAGTCGCTGCTGTGGTTGGTCGCGGGCGTGATTGCGCTGGGGTTGGCGGCGGGGGTGGGGGCTGGGCAGGATGTAGGGGCACGGCATGCCGTGCCCCTACGAGCGGGTGATGAGGACGCAGGAGGTGTAGGGGCGCACGGCGTGCGCCCTGTCATTCCCCATCGCCCGCGTGCGGGAGAGGGGGACACAGGGGGTGAGGGCTACAAAACCATCGCCCTCTTCCTCCGCATCTGGCTGCTGGTCGCGCTGGCGGCGGCGGTGTGGGGCGTGCCGTTTCAGGCGATGCGCCATTTGCTGTACGCGCTGCCGCCGCTGATCCTGATACTCACGCCGTGGGCGGGCAGGAACGCGCCGTTGCTGGTGGCGCAGGGCGTGCTGTGTCTGGCGGTCATCGCGGCGGACTACGACTACGCGGTGCGCTACAAGCGGGGCGCGGCGGTGTATGCCGAACTATTCGCGGGCGAGCGCGTCTGGTACGCGGGGTCGTGGGGCTGGATGTTCTACGCCGAGCAGCACGGCTTCCGCAAACTGTTGCCCAACGGCGCGGGTCTGCAGCGCGGCGACATCATTATCATCCCCGAGCGCGTCTACAAGGGCAAGATGCCCCCCAACCTGCACAAGCACTTGGTGCTACTGGACGAGACGCCCTGCTACCCGCTGACGCCGCTGCGCACGATGGACTTTCGCGGAGCCGCCTACTACGCGCTGATTCGCACGAACGCGCCGTTCCGCTTCACCCTGCAGCGGGACGAGCCGCTGGAGATTCGCCGCGCCTACCGATGGATGCCCCCACGCTGAGCCTGATTGCGCCGTTGCACAACGAAGCGCCGAACCTGCCGCGCCTGCTGGAGGCGTGCGCCGCCGCGCTGGAGCGCACGGGCGAATCATGGGAGATTCTGCTCATTGACGACGGCAGCGACGACGGCAGTTGGGCAGTCATTCAGGACGCGATGAAGACGGATCGGCGCGTGCGCGGGCTGCGCCATCCGCAGCGGCTGGGCAAGACGCAGGCGTATGCGACGGGCTTCCGCGCCGCGCGCGGGCAGTACCTGTTCACCATCGACGCCGACCTGCAGGAAGACCCTGCGGCAATCCCTGCGATGCTGGAACGGCTACGCATAGACGCCGACATGGTGGTCGGCTGGCGTAGGCTGCGGCGCGACCCGCCCGTGAAGGTGCTGGCGTCGCGCGTGTTCAACGCCGCCTTGCGCTGGGGTTGGGGGCTGCCCCTGCACGATGCGAACTGCGGTTTCAAGGGCATGCGCCGCGCGGTCGCCGACGCGCTGCTGCCCTACTTGGAGCGCGACTTCCACCGCTACCTTGCGCTGATGGCGCATCGATTGGGCTTTCGCGTGGCGGAGGTGGTCGTGGCGCATCGCCCGCGGGCGCATGGGCG
>Ga0101941_1001407_pt1 | contig 17578 bp, 17 predicted proteins | sample DewCreD2012metaG_3_FD_75242 | JGI IMG/M metagenome (GOLD analysis project Ga0101941, IMG submission 75242) | Hot spring sediment bacterial and archeal communities from British Columbia, Canada, to study Microbial Dark Matter (Phase II) - Dewar... ...
CCATCGCCGTGGGAATCGCCAAGGCGGGGGCGGATGTCATCACCCTCTCGGGGTTTGAGGGGGGGACGGGGGCGGCCAGGCTCCATGCCCTCAAGTATGCGGGGCTTCCCGTGGAGATCGGGGTGCGGCGGGCCCACCGGGCCTTGGTGCGGGCCGGGCTTCGCGACCGGGTGGAGATCTGGGCGGATGGTGGCCTTAAGACCGCCTACGATGTGCTCCGCATGGTCCTTCTGGGGGCGGACCGGGTGGGCATGGCCACCATGGCCATGGTGGCCATCGGCTGCACCATCTGCCGGGGATGCCAGCTGGATACCTGCCACGTGGGCATCACCACCCAGATCGAGACGCTGGAGGAGGCTTTGGCCCACGGGCTAAAGCGCTTCGTGCCCCAGGACCTGGACCGGGCGGTGGAGCACCTCACCCGTTTCTTTGAGGCCAAGGGGGAGGCCCTGCGTGAGCTGGTGGCCGCCTTGGGGGCCCGCTCCCTTCGGGAGCTGAGGGGCCGGGTGGACCTCCTCTACCAGCGGGACCACCTGGAGGAGCTGGACCTTTCCTACTTCTTCCTGCCCGTGGAGGAGCCCGAGTGGCTTAAGGACACCTCGGCCCATGTGCTGAGGAAGCCCTTGAACCAGCTCACCCGCACCATCACCGAGGTGGTGATGGGGGCTTATGGGGAGGGAAGCCGCAAGCTGGTCTTCCAGGAGGGCCCGGTGAACTCCACCGACCGCGCCCTGGGGGCCCACCTGGCAGGGGAGATCGCAAGAAGGCGGCTTTACGGCAAGGGCTTTGACGCCGAGGTGGAGCTCCGCTTTGATGCGGGAAGCGTGGCCGGGAATGGCCTGGCGGCCTTTAACCTCGAGGGCATGAAGGTGGTGGTGGAAGGAGGGGCCCAGGACGGGGTGGCCAAGAGCGCCTTTGGGGGCACCGTGGCCATCCTCAAGGGCCGGAACCCCTATGGGGCCTATGTGGATGGCTCCGTGGGCAAGAGCTTCGCCTACGGGGCCATAGGGGGCCTCCTCATCGTGGAGGGGGTGGCGGATAGCCGCTTCTGCATCCGGCTTTCCGGGGCGGATGTCATCCTGGGCGGGGAGCCGGAAAGGCCCCTGAGGGACGAGCTCGGCAACCTGGCGGCCCGGGCCCAGGCCAAGGGGTTTGCCTTTGAGTACATGACCCGGGGGCGGGCCCTGGTCCTGGGGGACCCCGGGCCCTGGATCTGCTCGGGCATGACTGGGGGGCGGGTCTACCTCCGCCACTGGCCGGAGATGGGCCTCACCGAGGAGGCCATGAAGCGCCGCCTGGCCAAGGGGGCCAAGGTGGCGGTGAAGCCCTTGGACTTGAGGGGGATAGAGGATGTGCGGGAGCTTCTTTCCGCCTACATCCGGGTCCTCAAGGAGGCCAAGCGGGAGGAGAAGGCGGCTCGCCTGGAGAAGCTTCTGGAGGATCCTGCCCAGCACTTCCGCATGGTGGAGCCCGTGAACCAGCAGGTGGAGCAGGGGGTGAGCACGGAGTAGGGCTCAAGGGGAGCTCCCAGGGTGGTTCGCTGAAAGGATCCATGGGCTTTCCCAGGATCTCGAGGTCCTGGGGGTAAAAGCCCTCGCCCTAGACGAAGCGCGGCCCGGGGAGGTACATTTGTCCCGTGGACCCCGGGGACCTTTTGGACCTCCTCAAGCGCCGCACCGGATTTACCGAGGCCCATGCTGCTTTGCTAAGGGAGCTTGGAACCACCATGGTCCCTTTAGCCCCCGAGGTGGCCTTGGCCTTTTACGACTACTTGGGCCGGGATAAGGAGTTGGCGGAGATCCTCTATGCCGTGCCCGGAAGGGTGGAGCGGCTTTATGGCACCTTTGCCCGCTGGTATGCCGAGCTTTTCGGGGGCACCTACGACCGGGCCTATGCGGAAGGGCGGAGGCGTATTGGATTGGTGCACGCCAGGCTGGGCATCGGCCCCCGGGCCATGATCCCCGCCATGGGCATCGTGCAGGAACTCTCCCTCGAGCACCTGCGCACCGCCCTCCGTGGCCCGGAGGTCTACAGCGCGGTGGAGGCTTTTGAGAAGATCATCGCCATAGAGATTGCCCTTATTGAGGAAAGCTACCTCGAGGCCCTTGCCTTGGGCCTCTCCCTGGGCCACCGGGACCTGAAGGAAGCCTTGGCCCAAGGGGCGGCTGCCCTTCTGCAGGCGGGCCACTCCTAGGGCTCCCGGGCTAAGTCGTTGAAGCGCACGTGGGCGGCGTGGAACTGGAGTTCCACCGTGCCCGTGGGGCCGTTTCGCTGTTTGCCCACGATGATCTCGGCGATCCCCGCCTTCTCGGAATGGGGGTTATAGTACTCGTCCCGGTAGATGAACATCACGAGGTCCGCATCCTGCTCGATGGAGTTGTGGACGACGATGTTGTTGGCAATGAAGTTGTGTAAGCCAGGGACAGTGAGGTCAAATACTTCCTCTATTCCGTCTGGCTGGATGGAGGCTACCTTATCCCAGTAAACATCGCTGCTAGCCATCTGGCTTAAGGCCCCCGATTTCAGAGCATGGGCCATTCGCAGGGCCCGGTCCCGGCTTAGGTTTTGCCTAAAGAGCGTGCTGCCTGCGTAGGCCATGCCCACGGCGCGGTAGAGTTCCCGCTGGGAAAGCCCTGATGCCTGTAACACGGGCCGAATGGCAGGCAGCCAAACCTCTACAGGGATCACATCCCGGTTAGGATTGCTGTTGTGACTTTGAAGGTAAGCCTCCACTTCCTTTACAACCTTAGCCTGACGGGCGCCCACAACGCCCACCTGATAGAGAAAAGCACTTAGGTCATGGTGTCCACTAATGATGACATGAAACTGGTCGCGGCCCCTTCCCTTTTGCGAAACGCGCCGAATGCGAGAGTTGATTCCCAAGCGAAGCAGAAGGGTCTGAACGTCCAAAGCCAATTGTTCGCTACTCGTGGCGTAGTAGACCTTTGGGTAAGGTTTTTCCCCCCTTGACATGTGAAAACACCCATCGGTGGACCAGAGGTGACGAAGGAATCGAGCGATAGCAAGGGGAGGGTGAGTGAATACCGGTTCCGGCACCCGCTTTTCGTGAGCCCTTAGTCCCCAGATACCTAGTTCCTCCAACCACTCCGCTAGGGGATTGCGGATACCCTTCCCAAGACGACGGCTTGCGCTCAAGTAGACCTGGAACCACCCCCGTTCAGCCTTTATCCGGGGATTGAGTGCGTCCCCAAACACGGTCCTAGCCAGTTGAACTACTCCCTGGGCAAGGTCTGGGTCTCGCGTTGTGTACTGCAGGGTGTGACGGGGTAGGGCACAACCATCCCCGATGAGGTGCCCGAGAAGGGCGAGTTCCTCGTCCCCAAGGGTTTGTTGGGTGGCCACATCTAGCCTCCGAGGTAAGGCTACCCAATCCCCAGGCCGAAGCTCATCCAGGCGTTTCCATCCCTTTGAGGTTAGGAACTTGTGGTTGGCGGTGGCGCGGATTTGGCGTCCCAGTTGCGTGGTGAGGGCGAAGACCGGTTTTACCCCTGTGGCAAAGGCCCGGCTTACCATGGCTGCTTCCAGCTTCATGGTGGCTTCGTTAAGGGCCAAAACGTGAAACCCAGACCTGCCTACCAGGTCGCGTATGGGTTTTCTTGAGCCATCGGCCAGCTGGACTAAGGTGTCTCCAGCCAAGCAACCCGACTCTCGCAAGTCCGAAAGCATGGGACGCTTGTTGGGCCTGGCTTCCACCGCCCGGGAAAGCTGGCTTAGGGCGATCACGGGCACGTTGAGCTCCCGGGCGAGGGCCTTAAGCCCGCGGGAGATGGCGGCGATCTCCTGCTGCCGGTTTTCCCCTTGCTTGCCCGCCCCGGGTCCGGACATGAGCTGGAGGTAATCGATGATGAGAAGGCCCACCTCGTACTGGCTTCTAAGCCGCCTGGCCCGGGCCCTGAGCTCCATCAGGGTGAGGTCTGGGGTGTCGTCGATGTAGATGGGGGCCTCGGAAAGCCTTCCCGCCACGTCCACCAGGCGGGAGAAGTCGCGGTCCGTGAGCTGGCCCAGGCGCACCCGGTTCATGTCGATGCGGGCTTCCGAGCACATGAGGCGCAGGGTGAGCTGGGAGGCGGGCATCTCCAGGGAGTAGATGCCTACCCCTATGCCTTCCTTCAAGGCGGCGTGCTGGGCGATGGTGAGGGCAAAGGCGGTCTTTCCCATAGCGGGGCGGGCGGCGATGATGTTTAAGGAGCCCGGGGCCAAGGTACCGATGAGCTGGTCCAGTTCCTTGAAGCCGGTGCGGACCCCGGAGACCTCCCCCTTGTTCTGGAAGAGGGCCTCGATGTGCTCAAAGGTTTCGTGGACCAGCTCCCGGATGGAGCGGGCCTCGGTTTCCGTCTGGGTGAGGGCCACCTCGAGGATCTTCTTGCCCGCGGTGTCCAGGATCTCGTCCAGGCTTCCCGCCTCCTCGTAGGCCAGGCGCATGGCCTCGCCTGCCGCTTGGATGAGCTTTCGTAGGGTCCATTTCTCCGCCACGATGCGGGCGTAGTGCTCCGCGTAGGCGGCGGTGGGGGTGGCCTCGGAAAGCTGGACCAGGTAGCTGACCCCTCCCAGGGCTTCCAGCTCCCCCCGGCGGGATAGCTCCTCCGCCAGGGTCACCAGGTCCACGGGCTTCCCCTGGGACCTGAGGGTCTGCATGGCGGCGTAGATCTTGCGGTGGGCCTCCGCGTAAAAGGCCTCGGGGGAGGGGAGGAGGCCTTCCAGCTCGTCCAGCACATCGGAATCCAGGAGAATGGCCCCCAGAACGCTCTGTTCCGCCTCGAGGTTGTGGGGGGGAATACGGCCTTCCATACCCATAGGCCTTACCAGGCTACGCCCACCCCCCCGGGTTTTGCCAGGGGGCTATACCTAAGGGAAGCCTTGGCTTGCCAAGGCCTTTGGTTTTCTCACCTTTTTCCCTTAGGGTGGGGGTGTGCGGTGGCTTCTGGTCCTTTCCTGGATTGCCCTTACCTCTTGCCGGAGCCAGGCCTTGCCTGAGCCCTTTGCCAGCCTGGAAAGAGGCGTGACGGAGGAGGTGCGCCAGGTGGCCCTGGGCGGCGAAGGATATGCCCGGATGCTTTCGGGCTGGCTGCTTGTGGACCGGGAGGAGGTGCCCCTGGCCGAGCGGGCGGAGTACGCCTGGCGCTACGCCCTCTTCCTGGAGGAGGTGCGGGCCTTTGAACCGGGCTGGGAAGCGAAAGCCGCCTGGCGCAAGGCTGCTTCCCTCCTCCAAAAAGCCCAAGACCCCCGGGCCTTTTCCGCCTGGCAGAGGCTTTTGCCCGAGGGGGAGGCGGTGGCTGCCCTCCTTTCCCTGGGGGAGGGGGAGAGGCTTTGGGAAGCCCTCTTCCAGGGGCGGGCCTACGAGGCCCTGTTGCGGGTTCTTCCCCTGGGGGTGCGTCCCGACCTCCGCGCCCAGGCCCTTTTCCGGCTAGGGCGCTATGGGGAGGCTTTGCCCTTTTACCGGGAGTGGGCCAGAGAAGACCCCAGGGGCTACCTGGGCCTGGGTTACGCCCTTTGGCGGCTTGGGCGAAGGGAGGAGGCCCTGGAGGCCTTGGCCCGCTACGACCATCCGGAAAGCCGCTACGCCCAGGGGCGGATCCTGGAGGAGATGGGAAGGGTCCTCGAGGCGGTGGAGGCCTACCGGCAGAGCATTCCCCAGGGGGTCTGGCGGGCCACGGGTCTTCTGGAACGGCAGGGGTTGAAGAAGGAAGCCCTGGTCCTTTATCTGGACCTGGCCCGGGGCACGAGCCCGTATGCGGACGATGCTGCCCTTCGAGCCTACATCCTGGCGGGGGAGCTGGGCCTAGCCGAATCCCGGCGGGAAGCCCTGGACCTGGTGCAGGGTGGGCTGGGCCTTCTTCTGGGGAAGGAGCCTCTTCCTCCACCCCCGGCACCTTCTTCCTCGCCGCCTCCCGAGGCTTCCCTGGTGGAGGCCCTGGTGGCTTTCGGCAAGGAGGTCTGGGCCCGGGGGGTGGTGCGCTACGCCCTTTGGCAAAGGCCTGGGGACTGGCCTGCCTTGGTGCCCTTCCTGTACCGCCTGGGGGCTTACCGGGAGGGGATCCGGGCAGCCTGGCCCACCCTCTTGGCCTACCCCCGTCCCTACCGGGAATGGGTGGAAGGCTATGCCAGGAAGGAGGGCTTAGACCCCAACCTGCTTTATGCCCTCCTCCACGTGGAAAGCCGCTTTGACCCCCTGGCGGTAAGCCCCACGGGGGCCTTGGGCCTGGGCCAGTTTCTGAGGAGCACCTGGGAGGATGTGGCCCGGATGCTGGGAGAGCCTCCTGCCGATCCCTTTGACCCCGAGGCCAGCATCCGCTACGCCGCCCGCTACCTGCGCTGGCTTATGGATAGGTGCGCCGCCTATAGGGGCTTGGAGCAGGTGGCCTGCGCCGTAACCGCCTATAACGGAGGCGTTGGCTACATCCTGAGGGGCATCGCCCGGGAAGGCGGTCTTTACGCCTTCCTTCGCTTCCAGGAGCGGGATGAGCCCCGGGAGTACCTGGCTAAGGTGCTTTCCGCCTACGCCGCCTACCGGGCTACTCCTTAGCCTGGCGAAGCCCCTTTTCCGTCCAGGCGATAAAGGGCTTGAGGGCGAAGGGGGCGAAGAGGGTGGTGAAGACCACCATGAAGAGGACGATGGCGTACTCCTCCTCGTTGACGGCTCCCGCCGCAAGCCCCAAGGCAGCCACGATCAACCCCACCTCCCCTCGAGGGGCCATGCCCACTCCCACGGTGAGGGCGGAGCGTACCCCTTGGGTCAAGGAGCCCAGGAACCCCCCCAGGACCTTGCCCAGGATGGCGATCACCGTGACCACGGTCCCCGCCACCAAGGTGGCAGGGGAAACCAGGGCGGCGAGTTCCAGCCGCACCCCCACCATGGCGAAGAAGAGGGGAGCCAGGAAGCTTTCTATAGCGAACACGGGTTCTTCCAGCCGGTACTTCTCCCGCACCTCCGAAAGGAGCATCCCTCCGAGGAATGCCCCCACGATAGGGGCAAGGCCGATGGAGGCCGCCAGGGCAGCCATCCCGATGCCCAGGGCCAGGGCGAAGCCCACAGGGCTGCCCACAGGGAGTTTTTCTAAGGGCAGGCGGGCGAAAAGGGGCGAGAGGGCCACCGCCAGGCCCACGAAGACCACGGAAAGGAGGATGAGCTGCAGGATGGCCCCTGTTTCCACCTGCCCTGTTTTGGCTACCCCGTTCACCACCGCCAGGACGATGAGGCCCAGCACGTCGTCGATGACCGCAGCCCCTAGGATGATGCGGGCGTAGGGGCGGGAAAGCACCCCGAGTTCCTGCAACACCCGGGCGGTGATCCCCACGCTGGTGGCCACCAAGGCGGTGCCCAGGAATAAGGAGGGCAGGGTGGCGAAGCCGATCTGGAGGCCATAGAAGTAACCTCCCACGAAGGGGAAGGCCACCCCCAAAACCGCCACCAGGAAGGCCTCCTTTCCCACGGCCAGGATGTCTTTAAGCCGGGTTTCCAGGCCCACCATGAAGAGGAGGAAGATGGCCCCGAGCTCGGCGATGAACTCCAGGATCTCTCCCTCGTGCACCCAGCCCAGGAGGGCGGGTCCCACCAGGATGCCGGCCAGCACCTCCCCGATAACCACGGGTTGGTTCAGGCGCTTGAAGAGGAAGGCCATGACCTGGGCGGCCAGGATGAGGTAGAAGACCTCCAGGATGTGCCCAGCTCCATGCATCACCGCCTCCCCAGGATGAGCTTGAGGAAGTCGCTCCGCGTGAGGATGCCCACCACCCTATTGCCCTGGTCCACCACCGGCAGGTGGCGCACCTCGCTGGTGAGGAGGGTTTCCAAAGCCTTTCCCACCGGGTCCTCGGGATGCAGGCGGGGGATATCCGTGCGCATCACCGCCTTTACCGGCGTTTTCTGGTAGCGCCGGTAGATATCCTCCAAAAACTCCCCGTCCACCCACTCCCCGAAAAGCTGCAGGGCCTCCACATCGGAGAAGGGGATGTTTTCGGGGTGGGGGAGGAGTTCCTCCACCTGGAGTAGCCCCAGCAAGCATCCCTCTCGGTCCACCACAGGCAGGCTACCGTAGCGCTTTTCCAGGATGCGCCGGGCGGCTTCCTCGAGGGTGGCCTCCGGCCCGATGGTGTCGGGGTTTGGGGTCATGAGTTCGGCTACCTTCATGGGCTAAAGTTTACCAGCGCCGCCACCTGGGGGCAAAGCGCCGGGCCATGAGGGCGCCGAAAAGGAACCCCCCCAGGTGGGCCCACCAGGCCACCCCGGGTAGGCCCAAAAGCCCCTGGAAGAGTTGAAGAAAGGCCCAGTACCCGATGTAGAACCCCGCGGGGAAGGTGACGAAGAGGGGGAAGACGAAGAGGATCACCGAGACCACGTAGGCCCTGGGGAAGAGGATGTAATACGCCCCCAGCACCGCCGAGACCGCCCCGCTGGCCCCGATCATGGGGATGGTGGAGGTGAGGGAGAAAAGCCCCTGGGCCAAGGCGGCGGCCAGCCCCCCCAGGAGGTAGAAGAGGAGGAAGCGCCCGTGGCCCATGCGGTCCTCCACGTTGTCCCCGAAGACCCAGAGGAACCACATATTGGAAAGAATATGAAAAAAGCTCCCGTGGAGGAACATGCTGGTGAGGAGGCGGTAGCCTTGGCCCACAGGGTCCTGAAAGAACAAGGCGGGGATAAAGCCGTAGGCCTGGGCAGACCACTCCAGGCCCACGGAAAGTTGCCACAAAAAGGCTAAGGCGTTAAAGAACACCAGGCCCTTGACCACGAAAGCGGGCCGGCGGGCATGGTTGATGTCGTAGAGGGGAAACACCCTAAGGCCTCCCGGGCTGCTGGTGACGATAGGGTACGGGCACGTACTGCACGCTGGGCTTACCCCCCTGGGCCTGGGGGTAGAGGTCCATGAGCTCGTAGACCTCGAGGGGCATCTCCGTGCTCACGGGAAGACCCATCTCCCGGGCCTGGGCCACGTCAATGGGGTAGTCGTGGGTCCAGGTGCCTTGGGAGAGGAGGGTGGCCACCTCCTCCGCCTTCTCCTCAGGCATGCGCTTCAAAAGCAGGTTTTTCACCGTGGCCTTCACCTGCTTCAGGGCCTTTTCCGCCACATCCGCCAGGATCAGGGTCTGGTCGTCGATCTCCTGGATGGGCTTCTTCTCCAGCACCTTGAGGATGCTGGCCGCCGGATACTGGCCGAGCTGGGGGTCCACGGGGCCCAAGACGGCGTTTTCATCCATGACGATCTCGTCGGCGGCCAGGGCGATGAGGGTACCCCCGGACATGGCGTAGTGGGGCACGAAGACCGTGACCTTGGCGGGGTGGCGCAACAGGGCCTCGGCGATCTGCTCCGCCGCCAGGACCAGGCCCCCTGGGGTGTGGAGGATGAGGTCTATGGGCACATTCTTGTCCGTGAGGCGGATGGCCCTTAGGACCTGCTCCGAGTCGTCGATGTTGATGAAGCGGCTGATGGGGATGCCCAGGAAGCTTACGGCTTCCTGGCGGTGGATGAGGGTGATGACCCGGCTTTTCCGCTTGCGCTCCAGCTCGGCGATCTTCCGGGCCCTGGCCCCCAGGAGCATCTGCTGTTGCAGGTAGGGGGTGAGGGCGGACAGGATAAAGAAGAGCCAGAAGAGCTGAAAGAAGATTTCCATGAGAAGAGTATATAGGCCTAGGAGGAGCGGGCGGGGCGGCGGGGCCTTGGGGCTTCGCGCAGAAGTAGCCTGCCGATCTCGGGGGCAAACCGGATGAGGAGGGCCCCCAGGGGGATGGAAAGAAGCACCAAGAGCACCGCCACCTGGGCCACCAGGGGATATCCCTGTTCCAGGGCCAGGCTTCCCAGGACCAGGTTAAACTCCCCCCGGGGTACCAGGTACAAGGCGCTATAGAGCCGGCGTTTACGGGAAAGCCCCACCCGGGCGCCCCCCGCATGGTTTAAGGGTAGCTTCAGAAGAAGCCCGATAAGGGCCAGGACTACAACCGCAGGCGTCAAGCCCTGGAAGAGGCTGAGGGCCTTTGCCCCCACCACCAGGAAGAAGAGGGCCACGCCCAGATCCCGCACGGGGCCGAAGAGGTGCTCCAGCCTTTCCCGAAGGCCTAAAGCAGCAGCGATGACCCCTGCGAGAAACGCACCCACGCCTTCCGAGGCCCCGATGGCGTGGAAGAGCAGGGCGGTCCCGGTGGTGAAGGTGGCTCCGAGAAGGAGGATGAGCTCGTGGGATAGCCCTTCCATCCAGGAAACCAGCTTGGGACCGATGAAGCGGGCGAAGAGCAGGTAGGCGAGGGCCAAGGCTATCCCTCCGATGAAGCCCACGGGGCCGTGCCCGCCCAGGAGGGCCAGGAGGATGGCCACCACCAGGTCCTCGAGGACCAAGACCCCCAGGACCACCTCGCTTTCGGGGTTGGCCGCCCGGCGCAGGTCGATGATGAGCTTGACGATCACCGCACTGGAGCTAATGTAGATGGCTCCGGCCAGCAGGGCAGCTCCCCGGAGGTCCAGCCCAGCCAGGAGTCCCAGGATAAAGCCCAGGGGCAGGGCCAGGGTGTCGTAGAGGCCTGCCCTAATCGCCTTCCCCGATAGCCCCTTAAGCCGGTCGGGACCGAACTCCAGCCCCACGGAGAAAAGGAGGAGAAGAAGCCCCAAAGAGGGCAGGGGTTCCAGCTCCTCCACGGGGAGCCTCTCGCCCATCAATAGCCCCGTGAGAAGGTACACGGGCAGGGGAGGAAGCCCCGCCTTGTGGACGAGAAGGGCTCCCAGGGCCAGAAGCCCCGCCGCCAGGGTAAAGGCCTCCACGGAAGGGTGCATCAGAGGGTCCTCTTCAGGGTTTCCACGGCCTCGCGGCTTCCCGCCACCACCAGGGTATCCCCCGTTTCCAGAAGGGTGTCGGGGCTGGGGTTAGGGATGAGGGGAGCCCCAGGGCGGTCCACGGCCAGGAGGTGGGCCCCAGGGGGCAGGGCAAGCTCCCCCACCCGCTTGCCCACCAGCTTGGAGCCGGGCAGGACCTTGATCCACTCGATGACCTTCTGCCCAAGCTTGCTTTGGGTGTCCCCTACCGCCTCGGGGTGGAAGAGCACCCCAGCCAGGATGGCCCCAAGCTCTCGGGCTTCCTCGTCGGTGAGGTCCAGGGCCATGGTGGGCTCGTCCTCCTCCCCCGCCTCGAAGTACTGGACCTCCCGCTTCCCCGAGTGGTGGACCACGATGACGATCCGGTCGCCGCTTTGCACCGTGATGGTGTACTTCCGCCCCACGCCGGGAAGAACCGCTTCCTCCACCCTCATGGTCGCCTCCTGGGGGAAAACTGCACGGCCAGGGTGCGCCCGGCCACCAGGGCCAAGATGCCCAGGGTCCAGAAGAAGAGGTCCAGCCCGGAGAGCTTTTCGGCGAAGAGGAGGAGAAGAAGTTCCCGCAGGGCCAGGGCCACGCCGATCTCCAGGAGGACCTCGAGGCGCACCCTTTCAAACTCAAAGTACTCCACGAAGACCCGCACCAGCTCCAGGACGATGACCAGGCTCAGGACGTTGGTGACCAGTTCCTTAAGGCCCAGGCGCACCGTGGGTTCGGTAAAGGTGAGGCCCAGCTCCATGAAGGTGCGCCCCACCCCCACGAAAAGCCCGATGAGAAGGGCCACCACCACCAGGTTGAAGACCAGGCGGGTGGCCCGGCGGTACAGGGAAAGAAGCAGGTCCTGGCTCATGCCTAGAGAAGAAGGTTAAAGACCCGCTCAGCACGTTCGTGGTGTTCGGTTTGCGGGTTCTTAAGCCTGGGGTCCAGCTCCTTCAGTACCCGGGCGTAGGCCACCACCAGAGCCCCGGCGATCTCGGGAAGCAGGTTGCGCACGTCCTCGGAGATCTCAAGGTCCAAAGGGGGCAAGGAGGCCAGGGCGTCCAGCACGGGCTTGAGCTCCAGGGTGGTTTCCATGGCCCGGAACTCCTTTAGGGTTTCTTGAAGCCCCTTGGTGAGGGGCAGGTCGGGCTCGAGGATGATGTCCCGGCCGTTGTACTTGGCCTGGCGCTCCGCCACCACCAAAAGGTCATAGATCTTGTTCCTGAGGAAATCGGAAAGGCGTTTAAGGTCGTTCTTGTCCACATCCAGGCCCGCAGCCAGGCGGAAGAGCTTCTCAAACTCGGCTACTTTCATCAGCATACCCGCTCACCTCCTCACACCAGGGTAAGACTTGACAATAACATTGTCAAGAGACCTGATAAAAACACACCAACCTAAGGCGGAAGGCCAAGGGTTGGTGGGGTCTTTACCCCTCCTGCACGGGGATCCTCACGGGGGGCTCGGGCGGGCGCTTCTCCCGGGGGATCCTCACCTCCAGCACGCCCTTGTGGAGCTTGGCCTCAATGCCTTCCTTCTTGGCGTCCTTGGGGAGGAGGTAGGCGCGGTAGATGCGCCCGTAGACGATCTCCGAGAGGTGCTTGGTGCGCTTTTCCTCCTTTTTCTCCCCTTCCACCACCAGCTGGTCCCCATCGAGGCGCACCTCCAGGTTCTCGGGGCCCAGGCCCGGAACCTCCACCCGCAACAGGTAGTGGTCCTCGTGCTCGGAAAGCTCCGAAAGGGGCTCCAGGGTTTCGCCCTCCTCCTTAAAAACCTTCTCTAGCGCTTCCTCAAAGGCCTTGCGCACCCGGTTCCGGCCGAAGGGCCAAAGCTTCTCCAGCATCTTGACCTCCTCTTAAGGGCATAGGGCCCCGCCCTCAGGCGGGGCCCCCGGGGCTTTAGCGCACGTTTCCGGTTTCCAGCTTCCTCGCCCTCAGGTCCAGGAGGCTGTACTCACCCTCGGAGAGGTCGCCCGGCACCACCACCCAGCTTGCCCCCAGCATCTCGTGCTTCTGGCCCCTGCCGGCGGTGATCACCAGGAGGGGGTTATGGGTCTTGACCAGGTGGGCCACCTCATGGGACCCCCCTTCCCCAAGGCCCTTGTGGTAGGGGTTGGTGTAGAAGAGGAAGATCTTGGGGTAGTCCTTGAGGTCCCAGAGGGTCTTCAGGTGGTACTCCGCCACCCAGGCAGGGTAGCGCAGGGCCTCGCCCTCCTCGGGCTCGCCGTCATCGGTGATCTCCCCGCCGATGCCCGCCACCAGGTAGGGGCCCTTCCAGAAGGTGAAGGTCTCGTGGACGTTTCGCATCTCGGGCCGCACCAGCTCGATGTTGGCGGCCTCCCGGAGGTATTCCCAGATGGGGGCGTCCTGGGGCCCGGGGATGTAGGCGGTGGGGAGATGAGCCTCGGAAAGGATGCGGAAGAAGGCGGCGTAGTCGCGGCTTTTTGCCGTCTTGGGCATGAGGTTGCCCACCAGGGCGAGGGCGTCCGCCCCCGTTTCCGGGGCCAGCTTCACCAGCTTCTCCAGGGCCTCGAGGTCGCCCATGGGGTTGGAAGTGGCCAGGATGTACCGCGTGGTCCGCCGCATACCTCACCTCCTATTCCACCTGCACCTGGATCCTCTTGGGCCTGCTTTCCTCGGCCTTGGGCACCAGAAGGTGGAGCACCCCGTGGCGGAAGCGGGCCTGGACCCGGGAGAGGTCAAAGGTGCTGGGCACGTTGAAGCTCCGGGCGAAGGTGCCGTAGGGGCCCTCGAGGCGGTGGTAGGCCACGTTCTCCCGCTTCTCGAAGGGCCGCTCCGCCTTCACGGAAAGCACGCCTTCCTCGGCCACCACCTCCACCTTCTCCGGGTCCACCCCGGGAAGGTAGACCAGCACGTGAAGCCCAGCCTCATCCTCCATCACGTCCACCGGAGGGGCGTACACCCTGGGCCCCTGCTGAGGGGTAGTGCCGAAGGCCCTTGCCAGACGCTCCTGCAACTCCTCCAGCTCCCTGAAAGGATCAAACCGAACCATCCTCCTCACCTCCTTTCACCACCTCAGGAGCGCGGCCATGCCCCCGCGCTCCAGAAGTTCTTTTTCCGCTTCGCCCCGCACGAACTCCAGCTTGGCGGCATACCCCGCGGCCAGCTCGGGCAGGACCACGGCCAGGGGCTTGGCCTCGGGGTTTTGGCACTGGGCCAAGGCCCGGGCCTCATCGGGGAAGAAGATCCCGTCACAGGCGTAGGCGGTCTGGTCCAGGTGCCAGGGAAGCACCCAGAGCTCCACCCGTCCCTCCTGCACCCTTTCCAGCACCTCGGGGCCGAAGACCGCTTTGGGGTAGGCTTCCTCCAGCTTCTTGAGAAGCTCCACCTCCCCCTTGCGCTCTATCTCCTCCAGGACGGGCTCCAGCCGCTTGAGCACCTGGCCGGGACTGGCCCCGGGGTGGGGCAGGGAGGGAAGCAGGGCCACCAGCTTCTCCTTAAGGCGCTTGGGCAGGTAACCCAGGAAGAGCTTGGTGTGCTCCTCGGGGCCCATGAGGATCAGGCGGGTGAACCCCCGTTCCTCCACCAGCTTCTCCAGCTCGTGGCTCAGGGTCTTGTAAAAGCGCTCCTCCCAAGCGGCCAGGCGCTTGGCGAAGAGGTCCTGCCCCGCCCCGCCCCGGGAGATCCCCGCCAGGTTGAAGCGGCGCCCCGGGGCGTCCAGGGAAAGCCGCCGCCAGGCCTCGGTATCCAGGGCGAGGAAGGCATCCCCCACTTCCTGGATCTCGCCCAGGAAAACTTCAAACACCCGCCAGCGCTCCTGGTCCAGGTAGACCACCCCGTAGCGCTCGTACTCGTCCAGGGCGTAGATGAGGGGGAGGAGGAAGGGTTCGCCGTAGTGGGCTAAGGCCCCGTCCGTGAGGAAACGCCTTTCCTTTTCCCCCAGGAAGGTGGTCTTGAGGCTGGAGACCAGGGGCAGCTCCACCTGGAGCAGGAGGGTTTCAAAGAGCTTGTCCTTGGCGAAGAAGACGGCGGTCTTGGCCTCCAGAACCTGGTTTTTCAACACTTCCAGGACCCTATCCTGCAGGTCCTGGGGCACCCCCAGGGCCTTCATGGCGTCCTTGGCCCTTAGGGCATAGGCCCGGTTGGCGTTTTCCGGCTTGGCGGGGTTGATGTCCAGGTAGAGGGAGAGGATGGGCCCCTCTGCGATAGCCAGGGTTTCCTTGATGCGCCGGATTTCTTCCTTTCCGATCATAGGCCACCTCCTAAAAGGGCCACGGCTTTGCGCACGGCTTCTTGGTTGAGCCTTTCCTCCTGGCCCAGCCGGGTGAAGAGGGCCTCGAGGTCCGGCTCGGGAAAGGTGCTTTCCAGGTAGTAGGCCCGATCAAAGCCTTCCTCGGAAAGAAGGCGGAGGAGCGCCTCCCAGCCCTCCTCCTCCACCTTGGGCATCGGGGGGAGGGAGGCGCCTTGGCGGCGGAGGGCCTCGGCGATGGCCTCGGCATGGGCCCGCTCCCTACGGGCCACCTCCTCCAGGAGGGCCCGGAGGTGGGGGTAGGGCACCCTTTCCGCCGCCCGCTCCGCCCGCAGGGCATCCAGGAGCTCATCCTGGTAGGCCTTTTGCAGGACTTCCACCACGCTCATGCCGCCTCCTTTCTCAGGCCTCTACCCGCTCGGGGGTGCGGAAGACCAGCCCCGTGGGCCCGGCGTCCACCACCACGGCATCCCCCTCCTTGATCTCCCCGGCCAGGATCTTCACCGCCAGGGGGGTTTCCAGCTCCCGGGCGATCACCCGCTTCAGGGGCCTGGCCCCGAAGACGGGGTCGTAGCCCCGCTCGGCCAGGTAGTCCTTGGCGGCCTCGGTGAGGGTGAGGGTGATGCGCTTTTCCGCCAGGCGGGCCCTGAGGCTTTGGAGCTGGATCTCCACGATCTCCCGCAGCTGCTCCCGGGTGAGGGGCCTGAAGACCACGATCTCGTCCAGGCGGTTCAGGAACTCGGGGCGGAAGTGCTTTTGCAACACGGCGAAGACCTCCTCCCGGATGCGCTCGTAGGGCAGGCCCTTCTGGATGCCCTCGAGGATCAGGGGGCTTCCCAGGTTGGAGGTGAGGATGATCACCGTGTTGCGGAAGTCCACGGTGCGCCCGTGGGAGTCGGTGAGGCGGCCGTCGTCCAGGATCTGCAGGAGGATGTTGAAGACATCGGGGTGGGCCTTCTCGATCTCGTCGAAGAGGATGACCGTGTAGGGGCGGCGCCTCACCGCCTCGGTGAGCTGCCCACCTTCCTCGTAGCCCACGTAGCCGGGTGGCGCCCCGATGAGCCGGCTCACCGCGTGCTTCTCCATGTACTCCGTCATGTCGATGCGCACCATGGCCTCCTCGGTGTCGAAGAGGGTGGCGGCCAGGGTCTTGGCCAGCTCCGTCTTGCCCACCCCCGTGGGGCCCAGGAAAAGGAAGCTTCCGATGGGGCGGTTCGGGTCCTTGAGGCCGGCCCGGGCCCGCCTTATGGCGTCGGCCACGGCCCGGATGGCCTCCTCCTGCCCCACCACCCGCTTGTGGAGCTCGTCCTCAAGCCGTAAGAGCTTCTCCCTTTCCCCTTCCAGGAGCTTGGAAACCGGGATGCCCGTCCAGCGGGAGACGATCTCGGCGATGTCCTCCTCGGTCACCTCCAGGCGTACGAAGCGGGCGTTTTTGAGCTTCTCGGAGAGGGCCTCCACCTCGGCCTCGAGGCGGGGAAGCTCCCCGTAGCGGAGCTCGGCGGCCCGGTTCAGGTCGTACTGGCGCTCCGCCAGCTCGATCTGCCGCCGGACCTCGTCCAGGCGTTGCTGGGCCTCCCGCAGCTTCTTCAGGACCTCCCGCTCTGCCTCCCACTCGGCCTTGAGCTTCTGGATCTCCTGGTTGAGGTGGGCGATCTCCTCCTCGATGGCCTTGAGCCTCTCCTGGGAGTCCGGGTCCTTCTCCTTCTTTAGGGCCTCCCGTTCGATCTCCAGCTGGAGCTTCTTCCGCTCCAAGGTGTCGATCTCCTCAGGGGCGCTTTCCAAGGCCATGCGCAGGCGGGCTGCCGCCTCGTCGATGAGGTCGATGGCCTTGTCGGGAAGGCGCCTTTCCGTGATGTAGCGGTGGGAGAGGACCGCCGCCGCCACCAGGGCGGGGTCGGAGATCCTGACCCCATGGTGCACCTCGTACTTCTCCTTGATGCCCCGGAGGATGGAGATGGTCTCCTCCACGCTGGGCTCGTCCACGAAGACGGGCTGGAAGCGCCTTTCCAGGGCGGGGTCCTTCTCGATCTCCCGGTACTCGTCCAGGGTGGTGGCGCCGATAAGCCGAAGCTCCCCCCGGGCCAGGGCGGGCTTCAGCATGTTGCCGGCGTCCACGGCCCCCTCGGCCTTGCCCGCCCCCACCACGGTGTGGAGCTCGTCGATGAAGAGGATGATTTCCCCCTGGCTTTGCACCACCTCCTGGATCACCGCCTTCAGGCGCTCCTCAAACTCGCCCCGGTACTTGGCCCCGGCCAGGAGGGAGCCCATCTGCAAGGAGATGATGCGCTTGCCCTTGAGGCCTTCCGGCACATCCCCCTTGACGATGCGCTGGGCCAGCCCCTCCACGATGGCGGTCTTACCCACCCCCGGTTCGCCGATGAGCACCGGGTTGTTCTTGGTGCGCCGGAGGAGGATCTGGATGGTGCGCCTTATCTCCTCGTCCCGGCCGATCACTGGGTCCAGCTTGCCCTCGGCGGCCAGCTTGGTGAGGTCGATGCCGTACTGCTCCAGGGCGTTGTAGGTGCTTTCCGCATGTTCCGTCTGCACGGTTTTACCTCCTCTTAGTTCCTGTAGGG
>Ga0101941_1001414_pt1 | contig 17464 bp, 15 predicted proteins | sample DewCreD2012metaG_3_FD_75242 | JGI IMG/M metagenome (GOLD analysis project Ga0101941, IMG submission 75242) | Hot spring sediment bacterial and archeal communities from British Columbia, Canada, to study Microbial Dark Matter (Phase II) - Dewar... ...
TCGAGAGCACGTACACGCGGGAAAGATTCGAGGCGCACGTGCGCCGGATCAAGGAGTACATCGCGGCCGGGGACGCCTTCCAGGTCGTGCTCAGCCAGCGGCTCACCGTCCCGCTCGCCGCGGACCCGTTCCACCTCTACCGCGCGCTCCGCTCGCTCAACCCGTCGCCCTACCTCTACTTCCTCGAGCTCGACGGGCTCACGCTCGTGGGCTCCTCGCCCGAAGTGCTCGTGCGGCTTGAGGGCGGCCGGGTCACGGTCCGTCCCATCGCGGGGACCCGGCCCCGCGGGCGCGACGAGGCGGAGGACGCCGCGCTCGCGGCCGAGCTCCGGGACGACCCCCGGCCCGCCGCGACGCGGCGGGCCGTGTGGCGCGAGGCCGTCGGCCAGCGCCTGGGGTGGGACGAGGACGAGATCTGGCCGGTCGGGCAGGACGCCGCCTTCGCGGCGCCGCTCGCGGCGCACTTCCGCACGGTCGGCGGCATCGTGGCGGCCGTGCGCGAGGCGGTGGCCGAGCACCTGGACGCGGCGTGTCGGCTCCGCCCCCTCGCCGCGGACGCGCCGCTCGCGCGCTCGCACGGCACGCGCTACCCGATCCTCCAAGGCCCGATGACGCGGGTCAGCGACGTCCCGGCGTTCGCGCGGTCGGTGGCCGAGGCGGGGGCGCTGCCCTTCCTCGCGCTCGCCCTCATGCGGGGCGACGAGGTTCGCCGCCTGCTCGAGACCACGGCCCGGCTGCTCGGCGGCCGACCACCGGCCACAGCGGTCGACCCCCGGTGCGCGCCGCTGCGCTGGTACCCCTGGCCGGGTGCGGAGTTCGAAGCTCGCCGACTGCTCGACCAGGCCGGAGCCGGAGGATCGTATGCCGTGATCCACCCGGGCGCCGGTGTTCCGGTCAAGCGCTGGCCGGTGCAGCGCTGGATCGCCGTTGGCCACCAGCTCGTCGCCGATGGGCTTCAGGTGGTGCTGACCGGCGGACCGGACGAGCGCGAGCTGGTCGAGACGATCCGCCAGGGAATCGGCGAGGGAGCGGTCTCGCTGGCGGCCCGCACGACGCTCCCGGTGCTGGCCGAGGTCCTCCGCGGCGCCCGGTTGGTCATCGGCCCGGACGCCGGCCCGCTGCACCTTGCCGTCGCGGTCGGCACACCGACGCTCCACCTCTTCGGGCCGAGCCAGCCCGAGCACTACGGCCCCTGGGGCGACCACCGCAAGCACCGCGTGCTCGAGACGGGCTGGCGCTGCCCGCGCTGCGGCGACCTCAGTCCCGAGCGGCCAGAAGGCGCTGGCTGCATGCTGGCGATCTCCACCGAACAGGTGCTCGCGGCCTGCCGGGATCTGCTCGACCATGACTGACCGCTCGCTCTGCATCGGCATCGATGCCAGCCGGATCCTGCCGGGCCGCTTGACCGGCACCGAGCGCTACTCGCTGCGTATCACCGAGGCGCTGCTCGCGGCCGGACCCGAGCACCGGTACCGCCTGTATCTCAACCAGCAGCAGGCGCTCCCCATCGTGCTACCGCCACAGGCTGAGCTCCGTTCGATCCCGCTCCGGAGGCTGTGGACGCACGCGCGGCTCTCCCTCGAGCTCTGGCAGCGGCCCGTCGACGTGCTCTTCGTGCCTGCGCATGTCGTGCCGCTGTTCGGTCAGGGCCCCGCCGTGGTGACGATCCACGACGTCGGGTACCGGTACGAGCCGGAGGCGCATCCCCGCCGGAGCAGGCTGTACCTGGAGTGGTCCACGCGCTGGAGCGTCCGGCGCGCGACCCGGATCATCGCGATCTCCGAGAGCACTCGTGACGACCTGCGTCGCTTCTACGGTGTCCCCGAGGAGAAGGTGCGCGTCATATCGCACGGGGTCGATCCCCAGTTCGTCCCACAGCCTCCTGAGGCACAGCAGGAGGTCCGGGAGCGGTATGGTCTCCGTCGCCCGTTCGTCCTCTACCTTGGCACGATCCAGCCGCGCAAGAACCTGGTGCGGCTGGTGCGCGCCTTCGAGCGGCTGGCCGACTGCATGCCGGATCTGGAGCTGGCGCTGGGCGGCAAGCGTGGCTGGCAGGCGGAACCGATCGAGCAGGCGATCGCGTGCAGCCGCCACCGCGAGCGGATTCACCTCCTCGGGTACATCCCGGAGGAGGACCTGCCGGCACTCTACAGCGCGGCCGCAGTCTTCACCCTCCCCTCGCTCTACGAGGGGTTCGGCCTGCCAGCCCTCGAGGCGATGGCGTGTGGAGTGCCGGTCGTCGCCTCTAACCGCGGGGCGTTACCAGAGATCGCTAGGCCGGCGTTGCTGGTCGACCCGCTCGACGTCGACGCGCTGGCCGAGCGGCTGCGACAGGCCCTCCAGCCTGACGCGCGCCAGCGACTCGTGGCCGCCGGGCTAGAGCACGCGCGGCGCTTCCGCTGGGAGGTAGCGGGGCGTGCTACGCTGGAGGTGCTCGAAGAGGCAGCGAGGTCAGGGCGAAGGCGGAGCGAAGCGTGACCGCAAGCCACCGCTTCCAGCGCTTCCTGATCATCAAACTCGCCGACCTGGGCGACGCGGTGCTCGCGTTGCCCGCCTTGCAGGCGCTCCGCCGCACCTATCCTCAGGCCGCGATCCACGTGCTGACCACGCCGGTCGGAGGCCAGGTCTTCCGCCTCAGCCCAGCCGTCGACCGGGTGATCGTTCTGGAGAAGAGCCGCTACGATCGGCTGGCCCAGGCCATCGATCCTCGTGGTTGGCTCCCGCTGCTGCGCCTGGCGGTGGGGCTGCGCCGCAGGCGATTCGACGCCGTGATCCTGCTGCATCATCTCACCTTACCGTTCGGCCGGCTGAAGTACCGCGCCCTGCTGTTCGCTACCGGAGCGCCGGTGCGGGCCGGGCTCGACAATGGCACCGCGACGTTTCTCACTCACACTGCACCTGACCTCGGCTTCGGGGCAAAGCCCGAGTGGCAGTACGCCCTCGACGTGATGAAGACGGTCGGAGTCGTCGCCGATGGCGGCCCGCCGCGGCTTTCCCTGACGGACGAGGCGCGCCGGGAGGCGATCTCGCTGCTGGAGCCGGGGGGCGGTGAGAGTCCCCTGGTCGTCCTCCACCCAGGCGTCGGACCGTACGGCCCGGGGCGTGCCTGGCCGCCTGAGCGGTTCGCAGCGCTCGCTCGCGGTCTGCTGGCAGCCGGGTGCCGGGTTGCGGTGACCGGAGCCGAGCGGGAGCGGCCGCTCGCCCAACCGGCGCTCGCCCTCGACGGTGTCCTCGATCTGGTAGGACGGACCGGAATCGCGACGCTGGCGGCTGTGCTGGAGCAGGCCCACCTGGTCATCGGCGCCGACAACGGCGTGCTCCACCTCGCCAGCGCGGTCGGCACACCGGTCCTGGCGCTCTTCGGCCCCTCCAACATCGATGCCTGGGCGCCGTACGGCGCCGTTCCCCATGTGATACACGACGCTCCACCGCGCGCTGTATCGTCCATCGCGCTGCATGCCGGTCTGCCCTGCTCACCCTGCTTCTACGTCGGCTACCGCCTGGGCCGGCCCGCTGGCTGCTCGCGGCGGACCTGTCTGGACGCGATTACGCCGGAGGCCGTGCTGGAGATCGCGCGAGCGATGCTGGTGGCCAGGACCGGCCCTCGGGAGCGCGTTCGCGAGAGACCGCCACAGTGAGCGCACCTGCCCCGGCCGAACTGAGGGATCGGGCCGATGGGCACAAGCCCATCGCGTATGGTATAGTTCACCTAGGCTGGCCAGATGGTCAGCCACTTTTTCGCGTCGGAGGTGATGAGCCATGACGCCGTCGATCACGTTGCAGTTGCCGGAGATCCTCGAGCGGCTCGACCGGATCGGGGTGCGTCTTTGACCTCCCCGGGAAGCGCCGGGAGATCGCCCAGCTCGAGGAACTGAGCGCCGATCCGGAATTCTGGAACGACCCGCAGCGTGCCCAGCGGACCATGCGACGACTGAGCCAGCTCCGCGAGCAGGTGGAGCACTGGGAGTCGCTTTCCCGCCAGGCGCGCGATTTGCAGGAACTGTCCGAGTTGGCTGGGGACGACGATAACCTCCAAGCTGAGCTGGCTGCCGAGGTCGAGCAGCTCGCCGGCCAGCTTCACCAGCTCGAGCTGCGGCTCATGTTGAGCGGCCCGTACGACGCCCAGGATGCCATCCTGGCGGTGCACGCCGGAACTGGCGGGGTCGATGCGCAGGACTGGGCCGAGATGCTGCTCCGGATGTACCTGCGCTGGGCGCAGCGCGCCGGTTACCAGGCGGAGGTGCTCGACATGAGCGAGGGCGAGGAAGCCGGTATCAAGAGCGCGACCGTCGAGATCCGTGGCCCCTATGCCTACGGGTACATCAAGGGGGAGGCCGGCACGCACCGGCTGGTGCGGCTCTCCCCGTTCGACGCCGCGCATCGCCGCCATACGGCCTTCGCGCTGGTCGAGGTGCTGCCCGATGTCGAGGACGACACCGAAGTCGAGATCCGCGAGGAGGACCTGCGGATCGATACCTACCGGGCTTCGGGAGCCGGTGGCCAGCACGTGAACAAGACCGAGTCGGCGGTGCGCATCACGCACCTGCCCACCGGGATCGTGGTGACCTGCCAGAACGAGCGCTCGCAGATTCAGAACCGCGAGACCGCGATGAAGATCCTGCGGGCGCGGCTGATCGAGCTGAAGCTGCGGGAGCGCCAGGAGCAGCAGGCTCGCCTCAAGGGGAAGCCGTCGGTGACCGGTTGGGGCAGCCGGATCCGCTCCTACGTGCTGCACCCCTACACGCTGGTCACCGACCACCGCACCGAGGTGAGCACGTCGAACATCCAGGCGGTGCTGGATGGCGAGCTGGAGCCGTTCATCGAGGCCTACCTCGAGCGCCAGCTCAGCGACCTGAGCCTGGAGCCGGTGTAGCACGAACAACCCTCACCCTGCACTTGATGCGGCCCTCTCTCGGATCTTCGGGGAAGTGGCAAGGGGTGAGGGTATGCTCATCTTTGCCCGACTCCTCTCCCCGCTGCTAGAATCGGGCCACCGAGCCGATCGTGGCGTGGGCGACGTCTCGAGCCGCGAGAGCGAGTGCGCGAGGCCATGATTGCTCTGAGGACCCGCTCGACTCGTTCCACCCTGGCAGGCGCCGGCGGCGAGCGGCGGCGCCCGCTGGCCGGCCGGCGATGATCCCCATTCGCTGGCCCGTCCATGCCGGGAATCGAAGGCCTTCGTGTAGGCTAGCAGGGATCTGGCGATTCGAGCCGGGCCAGCTCCTCGTGGTTTTGCTGGGGATCTTGCTCCTGCTCGCGCTCGCCCCACCGGTCGAAGCCGAGCCGGCGGTCTCCTTCCGGGCGGTGAGCGCAACCATCGCCTTCCCCGAGGCGATCGAGTTCACGCTCGACGCGACCGCTGGCCAGGAGGTTACTCGTCTCGAGCTGCTCTACCGCCCTGAACCCTCGCCGGTCACGACCCTCGTCCGGCCGCCGTTCCAGCCGGGGCGCGAGCTGCACGTCTCGTACCGGCGCGACATGCTGACCAACTACTTGCCGCCGGGCATCGATATCCTCTACCGCTGGCGGCTGCACTTCTCCGATGGGAGCTGGGTGGACTCTCCTGAACAGACCCTGCTCTACCTCGACCAGCGGTACTCCTGGGCGCGGTTCGAGCAGGGGCCGGTACAAGTCTTCTCCGCTGTTGCCGATCCTGCTCACGGCCAGACCGCGCTCGCCGTCACGCTCGAGGCGATCGATCGTTTCCGCGCGGCCTTCGGAGTCGAGGTCGAGGGGCCGGTTCGAGTGGTCGTGTACCCGAGCCAGCGGGATCTACTGGGCGCGCTGCCGCCGCAGAGCGCTGAGTGGATCGGTGGGTTCGCCCAGCCCGAGCTGCGTCTAGTCGTGACTGGAGTTGCCCCCGGCCCGGGAGCCGAGGGTGAGCTGCGCCGCGTGCTGAGCCACGAGGTGGTGCACCTGATGGTCGCTCAGGTCACGCGTAACCCGTACAACTCGACCCCGTCCTGGCTGGACGAGGGGCTAGCTACGTACTACCAGGAGGTCGACGACCCGCGCTTCGGTTCGATCCTGGGGCGCGCTGTCCGGGAAGGGCGACTGATCCCGGTACGGGCGCTCAACTCCAGCTTCCCGGTCGACCCGGAGCAGGCGCTGCTCTCCTATGCCGAGAGCCGGAGCATCGTCCAGTTCATCGTCGAGCAGATGGGCGAGGAGCGGATGGCCGCGCTGCTTCGCGTCTTCCAGGAAGGCGTCTCGTACGACGAGGCCGTCCAGCGCGCGCTGGGGATGACGATCGAAGAGCTGGATCAGGCCTGGAAAGCCTGGCTCGGCTATCCCGGAGATCGGGTGGCCGGGATCACCGATCGGTCTCGGAGCGAGCCGCCGGCTGCCGCGGACGCTCCATTGCTGCTGATGGGGCTTGTCGCGCTGCTCAGCCTCTTGCTGGTGACTGGGCGGTGGGCCCGCAGGCGGCGAGCACCCCGGCTGCCCGCCGGCTGGCCACGCTACCCGATAGGCGGCGCGGATGCTGAAAACGAGTCCTCGCTCTCCGGCGTGAGAGACTGAGGGGGCGGCTACGGCGCGGAAGAGCGCTCGGATGCCAGCGGCCGGGCGAGCAGAAGCACCTCGATCAGCAGGACGATCAACGCCAGCAGGCCGGCGTTGACCGGGCTGAGCACATCGAGCATCCGGAGCAGCAGGCAGCCGACCACGAACATCGCTGCCAGGTAGCCCTGGCGCCGGGCGCGCAGCGCGTCGTAGCGCCGGCCGTGCCGGGCGGCGAGCCGTGCGCCGAGCAAGTAGGCGAGCAGGGTGAAGATCGTCGCCAGCGACATCGTCAGCGGCACCAGGAAGAGCAGGAGCGTGGGCAGTGCCTGTGCCTCCTCGGGATCGACGAATGTCCAGACGTAGAGCAGCATCGACCAGGCAAAGACGGCCTCGAGGTCGAGCAGCGGGATCGACGCCAGCCGTGCCAGCGGGGCAAACGTGAGGGCTGGGGCGAGGATGAACAGCCCATAGGCGAGCAGGCGCTCGGAGGCCCAGAAGTCTGGTACGCTCCCGACGTCGTAGGCCATGATCAGAAGACCGGCCAGATACCAGGCCGCCACGCCGGCGCTTGCCATTGCGAGGCCGGCCAGGATACGCGCGACGGTGCGCACGGAGCCACCTCCAGGCCTCGGGTTAGCGAACAAGCCTCCCTCAGTCTAGCAGCTCGGGGCCGGCTGCCAAGCTGCCGACTTTCGCGCAGGCAACCGGGGCGCGTGAAGACCGGTGAGAGCCAGGAGCCGAACAGCCCGGTATACTTTTGTCAGGTTCCACGGAAGCCGCTGGCTGCCGCGCCCTCGCGCCGGAACCAGTCGAAGGCACTGAGTTCGACCCATTGCAGCTCCAGCGCCGGTTCGGGGGTAAGCCTTTGCCCTTCGGCACATCCTGGCGCCATGCGATGCAGAGGAGATGCCCATGGTCACGCTACGCCGGCTCGATCGTCAGGAGATCCGGGAACAGCTCGAGCGCGAGCAGTTCGACGTGCTGGTTATCGGGGGTGGCATCACCGGGGCTGGCGTTGCGCTCGACGCGGCGGCGCGCGGCCTGCGCGTCGGCCTGGTGGAGCGGCGGGATTTCGCCAGTGGCACCAGTAGCTGGTCGACCAAGCTGGTGCACGGTGGCATCCGCTATCTGCCCCAGCTCGATATCGGTCTTGTGCACGAGGCGCTGGTCGAGCGCGGCCGGCTGATCCGGCTGGCTCCCTACCTGGTAGAGCCTTTGCCGTTCGTCTTGCCGCTCTACCGGTTCAACCGTCACCCCCTGGGACTGAAGCGGACGCCGCCGCCGGGATTGGCGATGAGTCTCTACGTACGCGCTGGCCTGCTCGCCTACGACCTGCTGGCTGGCCGTCTCAACGTGGGGCGTCATCGCCGCCTGTCCCAGAGCGAGATAGCTCGCCTGGCACCCCTCTTGCGCCGCGATGGGCTCTTCGATGCTTACGCCTACTATGACGCCAGGACAGACGACGCTCGCCTGGTCATGAACGTGCTGCTGACGGCTGTCCAGCACGGCGCAGTCGTCTGCAACTATTGCGAGGTCACCGGTTTCGAGCGGCAGAATGGCCGGCTCACGGCAGCCCACGTGCGCGATACCCTGGATGGGCACGAGTTCGCTGTGCGTGCCCATGTCTTCGTCAACGCGACTGGAATCCACGGTGAGGAGGTCGAGCGGCTAACCGGCGATAGCCCGGAGGTGCACATCGTCCCCAGCAAGGGCGTGCACCTCGTGCTGCCGAGAGAGACTGTCCAGCTAGACGGAGCGGCGGTCGTGTTGCCGGAGACGAGCGACAAGCGGCTGCTCTTCGTCGTGCCCTGGGGGCAGCGGGCCATCCTGGGCACGACTGATACCGGGATGGGGCCGCTAGATGAGCCCCGGGCGGACGACAACGACATCGACTATCTGCTCGAGCACGCCAACCGCTACTGGACGCGACCGCTCTCCCGCCGCGACCTGGTCAGCGTCTACGCGGGGTACCGGCCGCTGATCCGGCGCGGCCTGGCCGAGTCGACCGCCCAGCTCTCCCGCTCGCACGTGCTGGTCGAGCATGAGAACGGGCTAATCTCGATCCTGGGCGGCAAGTTGACGACCTACCGGCACATGGCCGAGGAGACGGTAGATCGGGTCGCTGCCCGGCTCGGGCAGCCGCGCCGGCACGTGACGCACCGGCTCCCGCTCATCGGCACGCCTGGGCTGGCCGAAGCGCGCCCGCGGTTAGAGCGGCTGGCTGCCGAACTGGGGGTGGAGGCCAGCCTGCCGGCGCTGATCCACTCGCACGGCGTGGTTGCCGAGCTGGTGCTGCAGCAGGTCGCAGAGGATGAGTCGCTCAGGCACCCCGTCGTACCCGATCTGCCGTACCTCCAGGCTCAGGTGGTGCACGCCTGCCGGTACGAGCTGGCGCAGACGCTGGCCGACGCGCTGGAGCGGCGGGTGTGGGTGCTGTTCGCCGACTGGGACCATGGCCTGCCGGCCCTGGAGGCGATCAGCGCCATCATGGCTCGGGAGCTGGGGTGGGACGAAGCGACCCGCCATCGGGAGATCGAGCGCTACCGGCAGCGCGTGCTCTCCCTCTTCGGCGCCGAGCGCGGCGTGGCGGAACGCCTGGCCCCGGCAGCGCCTGCCGGCACTCCAGGCGGGAGCTGAGGCGCCGGCGGGCGTCATTCGGGACCGCGCTCATGCGCTCACGGGGAGACGCGCCCGCACTGGGCGGGTCCACACGCCGGGCTGGCTCCCGGTGATCTGCCTGTGACTGTGCACGCGTCGTCCACCAGAGAACCGGGCAAGAGGTGGACAGGTGTCGCTGCTCGCCTGCCACGCCGGTGCTAAGATCATCGCCGTGAGAGCGTGCCTGTCTGCATGGCCGAAGGGCAATCCGCGATGACGGTGACCGATCGCCTGCTGCCACCGACCGAGGCTATCGAGATCATCCTGCGAGAGGTGCGACGCCTGCCGGTCGAGGTCGTGCCCCTGGCCGAGGCTGGCGACCGCGTGCTGGCCGAGCCGCTGGTCGCCGACCAGGATCTCCCTCCCTTCCCTGCCGCGACCATGGACGGCTTCGCGGTGATCCACGACGACACCTCCCCTTGGCGCGAGATCATCGCTGACCAGTTCGCCGGGCAGGTCGTCGACGTCGAGGTGACGCCCGGAACCGCTGCCCGGATCACGACCGGTGCGCCGTTACCGCGCGGCGCTGATGCAGTCGTGCCGGTCGAGCGGACCGAAGTGAGGGATGACCATGTAATCATCCTGCAAGACGACGTCCGGCCAGGCGAGAACGTCCGCCCAGTCGGGGCCGATCTGCGGCGGGGCGAGGTGCTCATCCCGGCAGGCACGGTGATCGGCCCAGCCGAGATTGGGCTGCTGGCCAGCCTGGGCCGGGCGCAAGTCGCGGTCAGCCGCCGGCCGCGGGTGAGCGTGCTCTCGACCGGAGACGAGCTGGTCGATCCCGACCAGGAGCCGGGGCCAGGCCAGATCCGCGACTCCAACCGCTTCTCGCTGGTGGTAGCCGCGCGGCGCGCCGGGGCCGACGTGATCTGGTCCGGGCGCGGGCCGGACGACGCGGATGCGCTGCGACGGGTCCTGCAGGAGCGGATCGCCGAGAGCGACGTGGTGCTGACGTCCGGTGGCGTCTCGGTGGGCGAGAAAGACCTGATCACCCGGATCCTCGACGAGATCGGGACAGTGCACTTCCGGCGCCTCTTCATGAAGCCGGGCAAGCCGTTCCACTTCGCTACGGTCGGCCAGACCTATGTCTTCGGCCTGCCCGGTAACCCGGTCTCGGCCATCGTCGGCTTCGAGATTTTGGTGGCGACCGCGCTGCGGGCGATGACCGGCCAGCAGCCGGTGCTGCCCCGGCCGGTGACGGTCGTGCTCGAGCACGACATCGAGAGCGGCGACCGGATCGAGTACCAGCGGGGTGTCGTCTGGGCGGACGGCGAGGGCGTGCTGCGTGCGCGTAACACCGGGTCGCAGTCGTCGGCCCGGCTGATGTCGCTGATCGGCGCCAACGCGTTCCTGCTGATCCCGCCGCGTGACCGGCTCTATCGAGCTGGCGAGCGGGTACGAGCCATCATCCGGGAGCCGATCGAGGGGCAGCCTGAAGGAGACGGCGGGTGGGAACCCGGCGGCTGAGCTGGCCGCTGGCCCTGCTCGCCCTGCTGGCCGCGCTGGCGAGCGCGAACGCCGGCGTGGCGGCCGGGCGATGGCTCGACGTCTGGCGCGCGTTCGACGATCTGCGGATCACCCTCACCGGCATCGAGGTGGCGGACGACGAGAGCGCGGTGCTCGTGCGGCTGCGGCTGGAGAACGGCTCGGGCCGGACACTGCGGCTCTCGTCCGCGCGCGCTGGCCTCTGGCTCAACGGGCGGAGCCTGACTGCCGGTGAGGCGAGCCTCAGCGAGGTGGAGCTTCCCCCGGGCGGTCGCTACGACCTCGAGCTACGTGCCGGCGTCTATGCCGATCTCCGCGACTATCTACACCGCGAGCGGCAGGGTGGCCGGCTGGATTGGCAGGTGGCCGGCGAGGTGCGGCTGCGGGTCGATCGCCTCACCGACTGGGTACTGGTGCCGTATCTAGGCACCTGGGAGGAGCGAGGATGACCTCCCTGGCCCGAGCGCTCGTCGTCGCCTTCCTGAGCGGCGCGGCGTTCGCCGGCTTGTACAGCTCGGCCTCGGTGGCCTTGGGGACTCTGGCGCCGGTCCGGCTGCCGGTCTGGGGGATGGCACTGGGCATGATCCTAGTCGGGACGCTGGTGACCCTGGCCACCGTCGAGCTCCGCCGCGCGCTCACCGAGGTGGTGGTGGCGGCGTTGCTCGGCGGGGTGTTCACCTGGGGCCTGCTGGCTGGGCCAGGGATCGTCGTGCCGGCCTACGCGGTGCGGCTGAGCAACTACAGGCTGACGCAGGCGGTGCTGGCGGTGCTGTTGGGGCTCCTCTGCGGGCTGGTCGGCGTGCTGCTCGGGGCCGCCGTCAACAGCGGCCTGCGTGGCCTCGAGGTCTAGCGTCTAGGCTAAACTAGAACTCATCCCGAAAGAGCCCTTACGAGGATAAGGGAGCAGGCCACCAGGAGGAAGGCCAGGTCGATCTGGGCCCTCTGCTCCCACCTTCCCACCAGCCTCCGGAAGCCTCCCAGCCCGGCGACGGTTCGCTCCACCACCCACCGCTCCCGGTAGTCCGGAAGGTCCGGCTTCCTCCCCGGCCGGGCCCGGGTCCGGGGCCGTCCCACCCGCCGGGGCACCTGCACCAGCCGCACCACCTCCTCGGCGAGCCTCCCCGCGCTCCGCGGGGCGCTCTCCCCCAGCACCCCCAGGGGCAGGCCCTGCCCCTCCACCACCAGCAGCACCGTGCTCCCCTCCCCCGGCGGGTGAGCCCCACCTCCTCTCCCCCCTTTGGGCCGGCCCGACGGTGGCATCCAGGACGGCCCGCTCCCACAGGAGCCGCCCTGCTGCGTCCCGGGCGGCGCGGAAAGCCCGGAGGAGCTGCTCCCAGCCCCGGTGCTCCGGCCACGCCTTGCGCCTCCGGTGGCAACGGGTCGTGCTGCCGGAGTCCCGGGGGCAGGTCCTGCCCCCGGGAGCCGGTCTTCAGGACCCACAGCCTGCCTTCCCGGATCGGTCGGTCAGCTGCCCGCCGCCTTCCCCGGGGCGTCGGGGGAGGAAGGAGCGGGGCGATGCGGGCCCACGGCTCATCCGGCAGGATCCGCTCCACGGCTGAGACCTCTCATCCGGTGTCTCAGCCCCAGTTTCGGGCAGGGATCGAGCACCTGTCCACTGTGCGGGATGAGTTCAAGTCTGGCCACCTGGTTTGCTAGAGCCTGAATCGGAGCTGCTTAAGGAACGCAATGATCGTTCCCGGCTCGCAGAGGCTGTTGCCCTGGGTGAGCTTGTCCCAGAGTTCCAAGATCCGCCGCTCGTCCTCGGTCGGAGTTCGGCCGCCTCTGCCACTCGGACTGCAATCGCCACAGTACAGGACAACGTGGACATCTCGCGTTTCAATCTCGACAGTTACACAGACTGCCGCGCCATCTCGTTGGCGCTGGTTGACTTGCTGCGCGATCCAGTTTTCCTCAACTTCGTCAAGACTGCGCCAGCGTCGCTGAGACTGTCCGATCTGGATAGAGATCATGCCCTTGCCCTTTCACTTGTACCGACGATGGACGGGCAGCCAAGGCGGCGCCCTGTCCGTACACTCAACGGAAGTATGCCTACCCGATCGTGGATCCGCAAGGATGTTCGACATCAGGTGCGCGTCAATACAGCCCGCAACAAGCTCGTGCCATCGCTTCGGTTGTTCGGCGGGAGGTTTGGCGGGATGGCCAACCCCGGTTGCTAGCACCGACGCTGCCGGCCTCCTCGCCTACGCCTGTGGGCCATACGCCGTCGCATTGAACAACAGCCCGGAGCCGGCCACGATCCTCCTCGCGAGCTGGAGGGGAGGACGCCTCCTGCTCGCAACCGAGGATGGTGTCTCCTGGCAGTCGCGCTCGGCGAGCCTCTCGCTGCCGCCGTACGCGGGCGCCTGCGTTCGCCAGGAGTAGCGATCAGGCGCGGTGCACGAGCCGCGCCCGTGGGGAAGGGAGGCTCGCATCCTCAGCCGGATCGACGAGCTCATCGCACGAGCCGCGCCCGTGGGGAAGGGAGCCCATGCCTGGGGGACGACCGGTAGAGGCGGAGGATCTGCTGCGGATCCGGGTCGTGAGCGACCCGCAGGTGTCCCCGGACGGCCGGCTGGTCGCCTTCGTGGTCACGACGCCCGACTGGGAGCAGAACCGCTCCTCGAGCCGCATCTGGGTCGTGCCGGTCGAGGGCGGGGCTCCCCGAGCGCTGACGCGGGAGGGGGCGCGCGACCACTCTCCGCGCTGGTCGCCTGATGGCCGCTGGCTTGCGTTCCTCTCCGACCGGGGTGGCGAGAAGAGTCAGCTCTGGTGCCTGCCGGTGGAGGGCGGCGAGGCCTGGCAGGTGACCCGGCTCAGCGAGGGGGTGGAGAGCCCGGCCTGGTCGCCCGATGGTCGCGCCATCGCCTTCGTCAGCAAGGTGCGGATCGGCGAGGAACGGCCGGATACCGACGTGCGGGTGATCCGCACCGCCCGCTACCGCTTCGACGGCGAGGGCTTCCTCGACGACAAGTACCGCCAGATCTGGGTGGTCGACGTCGACCCGGAGCGCCGCGTCGCCGGCGAGCCGCGCCAGCTCACCGAGGGCCCCTACGAGCACCGGTCACCCGCTTGGTCGCCGTCTGGGAACGAGCTGGCCTTCACCGCCGCGCGCTACCCTGGCTGGGAACTGGATGTCCGCAGCGATATCTGGGCTGTTCGTCCCGACGGCGATGGGCTACGGCAGGTCACGCAGTCGCCGGGCACCTGGGGCCGCCCCGTCTGGTCGCCCGACGGCGCGCGGATCGCGCTGGTCGGCGCGCGCGACCTGGCACGGGCCGACGACTCGAACCAGCTGCTCTGGGTCGTGCCCGCGGCCGGCGGCGCGCCGCAGCCGCTGACCGAGCGGCTGGATCGCTGGGTGGGCGACCACATCCTGGGCGACCTGGCGGAGTACCCAGCCGGGACGGCAGCCTGGTGGGCGCTCGACGGGAGCCGGCTCTGGTTCCTGGCCAGCGACCAGGGGAATACCCACCTGTTCGAGGTCTCGAGCGCGAGCGGGGAGGTGCGGCGGATCATCGGCGGGCGACGCCGGATCATCAGCGTCGTGCCGCTGCCGGACGGGCGTGGCTTTGTATTCCTGGCCAGCACGCCGACCGACCCCGGTGAGCTGTTCGCCTGCGGGCCGGACGGCGAGGGGGAGCGGCGGCTGACCGACCTCAACCGTGGCTGGCGGGAGAGCGTCTGGCTGGGCGAGCCGGAGGAGCTCTGGGTTACCGCGCCGGACGGCGCGCCGGTGCACGCCTGGCTGCTGCGGCCGCGAGGTGCCCGGTCCGGCGCGCTGAGCCCGCTGATCGTGCAGGTGCACGGCGGGCCGCACACGCTGTACGGCAACGGCTTCATGCACGAGTTCCAGATGCTGGCGAGCCGGGGCTACGCGGTGCTCTACGCCAACCCCCGCGGGAGCGTCGGCTACGGCGAGTCCTTCACCCAGGGGCTGCACCGCGCCTGGGGCGAAGCCGACCTGCCGGATGTGTTAGCCTGCCTCGATGCCGCCATCGCCCGCGGGGGTATCGACCCGCGGCGGATCGGCATCACCGGTGGCTCCTACGGTGGGTACCTGACGAACTGGGCTATCGCGCACAGCGACCGGTTCAAGGCGGCGGTGACCCAGCGCTGCGTCTCCAGCCTGGTCAGCACCTACGGCACCGACGACATCAGCCTGAGTTGGAGCCGGGTCACGTTCGGGGCCGAGGTCTGGGAGGACTACGACCTGTACTGGCGGCTATCGCCGATCGCCTACGCGGACCGCATCGCGACGCCGCTGCTGATCATCCTCCAGGAGGAGGACTACCGGTGCCCGGCCGAGCAGGCGGAGCAGCTCTTCACCGCGCTCAAGCGCCGGCGCCAGGTAGTCGAGCTCCTGCGCTTCCCCGGCGAGAGCCACGGCATGTCGCGCGCCGGACAGCCGCGGCATCGGGTCGAGCGACTGAAGGTGATCGCCGGCTGGTTCGACCGCTGGCTGTGAGCGCGAGCACGGAGCGCGCTACATCATCGGCTTCCAGGTGATCGCCTCCGCTTCGGTCAGCTCCTGCTGGAGCGACTCGCGCCCCGGTAGACGCGGGGCGGCGAGCCGCCGGCCGGTCGCGACCAGGAGAGTCAGGAGGAACCAGACGACCGCCGCGAGCACGTTCTGCAGCATCGACGAGACTCCTTGCCGCGCCCGCCTCGTATCCGCCGGGCGAGCACCCGGAAGGGAACACTACCGAAAGTATAGCCGAACCGCTCGCGTGCCGCGTGCCGGCCGGAGGGTACGCGATGGTGCTCCGGCGGCCTCGGCGTGCTAGGCTAGGGCGCATCGTAGATACCACTGGTGCGCGCGGGCCGGACGAGGAGGGTAGCGTTCCATGGCGACCGGGAGCGAGCGATCACACCGGCTCTCGTGGGAGCAGGCGCTCGCCTGGCGGATGGAGCGGCACCACCTCGTCCACCGAGCGGCACCCATCGACCTCGTGCGGGTGGCCGGCGACCTCTGCGGCCTGCACGCCCAGCTCATGTCCTCAGCCGAGCTTAGCCTCTGGGCACGCATTGACGGCCTGGAGCCCGGCGCGCTGGACGAGGCGCTGTGGGAGCGACGGGATCTGGTGAAAACGTGGGCCATGCGCGGCACCCTGCACCTGCTGCCGGCGGCCGAGCTGGGCCTCTGGCTTGCCGCGCTCGGTACCCACACCGGCTACGGCAATAACCGGGCGGTCACGAGCATGCTGGCCGAAGCCGTCGCCGGGGCGCTCGACGGCCGGGTGCTCACGCGCGAGGAGCTGGCGCAGGCGGTCGAGCAGAGGACCGGTTCGCGGCAGTTCGGCGAGTGGATGAGGTATAGCTGGGGCTCCTACTTGAAGGCGCTGGCCTTCCGCAGCCTCGTCTGCTTCGCGCCCGGCGCCGGCGGGCGGGTGCGGTTCACCACGCCGAGCACCTGGGTCGGCGACCGGCTGGCGACCTGGGAGCCGGAGGAGGCGCTCCGCGAGGTCACGCGCCGCTTCTTGGCTACCTACGCTCCGGCCACGGCCGAGGATCTGGCTCGCTGGTGGGGCGTCGGCCCGGCACGGGCGCGCCGCATGCTGGCCGGTCTCGGCGACGAAATCGTGCAGGTGTGGCTCGACGAGAGACCGCGCTGGGCTCTGGCGCGGGATGTCGAGCATCTGGCTCGGGCTGCGCCGCCCGGCGTCGTTCGGTTACTGCCGGCGTTCGACCCCTGGGTCGCGGGCGCGTCGCGCGCCGAGCCCGCCGCGCTGGAGCCGCGCTATAGGGAACGGGTCTTCCGGCCACAGGGCTGGATCTCGCCGGTGCTGCTGCTGGACGGCCGGATGGCAGGCGTGTGGGGATATACGCGACGCAGCCGCCGCCTGCGCGTCGAGGTCGAGCCCTTCGACGGCCTGCCCGCCTGGGCTCGTGAGCAGATCGAGGCCGAGGCTCAGCGGCTCGCCGTCTTCCTCGGGAGCCAGCTCGATCTCCACTGGCATCTCCCCTCGTCTCCTTCATTGACATAACATTGACAATATCGCTGCCTCGGAGTACCCTGGAGCGGAGCGTCGCTTCGAAGGCGCGTCGCTCCAGTATCTGATGCGTTCGGGCAAAGGAGAGACACCGATGGAATCCTGGGTGTGGCTCGCGCTCATCGCGCTGGCCCTTCTCGTGGGGATGCTGGCCGCCTGGCTGGTTCTGCAGCGGAGGCGGAGCACGTACCTGCGCGAGCGGTTCGGGCCGGAGTACGAGCGGACGGTGCAGCAGATCGGCGATCGGCGCCGGGCCGAGACCGAGCTCGAGCGGCGAGAGAAGCGGGTCGAGCAGTTGCAGATTCGGCCCCTGCCGCTGAGCGAAGCCCAGCGTTTCGCTGATGCCTGGCGACAGGTCCAGGCGCGCTTCGTGGATGATCCGAGCGGCGCGGTGGCCGACGCGGACCGGCTCGTCGCCGAGGTGATGCAGGCGCGCGGTTACCCGGTCGGGGACTTCGAGCAGCGCGCGGCTGACATCTCGGTTGACCATCCTGACGTGGTGGAGCACTACCGGGCTGCGCACCGGATCGCGCTCGCTAACGAGCGAGGCCAGGCGACCACTGAGGACCTGCGGCAAGCGATGGTCCACTACCGAGCGCTCTTCGGTCATCTGCTGGAGACTGAAGGCATCGTGGAATCCGGCCGGAAGGCATGACACGCGGACCGCGCCGGCATCTTCGCGGGCGTGGTGTGAGACGGAGGAGAGACGATGGACGAGCGTTGGGCTGAGCAACCGACGACCGAAGACCTGGCCAGAGTCGGTGAGCGGCCACGGGTAGAGCGCCCGGATCAGCCGGACATCGCCGAGAGCGAGGCGGCGCGGGCCG
>Ga0101941_1001416_pt1 | contig 17453 bp, 20 predicted proteins | sample DewCreD2012metaG_3_FD_75242 | JGI IMG/M metagenome (GOLD analysis project Ga0101941, IMG submission 75242) | Hot spring sediment bacterial and archeal communities from British Columbia, Canada, to study Microbial Dark Matter (Phase II) - Dewar... ...
AATAGTGGTTGACGAATCCCGCTAGGATCTCGCCGGCGATCGTCGCCCTGACGATCGCGGTGTTATTCTCGTACGTCCGTGTCCCGAGGGCCTTCAATCCCTCGAGCCAGGAGCGGGCCGCATCGTCGCCGCGTAGCACGCGGAGCGCGGTGACGAACGCCTGGAATGAGCCGTTCGTGGGTGCCCAGCCCAGCCGGTCACGCCAGCGCTCGTCGTTGGCGAAATCGAGGATGGATGCGGGGATATCGGCCTCAGAGAGCTGGTCCGTGTTGTAGACGACCGTTCGAGCGCGGCCGCTGATGCCTACCCATAACCCCTGTGGGGAGCGAAAGCGCGGCTCGACCCGGTCCAGAATCTCGGCATCGAGCTCGATGAAGCGTCCCTCGCGCGCGACCGCGCCGAGCGCGCCCGCGTCCTGAGCGAAGAAGAGGTCTGCCGGGCTTCGTTCGCCCTCTTCGAGGATCGCTGCGGCCAACTCGGCCGTGTCACCGTAGCGGACGCGGACGTCGATCCCGAGGGCGCTCTGAACCTGATCCATGAGTGGCCCGATCAAGCTCTCGCTCCGTCCCGAGTAGACGGTGAGCGAACCACCGATCGTCCCCCTGGCCGTCGGGGTGGCGGTTGTGGCTGCTGGTGACGGTGAGGCCTGTGTCGCCGGCGTCACCGCGGCCGTGGCAGTCGGCTCGGCTGTAGCTCCTGTGCCGCCAGCCGCTGTCGGCGTCGGGTTCTCTTCCCGGCCACCACATGCCTGCAGCAGTGGTAGAGTGGTGCCGGCGGCCAGTGCGGCAACTGCTGTGCGCAGGAACGCCCTTCGATTTACACGGGGCTGCACCGAGTTCCCTCCCTCTCTCGCATTGTGAGCGGTGACGTCACAACCCGGGACAGTGACGCCATCGCACTCGCTCTCGTCGACCGCAGCCGGCGAATCCCGACTAAGTTTGTCGGGATTATCCTAATCGAGCGGATGCTCGTTGTCAAGCCGCTCGCTGGCGCTGATACTTTCACCTGAACGGCGGGGCGTGGAGTGCCTGGAAGTGGTGCGCCTGGATACCTCCGGGCGCGGCTCGCTCTGCTTCGTTTCCCTGCATGGAGCGGACTTCCTCCAGGCGGCGTAGCCGCTGGGAAACGAGCGCTGCCGTCTCAGGCGTTCGCTACCCAGTGGTCGGAGACGGGGTGAGGAAGGAGCGGCTGGTGCGCTGGGGCAATCGAGAGGAACGCTGCGCGGAGGGCCTCGCCCTCGATGGATGCTGCCAGTGCCTGGAGCACCTCGCTGGCTTCAGCCAGTGATCGCCGGGCCGCGCGCTTATCCCCGGCGGCGCGGTCCAGCGCGCCGAGCGATGCGCAGATCTCCCAGCGCTCTCCAGGCAGGCGAAGCTGTCGTGCGAGCCGGCGCGCTTCCCTGAGGTCGCCGCTGTGTGCCGCAAGCGTCGCCATCCCGCGCAAGTGCTGGAGGCGAGCGCGCGGGCTGAATCCAGGTTGTGTCGGGAAGCGCCGCAGATCCGCGCGGGCTCGCTCTTGCTCGCCCCCACGGGCAAGTGCCGCCGTCTCGTACCAGCGGGTGAGCCCCGGGTAGGCAGTGCGATAGCTCCGGACGGAGAGTGCCTGCCGGGCGAAATCGTGTGCCGGGGTCCATCTCCCCGCCATCGTCTCGACAGCGCACAGTTCGCTCGCGATCGCCTCAGCGTACAGGGGGCTCTTCAAGAGTTCGTTGTGCCTGGCAGCCTCGATCTGCGCGCCGCGGGCTTCCTCGAGCAGCCTGAGCGTGCGGCAGGCACGTCCGAGTACGACGAGTGTGGCGACGAGCAGGGGGAGGAACCCGGCATCTCTCGCCAGCGCGACTGCCTCTCGCGCCGTAACCAGCGCCAGCTCGTACTGGCCAATCTCCAGCAAGGCCGCGGCGACCTCCTTGGCGCTGTTTGCCTGCGCCCAGTTATGCTCGGTGCTCTGGCTAATGGCGTGAGCTGCCCGCGCAATCTCCAGCCCTCGCAGCGGCTTCCCCCTAGCGAGGGCCACCCGTGCCGCCAGGACCAGGCAGCCCGCTTCCAAGACGCGGTTACCGAGCCTGGCGAACAGTTGTCGGCCTTCCTCTGCCGCGGTCTCTGCCTCGGACCACCGTCCAAGCTGGTAGCGGCTATAGGCGAGCACGTCGAGGCTGCGCGCGATGAGCTCCGGATCTCCCAGTTCCCGGGCGAGCGCTAGCGCTCGCCCACCGTGAGCCACCGCGCCTTCGGGATTCCAGGTGTAAAAGTCGAGCATCGCCAGGTTCCACTCGGTCTCGGCAAGACCCGAGCGATTGCCGCTTCGCTCGGCGACCGCCAGTGCGGCTCGCAGCGCCGCCTCCGCGCGAGTGAGGTCGCGCAGGTCCTGGATCAGCAAAGTTGCCTGCCGGTTCAGGGCAGCGCATGCCATCGCCTCGCGGCCTGTTGCATGCGCCGCACCCAGCATCTCCTCGTAGCACTCGAGCGCTTGTCGTCGCTCCATGACCAGCTCGTACGCCCGGCCGAGCTGCTCGTACAGATGCGTGAGCGCGTCGAGCGGGAGAACCTGACTCCGCTGGGACAGGCTTTCCGCCGCCAGCCGGCGTGCCCGCTCGAAGTGACCGAGCGCGTCGCGTACGGCGAAGAGGCGCAGTGCCTCGTCTCCGGCTGTGAGGCTGAGATAAAACGCCTGCTCGGCCAGGCCAGCCCGTACAGCGTGTTCGGCCAGCCGCGCTGCTGGTTCCCCGGCAGTCGAGAGCGCCTTGAAGGCTCGCCCGTGCAGCACTCGCCGGCGTGGCTCACCAGCCTCTGCGTAGGTGACCTCCCGAAGCTGGTCATGCGTAAATTCGAAGCGAACGTCAGGGTTCCCTCCGGACCGTGCTTCCCGGATCAGTCCCCGACCCAGTAGCTCGTCCAAGACCTGGAGACCGGCTATCTCGTCGAGCCCCGTCACCTGGCACAACCGGGCGAGGTCGAACCCATCACCGAGGACAGCCGCGGCCTGGCATGCGAGTAAGCCAGGCGGGTCAAGGCGGGCGAGGCGTGTCCGGATCAGTTGACGGACCTCAGCGGGTATGCCCTGGCGCTCCCGCCAGATGGCGTAGTCCTGGATGATCGCCTCCAGGGTATCCCTCGCCTCGCCCCTGGCGACTTCCCCAGGTGCGCGTGCCTGCCGCTCGCGCAGCGCCTTGAGCGTCTCGAGGAGGAAGAACGGCTGCCCGCCAGTATCGGCGAACAACTGGTCGCTGAAGGTTCGCAGCCGGACATCAGGTTTCTGGACCGGCTCGAGCCCGACCAGCGAGGTTACGAGCCGCGCCGTGTCCTCCGCCGTGAGCGGGCCGAGACGCAGCCGGACCAGCGGCACATCGCGGGCCAGCGCAGCCAGCCACTCGTTCAGCCCCGGTCTGCCTGGCCTGCGCTCCTGTGGCGCCAGCTCGTCGGAGCGAAGTGCTAACAGTACCAGGATCGGCGTGCCGCTGACTGCCCAGCGACGAACCAGGTACAGGAGGAGGTCGAGGGAGGCGGTATCGGCCCACTGGAGATCGTCGATGAAGAACACCACTCCTCGCCAGCGTGCCGGCTCGGCCAGGCTCTGCCCGAAGCGTGCGACTGCTTCGAAGAGGCGTGGACGAGCTTCGCTCTGGTCGCTCCGTGTCGGAGCTGGCAGGTCTGGAAAGTGGTCGTGCAGCTCAGGGAAGAGCCGGCCGAGCTCGGCCAACCAGACCGGCGCCAGCAATGGATCGCCGCAATCCAGCGTTCGATTGAGGGCCGGGCGCAGCGCCTCGACGACCGGCTGGTAAGGCAGCCGCCCACCCGTCTCGAGGGCTCGCCCCTCGAGGATCTCGACCCTCTGAGCTGAGACCCAGCGGAGAAAGCTCTGGACCAGGCGGGTCTTCCCGATCCCTGGTTCTCCCTCGATGCTTACCACCTGAACCTTGCCCTGGGAAACCGACTGGTAGGCAGCAACTAACCGCGTGTGCTCGGCTAACCTTCCGACGAGTGGCAGGGAGAGACCTTTCGGTTCGATGCCTGGCTCTGCTAGCGCCGGGGTACTGCGGACGATCTCTCGCTGCTGAACCCGCCTGGCCAGGGCTTCGATCTCAGGACCGGGCCCGGTTCCCAGTTCCTCTGCAAGAACTCTCTGGCATGCTCGATAACTGCGTAAAGCGCCAGCCCGGTCGCCGGCTGTTGCCTGCGCCAACATGAGACGATAGTGGGCAGCCTCGTTGAGCGAATCGAGCTCTACCCAGCGGGAGGCGATCTCGGTCGCCTCTAGAAGAGCCCCACCGTCGATGAGCGCCTGGGACAACCGGTCGAAGACCAGCCCGGCCTGCCGGTGCCAGGTCTCTCGCTGCTGGCTGACCCAGCCGTCGAAGTCCGGTGCGTCATTGACGGAGAAGCCTTGCAAGAAGTCTCCCCGGTAGGGGTCGGCGGCATCGCGAAGCCTCGCAATGAGCTCCGGTGGCACTAGCCGGCTCGATCCGCGGGCCAGGTCGGCCGCATCTCTCAACCTGTGGAGGTCCAGATCGACATCGGAATCCTCGGCCAGGGCGAGGAGCGTGCGTTCGACCCGCAGGTGTGAGGGGCCATGCTGCTCTTGAGCCTCGGCCAGCGCCTGGCGGAGGGAGGCGAGCGCGCTGCGCAGGCTGCCCCGCGCATGCTCCTCATCGCTCTCTGGCCAGAGGAGCGTTGTCAATCGCTCTCGCGAATGGAAGCCGCCTTCAACTGCCAGGAAGATGAGCAGGGCCTCACTCTTGCGCGTCGGGAAGGCCACCGGCCGGCCGGCGTGCGTGATCTGTGGAGTCCCGAGCAGGGCAACGCTCAGCCGTCCCATCCCCCAGCGCTTCCTTTGACGATCCTTTGACGCTGCGCGCGTAGCCTGGGATCAGGATGCGAGCACCATAGCACGCATCGAGCCGCGGTGCAAACGGGAGCAGGACCGTGCACGACGGTGACGCTCTGCTGCCGGTGACAACCGCAGGATCGGAGGCAACAGCGATCCCATGCTCGGATCAGTCGACTGGTAGCCAGCGCCCTCGACAAGGGCAACGGAGGTACATCATGATCCGTCGAGTCTTTGCCCTTATCGTTACGCTCTCGACCCTACTCCTGACAGTCGTCGCGAATGTCGGGGCCGCCCCGGCGGAGACGGTGACCATCACGTTCAAGGACGTCACCGAGACCTTTGCCGACACAAATCCATGTACTGGCGAGCCGGGTCTCGTTACTGTGACCTATAACGGCGTCCTCCACATCACCGGGCTTCCCAACGGGACCTACCACGTCACCGGTACGCAGACCGGCACCTTTGTATTCGAGCCAGACGATCCCAGCCAGCCGAGCGTGGCGGGGCGCTTCACCATCTGGTTCGGCGAGAACAGTAACCAGGCGAGCTTCAATGGCACCGTCACCTTCCGGGTCAACGGGCAAGGATCGGACGGATCGACCCTGCGGTTCAACGGTGTGGCTCACATCAGTATGAGCGCAACTGGCTCGACGACGTCGTTCGACTTCGGTCGCTGCCACTAGGCAGAAGGAGGGCGGCATGCAGTTCGAGCAGTCGCTGCATGCCGCCCAGCGGCAGGTCCTGGATAGTCAGGCTCGACCTCCTGCTACTAGGCACCATTCCCATGCCGGAGTGAGCCCGCTGCGGAGGGCGAGCAGGGCGGAGGCCGGAGAAGGTAGTCGACGTGAAGGTCCTCCTACAGCCAATCAGAGCGACCCCGCTTGGGGATCAACGAGCGTTGGAGGGACGATCGCTATGAGCAACGTGCGGACGGTGCAAGACATCTACACTGCCTTCAGCCGTGGCGATATCCCGGCGATACTCGAGACGTTGGCCGACGATGTGGACTGGGACTATGGCTACCGGGTCGCGCCCAACCCTGTTCCCTGGCTTCAGGCACAGCGAGGGACCGCTGGAGTAGCCAGGTTCTTCGAAAGCCTCACTGAACTGGAATTCCACCGGTTCGTGCCGAAAGCCGTGCTGGAAGGGCCGGGCCTCGTCGTCGCGCTCACCGATGTCGAGGCGACTGTGAAGGAGACCGGGAAGCCAATCGTCGAGATCGATGAGGTTCACATCTGGCACTTCAAGGACGAGGGGAAGGTTGTCCGGTTTCGGCACTGTGCGGACACCTACCAGCACGCGATGGCCTACCGGGGTTGACGCCTGGGTCGAACGCGCGGGATGTCGAACCTCTTCGATCACCGGGCGTGAGCGCTGTGCGGGGCCAGAGCCCATGCATCGCCCCGCGGGAGAGGGTGTGAGGGAGACCCACGATGCGCTGGCACGAGTGGCGGAAAGCAGCGGCGGAAGAGCGCCATGATCGATCTGTACGAGGTCGACGTCTCGGCGCGGGCCGAACCAAGGCTATCGGCCGCCGATGCTACAGCAGAGCGCGGGGAGTCCTCAGGCGCCCCCAGCACCACGGCATGACTCTGGCGCTCGAGCCAGCAGGGCAGCAGAGCATTGGAAGACAGGAAGAGTGACGCGGAGTTGTATCTGGGAGGAGATGTGATCATGGCTGTCCAGGGCAACGTGAAGACGGTACAGGACCTGTACGCAGCGTTCGGCCGCGGCGACATCCCATTTATCTCAAGCGCGTTGGCCGAGGATGTGGAGTGGTACGAGCCGCCCGGCGGCGAGCCTCCGTTCAAAGGTACCTACCGTGGCCGCGAGGGCGTCGGGCAATTCTTCACCTGGCTGGCCGAAGCTGTCGAGGTGGAGTCATTCGAGCCGCGCGAGTTCTATGCCCAGGGCAACACGGTGGTCGCGCTCGGCCGGTACCGCTTCCGCGCCAGGAAGACCGGCAAGGCGTACGAGACGGATTGGACGATGGTCTGGCGATTCCGCGACGGCGAGGTCGCGCGATTCGAGGTGCACAAAGACTCCGCCGCCGAAGCCGCGGCTCTGCGCAACGGATAACCGGCCAAGCGGGGGACAAGGTGTGGCACACGCCCAGCGCACCTCCATCGATGGTGCCGAGCTGGCTTGCACCGTTCAGGGCGAGGGGGAGCCGGTCGTTCTCATCCACGGCGCGCTCGCCGAAGCCTGTCTCCCGCTGCGCACAAGGTCAGAGCTCACCGAGGGCGACCGGCTGATCGGCTACGCCTGCCGAAACTACACCGGCAGCGAACGCTGCGCCTCCACGCAGAAGATGTTGGGGCATGGTGCTCGAGCCCACGCCGAGACCTGAGCTGGCCCGGATTCGGGCCTATTACGACGAGACCTGGCTGGAGAGCCGCCTGCTCTGGCTGAACCCGCGGAACGGCGCCATCCACTTCGGGTACTGGGATGAGCGCACTCGCAGCCACAGCGAGTCGCTGGTGAACATGAACCGGGCACTCGCGAGCCGGATCGGCATTCAGCCGGGTCAACGCGTTCTCGATGCCGGCTGCAGCGCTGGCTCTCCGGCTGGACCATCCCCGACCTGGCAACGGCCGCCGAGTGGCTGCAGTGGGCCGCGAGCGCCGGGTTCCAGGACGAGCGAATCGTAAGCCTCACGCCGAACGTGCGTCCTTCCCTGCGCCGGTTCTACCGGATAGCCACGCTGCTCTGGCCAGTCGAGCTCACCCTGCGCGCCTGCGGCCTGCGCCTCGGAGCGCAGCACGGCAACGTCCGCGGAGCGCGTGACCAGTTTCGCGCCCTCCGGTGCGGGCTGGAGTACTACGCGATCTTGACAGCGACTACCGCTCGAGACGGCGGAGACCAGGCCTGACAGCCCGGGCCAGGATGAACGGTGCCGCCCGGTCGAGCTTCTCTCTAGGGGGACATCGCCGCGTTTCAGCGAGGTCTCCCTACACATCGGTCACGTCCCCGATCATGCCCGCCTATAGCGATATCATGATGTGATGCAATACACTTGACACAGATCATGTCAATACGCTATAGTGTCCCTAGACGGAAGGTTGCGAGCGGTGCATGGATGGAGTCGACGAAGGGAGGGTCGAGCCATGATGGAGCGTTGGAGCCCACTGGCCGAGCTGGATCGGATCGTCAGCGAGATGAACCGGCTGCTCGGTGAGACGATCGAGCGCGGCCGGCTGCTGCCGCGGGCGTTCGTCTCGAGGCCGGCGACCGATGTCTACGACACGCCGGAGGCGGTCGTGATCAAGCTCGCGGTACCCGGCGCGCGTCCCGATGACCTCGAGGTGACGCTGGAGCAGAACACCGTGACGGTTCGGGGTCGCTACGGGTACGCGCTGAGCGAGGAGGAGGCGAAGAGGGCCACCTGGTACCGCCGCGAGATCGGCACGGGCCAGTTCGCCGAGAGCATCGTGCTGCCGGCTCCGGTCGACGCCGAGCACGCTCAGGCGACGGTGGAGAACGGGATCGTCACGCTGACCTTCCCGAAGGCCGAGCAGGCTCGGGTCAAGCGGATCGCCGTGCAGGCCGGGCAGCCACGATCCTCGTAGGTCCATCTCCACGAGTCACAGGGGAGGTGAGCTGATGGCGCCGCGGGTTAAGACCGACGAGGAGATCCAGCAGGACGTGCTTGACGAGCTGGACTGGGACCCGGAAGTCGAGGTCACCGACGTCGGCGTCGAAGTGGACGACGGCGTGGTGACGTTGACGGGGACGGTCGAAAGCTTCCTCAAGAAGTGGGCCGCCGAGCGGGCGGCGCTCCGGGTCGAGGGCGTGCGGGCCGTGGTGAACCACATCGAGGTCATCCCGCGGGGCGTGGGCGTGCGGACCGACACCGACATTGCCCGGGCAGTCGCCCTAGCCCTCGAGGAGAACCCCTCCGTCCCGGCGGACAAGATCAAGGTACGGGTCGAGGAAGGCCGGGTCACGCTCGAAGGCGAGGTCGACTGGCACTACCAGCGGCGGGAGGCGGAGGAATCGGCCCGCCGCGTGGCCGGGGTCAAGTCGGTGATCAACCTGATCACCGTCAAGCAGCCGTCGGTCTCGGCGGACAGCATCAAGGAGCGGATCGAGCAGGCCTTCGTGCGGCACGCGGAGCTGGATGCCGAGAACATCCAGGTCCGGGTGGAGAATGGCGGCCACGTGGTCCTGACCGGCACCGTCCGCTCCTGGGCCGAGCGCAAGGAGGCCGAGGAGGCGGCCTGGCGGTCTCCGGGTGTCACCAAGGTGACCAACATGATCCGGGTCCAGGTCCCGTAGGCGGAGACTGCGACAGCACCGAGCCAGGGAGCCGGGCAATTCCGGCTCCCCGGCGCTTTTGCTCAGCCATCGGTGGGAGGTGTTCCCCCTCGCCTCGCCCGGTATCTCGTCTTCCGGCCGCGGATGCGCGGTTGGAGGTCAGGTTGCGGGCTCGAGCACCAGCCTGTCCGGCCCGAATTGGCTGTGCGTGCGACGCCCACAGAGGAGAAGCATCAGCGCGCAGGGAGCGATCGGCTATGGGAACACATTCCTGATCCCTGTTATCCGCTGGATAGTGCATCGAGGTGGATAACTGGATCGCGCGTGCCTCAGGCGTGCTGGCATAGCCATGCCAGGAGAAGCATTGCGATCACGACGGGGAGCGGCGGAGTGGTCCCGCACGCCGTGAGCGCGAGGAGCGCGACGGCGTTGATTCCGAGCGTCGCGCGGAGTTGGGTGCCGACGGCCTGGCGTGCCGTTGATGTCCCCTGCGACTTTATCGCGATCATCTCGTCGGATGGGCTCATCGGCCCTTGCCCACGCTCCCGTTACCCAGTGGGATGAAGTAGACCCAAATCCCCATGTCGCGGTCCAGCTCTTCCAATCCCAGCGCTGCCGTCGGTACGAGTACCAGCCCTGCCTCGACCTGGGTGCCCACCGGCGGCAGGCGGTCTGGGTCGGCCAGGCCGCTGTAGGCGCACCAATCCCGGCCCGGTGCCTGGTGGATACAGACCATGGTGAAGGCCTGGTCGCACTGCGCGATGGGTGTGCCGTCGCGGGCGCAGAACGCGGTCGCGTTCTCGTCGGGGCCGTAGCCGGTTATCTCCCCGCGGACGATCTGGACGGCCTGCTCCGGCCGGCCGAGCAGGGAGAAGACGAAGGCCGGCCGGAGGAGCGTCGCGCTGAGCGCCGCAACGGCCAGCAGGGCCGCCAGCAGGCTCACGGTCGCGACGATTCGGCAGCGTCCACCGGCCATCGCGGCAACATCTCCTTCCTCCATCTGCCCGGGTGGCAGGCGCGGAAAGCCGATGTGCACTCAGCGCTGGCGCTGATGGCCCGCTCGACCGACCAACTTTAACGAGACAGCCAGCGCGATCGCCACCAGCGCGAACCAGATGCCGAGCTCGATCTGACCAACAGCTGGGCCCAGCGCAAGCAGCGATCCGAACGCAACGATCAAGATCAGTATCACGACTCCGAGTCTCGTCAGCAACTCCTAATAACTCCCTTCGTATGTATAGCGTCCGTCACCGTACACATAGATCTTGCTCCACGGATATGCATTGGCATAACAGCCGTAGCGCACGACGCAGTACTCTAAATGGCGTTGCATGTGAGACCAAGCCTGCCATGATCCAGGGCTGCTAGCTTGGTTGACCACCAGTTCCCGGACGTAGATCACTGAGTTCACGTCAGTGACGTAATCATACCGGTTCTGCCATCCAGTAACTACGGAGCCGTTGCCACACCATGCCACATAGTGATGCCACTTGTACAGGCTAAAGCCAAGCAGACTGAACCGTTGGAACCAGACGTCAGCCCACCAGCATCCGGCAGCGCCGACCGCCATGGGTTGAATCAGTACTCCACCGCGCGCTCCGATCTCGACGGGCCGCGTCGGGTCGGGAACCTGCGAGGCTATACCCGGACGGCTGCGGATCAGCTGCAAATCCTCGGCGGTATATGTGCCGCGAGCGATACGATCCAAGGCGGCTGCAATCTCGGGATCTCTACCATTTGACGCGGCTGACGCCGGCACGACGCCGTTCATCGACAACGCTGTCGAGATGAGGACAGCAACTATGAGGACACGTATGCCACGTTTTACTGGTGCCCAGTCCATTTTAAACGAGAGGGGCAGTCGCCGGCGCCGATTGCGCAAATGGCGAATCATTGCTATCTCCTTCGGACAATAGCCTAACTCCCGCCTATGTTGAAACGGATGCCTACCTCCTTTCCATCGAGCATCGCCACACGTCTCGGACAACGTCTTGTTCCCAGCTAGCTCGCATGCTTGGTGATGTTCTCTCCCCAGGGCTGGGCAATTTTCTCCCCAGGCTGCAAGCGAAGCCCTCGCCGGGCAGTCGTCCTCACAGACAGCCCGTCGCGTTGTCGGCAATCGGATCGCGGACGAGAAGTCGAACGAACCGACATGTCGAACGGCACAGGCGTGATCCAGAACACGGCGATGCTATAGGCAATCGCCAAGATGAGGACGATTAGCACCACCAAAAACCACCTCGGCCGCGCCAGTCGATTCTTCAGCCGTGCTCCTTCGTGCCCCGGTAGCTGCCATCCCCGTTTCCATCGCGCATTAGCCCCCGTCCGGGCGTGGTGATCCCGGATCGAGGGGCTTCGCAAGCTCGAGTCCTATCACCTTCGCGAGCTGGTCGGACAAGAACGGAGCATCGTGGACTTCGCGAGGGCTAAGGTAGAGGCCGGTGGTGACCTCAGCGCAGGAGTCTCCTTCGCAGAACATCTCCTGGGGTGCTCGCCGGATGGATGTGTCCCCGAAAATCCTGGCGAGTTCAGGTTCGGGCAGGATGTAGACGAAGACTCGGAACCGGCTAGGGACGTCTACCCGTTGCGCTACCGGGTCGCCGGTCGGCTTCCCACCTTTGACAGAGACACCCGGTTCCAGCAGGTACGGTTTCCCGGGACAGCCGATCTCCACGACCGGCGCATTCTGGGCTAATCCGGCCGGCCGCCAGTGCGGATGCTGCGTGAGCGTGGCCAGCGCAGCATCCATCCGCTGGCGAGCGACCTCCAGGTCAACGGTAGGCGCGGCAACCGGCTCGACACACAGCGCCAGGCGATCTCGGTTCGTCGTAAGCAGCAGTCCATCGGTGAAGTGGACGCTCTGAGCCCGAAGCATGCGAGGAACGAGCTCGCGGGCGAGTACCCCGATTGCCAGGATGAGCACGAGCAATATGCCGGTGCGTAGTTGCCACGGAAGACAGCGCATTCCGATTCTTTTCATGGCCTATCCTCTTGCTCAACCATGATCGCTCACTGAACCAGGTTCTCTGCGATCTTAGTGACTTTGTCCCTGTCCGACCAGCTCGGCCACTCGCGATCGGTGCAACCATATACCCCCGAGTGCATGACACTGTCGGCGCACTGTCCCCACCAGTCGGGGTCTTTCAGCCCTCGCACGTGACCGGTTTCGTGGTTGATGGTGTGGTGATAGCAGAACGTTCCGCTGGTGAGGTGCGAGGTCTCGAAGCGCACGGAGGCCCACCGATAGTCCGTGTGACCGGTGTTCGGATTGTAAGCCGGTTGTTCTTTCCAGGAGCAACTCAAGCCGTCGCATCCGGAACTGCGTGCCCAGTATTCCACTTCGATATCACTGCGAAATGATATTTGGCACCGAAATAACGTGACATAGGCGCTGCCATCCGGGCCAATGGCAATACCGGTCGGGACAGCGTCTTCCCCGTTGACCTGCGGGAAAGTCGCGTAAGCAGCGACAGCGCCATCTTCAGTCAGGCGAGCTACCCAGTTGCCCCCAGCATCACTGACCCACACGTCTCCGTCCATAGAGACTGCTACCCCGTAGGCGTTCGAGTTAGGGCCGTTACCGTCAGGGTCCACTAGATACTCAAACCCTGTAAAGTCAAACACCTCAATCCATGCCCCGTCCGAAGTTCGCTTGAGCAGTTTATTTGGCGCATAGAAAGGATCGTTTAGCCATGCGCCAGCGCCTGTTACCACGTAAAGCATGTCTCCATGTAGTGCGATGCTCGACACACCGGAGATATAGGAGCCAGTCCCTTCTCCGATGGGAGAATTGGCAAATCCCTCGATAACGGGTTCAATCCCCCCTGTGACTGCATCGATCTTGACAACACGACCAGAGTACGGTTCCGAGGGGATCCCGCTATCCGCGATGTAAATCTCGCTCTGGGGACCCACGGCGATGCTACGGGGATTATCGAGGCTCGCCAAAGTGAGCGGTCTCCCGGACGTATTCGGTCCCGCGGTGACAGTGACCGCTGAAGTGGTGGTTGCCGCACCCGGGGAACCGATGGGCACGCTAACCGTGGGAGGCACGTCTTGACTGGAAAGACGTGGAACGCGCTCACACCCAATCAAGACCAAAATGATTAGGAGCACTGAATGCCTGCGCTGGCGGTTGGAAGCAATCATCGGGCATGGGTAAATCACAGCGATCACCTCTAGGAATGGGGGATCGATGACAACCGATCGGCTACGATCGCGCCCAAGTTTCCAATGTCAACCGTGTCGTCTAAGACATCAGTGATTCTCCCTGCAGCACTGATGACCAGGATCGTTGGTACTCTAGCCACTCCGAGCCTCTCGAATACACGAGCATCTTCAATCGCAGCGACCGGGACGTATCTCGGCAATACGGCGGCGAGCACCCGCACGTCTGACAACGACCCAAGACATAGGACACATGCCGGAACATTAAGTGGCCCGATCTGCGCAAGCGCGCCCGCGAGCTGATGCAGGAGATGCGCACATGCTGGGCAGCCCGTCGAGACTAAGAAGAGCACCAGACCACCTTGCTGCCATAAATCCGAGTTGACATCGAGCGCGTCCCCTCATTCCCCAAAGATCCGCCTAGTCTTCCTGTGTAAGCTGGGGTGGGATTCGCCGCTGCAAGGGGATTCGCCCAGCAGGTACGATGTCCTTCCCCGCCATGTCGAGTATCCGGAACAGTGGAGCCTCCTCCCTGCTCCAACCATTCGGTGCGTGCACCGGCAGATGGACGAGCAGACTGCGTCCAGAGAGGGTATCCTCATCGAGAATCATGCCGTCTGAATATTCAGCGCGGAGCGTTGCGACCGGTGCTTTCTCGCTATAGATATAAACGCCGAGGCTCATAGCTATGTATGGGTTGATGACGGATAGTACTTCAAACGGTTTTGGGGGGCGCTCGGGTAAGCTGAGGGATTGCTGCGCGGAGACGTGCCAAGCCGCATCAGGGCTGTGCTGGTACAGGAGAAACAGCCCCAGCCCTAGTCCACCCCGCGGTGGAACGCCGTGAAGCAACGCGAGGCAGCTCGCCACTGAGGCGACTGCTGGTCCGGGTGTGCCTTCGAGTGTGACTTGGGGCCGGCTAGAAGCTGCCTTTTGCCGAAGGACCTGGACTCGATCGGGCGTGATCTCTACCGGACCTCCGGGTACAGGAAACCCGTTCATATACGCAGCGATCGGTACGGTGAAATCGGGTGTTACACTTGCCGGAGTCCACTGTCGGAATACCATCACCCTGATCCTCCTCCCTAGGTAGCATGTTCTGGCGCATGTATCGTCACAGTTGATCGCAGTACCACTCACAATGTATGATTGCGCACGGGCAAGCCGACGGGAACTCACCAGTGATGCCGCACGCATGTAACCAAACGTGGCGCGGGAAGTGGTGTAAGAGCAGAGCTCCGGATGGCGGCTAGGAGCCCAATCGCGCCCAGGAGCATGAGCAGGCGAGTGATGGTACGAAGTGAGATCGGCTCGCTCGCCTGCCCAAAACAGCCGCAGGGAATGCGTCGTCCCCGCCGGAGGTTGATACTAACGGCCACGAGGAACACCAGGAGTGTGGCCGCAGCTAGCGGCAGGGCCACGGCTACGATCCTGCCCGTCAGGAACGCGACCGCAAGGAATGCCTCGACCGGGATTAGTGCCAAGGCGAGCGCTCGTGTCATGCGTGTCGGCAGAACGGCGTAGGCTACCGCACTACGGACGAAGCGATGCGGGTGGCGCAGCTTGGACAGGCTCGAGAGCAGGAAGACGATGCCCACACTAAACTGAATAGCCAGAGCCAGCTCGGAAATCACTTGGTACCCGTCTCCTCTTGCAGTGCCTTGGATACACCTTCTGTCCCAGCTTAGCGCACATGCCTGGCGATGTTCTATCCCCAGGACTGGGGAATTTTCTCCCCGGGCTGGGGTATGCTGGCGCGAACGGGCATATGCCCTGGCAGCCCGCCAGAGGGCGCGACGGCTCGAACGCTGTCAGGTCAGGAGGCTGGCGGCAGCAGGCCGCGCGCGTAGGCTGCCGCAACCACGTCCGCGCGGCGCTCCGCCACTCCCAGCTTGCGGGCGATGGCCCGCAGGTGCGTCCGCACCGTCTCCCGGCTCACACAGAGGACGGCGCCGATCTCCCGGTACGTCGGCAGGTCCGCCCGCGCCAGGAGCGCCAGCACCTCCCGCTCCCGCCGCGAGAGGCCGAGCTCGGCGCACCGCCGCGCTGCCTCCGCCTGCGCCTGTGTCGTGATATCCAGCGCCACGCCGATCGCCCCGCTCACCATGCCCCGCGCGTCGCGCAGCGGCGCATAGTGGACCTCGAAGACCGCCTCGCGATAGCACACGCGAGCGGTGAACGCCTCGCCGGCCAGCACCCGGCGCAGGTGATCGGCCAGCTCGGGGATCGCCGTCACCCCGGCCCACATCGACTGCCCGACCAGCCGCTCCGGGTGCTCGCTGAGGCTGTCCAGACCGGAACCCTCCAGGAGCATGATCGTCCCGGACCGGTCGACGGCGAAGAGGATGAGCGGCGCATGCTCGAGCACCAGCCGTAGCCGGTCTTCCGGCGCCGGGGTTGCGGGACCGGCCGCTCGCGGAATGGTGTGCTGTACCCGGTGGGTAAAGCCGGCGGCCAGCTCGGCGAGCAGGGCCACGAGCCGCGGCTGGAGGGGGATGACTGCATCAGCCGGGAGACCTGCCAGGAGCTCCTGGCCGAGCGTCGTTACGGTCTGCCCGAGCGCCTCCGGCTCGCCGAAGCCCAGCCCGACCAGGGCCGCCCCGATCGCCTGCGCCGCCTCGCGATCGAGCGGCTCGGCGCGCAGCAGGGCGATCGCTCGCCCGGTGAGCTCGGCGAGTCGACGGCGCGCTGCCGTCGAACCCGGCACGTCGCCACTCGACCGGAGCGCGCGATGCCAGCGCTCCGCGATCTCCTGCTGCCGGCCGACGAGGCGCCCCTGCAGGCGCTCCCAGCATGCGTTATCCGGCTCCATCCGCCGGTTCCTCCGTACAGAGGCGGTCCAGGTCTGTCCTCGGTTGCCGCGCGAAGTGGGAGGTCACCTAGGTGAATGATAGTCAGAGATGGCCGGTTCGTCAAACTGCTTTACGGGTAACTCCGTAAGACCCGGCGCTGGTGCCAGGCCAGGAGGAACATCCCGAGCACGGCCAGCGCGCCGGCCGCCGCCGTGGCCAGGCCGGGCACGAGGTACGGCGGCCGGTAGGTGAAGACCACCTCGTGGCGACCAGCCGGTACCCAGACCGCCCGGTAGATGCCGTTGGCCAGCGCGACCGGCGCCGGCCGGCCGTCGACCGTCGCTCGCCAGCCGGGATCGAAGGTGTCGGCCAGCACCAGGTAGGCCGGGGCGGTCGCCTCGGCCGCGATCTCCACCCGGTTTGGCCGGTAGGCGGTGATCTCGACACGACCGCCGGCGGCCCGGTCGGCCGGCGGCAGCTCGCCGGTCAGGTAGAGCTCCCGGCGCGGGTCGAAGCCCGGCTCACGGATGCGCTGCAGCGCGGTCTCGCGGTCGGCGATCTCGGCGCTGCCGGCCAGCCAGGCGCGCGGCATGGCCCGCGGGTTCTCCCAGAGCGTCAATCCTTCCGGGGTGGTCAGCAGCAGCCGGAAGCGCGCGCCTGACGACCCGGCGTCGGCCCGGCTGATCAGGTAGCGCGCGCTCAGGAGGTCGAAGGCGCCGTGATCGCGGTTGTTGCGCGCGAAGTCGAGCACGCCGGCGTAGCCGGCCGGCTGCATCGGATCGTAGAGCCCGCCGACGTCGTCGAGCCCGACCACGGCGGCCGCGCTCGGCTGCCAGCGAATGGTCAGCGAGATCATGCGGATCGGCCCCTCGGCCTCGGCGCGCTCCCGGAGGTAGGCGACGATCTCCGGGTGGCGGAAGTCGACGTTCAAGTCGTCGAGCGTCGGGTTGAAGGTGGCGTTGGCGCTGAAGAGGTCGACCACGACCAGCCCGAGCGCCAGCAGGCCGGCTGCCGGGCGCGGCAGCCGCGCGCGCTCGACCGCCCAGAGCCAGAGGAGCGCCAGGCCGAGCAGCAGCGCCAGCAGGTTCAGCCCGTCGAGCGCGATCACTGCCCGCTCGGGCAGCTCCGGGCCGCCGAGGACGACCCGGTAGAAGAGCGGGACGATCACGAGCACCAGCGCGCCGAGCGCGATCGCGAGCAGCCGCCGGGCCGACCGCAGGACGAGCCGGGCCAGGCGAGCCTGCCCGGCCCGCGTGGCCGCCAGCACGTCGTGCAGGCCGGTGGCGGCCAGCAGCGCGACCGCGAGGTCGACGTACAGCAGCGAGCGGGCCGGGACGCGGAGCAGGTCGGCGAAGGGGAGGAAGCGGTAGGCCCAGCCGTGCACCGGGGTGTACGGCCCCATCGCGTGCAGCA
>Ga0101941_1001420_pt1 | contig 17345 bp, 14 predicted proteins | sample DewCreD2012metaG_3_FD_75242 | JGI IMG/M metagenome (GOLD analysis project Ga0101941, IMG submission 75242) | Hot spring sediment bacterial and archeal communities from British Columbia, Canada, to study Microbial Dark Matter (Phase II) - Dewar... ...
AACCCGAAACCGCACCTTCGACTCGGTCTCCTACAACGTCGTCGGCGAGATTCCCGGCACAGAGCGACCAGACGAGATCGTCCTGGTCGGGGGGCACTACGACGGCCATGATATCTCGCAGGGCGCCGGCGACGACGGCGCCGGCACGGTGGTCGGACTCGAAGTTGGCCGCGTGCTGGCCCGCTTTAAGGGATCGTTGCGCCGGACGGTGCGGGTCATCTGCTTCAGTGCGGAGGAGCTGGGCCTGCTCGGCGCCTGGCACCATGCAGCTCTCCATGCCCGGGCGGATAGCCGAGAGCGGTTCCGCTTCGTGCTCAACCTCGACGGGGCTGGTCGAGGGGCTGGAGGGCAGGAGCAGTTGACGCTCTCCGGCTTGCCCGAGCTGGTTCCCTACTTCACCGGACTGGCTCGCTCGCTGCCCTACGAGTTCGCTGTGCGCGACGAGCTCCACTCTCACTCCGATCACTTCCCGTTCGCGGTTCGCGGGATCCCCAACGCGACGCTCAATAGCCGCGACTCGACGGCGGGGATGGTCGGGCGTGGTTGGGGACACACCGAGGCGGACACGCTGGACAAGGTGTCGCTGCGCGGCCTGCAGATGGCCGCAGCGCTGGCGGCGCGGCTGGTACTGCGTTTGAGCGAGGACGAGGAGTTCCCTGGTCGCCAGCGTAGCCTAGATGAGGTCCGCCAGCAACTCGCCGATGCCGGGATCCTGGATCGGGTGCAGCAGGCTGGTCGGTTCCCGCCCGCCTGAACGGGCCGGGCGCATCCTCTGGCGAACGTGTGCGGTAGCCTAGCAGGCGACGCCGGGGAGCAGCCGGCGTCGCCTGTTACGTACCCGCGACTGCCTCGCCGGCCGATTCCGGGCTCCCGTGAGCGGCAGCGGCGGCGTCGGGGATCGCGCCGTCCGCGTCTACCACCGCGAGCCCGTCGCTCGGCTGTGCCGGGAGCAGCGCGATGCCGAGGACCTCGTCCATAGTGGACACCCAGTGGAACTGGAGTTCGCTGGCCACCGGTTCCGGCAGCCGGGAGAGCTCACGACGGTTGTCAGCGGGCGCGATCAGGTGGCGGATCCCGGCACGGTGAGCCGCCAGGGCCTTTTCCTTGAGGCCGCCGACCGCGAGCACGCGGCCCCGCAGCGTGACCTCACCGGTCATCGCCACGTCGGCCCGCACCGGCCGGTCGGTCAACGCCGAGATCAGGGCAATCGCCATCGTGATGCCGGCCGATGGCCCCTCCTTCGGCTGCGCCCCCTCGGGCAGGTGGATGTGCAGGTCGCAGCGCTCGGCGAAGTCCGGCTGCAAGCCGAGCTTGGCAGCCCGCGAGCGGATGTAGCTGAGAGCGGCGCGGGCCGACTCCTGCATGATCTCGCCGGCCTGCCCGGTGATGGTGAGGTTGCCGCGGCCCGGCATAGCCGCGACCTCCACTGCGATCACCGTGCCACCGACCTGGGTCGCAGCCAAGCCCAGCGCCACGCCGACCTGAGGTTCTCGGTGGGGTTCTGTCCGGTCGTAGCGTTGTGGGCCGAGGTACTGAGCCAAACGCCGCCGGGTCAACCGTACCCGCTGATCCTTCCCCTGAACGATGTCGCGCGCGACCTTGCGGCAGATCGCGCTGATCTGCCGCTCCAGCTCGCGTACGCCGGCCTCGTGCGTGTAGCCGCGGATGAGCGCTCGCCAGGTGGCATCCGGAATCTCGAGCGTGCCCGGCTCGAGCCCGTGCGCCTCGAGCTGGCGAGGCAGCAGATGCCGCTTGCCGATCTCCAGCTTCTCCTGCTCGGTATAACCGCCGATCTCGATGACCTCGAGCCGATCGCGCAGAGCGCGGGGCACGGTTGATAGCGTGTTCGCGGTGGTGATAAAGAGCACGCGGGAGAGGTCGAAAGGCATATCGAGATAATGGTCGGTAAACTGGCGGTTCTGCTCGGGGTCGAGCACCTCGAGCAGCGCCGCCGCAGGATCGCCGCGATAGTCGGCCGACAGTTTGTCGATCTCGTCGAGCAGGATGACCGGGTTGAGCGTGCCGGCCCGGCGCAGCGCACCAATGATCCGCCCGGGATAGGCGCCGATGTACGTGCGGCGATGGCCCCGGATCTCGGCCTCGTCCCGCACGCCGCCGAGACTGACCCGAGCGAAGGCGCGCCCCATCGCCGTGGCGATCGAGCGGCCGAGGCTCGTCTTGCCTACTCCTGGTGGTCCGACGAAGCACAGGATAGTCGGATGAGAGCTGTTTCGGCCGGCGGTGAGCTTGCGCACGGCGAGGAACTCGATGATGCGCTCCTTGACCTGCTCCAGCCCGTAGTGGTCGCGCTCCAGGATTTCCTGCGCGTGGGTCAGGTCGAGGTTGTCTTCGGTCTCCTGGTTCCAGGGGAGGGCGAGAACGGTTTCAATATAGGTGCGGAGGAGAGCCCCTTCGGCTGAGACGGCGGGCATGCGCTCGAGACGATCGACCTCGCGGAGCAAGCGCTCAGTCACCTCCTCCGGCAGCGCGAGTTCCCGGATGCGGGCGCGCAAGGCCTCGGTCTCACTACCAGCCTCGCCCGCCAGCTCGTTATGGATGACCTTAAGCTGCTCGCGGAGGTAGAACTCGCGCTGACTGCGATCGATCTGCTCACGGACACGATCCCGGATGCGTTGCTCCAGTTGGGCCAGGTCGATCTCCGTCGTCAGGGCGATCGCGAGCTGTTCCAAGCGGCTGAGGACGTCAGGATTTTCGAGGAAGCTTTGCCTTCGGGCCGCCTCACGGATCACCTGCGTGGCCAGGAGGTCGGCGAAGTGGGCGGGGTCATCGGTTTGGCGCAGCAATGCCAGCACGTCATCACCGAGACCGCCGCGTAGCTCCTGGCACCGGTTGACGAGCTCGCGCAGGTGGCGGATCAGGATCGCTGCCTCGGCGGCGGCTGGCAGGACTTCGTTGAATGGCTCGACGCGGGCGGTCAGGTATGGGCGCTGGCTGTCGACGGTCACGATGCAGACCCGCTGGAGCCCTTCGAGCCGTACCTGATAGCCGCCGGTGGGTTGTGGTTCCAGTGAGGAGATCCTCACCAGCGTTCCCACCTGGTGCAGGTCATCAGCTTGTGGGTCTTCGATCTCGGGATCCCGATGGGTCACGACGACGAGGCAGTGATCATGAGCCATCGCTGCCTCGACGGTCTGGATCGACCGCGGCTTGCCGACCAGCAGGGTCACGATACTGTGCGGGAAGATCACGACGCTCTTGAGCGGGAGCAGAGGGTAACGGGTTGCGTACAGATCATAGCGGCTGCTCGCTGGCATCCTCGAACGAACCCCTTCCAGAGCTGACGCTCGTCCCCCTGGCAGGCTAACGGATGGGAGCCGCTGCCTGCCGAGCTGCTCAGCGGGGTGGCGTCGCCGATTGTGCCACCCGGGTCGGGGCCGGGCAAGAGTACTTCCGGCTATCGGGGTCCATCGATGTGCCCGCGCCTGGTTGGCATGCCGGTCCTGCCCAGCGCTGAAACACTAGCCTCGTGGCGCCGAAATCCGTCGCAGCGGGCGCACTGCCGGTGTATCCGGCACTCTATGCTTGTGGACAGCAGTGCCGGGTCGCCGCGTCGGGCGGTGAGACGGTGCTATCGACCCGCAATATTTCCAGCTGTTGACGCCGGCTCACCCATCCGTTACCGTGCTGACACTGTTCCCAGCCCTCTGAAACACCAGGAAGGCTTCGCCATCGTGCTCGACGGCGGCGACCCTGGTCCGAAGATCGTCCTCACTTGGGGATGGCGACTCGAGCGCGGACCGAACGCATGCTTGCGCTTGTGGCTGATTTGGGGGAGATTCGATGATGAAGCGGAAGCGCTGGCTGCCCTTCGTCGTGGTCCTGCTGTTGGTTCCCCTCGGGCCATCTTTACCGGCCGGTGCGGTACAGCCGGGGAGCGACGCATTCTGGCGCGTGTGGGCCAGGACTGACAAGCCCGTCTCAGATCTCCAGGTCAGCCGAACCTGGATGTGGGGGCCGAGCGCGTTCAGCGCCGCGATGCAGGAATCCTATGCCGAGGGGTCGAATGGGCTCCGGATCGTGCAGTACTTCGACAAGTCGCGCATGGAGATCACCGATCCAGCGGCCGATCCGGAATCGATCTGGTACGTAACCAACGGCTTGCTGGTCGTTGAGATGGTTACCGGGAAGCTCAAACTCGGCAACACCGCTTTTGAGCAGCGAGCGCCGGCAGAGCTTAACGTGGCGGGCGATACCGACGATCCCGGTGCGCCGACCTATGCCACGTTCGGCCGGCTTGTTCGCCTCCCGCCGTTGCCGGATGGTGTCCTGATCGTCCAGCACCTGCAGCACGACGGGACCATCACCGAGCGTCCGGAGCTGGGGGCCTTCGGCGTCGTCACTGCGTACTACGTCCCTGAAACCGGGCACCAGGTCGCCTCACCCTTCTGGGACTTCATGACGAGTGGAGGACTAGTCTACGAAGATGGACTGTCGCGGCTCGCGCCGCTTTTCCAGGATCCCTTCTACGCCACCGGCTTTCCGATCAGTGAGGCGTACTGGGCAACGGTCAACGTCGGTGGAGTTCGGCGCACTGTGCTGATCCAGTGCTTCGAGCGACGCTGTCTCACGTATACGCCCGACAACCCTGAGGGGTGGAAGGTTGAGGCGGGGAACGTGGGCCAGCACTACTTCCGCTGGCGGTACGCCATGGATATCCCGGGTGAGCCTCCGCTCATCCAGAACGTCCACGAACCGCTGGGGCCGACGCCGTACATGCTGGTGGCGTCCGAACTGGGCGGGCAGGCTGCTCTCGCGTTCGGCAACCAGAGCCCGTACGCGCTGGAGGTGACGATCGAAGGGCCGGTTCACCAGGTGCTGACGCTCGGTGGCTGCCAGGACTGTCCAATCTACCCGCCCGGTTCAGGGCGCGTGACTTGCCGCGAAGATCTCCGGTGGCACGGGTTGATCCTCCCACCAGGGAACTACCTGATCTGGGTCCGATGGCTGGAGGGAGAGGTGCCGCCGCTGGGCGGCTACTGGACGCTGGTTGCGAACGCCGACTACGGGGGGAACTGTTTCTACATCGTGCAGTAGGAGAGGCTCAGTCTCCCTTTGCCACCTGTTGCTGAGCGGTAACCGGGCGAGTTTCTTGTTTCCACCGTGTTTCCTCTACGAAGAGAGCCAGGGTGCCGGCCGCAGCCAGCCCGAGGCCGGCGACTGTCCCAGCCGTGAGGACGAGCCCGATCAAGTCGGCGACGGTTCCGATGATCAGCGGCGCCAGGGCCTGGCCGCTATCGCCGATGAGCCGCCAGATGCCCAGGAACTCGCCGGTGCGCCCACGCGGCGCCAGGTCGGCCCCTAGTGTCATCATCGTGCCCGAGCCGATCCCGTTGCCGAACCCGAGCACCAGTGCTGCGCCGAGGAGCGTCCAGTAGCTGTCGGTGAAGGGGATAAGTGCCATGCCGAGTCCGAGGATGAGAAAGGATGGCACCGCAGCGGCCTTTCGCCCATAGCGGTCCATGATCATGCCGGCCGGTACGAAGAGGGACATGTCGACCACCGACATAAGGCTCAAGATGAAGCCTACCTCTGCGCGATCGAGCCCGATGACCTCGCTACCGTAGAGCGGGATCACCAGTTGCCGGGCAGCGCGGATCATCTGGGCGAAAATCTGCGCAGAACCGGCGGCCAGGAGCTCACGCTGTCGGTCCTGGACGATCTCGCGGAGCACTCCAACCCCGAACTGGTGACCGGAGAGGGGAGTCCAACTCGCTGGCGGATCTACAGCGACGGCTGCTATGGCCAGCGCGACGAACGCCAGCACCCCCGCAACCAGGATCGGGACGCTCAGGCCGTACAGTTGCCCGAGTAGCCCGCCCACAGCGGGGCCGGCGAACCATCCGATACGGTTGATGCCGCCGAAGACAGCGATGGCACGCCCCCTCGAAGCAGTGGGCACGGCGTGAGTCACGTAGGTGTGCCGTGAAAGTCCCCAGAGTGCGGTTCCGATCCCAGCGATAAAGCGGTAGAGGATCAACTCAGGCGCGAACCCAGCGAATGCGAGCGCGATAGTCCCGGTGCCGAACAGACCGCAGCCGATCACCATCGAGCGGCGGAAGCCCAGCCGGGGTAGCAACAGTCCAGTAGGGAGATCCGCGAGCAGGGTGCCGATCCAGGCGGCCGACACGACGAGTCCAGCGAGGCCGTAAGAGCCGCCGAACTCCAATGCGTACAGGGGCAGGATGGGTACCATCACGCCCTGCCCGAATGCGAGCAGGACAGTGGGCAGGTAAACTGGGAGGAGAAGCCGCTGGTGCTCTCGCTGCATCCAGCCCTCCGCGCGGACGGCGTCCTGCAGTCGCAGGCGCCACGCCGGACAACCAATCCCGCGACGCCCTGGCCGCGTTCCGTATGCTACCAGATCGCCGGTGAAAGCGACGCTCGCCAGCGAGACCGGGAGGCAGTATGACAGGTCCGATTGCTCGACGCGTCTTCACCGATCAGGAATTCGCGCGGCGCTGGCAGTCCCTGCGGCGCATTCTGACCGACCATCAGGTCGATCTCGCTGTGCTGGTGGACGCCGACACGATCTATTACCTGACCGGCTTCGCCGGCTCGGGTTCCGCGTTCCAGGCACTGCTCGTACCGATGGATAACGAACCGGTCCATCTGTTGAGGTACACTGAGGAGTTGTCCTTTCTCAGCACATCCTGGCTCGATGTACCAGCGTTCTACAACGACTGGGATAATCCGGTGGTGCTGGCCGCCCGGCTGGCCAGGAAGCTCGTGCCGCGACTGCGGCGGGTCGGCATCGAGAAAGCGTCGTACCACCTCGCTGCGCGCCGGTATGAGCAGCTTATGGCCGAGTGGCCGGGCGCCCTCGGGGTTGATCTCTCGGATGCGATCGGCTGGCTCCGGCTCGTGAAGTCCCCCGAAGAGATCGAGCAGCACCGGCAGGCTGCCATAGCCGTTCAGCGGGGCCTGGAGACCGGCGTTGCGGCTGTCCGTGCCGGCGTGCGCGAGCGGGAGATCGCTGCAGCCCTGGCCGGCACACTCGTTCGCGCGGGAGCCGACACGTTGTTTCCCGGCACCATCGTCTCTGGGGAGCGACTGCGCGACGTCGATGGTCGACTCGGTGACCGCACCCTGCAACATGGCGATCTGGTACGAATGGAGATGACCAACAGCGTGAATCGCTACTGGGCGCGGCTGACCAGGATGGTGTCAGTGGGTCCTCCCTCCGCCGAGATGGCTGAGCTATACGAGCAGGTGCGGCTCGCGCAGGAAGAGCAGATCGCGCGTCTGGTTCCGGGCGCGATCCCCTCAGAGCTCGACGCGTTCGTTCGGTCCAAGCTGCCGATTGGGCTCTGGACCATGCAGCTCTCGGGCTATGCGCTCGCCTGCCATGAGTGCCGGATCGGGTGGAGCGAGCTCGACCGCTTCTGGATCGTTCGGGACGAGTATCGACCGCTGGCTGCCGGCATGGTCTTCCATATGGTGCTCACTGCCGGTCCTGGTCTATCGGTCGGCGATACCGTCGTCGTGACCGAGCAGGGTGGCCGGTATCTGACAACGTACCCTCGCGATCTCATCGTCGTCGAGTGAGGGGGAAGTTCCCTCGTCCATCAGATTCCCGGGGCACGTCGGCCTGAGGCTTCTCGCCTCCCTATTCCAAGGCGAGGCTGCCCGTCTTCAATCCGGAACCCGTCAGCACGATCACCGCCTCGCCGGCGGGCATCGGCCGGCCGCGCGCGACGGCTTGGCGGAACGCTGCCGCACCGAGCGCAGCGGTGGGCTCGACGTAGAGTCCCTGTCGCCAGAGCTGGCGGAGCGTGTCCACCAGCGAGTCTTCATCGATCGCCTCGACCCACCCATCGCTCCGGCGGATAGCCGCCAGCATCTGGCGCCCTCGCGGTGGCGCGGCGATCCGAGCACCCTCAGCCAGGGTGGTCGCTGGAGCGACCGGTGACACGTCTGGTTCCCCGCGCTCGAACGCCTGCACGAGCGGCGCGCAGGCGAGCGGCTGAGCCGCAACGAGTTTCGGGTACGGTCCGGGAAGGGCCTGGCAGGCCCGCCAGGCGCCGATGAGCAAGCTCCCTCCGCCGACTGGCAGAAAGCAGGCACTCGGGAAGCGCCCTCCGAGCTGCTCCCACACCTCGAGCAGCCACGTCTTCGTTCCCTCGACGAAGACCGGATGCCAGTTGTGGCTCGCATAGGCGGCCGCGGGGTCGGCTGTGGCGGCACGCTGGGCAGTCGCGGCAACGTGCTCCCGGGAGCCCTCGACGAGCGTCACCTCTGCGCCGTAGGCGCGGGCCTGGGCCAGCTTGGCTGGCGAGGTCGCGGCCGGGGCGAAGACATGGCATTCGAGCCTGGCGGCAGCGCAGTAGGCAGCGAGCGCGGCGGCAGCGTTGCCGGAGGAGTCCACGACCAGTCTCCGGTAACCCTGGCAGCGGAGATAGCTCACGAGGACTGCAGCTCCGCGATCCTTGAACGAACCGGTCGGCAGCAAGAAGTCGAGCTTGAACCATACGGGGTGGCCCGAGAGTTCCCCCGGCACCAGCGGCGTCATCCCCTCGCCGAGCGAGACCGCCTCCGATCGAGCGATCGGCAGAATCTGCTCGTAGCGCCAGAGCGTGTGCTCGGCCAGAATGAGACGCGGGATATCGAGGAGGTCAGGGCCGCGCAGGATCCAAGCTGCGCCACAGTGCGGGCAGCGCCAGCCGGCGCTATCCAACGGATCCTCAGCGCCACAGCGTTCGCAGAGCACCGTCCATCCGCCCACGCCTCGCCCTCCCACGGAACCCGATCTCACACGAGCTGTCGCCGGCTACTCGCCTCGACCAGCATGCACTCTCGAGGCACATGCGCCGCTTCCCAGGCAGCCGTTCTCCGGCCGAGCCGAATGCCCATATCCCCCTGATCGCTCATCCGCGTACAGCACTCAAGTACCAGGACCTTCGTGCCGAAGAGACTAATGAGAGCAGAACCGTTTCGGTGCACGGACCGTTTGCCGAGTGGGGGCGCGAGATGGATCCACTCGATGAGTTCGCTACCGACCCAGTCCAGCAGCTTGCGGCGGCGGTGGTCCGCCAGGCGGTCGTGGATGCGGTCCTGAATAACGCAGCGCTTCAGTGGCTCGCCAGCCCGGCGGCGCTCGGCTGGCTCGCGTTGCTCACGCCGGCCGGGCTGACCCCACAGGATTTGCAAGAGACTGCACTTCGGGCGGTGCGGCGCCGGCGCGCTACCTTGAACCGGCGCTTCGCGCGCGCCGGCTGAGTCTTGCCTCCCTGGGGTAGTCCTGCTTTCTCCCCGCACCCGGCCGGCTGGTGCCAGGCTACGGCAAGCCCAGCTCCGGGCGCGCGGGCATGGCTTCACCATGTCTCACTCGAAGACAATGATGCTGCGCGCGACCTCCCCGGCCCGGAGGGCATCGAAGGCCTGGTTGATCTCCTCCAGCCGGTACCGGCGGCTGATCAGCTCGTCCAGTTTGATCCGCCCGGCGAGGTACAGATCGACATAGCGTGGGATGTCGACGTGGGGCTGTACCGATCCGTAGAAGCACCCGACCAGGCTCTTGCCGCTGCGCATGAGACTGGCCGGCAAGCGCACGAAGTCGTCGTCGGCGCCGAAGCCCACCACCACGGCGACACCGCCGCGACGCACCATCTCGTACGCCTGCTCGATCGTCTTCGAGAAGCCGACGACCTCGAACGCGTAGTCAGCTCCCCGGCCGCCGGTGTAGCGGCGCACCGCTTCGATCGGGTCTTCCTGCTGCGCGTTCACAACGTGCGTCGCGCCGAACCGGCGAGCGAGCTCCAGCTTGTAGTCGAGCGTGTCGATCGCGATGATCCTGGCGGCGCCAGCCAGCCAGGCGCCCTGCACCACGTTGAGGCCTACGCCACCGATACCGATAACAGCTACGCTCGATCCGGGCTCGACTCTCACGGTCTTGGTCGCTGCCCCGATGCCGGTCGTCACGCCGCAGGCAATCAGCGCCGCCCGATCGATCGGCATCTCGTCGGGGATCGGGACGAGGTTGGTGGCGTCCACGTTCGCATACTCGGCGAAGGATCCCACGCCGAGCAGCGGGGTCAGGGGCTGCTCACCCTTGCGCAGCCGTACATGGGCCGGAAGCGGCTTCTCACAGAGGTGGTCGAGACCCCGGAGGCAGAAGTAGCACTCCCCGCACTTGGAGCCGAAGGCGATGATCACCCGATCGCCGGGCTTGACCCGGGTGACTCCCGGACCGACGGCTTCGACCACTCCCGCTCCCTCGTGGCCGAGCACGGCGGGGAGAACCAGATTGGTGTCCCGCAGGATGTGGTGCAGGTCGGAGTGGCACACGCCGCTCGCCAGGATCCGCACTCGGGCCTCGCCCGGTGCCGGGTCAGTGATCTCCACCTCTTCGATGACCAGGGGAGACCGGCGCTCCCACAGCACGGCCGCCTTCACCTCACCGCCTCCTTCGCTGTTGCGGTACCGCTGTTGCGTCCATGCTAGCCGGCTGCTGGCCATTCGTAAAGCGGCGCGTCGCTACTGGTAGATCACCACATCCGGCTGCGGCGTCAATGCCACCACCTGTTCCGGCATCATCAGATCCAGGTCTTGCTCGTAGAACAATTTGAAACCGCCGTGCTCAGCACCATCGGCACGGACGAACTGCTCGTAATTGGCGACCTTCTGTTCGGACCGGCCGAAGCCATCCTGATCGATAACCAGGTCGACGTTAGGGAAGTCCTGAATCTCGCTCTTCTTGCGAATCATGCTGGGCACAAACTGATGGACAATGAGGATTTTGTCGGGGAGCCGGTGCTCTTCGACCAGTCGTTGCAGCATCTCCTGCGCGCGGTTGATGTCCGACGCGTCAATTCCACCGACGATCGTACCCGACGCATGATCCGGACCGGTAGCGAACTCGGGATCGAGTGCCAGGTGCACGCGCGGCTGCTCGAGGTACCCGAGGATGCGCGATAGCTCGGCATCGACGGTGCTGTGCCCGAGCTGGATGTCGAGAAAGACCAGGAGGTCGTGCTGCTCGGCGGCGGCCAGATGGCGGCGCAACGTTTCATCGGGCATCCGAGCCAAGTACGAGCCATCAGCGGTTGGGTTCGCCTGCGCTACCGCGTAGATCAGATGTAGAGCCGGGGCGACCGCGCGCGGTCCGTTCACAGCGTCATAGGCCGCAGCCTGCTGCAGGAGCTTCGGTATGACCTCCTCCGGCTCGCCACTGCCGAGCACGCCCATGCGTGGCTCCCCCGGGTAGCCGTAGAGGGAGACGACCTGGCAACTCTGGAAGAGCGAACCCGGCCCGGCTGGCTGGAGGACGAGCGGCGGGCTTTCAGTTCTCGCGCCAGGAGCGTCGGAGCGCGGCTGGTAGCAGTGGGCGAGAGGGAGTGGCGGCGGCGTGGGAGTCGGAAGTGGGGTCGGAGATGGGGTGGGCGTGGGAGTCGGCATCGCGGTGGGCGTCGGGGCATCGTGGGGCACCCCCGGACTTCCCGCCGAATCACCGCTTGCTGTCGGCGGGGCTGGCCGTCCGGGGTCCACACGACATCCGGCGAGGATTAGGATGAGGATCGCGATGATCTGGTGCCATCGACTCACTCGCTGGTCCTCTCCGCTCAGCCCTGCGCCTTGGAACGCAACGCTGCAAGGCTAGCCCAGAGAGCGCCGTGAGCCAACTGCGCGTTTACCCTGCTGGAGTGAAGGCTGCCACGATCATCCCGTAGTAGCTGGGCGCCTCATAGCTGAGCACCTCGCCGCGCATGGGTATGCGGCGCATCGCGCCAGCGAGCATGAGCGTCTGCCAGAGGCCGTCGATCGCTGCATTGGCGACCTGCTCCTCTGGGAGGTCGATGAGCCGGCCTGGATCGTTGTCGCGCAGAGCCGCCACCACGAGCTCGTCGACGACGGCTGCGTCCGGGTGGAATCCGTACGGGCCCTCGGCTCGGTGCGTGTGTGCCCAGTCGCAGGAAGCGATGAACGCGACGCGCCGTCCGTCCCGAGCAGCAGCCTCGGCGATGGCTTCCCCGAAGGTGACCATGGCGGCCCGCGGGAGCGCGCGTGACGGTGTGGCGATGACGACCGGGGGGCCGGGGTCCTCTTCAGGACGCGGAGCCAGAACATCCCCGTAGCCGGCCAAGTTACGGTCGTGGCCGAGGAACCAGAGCGGAGTGATGGTTCCCCAGTCGAGCGGAATCACGCTCTGGTCGCGCCGGTTGCCAGCGAAACCGGCCAGAGCGATCGGTAGGCCCATCTCCCGAGCGGTCGCGGCGATCGAGTCGGTGAGGCGGCCGTCGACCGGCACGTTCATCTCGACCTGGCGCCCGTGCCAGCGCAGGGTCCCAGCGCCTCGAGCCACGTTGGCCAGGCAGATAGTGCCATCCACCCGGACGCCATGCGGCGTGGCTACGACCAGCACCTCGGGCCGCGCGGCGGCACAGCGTCGCCCCAGCTCTTGCATCGCGGCGCGCGTGGCCAGTGCCCCTTCCGCGTCCTCGCTGAGTTCGGGGATGATCGGGAATCCATGAGGAGCGACCGCAGCGAAGACGAGACCAGCCATCGTTTCCCCCCTCCGTCGGTGCGTCCTACTCACACCGCGGCAGTATGGCCGAGGGTTCGGATGCCGTCAAATGGGGACGCGATGGCTCCGTTCGAGCCACTCGCCACCTGCGTCGCTGGCTCAGACCCTCGACCAGCGGGGGTAACTCGACCGGCCGCAGGTTCAGCACCAGCGTTCGGGGTAGCCTAGCAGAGTTGGCTGGGCTGGCAGCCGGAGTGCCGCGATTCAGGGCATCGCCCGGAAGCGGACGCGCTGGCTCGCGAAGTCGAGGAGGACAGCTTCGATGGCGAAGACGGCGGCAGGCACTGCCGGTTCTGGCAGAACCAGCGAGAGAAGCGCCCACAGGCCCGTTGTTAGTCCGAGAATACCGGTACAGATGAGTGTCCAAATACTGATCAGCCGGCCACGCGATCGAGCAATCATCAGCACGCGGCGTTGCCCGGAGAGCGACCGTGATGCCCGGCGAGAAAGCACAAGGCCGCCAAAAGAGACGAGGAGCACGATCGAGAGCATCCGGTCTGGCGAGAGCTCCATTGTGCTGCTCCTTCTAAAAATTGGTAATTGGCAGCCGGTAACGAAGAATCTCCGACACCAATGCTGATGTAACGATCGACGGAGCTCGTCGCTATGACCGAGAAGTCCTGGTAGACACCAGGAATTCCCGTTCAGCCTCCGACCGGCCGGTTTGGCGTGCTGGCGCTCTGATGCCTGCCGCCCGCTACATCGTTCGACCAGTGACGGCCTCGACCGTGCCGCGTTCGGGGTCGAAAATATGCCGGTGTTGCCGAGATAGGTCGGCGCCCAGGACATGCAGTGAGTAACTCGGTTCCGCACCGACGGTCTCGATCCGGTGGATATCGTCGGGAGGCATGAGCGGGTATACCGCACCCTGCTCGAGCACCGTGTCCTCGATGGCTTCGAGGACAGCGCGGCCTGGCTGGCTGCCGTCGTCCAGCCGGCGGTAGCGGGTGGTGCGCTGCTTACCGCGACAGACGCCGATCATTCCCCAGGTCACGTGGTCGTGGACCGGGGTGGGCTGGCCAGGGGCGAACTCGACCATGTAGATCTGCAGAGATCCGTCCGGGGCGCCATAGTACACGTGCCGTGGTCTGCTGTTCTCTGGCTCGGCCCGGTAGCGCTCGTCGAATAACCTCTCGTCCCGGACGACTCTCTCGACTAGCGGTCGTAACCGTTCGATAACGCGCGCTCGATCGTCACCGCACTCCGCCATCACCTCCCGCGCGTCCGCGACGAAATCCTCGATCGTGTAGGTGCTCGCTGGCTCTCTCATCTCTCTACCTCCGCTCAGTAGCGCGCCGCTTCAACAGTCTAGCCGAACGCGGCTCTCCCTCGAGCCCTCTGCATCGTAGCGCTTGACGGCTCCTCTGTGCCTGCGTAGGCTTGCTGACTGTACCGGAGGGATAGGCAAAGCCGTGCGCGCTGGGCAACGCTCGGGACCCTCGCTGAAGCTCGTTCTCTTCGACCTCGACGATACTCTATGCGATCAGGCCACCTCGTTCCGGCGACGTGTCGAACGCGCCGTTCAAGCTGCGCTCGCCGGAGAGCGTCATAGCGACACCGAGGCGATCATCGAGCGCGTTGTGACCGGGGCGCTGATGCGGACTGAAGACCTGGTGGAGGTGCTCGCCGAGTTCGGCCTGGCCGACTCCTGGCGAATCGAGCGCGCGATCGAGGCGTACATCAGTGATCGCTTCATCGACCTCTGCCTCTTCGATGAGGCGCTCGAGGTCGTCAGAGCCGTGCAGCAGCGCGTGCTGACCGGGCTGGTGACCAACGGGCCGAGCCAGATCCAGCGCGAGAAGCTGCACCGCCTCGGAATCGCCGATCTCTTCCCGATCGTCATCATCTCTGAAGAGGTCGGGGTGGCGAAGCCTGATCCAGCGGTCTTTCGGCTCGCCCTCGACCGCGCGGGTGTACCGGCGTCGCAATCTGCCTTTGTCGGCGACAACCCCGCCGTAGACATCGCTGGAGCGCAGGCAGCCGGGCTGATGAGCATCTGGTACAACCGCCAGGGCCGGCCCTGGCCGGGGGGACCTCCTCCCGATGCCGAAGTGCGCGCGCTTGGAGAGTTGCTGCCACTGCTCTTTCCGGACGAGCGGCGCGCATCTCGGCCGGGATAGCTAGGCAGAGCGCCGGTGCCGCTGCCCCGGTATACTCTATCCGGTGACGAAGTTCGCCGGTGCTCCCGCTGGCGCTTTGCTTCACCTGGTCTCCTGCCAGGGGAGCCGAACGCAGGCGGAGGTGCTGGCCGAGAGCCTTCTCAGCGGCTGCGACTCGAGGACGACCCGGCGAGGGCCGCGGGTGGAAGTAGGGAGCGATGACAGTAACGACCAAGGAGCGGCGGATCGTCCTGGCTGAAGTCATGGGCTACTGCTGGGGAGTCCGGCGCGCACTGGAGATCATCCAGCAGGCGGCGCAGGAGGGCGGGCCAGTCGCCACCGTTGGCGACGTGATCCACAATCCGCAGGTCGTGCAGCGGCTGCGTGGCCAGGGTATCGAGCCTCTGCCCTCGGTTCCCGAAGCCAAAGCCCGCGGCTTCCAGCGCGTCGCCATTACCGCGCACGGAGCCGGACCCGACCGCGCTCAGGAGGCCCAGTCTCACGGGCTAACCCTGATCGACACCACTTGCCCGCTCGTGACCAAGTTGCAACGCCTCGCGGAGAAGCTGGTCCGGCAGGGATATTTCCTGGTCGTGTACGGCGACGCGCACCACCCGGAGGTGCGTGGCGTGCTGGGGTGGGCAGGGACTAGCCGGGCAGTGGCCGCCAAGCACCTGAGCGATCTCCCCTGGACTGGTCCGCGGGGTGTACCCGGAGTCGTGGCCCCGCCACGCAAAGTGGCACTCGTCTCGCAGACGACCAAGCAGACCGACGAGTTCCTCGCATTTGCCGTGGAGCTGACGTCGTGGGTGGCGCGGCACGGGGGCGAAGTGCGGATCATCAACACGATCTGCCAGCCAACCTGGGAACGACAGGAAGCGCTCAAGGCGCTGGCACAGGAAGTCGACGTGATCCTGGCGATCGGGGGGAAGAAGAGTTCGAACACGGCTCGGCTGGCTGAGGTCGGCCGGGCCTGCGGTGTGCCCAGCTACCACATCGAGGGGCCAAGCGAGCTCGACCCTGGCTGGTTCCAGGACGCCCAGGTCGTCGGGCTCACCGCCGGTGCCTCCACGCCGGACGAGGTGGTCTGGGAGGTGATCGAGGCACTGGTAGGTATGGGGTATCGCCGGCCAGAGAAGCTCTGGCGCTACGAGGCCCCCGATCTCGACGACTTCGCCGAGTAGAGCCTGCCTGGCCGGTAACGGGAGGCCCGGCGCACCTGTCTTGGAGCTCGGCTCGACGGCTCGCTGCTGTGCCGAGGGCCTGCTCGGTGGTGATCCGTTCCGGGGCGGGAAACGCGGCAGGCTGGCTTGCGGGCTGAGCTGAGACCGTTGTAGGGTACAGGTTGATCCGCGCGCGGGGTGGCAAGCGGAGCCAGTCGAGATTATGATGCCGCGAACCGCCGGTTGTCGCAGGCCGGCCACACCTCTCCTGGTGGTACCGCTTCTTTATAGCCTTGTCGCATTCCTCTTCTACCTCGTGCTGGCGCGGCGGGTGCGCCAGCAGCCGGAATCCGCGCTCGATCTCGCGGTGACGCTACGCGTGCAGCGCCTCGATCATCCGCTCCTCGGCAAGCTGATGAGCTGGGTGAGTTGGCCTGGCTTTCGTCCGCAAAGCCTGATCTTGCCCGGCCTGGTGGTTGGCTCCCTATGGGTTACGAGACGCCGGCTCGAGAGCCTGCTGCTGTCGGTGGCCTGGATGGCGAGCATGGGAAGCTTCCTGACGAAACTGGTCATCCGCCGCCCGCGGCCGCGACATCCGCTCATCCGGGTGACGCTGGCGAAGCTGCGCGACACGAGTTATCCCAGCGGGCACACCCTCCACTACACGGCGTTCTGGGGAATGGCAGCCTACCTCGCTGCGCGCGCCACCCCCTGGCGGCCGCTGCGCCGGCTGATCGCGAGCGCGGCAGCGGTGCTCATCGCGCTCGTCGGGCCATCGCGGATTTATCTCGGTCACCATTGGTTGACCGACGTCCTCGGCTCGTACCTGCTGGGGTCTGCCTGGCTGGTGGGGTTGATCTCGCTGCATCGCTGGCTCCGCGGTCGCCAGTCCTCCGCCGAGCAGGCCCCGCCTGCCACGAAGTCCGAGCGGGCGCGGCCGGCCGTGCTGGTCGGGAGATTCTGGTGAGCAATCCAGCCAGCGTGCGACGACCGGTCGTCATCGCGCACCGGGGCGGCGCGCCGCGCGAGATCGAGAACAGCGCGGCTGCTTTCCGCCATGCTATCGCGGCCGGCGCCGACGCGCTCGAGTGCGACGTGCGCGCCACGGCCGACGGTGTGCTCGTCCTCATCCACGATAGCGAGATCCGGCTCGAGAGCAACGTCCGGCTCATCGTGCGGCAGACCCCCTATTCCGTGCTGAAGGATGCGCTTCCCTGGCTGTTGACCCTGGAGGACTTTCTCTCCGAGTTCGGGGGCCAGGCTCTCATCAACCTCGACCTGAAGGGGAAGGGGTACGAGGAGCAACTGGCGCAGACGGTGCGGGCCTGGGGACATCCGGAGCGAGTCTTCATCACTGGCCAGCGTTCGGCCAGTCTTCGCCGGTTGGCGGACATGTTGCCCGAAGCCACCTTCGGCCTCTCGCGCGGCCATATGTTGACCCGCTGGCCGGGCCGCCTTCAGGCCCGTGGCACTGCGGCCGCGCGCTGGCCGCTCGCGCTCCAGATGGCGATCGGCCTGCCGTATGCCAGGGCCGATGCCGTG